>Ga0209056_10002092_pt1 | contig 21724 bp, 21 predicted proteins | sample GraSoiAngelo_114_FD_185876 | JGI IMG/M metagenome (GOLD analysis project Ga0209056, IMG submission 185876) | Grasslands soil microbial communities from the Angelo Coastal Reserve, California, USA - 14_0903_13_40cm (SPAdes) (version 2) | ecosystem: Environmental > Terrestrial > Soil > Grasslands...
CCGCCGACGCGAGACTGCCAGTGTTACCGAGTGGCAAAACGTTCTGCAAAAACGCGCCGCCAGCCAGAAGCGTCGCGATGCCAATCAATACGTAGCCGCCGGCACCCGCGCACTCGCCGATTTCCACAAGAAATTTCGGCGTCACACGGCGATAAACACTTTCCTTGCTGATGAGATAAACCAGAAGCGATGTCGATCCAAGAATCGCGCCGCCCTGAAATCCGCCCCCGGGCGTCAGCTGCGCGTGAAGCACAATGTAAATTCCAAATACCATGAGGATGCCAAGGAAGCCGAGGCCCATCCAGCGCGCGGAATCGCTGCGCTGGTAAGCTGTCCGCAGAAGCGTTGGCGGCTGATAATGCGAAGCCTGGCGTTGCTCACGCAGCAAAAGCATCACGCCTATTACCGCCGCAAAAAGAATGTATTCTTCGCCCATCGTATCGAGAGCGCGGTAATCGAAATTCACCGCAGTGACGACGTTGGTGACGTGGCGCTCGTAAACGGCGACCGAATTGAGCAGGTCCCCGTACGGACCGGGATAATTCCCAAAGCCGGGAAGTCCACTTATCGCCCAAAGCAATAGCAACGCCATCCCCGGCGCGCTGGCGAGGAACAACAGTTGGCGGATGCGCGCGCTCATTTGTGCAGTTTTTTCCTGACGTTGGCGAGCGCCACCAGTAGCATCAGCGGAATCGCAACGGCTCCGACGGCGAGTTCGGAAAGCGCCACGTCGGGCGCCTGGAGCGCAAGAAACAAAACGCTCAACAGTATTCCGTAAAAGCTCAGCACTATGGCTTGCTTTTTCGGGTCACGAGTAAGCACCAATGCTGTTGCGCCCGCGGCGACAAGTAAGAACAGAAGTCCTTGTAAAAGAATCATGATTGGGAAAGCCAAAAATGACGAATGACCAATGACGAATGACGAAGAAATGACGAAGCACGAATGACGAAACTGTAGCGGCGCTCTATGAGCGCCGTTTCAAGGTTGGCTGCTGCCGAGCCTCGGCGGTCACAGACCACCGCTACAGCTGGATTTTCGCGTTTCATTCGCGTTTCATCATTCTTTCTCAATTTCGTCGCCTTTCGCTTTTAGCTCGCCGGTCTCGCGAATTCGCGCCGCGCGCGCGATCACATGCGTGACGACCGGGCTGGACAAGAGCAGCACCAGCGCGATGATCACGGCTTTGATAGTCGCCTGCATAGATGAGCCATCCACAACAAATGCTGCCGCAATCGCCACCGGGCCGACGATGTTCGCTGCGCTGGTGAAGTGCAGCCGGTCGAACACATTTTTGGTTAGTGCGATTCCAAGGCCGCAGAGCAATTCCGCAATCACTCCAAACCAAAGCAGCGCCGCCACGATGATTAGCCGTGCACTCATAACCAGCGTTCCGGTAGCGCAGGTTTCCAAACCTGCTGTATCGCCGATTCCCAAATCGGCAGGGTACGTGAGCGGGTGCAACCTGCGGGTTTGGAAACCCGCGATACGGCAGACTTAGAAGTCTGCGCTACGTCAGCGGTCCTCATAACCAGCGTTCGAAGAAATGTGCGAACAGCAGGCCTGCAGGAAACGAGAGGAGCGCAGCGGCCAGCGCCAGATCGCAAAATGAACTTTGAGAAACTCCGCGCGCGATCAGCAGCAAGATGAGCACGCCAACCGTGCTCGCCATTTGCAAAGCCGCCAGTCGATCCATTGCGTCTGCTCGCGCGACTACAAAACCGCAGGGCACCAAGCCGAGCGCCAGAACAGTCGCAGCCGCGATCCAGATGTTCATTGCAAAAATCGGTTGGGTTTAACGACGAGTTGATGAAAGAGGATCACTTTGTTCGCATCATCGATGCCCACGACAAACGTATTCGGTGCGAGCGAAGCGCTAGTAATGATAATCGCTCGCTTCACCACTGTGCTGTGAGTATCAAATCGCTTCGCATAGAAAACGCCTCGCTTTCGCGGATGAATGATTCGCACGAAAAGCGCTCCTAATACGATGACGCAGTCGTGAACAATCTGCGCTGGCACCCCTCGAAATTGGCTAAGCCATCTGGCGCCTGACTCAAATGACGGCCTGCTCGTGCTCATCACGGCCGCAACACCAACCAACGCAATCGCGCCGGAGGCAAGGCCGGCGATGATCTCCCACACCTCGACGTGGCCAGCCAAAAGCAAATAGATTACGCCAAGAAAAAGCGTCCACCCAACCGGCCGGATCGCACTCCGAATATATTGCATTCTGCATTAGGAAACGGACGCCAGGGCGCCAGCGTGCGTTCGCGCTTGCAAATTTTTACGGCATCATTGCGCGGTGAAACTGACTTTCCTCGGCACACGCGGCGAGATCGAGAAGCGAACACGACGGCACCGTATGCACACTTCGCTGATGGTTTCGTACCGCGGCGCCGATGTAATGATCGATTGCGGCCTTGATTGGCTGGGAAAATTTCAGCGGGTGCATCCCCGCGCGATTGTGCTCACGCACGCGCATCCCGACCACGCATGGGGACTGAAAAATGGCGCGCCCTGCCCCGTGCATGCGCCGCAAAAAACTTGGCGAACGCTAAGAGATTGCGCAGTCGAAGATCGGCATCTGATCAAAGAACGTACGCCAACCAAGATCTGCGGAATCACATTCGAAGCGTTCCCGGTTGAACACTCCATTCTGGCGCCAGCGGTTGGCTATCGCGTGAGCGCAGGGCGTGCGCGCATTTTCTACGCACCGGACCTTGTGTATATCCATGACCGCGGTCCAGCACTAAAAGATATTCAGATTTACATCGGCGATGGCGCCACTCTCACGCGCTCGTTCATTCGCAGGCGCGGGAAAACTCTCATTGGTCATGCGCCCATCCGCACGCAATTGACGTGGTGCGAAAAGGAAGGCGTTCCCCGCGCCATCATTACGCATTGCGGCTCGGAAATCGTTAACGGCGATGAGCGCAGACTCTCCGCGAAGCTGCGCGCCATGGCCGACGAGCGTGGCGTCGAGGCGCGCATCGCTTACGATGGAATGGAGTTAACACTGTGAGACCGATCCAACGCGGCCGCTTCGATGATCCAATGGATTTCGGAGGCTGGAGCGTCGAACCTTGAATTCTTGTCCGTTCGTGTTCATTCGTGATTGGATGAAAGCCAAAAACTGAGATTCCTCGACTTCGCTCGGAATGACAAAAGAAAGGTTTAAAAAAACAAGTCTGACAGCACCGTGAAAGCCGGTTTTCTTGAGAAACTCATCGAGCGACTCGGCCGCATCGGCCCGGAGGAGGTGCAGAATTATTTTCTGCGCCTGGCACACGAGAAAGGCTTCCTGGAGACAGTTTTCAATGCCATTCAGGATGGCATCATTGTGACCGAATCGAAAGGCAGGATCACTTATCTGAACGATGCGGCATGCGCATTGTTTGGGCTGGAGGCAGTCGATGCGATCGGCAAACGGCTTGACGAACGTATCCGGGGTCTGGATTGGGCATCGCTTACCAAAAGCGGCGGGCCGATCAGTCGCGACATGGAAATTTTTTACCCGGAAAACCGCTTCATCAATTTTTACATTGTGCCGCTAGTGATGGAGCATCGCGAAACTGTAGCCGGAGTCGGTGACTCCGGTACGTCACGCTCGGTTAAAATGGCGAATGATGCTCACGGCAAGCCGGGATCGCCGATCCCGGGTCGAGTGGAGGATGTTGGCCACGTCATGATCCTGCGTGATATCACTGAGAGCCGACGGAGCGCCCAGCAAACCATTGAGTCGGAGCGTTTGAACGCGCTGATGCTGCTGGCCGCAGGCGTCGCGCATGAGATTGGCAATCCCCTCAACTCGCTGCATATCCATTTGCAATTAATGGAGCGCAGCGTGCAAAAACTGCGCGACGGCGCAAAGGCAGAGCTGCAACAGTCCATCGATGTCGCCCGCTCGGAAGTCAACCGGCTGGACTCCATCGTCACCCAATTCTTGCGAGCCATCCGGCCATCGCGGCCGCAACTTCGTCCGGAAAATGTGAACACGATTGTGGAAGACGCGGTGCGCTTCTTCACGCCGGAGATTCAGGACCGCGACATCGTGGTGAAGCAAGAACTGCGCTCGGATCTGCCATTGCTTCAGCTGGATCGCGATCAGATGAAGCAGGCGTTTTACAACGTGATCAAAAACTCCCTCGAAGCGATGAAGCGCCACGGCACATTGGGCATCTACACTGATATGGACGATACGCATGTGCTCATCAGATTCGTCGATACCGGTGGCGGGATGTCGGCCGAAAACATGAGCCGCATCTTCGAGCCTTATTTCACAACGAAACCTGCCGGCACAGGTCTTGGGTTGTTAATTGTGCGCCGCATCGTGCGCGAGCATGGCGGTGAACTCTCCATTGAAAGCGACAAGGGGAAAGGTCTCACGCTTACGATTCGTTTGCCATACATCGAGAAGCGCATTCGCATGTTGGAAGCAGGCGAAGCCGGAGATCAGAGATCGGAGATCAGAAGTCAGTGATCCCCGCCAAATGTTTTGTTCAGCCAATTCCCGAACTGCCGAAAAAGAAGTTGCAGATAAGCGCCCGGCGATTCCTTGAAGAGTTCGATGATGCGCGGGCTCAGGTCCTGTTTCGGTTCATCAATCGTGCCGGAAAAATGCACGGTCGTCCAGAGGTAGCCGCTCCTTTCACGATTGAAAACTTCTTCGGCGTGCGGCAGCCAATCGAGATAGCGGCGGGTAAAACCAAGCCGGAGCGCGCCGTGGAGCACATGACGTTCGATCGAGATCTCACCCTCGATCCGCAGTTTTCCTTTATCTTCAATCGAGATGTCTTTGATATCGATCCTCGGATAACGCCAGGCGATATTCAGTGAGCAATCATCCAATTGAAGATATTCGAGCGATTTATTTCGGGCGACTCCTGCAAGCTCAGTCAGAACAGGAAGATTCTCGACGCGACCCTTGTGCACGCGCAGAGCGCCGTCGCCGAATGAACTTTCCAACTTCGGATTTTCGCCGCCCCAATGAACTTCTCCAGAAGCGTTGCCGCTTAAGCTTCGTTTCCATTGCGCCGGCAGCCACGCGCGAATCGGAACGCGATCGAAGGTCGCTTTGACGTCGACGCTTTTATCTTTGCCGATGCCTGCGTAGCCGCCGGCACGAATGCTTTCGTCGCTGCGCGAATCGGATGCGAGATCGATATTGTAAACCGTCAATAGCGTCTTTGTGATGAGTATGTGTGCGCGGCGAAGATCGAGCTCGGGCACCAGCGCCATTTTCAATCTGCCGCCGGTCGCGAAGTACTCAAAGTCGGAGCCGTGCGGCGTGATGAGTAGTTGGGTTCCAAAAAATCCGGCTAGCTCGCCGCGAAATTGCCAGGTGATGTCGGAATGTTCCGATTCGACGTGTTTCAGAAAGACCCGGTTTGGCAGAAAAATCGAGAACCACGGCTTCGGCTTAACGGCCTCCGGATTCGCTTGGTAGATTTGAATTGCCACCTCGCCAGATTCAACGTGGACGTCGCTAAACCTCCATTGGCGCACAAACACGCCCCACGGATTGAACCGGGCCGTGATGCCGTGGGCATCGAGTGACTTCAGCGCTTTTTCACCATCAGACGCCGTGAGACCTTCGCTTTGCGCCGTTACCCAACTCGTACGCCGAATCGGCGCGTACTCGCTGGCAGGAAAATGCAAACCTTTTGCAGTTTCATTTTCCATGGCAACGCGAAACGCGCCGCTCTCGACGTAATGAGTCGCCAACGGGCTGAAAAACAAAGTCGTCCCCAATGCCGCAACCAAAATGAGAAAAATCGCAACCGCAGCGGCAAGAATCAGTAGTTTCCTTCGCAAGGATAAAGCTGACTTAAGGACGAATCACGAAGCCCCGAAGGGGATCTCTGTCATTCGGGCTTCGTCATTCCTTCGTCCTTCGTCATTCGGCTTTCGTCATTTTGTTCATCCCCAGTTGCGCAAACAGAAAGGCGTAAATGTCTGCCAATTGTTTGATGCGCTCGCTTAAGGCGGTGCCGATCCCGTGCCCAGCACTAGAACTAGTTCGCAGAAGGATCGGGTTCTCAGATGTGTTCGCTTCATCCAGGCGCGCAATCATTTTGCGCGAGTGATACGGCGCGACTCGTCCATCGTTCGCGCCTGTCATCATGAGAATGGATGGATATTTCGTTCCTTCGACAACGTGGTGATAAGGCGAGTAGGCATAAAGCGCCTTGAATTGCTCCGGGTTCTTCACCGTGCCGAATTCCGTCACGTTGAACGCGCCATTCGGCGCAAGCTCCACGCGGAGCATATCGTAAATGCCGACCTGCGAAACAACCGCTCGCATCAAATCGGGATGCTGCGTGATCATCGCGCCCATCAAAAGACCGCCATTGCTTCCACCCTGGATCGCAAGCTTCTCCGGACGCGTGTATTTCTCCTTGATCAGGTATTCGGCCGCAGCGGCGAAATCATCGAACACATTTTGCTTTTTCGTGAGATTGCCGGCCTTGTGCCAGGCTTCGCCGAACTCGCCGCCACCGCGGATATTTGCCACCACATGGACGCCGCCGCGATCGAACCAAAGCCGACGCGTGAAATCGAAATTCGGCGAGATGCTGATTCCGTAGCCGCCATAGCCGTAAAGCAGCGTCGGGTTTTGCCCGTCGCGTTTCATTCCTTTACGAAAAATGATGTTGAGCGGAATTTTTGTGCCGTCCTTTGAAGTTGCGAACTCGCGCGTCACTTCGATGTCGGCAAACGAGACCGGCGACGTGCTGCGCAGTGCCGTCTTTACCGGCTCGTTTTTTTCTTTCACAGAATGGAACCAGGCTGCCGGCTCGGTGTAACTGACATCGTGGTACAGGAGCGACCCATCCTCCAATGCGAGCATTTCCTGCACTGCCGATATTTTGGGAATTGGGATGATCGTTTCGCCTTTGCCGTCCAGACCGAAACGCCGGATTTGAGAGGGACCGCCGAGCAAGTCGCCAACGTACAGCGCGTCGGCGGCAGGCACGATTTGCTCGATCACCGATTCGCCCGTCGGAACGATCTCAACGGCTTTGGCTAGTTCCGGCGTCTCCAACGGCAGGCGCAGGATCTTGCCGCGCGGCGCGCCTGCGCGCGAAAGCAGGTAGAGCGCATTGTCGCGCCCCAGTCGCGCGGCTTTGATCTGATCGCTGAATTGCGTGATCTGCTTCCATGCGCCGTGTGGTCCGAGCAAATAATGCGCGAAATCCCCGCCGTCGCCGTTCGCCACGGTGGCGAGGAAGTATCGGCCGTCGCGCGAAGCTTCGAGAACGATCTCCGCAATCCGCGGAAAGTCTTTGCCGATGCAGTAGATGTCCTCCGTGTCGGGCGTGCCGAGTTTGTGAAAATAAATCTGCTGATAAAAATTCAGATCGGCTTCCGGGCGCTCGCCTTTCCTAGGAAACCGCGTGTAATAAATCCCCGTGCCGTCGGCGTTCCATGCCGCGCTGCCGCCAGCGGTGGGATATTGCACGTGCGCGATCGTGTCCGGCAGCGCTTTGCCGGTGGCGGTTTCATAAAAGTGCAGCGTGCCGTCTTCGCTGCCGCCTTTGGAAAGCGAAACCGCAACATGTTTGCCATCCAATGACGGCGCGTACCAATCGATCGCGGTCGTGCCTTTGATGTCCAGCGTGTTCGGATCGAGCACCACCTTCTCTGATGCAGGATCATCGGGCGACGCCAGTGTCACCAACAACGGCTGTTGCTTTGGCGGCTGGAATTTCATCGCGAACAAGATTCCCGCCCGCGAGACAAGCGAAAAATAACTGGGCGATGTTTTCGCGTACCACTCGGTTAGTTGTTTCTCGATCGCCGCGCGGTCCGGCAACTTGTCGAAATATTGGCGAGCCCGCTGATTCTGCGCGTCCGACCACGCTTTCACCTGCGGGTCGCTATCTTGTTCGAGCCATTGATACGGATCTTCGACCGTCGTGCCGTGATATTCATTCGAGACCGGCTTCTTTGGGGTTTCCGGAGCCGGCTCGATTGCGGACAAGGTGACCAGAGCCAGTCCGCTCAGCGTGCTGATCAAAAACAGGAAGCGATTCGCAATCATGAGATGAGAAAAGACTGTCGCGCGTTACTTGCAACCGATTTTGCGCGTTGCAACCGGGATTGGTGATCCCGGCAAAAATACGCCTCGCCTAACGGCTGGAATCAGCGGCTACAGCTGACGCGCAGCGTATTTTGGATTTTTTACCTGTTTCCGGACTGCCGCGAAAAGTTTGCTGATCCCCACCTGGCTCGCATGATTGGCGAGGAACGCTGGAATTATGCCCCCGCTGTCGGTATAAACAGTATATGTCGCGCGCGTTTTGAGCGCGCCATCCGGCTCCAGCAGCCATCCGCCGTCGCAAATTTTTACCCGAACAACGCCCCTCTTTTCCGGTGGTCCGAGTTCATTCGCTTGCGCCCAGTGGCTCATAAAGGCCAGACCATCAGTTGTGGGCCATGACTTCTTCTGTACGCGCAATGTGTAATCGCGATCTGCGCAAATTTTTGGCGAGAGCCGCTGATACCCAACAAGTAAGTCGCCGTCGCGTTTGATCAGTCGGCATTCAATCGTGTACGGCATGAACTTTGGATAATTCTCGAAGTCATCAATCACCGCGTGAACGGCGCAGGTCGGGGCGTCAATTGCGCCGATTGCCCTGAACTCTTTCAGCCCCGAATCGGTATGCGGCCGGCTGTAGATGGCGACGTCCCTGGTGTCGGCAGCCAGCTTCCAGCCATCTAGCGGGTTTACGGAACCGGGTAAAATGGCGGCAAAGGCAGCCGAACTGCCAACGAGAAAGATCGACATCAGCGCGGGAAGAACTCGGCAAAGCATCGGGCGACGATACATCATTTCCTCCGCCTGGCTATGTTTCTTTGACCGTTATTGAGAAGTGGGCCTGACGTTTGAATGACGAGACCAAATACAAGCCGCGCGACTTGTTAAGACAGTTAAAAACGTTACAAGAGTTACAAATCGGAGCCGCCCGATGTACCGTTGTAACGATATAACCTTTTTAACGATGTACGCGGCGAAGCCATGGATCTCCAGCCCACAGTCTTGATCGTCGATGACGAGAAGCATACTCGTGACGGGCTGCGGCGTTTGCTCGAGAACGACTACGATGTGTATGTCGCCGCGGACAGTGCGGGTGCGATGGACGTGCTCGAGCGTGAGCAGGTCGATGTCCTGCTCACCGACCTACGCCTCGGCAGCGAAGATGGAATGGTCTTGATTGATCGCGCGTTGAAAATGCCGCGTCCGCCGATCTGTATCATGATGACGGCCTACGGCTCGGTCGATGTCGCAGTTGAGGCGATGAAACGCGGCGCGTACGATTTTGTAACTAAGCCGCTTAACCTCGACAAAGTCGAACTGCTGATCGCGCGCGCAGTGCGAGGGCGCAAACTCGAACAGGAAAACCGCGCGCTACGGCAGCAAGTGGATGAACGTTACGGCCTTGAAAACATCTGGGGCGATTCGGCGACGTTGCATCAAGTCCTGGACACCATCAAACAGGTCGCGCCTTCTTCGGCCAATGTGCTTATCGAAGGCGAAAGCGGCACAGGCAAGGAACTGGCCGCGCACGCCATTCATAATTTGAGCCGGCGCAACAAGGCGAAGTTCGTGGCGGTGCACTGCGCGGCGCTGTCCCCGCAACTTCTCGAGAGCGAATTGTTCGGGCACGAGAAAGGCGCGTTCACCGGTGCGCACGAACGCCGCATCGGACGATTTGAGCAGGCAAATGGCGGCACGCTTTTCCTCGACGAAATGGCGGAGATCGATCCGAGCACTCAGGTCAAATTGCTGCGCGTGATCAGCGAAGAACGCGCTTTCGAGCGGGTTGGCGGCAATCAAACGCTGCGCGCGGATGTGCGACTGATCGCAGCCACCAACAAGAACTTGGAACAACTGGTGCGCGAAGGAAAATTCCGTGACGATCTCTTCTTCCGGCTCAACGTGGTGCGCATCGTCATGCCGCCCCTGCGCGACCGAAAAGAAGATATCCCGATTCTGGTCCGCGGATTTTTGCGTCACTTCTGCAAGGAAAACGAAAAGCCGCTTCTCGAGCTCGCACCGGACGCAATGGACGCGCTTCTTGCTTACGATTGGCCCGGCAACGTCCGCGAATTGCGCACCGCCATCGAACACGGCGTGGTGATGGCGACAGGACCAAAAATCACATTGCGCGATCTGCCAATGGCCGTGCGACAGGCAGGCACGGCAAAATTGCCCGGCGGGGTTTCCGTTCAGGCTTTCGAAGAAAAGACGAGCCCACTCGATTTGCATGAGGCTGAGAGAAAATTAATTGCCCAGGCGCTCGCAGCGACAAACGGCAACGTGACCGCCGCCGCCAAAAAGCTCGGCATCAGCCGCCGCACCCTTCATCGCAAAATCAACGAAATGAATGCCGCGAAAGCGGCACAATAGTTGTAGCCGGGATCGATGATCCCGGCCGGCCGGCATCACCCCGATGCGCTGCAACGCCAGAAAGTTTCTTGTGCGATTCGCACTTGCTGCCCTTGCCGCCGTTTTGACGCGCCCATAAATATGGGCGACACTCGTTTGTGAAAACAACGTTCGAAATTCCGCAGCCTCTCTTCCGGAAAGCAAAAGCCATTGCCGCACGGAAGGGATGCACGCTGAAGCAGCTTGTCCAGGAAGCGTTGTCGGAGAAGATTGCGCGCGCAGATGGCGCTAGCAGTCAGCAAAAACCGTGGATGGCATTGGCCGGCGGGTTGAAGCATCTCCACAGCGAAAACCGCCGGATCGAGCGCGTCATCGAGGCGGAGTTTGAGAACATCGAGCCGGAAGACCGGCAATGATTCTGGATACCAACGCGCTCTCCGCATTTGCGGATGGTGTGCCTCCGGTGATGCAACACATTGCTGCTGCCGAGGAGCTTCATATTCCCGTGATTGTGCTGGGAGAATACCGCTTCGGCATCGCGACCTCCCGTCGCCGGCGTGAATACGAAGCGTGGCTGACGCGTGGTCGTGCGTTCTGGAACGTGCTTCACGTCGTAGAGGAAACTGCCACGCACTACGCGACAATTCGACAGCAATTGAAGAGAGTTGGCGCGCCTTTGCCGGCCAACGACGTCTGGATCGCCGCTCTGGCTCAACAGCACGCTCTGTCGATTCTAAGTCGTGACGCTCACTTCGACACGGTGCCCGGTCTTACCAGGCTGTCGTGGTAATAACCGGAACCGCCTTTGACATTTCTTTTGGTGCGAACCGCAGCAAAAAAAGCTGGCCATCAGCCGCCGAACGCTTCATCGAAAAATCAATGAAATGAATCTCGCCAGAGCGCCGGCGAAAAATGCTGGCGAGTCGTAGCCTGAAATATCTTCGCGGCGATCGCGAAACAAGTCATCCAAGTTGCCCCGTCGTCAGCCAGCTTGATCTCGACGGGGCTAGCGTCTAATTCTCGTTCAGCCATGCCAGCTCCGCCTGTGATTGCTGATCTTGTCCAACGCTTCGAACAACAAGGCGACGCCTATAAATCAGGTCAATACAACGAGGCACAGCTGCGCAAAGAATTTATTGATCCGATGTTCAAAGCGCTTGGCTGGGACATGGAGAACGTTAGCGGTTACGCCGAGGCCTACAAAGACGTCATCCACGAAGACGCCATCAAAATCGGCGGCGCTACCAAGGCCCCGGACTACTGCTTTCGCATCGGCGGCACTCGCAAATTCTTTCTCGAAGCGAAGAAACCGTCGGTCGATATCAAAACCGATGCGCATCCAGCCTATCAACTTCGCCGGTACGCGTGGTCGGCGAAATTGCCGCTTAGCATCCTGACTGATTTCGAAGAGTTCGCGGTTTATGATTGCCGCGTCGAACCGAAACTAAGCGACAAGGCTTCAGTCGCTCGCGTTCTCTATCTCAACTTCCGCGAGTGCGTTCCGGCGTGGGAGGAGATCGCGAAGATCTTCGCGCGTGAAGCAATTCTCAAAGGGTCATTCGACAAGTTTGCCGAATCGACTAGGGCGAAACGCGGAACCGCGGAGGTCGATGATGCGTTCCTGAGCGAGATTGAAAAATGGCGTGCTGATCTTGCGCGCAACCTGGCAGTGCGAAATCCCACGCTCTCGCAACGTGATCTTAACTTCTCCGTCCAGCGCACGATCGACCGGATCGTGTTTCTGCGCATCTGCGAGGACCGCCGCATTGAAGTGTATGGGCGATTGCAAGCGTTGCTGAATGGCGAGCACACTTATCGCAGACTGTACCAGCTCTTTCGCGAAGCCGACGAGCGTTACAACTCCGGTCTGTTTTATTTTCAGAACGAAAAAGATCGCGTCGAGCCTCCCGACGATCTGACGCCCGAACTCGAGATCGACGACGCCATCCTTAAGAGAATCATTCGTCGTCTCTATTATCCCGATAGTCCCTACGAATTTTCCGTGCTGCCTGCCGACATTCTCGGCCAGGTTTACGAACAGTTTCTCGGCAAGGTCATTCGCCTGACCGAAGGACATCAGGCGAAAATCGAAGACAAACCAGAGGTCAAGAAAGCCGGCGGCGTTTATTACACGCCCACTTACATAGTCGATTACATCGTCAAGAACACGATTGGCAAATTGCTGGAGAACAAAACGCCCAAACAAGCGGCCAAACTTCGCATTCTCGATCCTGCTTGCGGCTCCGGGTCATTTCTAATCGGCGCATATCAATATCTCCTCGACTGGCATCGTGATTGGTACAGCGACAACGAAGCGAAAAAATGGGCGACCGGAAAAATCCCGCGATCTACCAAGGGCCGGGCGGTGAATGGAAACTCACCACGACTGAGCGCAAACGGATACTACTGCATAACATTTACGGCGTGGACATCGATGCTCAGGCCGTCGAGGTCACTAAGCTTTCGCTGCTTCTGAAAGTTCTTGAAGGCGAATCGGAACAAACCCTTGCCACGCAATTACGTTTCTATCACGAGCGCGCCTTGCCCGATCTGGGCCGCAACATCAAATGTGGTAACTCACTCATCGGCCCCGATTTTTACGACCAGCAGAAGATGGATTTTCTCGATGAAGAAGAACGTTACCGCATCAATGTCTTCGATTGGAACACAGAGTTTGCGGAAATCATGAAAGCCGGCGGCTTCGACGCAGTCATCGGCAATCCGCCGTATCTGAACATTGATGATTCTTGGGGAAGAGGTGATTCGCGTCAGCGCTACATCAAACGAACTTATGCAGACGTTTACAACGACAAGACCGATATACTTTTTTACTTTCTCGCGAAGGCCGTGGACATCAGCAAACGTGAAGTCGCGTTTATCGTGTCCCGAGCGTTTCTAGAAGCATACAAAGCCGACAAGTTGCGCGGCTGGTTAGCCAGCCACACTGATATTTGCGAAATAATCGATTTTCGAAATTACTACGTCTTCAAAGGTGTGGGCATCACAACCTCGATCGTCCGCCTCAGCACAGCTCGACCAGCAGGAGATGCGAGGATCTACAGATTGCGCGCCAACTATGCGAACGGAACGGATCCGCTCGCAGAATTAGAGAAAAGAGATTCATTCGAATTTATATCCGTGGCCCAATCTCAGTTCGGCTCAGCACCTTGGACATTTGCTTCCGCTGACGTCGAGGCACTGAATCGAAAAATCGATTCGAAGGGCGATCCGCTTCGTCGGGTGCTCCAAGTCGGACAAGGAATGCAGACAAGACGCAACGATGTCTTTGGCGAGCTCTCTCCTAAACTTGCACGCAAATGGAAGTTGGCTCGGGGCCAGCACTTTCTGCGCGCCCGGAATTCAGACATTTGGCGATATCAAGTTCGAGATAGTGGAGAGATGCTTTTGTATTTAGAAGATTTTGAAAAATTCGATGATTTGCCAACCGGCGTTCGCACGCATCTCCAAACGCATCAAAAAGAATTGAAGGAACGCGCGGCTTATCAACGTGGTGACTGCGAATGGTGGAAATACACGTGGCCTTTGCACAAGGAGCGTGCGCATCGCGCGAAGCTTTTATGTCCGTATCTAGCTACTCGCAATCGATTCGCCCTCGATACTGACCAGAAATTTCTCGGCCTTACCGATACGACAATTCTTTACGATGCCGATCAGCCTGAGGACATGAGCTATCTCATGGCTCTGTTGAACTCACGGCTATTGTCATTCCGCTTCGCTTCGATCGGAAAGCTTAAAAGCGGGGGCATCCTCGAATATTTTTGGAACAGTGTTTCAAAGCTTCCGATTCGCCGCATCGATTTTTCAAACAAAGCCGACAAAGATCGACATGATCGGATGGTCTCGTTAGTCGAGCGGATGCTGGAGTTGCACAACGACCTTGCCGCCGCCAGGACGGATCACTCCAAAACAAATCTCAAGCGCCAGATTGATGCGACCGATGCGCAGATCGATAAGCTTGTTTACGAGCTTTACGAATTAACGCCGGACGAAATCAAAATCGTCGAAGGGGCGGCGAGATGAAATTCGAGCTTTCGAAGCATGTCGAAGAGGGATTGTCGCGAAATTGAGCGAAATTTCCCGTTTACGAATTACCTCTTGAGAGTTTCAATTAGCCCGTGACCGAGCAGAAGAAAATCTTTGGCACGGACGGCGTGCGCGGCGTGGCGAACGTCGAGCCGGTGACAGCCGAGACGGCGCTGAAACTTGGACGCGCCGCCGCGTATGTGTTCGCGCAACTGAATCCCCGCAGGACGCCCGCGGGCGCGCGTCCCAAAATCGTGCTTGGTAAAGACACCCGTCTGTCCGGTTACATGCTCGAGAACGCGCTGGTGGCCGGGATCACTTCGCTCGGGGTGGATGTGCTCGTCATCGGACCTTTGCCTACGCCGGGTGTTGCGTACATCACACGTTCGCTGCGCGCCGACGCAGGCATCGTTCTTTCTGCTTCACATAATCCTTATCAGGACAACGGCATCAAATTTTTCCGGCACGACGGTTACAAACTCGACGATCAGATTGAGGAAAAAATCGAGAAACTCGTTTTCACCGGCGAGATCGATTCTATCCGGCCAACTGCGAACAAAATCGGACGCGCCACGCGAATCGATGACGCGCTGGGCCGATACGTAGAATTCGCCAAAGCGAGTTTTCCTAAAGGAATGTCGCTCGAGGAAATGCGGGTGGCGGTGGACGTGGCAAACGGCGCAGCGTACAAATCGACGCCTTGCGTATTGCGCGAGTTGGGCGCGGACGTCGCCGTGGCGCACAACCAACCCAACGGCATGAATATCAACGACGGATGCGGCAGCATGCATCCGGAGGAGATCCAGCGCATCGTCCAGATCAGTGGCGCGGACGTGGGCATCGCTCACGACGGCGATGCCGACCGAGTTCTTCTTTGTGATGAGAATGGCGAGATCGTGGATGGCGATGAGATTCTCGCCATCGCAGCCCTCGACCTGTTGGAGGCTGGCCGACTGGAGCAAAATACAGTCGTCGCCACCGTGATGAGTAACTTCGGCTTGGATGAAGCGCTCGCCACGAGCGGTGGGAAGGTGGTGCGCACGAAAGTCGGCGACCGCTATGTGCTTGAAGAAATGGTCCAGCAAAAATTCAATCTCGGCGGCGAACAAAGCGGTCACGTTATTTTCCGTGATTTCACGACTACCGGCGACGGCATCATCACCGCGCTCCAGATTTTGCGCATCATGCACAAGACCGGTCAGCCGTTAGGCAAATTGAAGGCATGCTTGCAAAAATATCCGCAGGTGCAGCGCAATTTGGTTGTGAAGGAAAAGCGGCCGCTCTCGGAGCTGTCCAGTGTGATGAAGCTCGTCAGCGAAGCGGAGAGACAGCTCTCCGGCAAAGGCCGGGTGTTCCTGCGTTACTCCGGCACTGAGCCAAAGATTCGCCTGCTCATCGAAGGACGCGAACTGGAGATGATCGACAAGCAAGCCGACCGGATAGCGGATGCGATTCAAAGCGCCATCGGAGCATAGGATATACAACACATGAGTCTCATGCGCGTCATTGAAGCGCTTCTGTTTAGTGCGCAAAAACCGCTTTCGATCCGTGAGATCGCCACGGCAATCAAGAGTGCGGAGGATCCGGCAGCTGCCGAACCTAACGAGTTTGCGCGCCTGCGAGAAGCCGAAGTCGCTGCGGCGCTCGAACAGTTGAAGATCGAGTACGTCGAGCAGCAGCGCGCCGTTCAACTCATCGAAAAAGCCGAAGGCTGGCAGTTTGCGACGGATTCACAATACGCGCGGTGGGTGCGGCAGCTTTTTCCCGCCTCGAAGCCGGCGCGATTAAGTGCGCCTGCGTTGGAAACACTGGCGATCATTGCGTATCGCCAGCCCATCACGCGCGCGGATGTGGAAGCTGTGCGCGGCGTGAACATCGACGGCGTGCTGCAAACATTAATGGAGCGCGGCCTGGTAAAAATTGCCGGACGCGCCGAAATCCCCGGACGCCCGCTTCTCTACGAAACGACGCAATTTTTCCTTGATCACTTTGGGTTGCGCAATCTGGATGAATTGCCAAACGTGGAAGAGTTGCGAAAACGGAATCTGCCGGTCGCGCGCGCTGTAGCCGGCATCGGCGATGCCGGCCAGCCGGGGTCACCGCCCCCGGCTACAACGCAGGCGGGATCGGCAGTCTCCGAGTAGCGCATGTCGCTTTCTGGGGAGCACAGGCTGCCAGCCTGTCCTTTTCGGCAGCCTGCCGAAAAGCCCATCGAACGTTCGTTGGTCAAGGTTGTTGCAATGCGCCGAGAGTCGTCGGCAAGCTGCCGACGACAACAGGCTGGCAGCCTGTGCTCCCCAGAGGAAGGACGCGCGCGCGCGTTATCCGCACACCCATTGTTTATTACACTTTCTTTCATCACCGCGACCTCGCAGTTTGCCTTTGCCGAAATCCAGCCCTCCGATTGCGCGCGCGCGGCGAAATATTCTGAGAGCAGACGCGGTGTTGCGATGTTGGTGATTCAAAATGGGCGGACGATTTTTGAGCACTATGCCAATGTGGGCTCGGCCAGCGGAAGATGGCCGATCTTCAGCGGGACAAAAAGTTTTTGGGGAATCGCCGCGCTTGCAGCTGTGCATGACGGATTATTCAGGCTCGACGATCCCGTTTCGGACACGATCACTGAGTGGAAGAGCGATCCGCGGAAATCGCGGATCACCATCCGCCAGTTGCTCAGCCAAACCGACGGGATCGAAGGCGCCTCGTGGCTTCAGCGTTCTTCCATACGCGATCGAAATGCGATGGCGATTCGATTGCCGATCGTTGCCGAGCCCGGCACAGCTTTTATCTATGGGCCGAGTCATCTCCAGATTTTCTCCGAACTGCTGCGCCGGAAATTGAAAGGGCGCTCGACAATCAGCTACATTGAAGGACGCGTGCTGAATCGGCTCAAGCTTGGACATCTCAATTACAAGAAGGACGCGCGCGGCAATCCCCTGCCTGCGACCGGCTTTGAACTAACAGCGCGCGAATGGGCGCGACTCGGTGAGCTGGTGATTAGATCTGGGAACTATCATGGACGGCAGATCGTGCCGGCAAGTTTGTTGCGCGAAGCGTTCGCTGGTTCGCAGACGAACCCATCATACGGACTCACGTTCTGGCTGAATCAGCAGGAACTAGGCGGACGTGAGGCCGACATGGAACGAATGCTCGATTTACCATGGCAAAACGCGCAATGGAATGGCGTTTGCATCTGCAAGGATGCGCCGGCTGACATGGTCGTCGCGCTCGGGTCACATTATCAGCGGCTGTTTATTATTCCGTCATTGAATGCGATCATTGTCCGGCAAGGCTCAGGCGGAAACTTTTCTGACGCCCACTTTCTGCGGCTGGTGATCGGACGGTAAGACCAAGGAGCGGCGGTTTCCAATCGCCGTTTTGGATTAATCGGCGCACTGGAGAGCGCCGCTCCTTGATTTGACTCCGCGGCGCATTTCCTGAACCATTCAAAACTTTATGAACAGATTCGCACTCGGTTGCGTCGTCGTCCTTCTCGTCGTGCTCTTCGTTGCCGTCTTTGCCGCGCTTGCGCTTGGCGGCGGTTACAATCGCCTGGTCCGCTTGCAACAAGCTGTCGATCAAAGTTGGGCACAGGTGCAAAACGTCTATCAGCGGCGCGCAGATTTGATCCCGAATCTGGTGGGCACAGTTTCGGGCGCAGCCAATTTCGAGAAATCAACGCTTGTGGAAGTGACGAATGCGCGCGCTAGTGTGGGTCGAGTGCAAACGCAAATCGATCCGAACAAAGCGCCGACTGACGCAGCGCAGCTTGAAAAATTCCAGGCGGCACAAGGTGAACTGAGTAACGCGCTCTCGCGGCTGCTGGTCGTGGTAGAACGTTATCCAGAGTTAAAAGCCAATCAGAACTTTCTCACTCTGCAGGCGCAGTTGGAGGGCACCGAGAACCGGATTTCGGTCGAGCGCGGAAACTTCAACAGCGCGGTGCAAAATTACAATGTGGCGGTGCGCAGTTTCCCGACAAATCTGGTCGCCGGCATGCTTGGTTTTGCGCCGCGGCCATTTTTCACTGCGCAAACAGGCGCGGAAAGAGCGCCAGCGGTGCAATTCAATTTTGGCTCGCCGGCACCCGCCGCGCCTGCAGCGACAGCGTCGCCGTAGAGGTGCGATGATTCTGGGGAGCACACGCGCCTCGCGTGTTGTTTGCGCCGCCCTCGCCGCAAACTCCCCCAGGCGTGGCAGACGAGAGAGTGTAATGGGCAAGCTTGGGGTGTTTCGTTCCGTTCGGCGAGGCGCCGAACGGTGCACGCGAGGGCGCGTGCGCTCCCCAGCGATTGCGCTCGCGATCGCGACTCTGCTCGCGACCAACTCGCGCGCCGCGGAAGTCATTCCGCCGAAGCCCGCCGCGTACTTCAACGATTATGCCGGCGTCGTTTCCAAGGAAGCGGCTCAACATTTTAACGTGCAGCTCGCTCAATTCGAGCGCGAAACTTCCGATCAAGTCGTGGTCGCGGTCTTTCCGAAAATGCAGAGCGATTCGGACATTGCGGACTATACCCAGCGCGTAGCGCAGGCGTGGGGCGTCGGTCAAAAGGAGCGGCGCAATGGCGTGGTGCTGTTTGTGTTCATCCAGGATCACAAAATGTTTATCCAGGTTGGCTACGGCCTGGAAGGCGCGCTGCCGGACGCGACTGCGTTCGATATTACTGAACGCCATATCAAACCGTTCTTTCGGAACGGCAATTACGAGGCCGGCCTTGCGGCCGGGATCGATCTGATCTGTAAAGCAGTCCGTGGTGAGTACAAGGGAACAGGAAAAACGGTCGCCGAACGGCACCCGCGTCGCGGCGGAAGTGCTTCCGGCTTTTTGCCGTTCCTTATCTTTGTCATTGTGCTGATCTTTATTTCGCGAATCATGCGCAGACTCGGCGGTTACGGCTATTCATCTGGACGCGGCGGTCCGGTATTTTTGCCGATGGGTGGCGGCGGCTGGTCGTCAGGGGGAGGCGTTGGGGGATTCAGCGGCTTCAGCGGCGGTGGCGGCAGTTTTGGCGGCGGCGGTGCAGGATCGAGCTGGTGACGAAAATGCGGACGCGAGAATTCCTCAGCAAACTCGAACACGACCGAATCGTTCGCGCGATTCGCGAAGCGGAATCCAAAACTTCCGGTGAGATTCGCGTTTTTATTCAGCGCGGCAAATTGAATGGTGATCCATTGCTCGCTGCGCAAAGAAGATTTCATCGCCTGCGCATGCACAACGCACGCCATCGCAATGCAGTGCTGATCTTGGTGGCGCCGCGCGCGCACAAGTTTGCCGTCGTCGGTGACAAAGCGATTCACGAAAAATGCGGGGACGAGTTCTGGCAGCGCGTCGTGGATGAGATGCGCGCCCATTTTCAAAACGAAAAATTCAGCCACGCGCTGGTCGAAACGATTCAGGAGATCGGGAAGGTGCTGGCGAGCCATTTTCCGAAGACGGCGACGAAGAGAAACGAATTACCGGACGAAATTGCTGGAGAGTGAGGAGTTGAATTGTTGAGCGCGATTTGCCCAAAGGTGGATCGTCTTGTCCTCAAGACGATGGCTTCCGCCGAAGGCCAATATTCCAGTCCCGGCGCGTTTCATATGGACGCAAGATTCCAGGCGGCAGCGCCGCAATGGCCAACGCGTTGAGGACAACGCGTTCCACCTCAAAACCCCTTGCAAAATCACAGATTTAGTCTTTATTCCAATCCTCCGCAGCGAGTTTTTGAAATTACGCCGTTGGTCCCTGGGTCTCCGTCACTGGATGTGAGGTCGCACTCGCCAGGGGAAACCCGGCGAAGAACTATGGAGCAATGGAGTATTGGAGTGATGGAGTAACGGACGAGGTGTCTTTGCTCATTACTCCAATACTCCACGACTCCATCACTCCAGAAAAAGATTATGCCAATCCGTTACGGTCGTTTTGAAATGCCGAAGACTCTCGTAAAGGACGAGAGCACGGCTACTGATACCTACGCCAAATTCACCGCCGAACCGTTCGAAGCCGGCTACGGACACACCGTTGGGAACTCCCTTCGGCGTGTTCTGCTTTCTTCGCTCGAAGGCGCGGCCATCACCGCCGCGAAAATCACAGGCGCGCAGCACGAGTTTGCCACGCTACCTGGTGTGGTCGAAGACGTGACCGACATCGTTCTCAACCTTAAGAAAGTGAAATTCAAAGTGGACGGCCAGGATCACGAGCCAAAAAAACTTTCGCTAACCGTGAACAAGGAAGGCGAAGTGACCGCAGGCGACATCCAGGCCATTCAGGGCTTTGAAGTGCTAAACCCGAAGCAACTGATCTGCACTCTCGACAAGAAACACAAATTCGATGCCGAACTCGATGTGCGCGTTGGCCGCGGCTTTGCCACCGGCGAGGAAAACAAGCGTCCGGATCAGCCCATCGGTATTATCCCGATCGATTCAATTTTTTCGCCGGTCACGCGCGTGAAGTATGCGGTTGAAAACACGCGTGTCGGTCAGCGCACCGATTACGACAAGCTCATTCTGGAAATCTGGACCGACGGGCGTTTGACGACGGATGACGCACTACTCCAGGCGTCCGCAATTCTGCGGCATCACCTCGATGTGTTTGTGCACTACAACGAGGAAGTGATCGAATTCGATCAGACGCCCGCTGGCGTGAGCGAAGAAAATATCAAGCTAAAGAAGCTGCTCAATATGAGTGTGAACGAGATCGAGCTCAGCGTGCGCGCGGCGAATTGCTTGAATAACGCGAACATCACCACGGTCGGTCAACTGGCTCAAAAGACCGAGGCCGAGATGCTGAAATATCGCAATTTCGGCAAAAAATCGTTAAACGAAATCAAGGACAAACTGCAACACCTTGGTTTGGGTCTGGGCTTGAAATTTGAGCCGGGCTTGATCGATGTGCCGGTAAGCGGCGATGGCGCTGCCCCGACCGGTGCACCGGTTGCCCGACAGTAAGCCTCCACAACAATCGCGTCCGCCGCGCCATGAGACACCAAAAGAAGACGATCAAGCTGGGCCGCACGGCTGAGCACCGCAAGGCGTTGCTGGCGAATCAAGTTTGTTCTTTGATCGAACATCAGCGAATCACGACGACGTTGGCCAAAGCCAAAGCGGTCCGCCCTCTCGCAGAAAGGATGGTGACGCTCGGCAAAAACGGCTCGATACACGCGCGCCGCACGGCCCTGGCGGTGTTGCGTCAGAAAACCGCGGTGAAAAAATTGTTCGACGACATCGCGCAAAGGTCTGCGGAACGGAACGGTGGGTACACCCGCATCGTCAAGCTCGGCCCGCGCAAAAGCGATTCGGCACGAA
>Ga0209056_10002093_pt1 | contig 21724 bp, 15 predicted proteins | sample GraSoiAngelo_114_FD_185876 | JGI IMG/M metagenome (GOLD analysis project Ga0209056, IMG submission 185876) | Grasslands soil microbial communities from the Angelo Coastal Reserve, California, USA - 14_0903_13_40cm (SPAdes) (version 2) | ecosystem: Environmental > Terrestrial > Soil > Grasslands...
TGCCGTTCGGACTCAGCGCGACAGCGTTCACCACTGGCTGGAGACCCGTGATCTCGAGCACTCGGGTTGCGGTCACCCCCGGCTCCGACGGCGCCCCGGAACAGGCCGCGAGCGGTAGCGCGAGCGCGACAAGGATGGCCCGCATCAGGAAGACTCTAAGGGACAATCGTCCCGATGCATCTATTTGTTGGCGCGCTCCTCGTGCTGGCCGGCTTGGCTTGCCTTCGTTACGTGTGGGCCGGCGTCCCGGCGTTCGAGCGCGAGCCTCCGTTTCTCGCTCTGGGTGTCCTGCTCATCGGGATCGGGGCGGGCCTCGGCGTCCGTGCGCGCACCGCGCACCTCCTCGCCAGGGCAGGGCTGGGCGCCGGCCTCCTCGCCATCGTCGTGATGATCGCCCGGCTCTACCTCCCGAGCGGAGCGCGTGACCACCCCGACGACCGTCTGGTCGCCCACTTCTATCTGTTCGGCTTCGCTCTCGCCGCGGCCGGCGTCGTCGTGCTCCTTCTTCTCCTGCGCCGCGCACGCAGCGCCTCCGCTTTCGGAGCGATCGACCTTGTGCCCCTCGGAGGGCTGGCCGCGGCCCTCGTGCTCGGCCTCGTGTGGCTCGTCGCCGACGATGCTCGACTCCGACCCTGCCGAAATGGGAATGACCAGGCCTGTGGCGTGATCGCCACCGCGCTCCTCGAGTCTGCCGAGCGCGCGCCTTCCGCGCCGCCCACGCCGGCGGAGGAGCGCGCGGCGCGTGTGCTCGCCGAGCATCGGTGCCGGGCCGACGACCGCACGTTCTGCGGTCTTCAGCGGTATGCGGTGGGCACGGTCGACGCCCGGGCCGGCCGGTTCGACGTGGCCAAGGAGGCGTTCCTCTGGGCCTGCGAGTCCGATCGGAGCTGGTGCGCACGTGCGACCCAGGAGCGGCTGGCCTGGACGCCTGCCGAGCTCAAGCGGCTCATCGACAGCGGTCGTTAGAAAACGCCCTACACCTGGGCGAAGCCGCCATCCACGAACAATTCCGTTCCCGTGACGTAGCTGCTGTCGTCGGAGGCGAGGAACACCACGGCCTTCGCGATCTCGTCCGGTGTGCCGAACCTGCCGAGTGGAATACCGTTGGAAATGGTCTTGATGTGTTCATCGGCGGCTTCGCGGGAATGCCATGGGGGCGTATCGGTGTAGCCCGGGCTCACCGCGTTCACGCGAATGCGTCGATCCTTCAGGTCCGTCGTCCATGTCCGCGCGAACGAACGCACGGCGGCTTTGGTGGCGCTGTACACACTCCACTCCGGCGCGATCGCTCGACTGGCGACGATGGACGCATTCAGGATGATCGAGGCGCCATCCGGCAGCAGCGGAAGCGCCTTTCGCACCGTGAAAAGCACGCCTTTCACGTTGCTGTCGAACAGCGCGTCGTAGTGCTCCTCGGTAATGCCGTCCAGGGGAGCGAACCTCGCGCTGCCGGCATTGGCGAACACGATATCGAGCTTGCCCTTCTCGCGCTTGATCTGGGCGAACAGCCGATCGAGATCGCCGAGGTTCGACACGTCTCCTCGTACGCCGGTGACATTTCTTCCGATTTCCTGTACCGCCCGAGCCAACTCCGGCTCACGGCGCCCCGTGATGAAGACGTAGGCGCCTTCGTTCACGAACTGCTTCGCCGTCGCCAGGCCAATACCGCTGTTGCCACCGGTCACGAGTGCGATCTTTCCATCGAGCTTACCCATGTCTGGCTCCTTGAGAGGAACGCCGGGCTCCTGGGACGTCGGCCACTGTCTGCCCGCTCCTGCCCCCTTGAGACGTCGCCCGAAGCCAGTCGGATTCACGAGGCGGCGGCATTCATATGCAGCTACATATAGCGAGTCGATCGTGTGTGGTCCGACGTCGTTGGACGTCTTCAGCTTGACTCGAGAACGTCGGGCGCGCTAGACATCGCCTGACCGATCGTGGACCTTTCGACGACCATCCACTTGCTCGGTGAGACGCTCGGCGATGTGCTCAGGGCGCGGGAGTCGGTCGCCCTCTTCGAAGCCGAAGAGCGGATCCGCGGCCTGGCCAAGTCTCGTCGCTCGGGAGCGCCGACGGCCCCACGCGATCTCGCCGCCGAGGTGGCCGCGCTCTCCACGGATGCGGCCCGGGCCACCGCCTCGGCCTTCGCCGTCTACTTCGACCTCGTGAATCTCGCCGAGGAAGGGCAGCGCATCCGCGTCCTGCGCGAGCGCGAGCGGGCCCGGGACCCTGAGCCGCTCGACGAGTCGCTCAGAGACACGATCGCCCAGCTCAAGGCACGGGGAGTCACGGCCACGCAGATGGCCGCGCTCGTCGCCGCGCTCCGGATCGAGCTGGTGCTGACGGCTCATCCCACCGAGGCCAAGCGTCGGACCGTGCTCTCGAAACTCCAGCGGATCGCCGAGAGCCTCCGGCGGCTCCACGATCCGGATCTGCTCCCTCGCGAGCGCGAGCGGGAGACGGCTGAGCTCCGCAGCGAGGTCACCGCGCTCTGGCTCACGGAGCGGGCGCGCACCATCCGGCCCGCGGTGACCGACGAGGTACGCACGGGCCTCTTTTTCGTCGACACCGTCTTCTGGGATGCGTTGCCACGCATCGCTGACGAGCTCGAAGCGGCGCTGCGCGAGCATTATCCGGAGGTCGCGGCGCCCTCCACCCCCGTCACGCTCGCCTCATGGATCGGCGGTGATCGCGACGGCAACCCCTCCGTGGTCGCGGCCGTCACCGCCGAGACCCTCCGTCTCCATCGCGGTCTCGCGGTGGAGCGGCATCGGCGGTCGCTGCAGGATCTGGCCCGTCGTCTGAGCCTCAGCGGTCGTCGCTGCCCGCCGCCGGCGGCGCTCACCGCGTGGCTCGAGGGCCGGCGGCCCTTGCCCGCGCGCGTGGCCTACCTCGAGGCGCGGTACGCCAACGAGCCCTATCGCCTCGCCCTGGCCCTCATCGCGGCGGATCTCGAGACGGCCTCACAGGAAGACGTGACGACCCGGCTCCTCGATGACAGCCCGTACCAGGCGCATGTGACTGTCGACGAGCTCCGCACGGTGCTCGATCTGATCGCCCAGGCCATTCCTCCCATCCTGGCCAGGGACCGGCTGCGCACCGTGCGCGCGCAGGTCGAGACGTTCGGTTTGCACGCCGCGCGCCTGGACGTCCGCGAAGAGGCCGGACGCTTGACCGCCGCCCTCGGCGAAATGCTCGAGACGCTCGCCATTGCGCAGGGCTTTGCCGGGAAGAACGCGCGCGAGCGGACTGCTCTCGTCCTCCGTTTGCTGACCGCCGGCGCGCCGAAGCCTTCGGAGTTGGCGGCCGCCGCCGTGGGCGAAGCGAGCGCCGAGACGTGGCGGCTGTTCCGCGTCCTCGGCCGCGCCAGGGCGGTCTACGGTGCCGAGGCGCTCGGTCCGTTCGTGATCTCGATGACACGCAGCGCGGTCGACGTGCTCGCCGTCTTGCTGTTGGCGCGGTGGGCCGGGTGTGCATCAGGCCTCAGGATCGTGCCGCTCTTCGAGACCCTCGAGGATCTCGACGCCGCTCCCCGGATCTTGACGGAGCTCTTTGCGCTTCGCGTCTACCGTGAGCACATCGCGGGATGCGGTGGGGAGCAGATGGTCATGATCGGCTACTCCGACAGCAACAAGGATGGCGGCTACGTGGCCGCCAACTGGGCACTCTATCGGGCGCAGGAAACGATCGCGCGCGTATGCGACGAGCACGGGATCGCTCTCACGCTCTTCCACGGGCGCGGCGGCACCGTGGCGCGGGGCGGCGGGCCGGCTGCGCGGGCCATCCGCGCCCAGCCTCCGCGAACGCTGCGCGGCCGCTTCCGGCTCACCGAACAGGGAGAGACCATCGCGTCCCGTTACGGCGACCCGGCGCTCGCTCATCGCCACCTCGAGCAGATCGTCAGCGCCGTCATCCTGGCCTCGGCGGAGACGGCCGACCGTCCGATCCCGGCGGCGTGGCGAGGCGCCATGGATGCGATGGCGGCCGCCGCTCACGAGGCCTATCACACGCTCGTCGAGCGGACGCCGGGCTTCCTCGAGTACTGGCGGGCGGCCACTCCCGTCGAGGAAATCGGCCGGCTGCGGCTCGGCTCGCGCCCGGCCGCGCGTCGGCCCGGCGCGCTCACACGCCAGGATGTTCGCGCCATCCCGTGGGTCTTCTCCTGGATGCAGAGCCGCTTCAACCTGCCCGGGTGGTACGGGCTCGGCACCGGGCTCGCGCGTTCCCCGCTGGACTGTCTCCAGGACATGCACGCGCACTGGCCGTTCTTCCGCGCGGTCCTCGACAACGCCGAGATGTCGCTGCTCAAGGCCGACATGGGAATCGCGGCACTCTATTCGGACCTGGTGCCCGACCGTGCGCTCGCCGTCCGCGTCTTCGGCATCATCGAGGCGGAGTACACGCGTGCGCGTGACGCCATCCTGCGCGTGACGGGACACACGGATCTGATGGACGGCGATCCCGTCATCCGCCGCTCGGTGCACCTGCGCAATCCATACGTGGACCCCCTGAACTATCTGCAGGTCGAGATGCTCCGCCGTCTCCGCGCCCTGCCGGATCCCGACGGTCCCGAGGCGGAACGTCACCGAGAGGTCATCGCGCTCACGATCAACGGCATCGCCGCAGGCCTGCGGAACACCGGCTGAGGATGATGTCGATGCCGAACGCGCGGTCCGCGTTGTCGGCCTCCGTCGTGATGATGTGCGGTCTTCCCGCGGCGGGCAAGACGACTACCGCGGGACGACTGCACGCGCATGCGGGCGGCGTGCTCATCCGCAGCTGCGACGTCTATGCCGATCTCGACATCCGACTTCCGTACTGGGTCGAGCGCACCCGGGGCTTCACCGTTGACGTCCACGAGTACGACCAGGTGCGCGATCGCGCGTACGAGGAGATTGCCCGACGATTGGAGGGCGACCTCCACCGGGCGAGCGTGGTGATCCTCGATGCGGTCTACGGCGAGCGAGCGAAGCGAGACACGATCTACGCCATCTGTCGGACGCGGCGGGTTGACGTGACGCTGCTTTACTGTCGCTGCGACGACGTGGAGGAGGTGACGCGTCGCTTCGATCGGCGCCGTGGACGCGAGAGCACCCCGGAGCACGAGGCGAGCGATCGCTCGGTCTTTCGCGATATTGCACGGCGGTGGGAGGATCCCCACGCCGACCTGCTCGGGGACGGCAGCGCGCCGACGATCATCACGATCGACACGCTCACTGAGCCACCCATCGTCAGCGGCCCGGAGCAGTCCTGGCTCTCCGCGCTCCTGCGACAGGCGTTGACGACGGCTCACTCTCGAGCGCTGAGCTCCTGACCCGGCGCCGCCCGGCACCGCGTGACCCGCGAGGGCGGGCGGCGGGCCGAGCAGTCGCGCTTCAGGGCTCCCATCGGCAGCGCCGGCGACCGGCGTCTGCTTGGATCCGGACCGTGCGCCGGACCGCAGTCAACTGTTTCGATCGTTCCGCTGTCCGAGTTGCCGCGTCCAGGCGACGAGATTACGGAGCAGATCATCACCTCCGGCTTGTTGATGGGCCGGGACGGTGGGTTGCCCTCATCGTCTTGATTGAAACCGGGAATGTCGTGAAGCTCGAAGACATCGAGTGTCGCGCCTTCGGGAACGAGCGCGATCGCCGCGCGCAGGGCGGCGCGGTTGCACGAGGCCCGCCGCAAGCTGCCCGCGATGCCCAGGATGCGAACAGGCTGATGAGCCTCATCATTGTGGCGTCGGCGGCGAAGAATCTGCGTTCATTTGCGCTCCCGGCCCAGATGTTCGTGGCTCACTCGCCGGTGTCCAGTTCACGTGAAACGAGCGGGGCGGTCCCGCCATCTCAAGCAGCGTGACCAGCGCGAGCCCGAAAGTGACCGTGGTCAGCGCGCCCTCGACTCACGCCATCCGGCGCAGTAGAGCAACGCGCCGGCCAAGCCTAAACGCGTGGTTCAATTAGCGCGGCGCGTAACGTCGCGAATTTCTTACGAGGTGTCGCGAAAAACGCAGCTCGTCGTCTTCAGAACACCAGCCGATCGGGACGCCATCACGCGCCTGATGCCGTCCGAGTTGCGACGAAGCCCTGCCAGTCGACTGGCAGCCGCTGGCCGGTTAGCATCTCGAAGCCGGCAGGGTCGCGTGAATCACGGCCGTGCTTCGTTGGAAATCCGTGGTGACAAGCCGAGTTGCCGGTCGCGAGACACCCCGGAGCGTTCGGCACCGCGATTGCTCCATTGGAGGAGGTCGTTGTGAGAGCACAGAACGGGAGTCGATCATGAGCGATGCGCTTCCTGTCGTGTACCTGGCGAGACACGGCGAGACGGCCTGGACCATCTCGCGTCAGCACACGGGAGTGACCGACCTTCCGCTGACCGCGCAGGGTGAAGCCGAGGCCGTCCGGCTCGGAGAGCGGCTCGAGGGGTTGAGGTTCGCCGCGGTGCTCACGAGCCCTCTGCGTCGGGCGGTCCGAACGTGCGAGCTCGCTGGCTTCGGCTCCATGGCGGAAGTCGAGCCCGACCTCATGGAGTGGAACTACGGCACGTATGAAGGTCGCACCAGCGCCGACATCCACGCCGAGCGCCCTGACTGGCAGCTGTTCCGCGACGGTTGCCCGGGAGGGGAGTCGCCGGATCAGATCGGCGCGCGGGCCGATCGGGTGGCGCGCCGCGTGCGGGCCATCGAGGGAGACGTGCTGCTCTTCTCGAGCGGGCACTTTCTCCGAGTGTTCGCCGCGCGCTGGCTCGGGCTCCCACCGGGGGCAGGGCGGTACTTCGTGCTCGGCACGGCCAGCCTGAGTGCGGTGGGATACGAACACGACCGATCGGATCCGGCGATCCGCTTGTGGAACGAGATGCCTCACGAAGGGCACAGCGGGCCTGTTCACGTGCGGGACCACCGAGAGGAAGCACGTCGATGAGCACAAGAGAGAAGGCATCATCGGACCCCATGGCAGCGCTCCGCCGGCAATATGGATGCGGCCCGGTCGAGCTCGCGGGGAACGCCCAGGCGCTCTACGAGCGGCACCTGCTCTTCGACAACGTCGCCGATCCGGCAACCGCCGGGCTGCGGGAGCGCTACGAGGCGTTCGCGCGCTCCGTGCGAGACGTCCTCTCGCAGCGATGGGTCCGCACGGAGCAGACCTACGAGCGCGAAGATCCGAAGCGCGTCTACTACCTCTCGATGGAATTCCTGATCGGCCGTTCGCTGACCAACAACATCACCAATCTGCTGCTCAGCCCCCTCGTGAGTGAAGCGGTCAAGCAGGCGTCGCTCGATTGGCTCGGCCTGCTCGAGGAGGAACCCGACGCCGGGCTGGGAAATGGCGGCCTCGGGCGTCTGGCGGCGTGTTTTCTCGACTCGATGGCCACGATGCAGCTGCCGGCGATGGGGTATGGCCTCCGCTACGAATACGGAATGTTCCAGCAAACCATCGAGCACGGCTGGCAACACGAGCAGCCGGACAACTGGCTTCGCCGCCCCGACCCGTGGGAGGTCGTTCGTCCGGAAGAGAAGGTCGAGATCAGGCTGAACCACTCGATCGAGGTGCGAGACGGGACGCTGCGCGCGATCCCCGGCCGGTCGTTCACGTTGCTCGGCATTCCCTTCGATCGGCCCGTGGTGGGCTATGGCGGCAAGACGATTAACACCCTCCGCCTCTGGGCGGCGTCCACGTCCCTCGACTTCGATTTCCAGACGTTCAGTCATGGCGAGTTCGTCAGCGCGCTGGCGGAGACGCTTGCGGCTAAATCTCTCACACGGGTCCTCTATCCCGACGACTCGACGGCCAAGGGGCAAGAGCTGCGGTTCGTGCAGGAGTACTTTCTCGTCGCCTGCTCGCTGGCGGATCTGATCCGACGATTCCGCCGCAGCAACGCCGACTGGAGCGCGCTTCCCGAACGGGCCGCCATCCAGCTCAACGATACCCATCCTGCGATCGCCGTCCCCGAGCTGATGCGAATCTTGCTCGACGACGCGTACCTCGGATGGGACCAGGCCTGGCACCTGACCCAGCGGACGCTGGCGTACACGAACCACACGCTTCTGCCCGAAGCCCTCGAAAAATGGCCGCTCGAGTGGTTCGAGCTGCTGCTGCCGCGCCACCTCGAGATCATCTTCGAGATCAACCGCCGACTGCTCGATGACGTGCGGCGCCGTTTTCCGGCTGACGAAGGCCGCGTCGCGCGGACGAGCCTGATCGAGGAAGGCTCCGCAAAGCACGTCCGCATGGCGAATCTCGCCATCGTGGGCTCGCACAGCACGAACGGGGTGGCCGCGATCCACTCCGCGCTGCTGCGCGCGACCACGGTGAAGGATCTGGCCGAGACCTTTCCCGAGCGCTTCAGCAACAAGACCAACGGGGTCACGCCGCGGCGCTGGATGTTGCTCGCGAACCCGGCGCTCGCCCGCATCGTCACCGAGGCCATCGGCGACGGCTGGATCACCGACCTCAGCGAGCTGGCGAAGCTCGAGCCGCTGGCCGACGACCGGGGCTTCCGCGGCGCGTTTCTCGGGGCGAAGCGAGCAGCCAAGTCGACCTTCGCTCAGTGGCTCCGAACGACCTCGGAGCAGACGGTGGATCCGGACACCATCTTCGACAGCCAGGTCAAGCGCATCCACGAGTACAAGCGCCAGCTCCTCAATGCCTTGCGCATCGTCGTCCTCTACAACCGATTGCGGGAGAACCCGAGCCTCGAGATGACGCCGCGGACGTTCCTGTTCGCGGGCAAGGCGGCGCCAGCCTACCGCCTCGCGAAGCTCATCATCAAGCTCCTGAACAACCTCGCCGTCACCATCGACGCCGATCCGGTGACTCGCGGACGACTCAAGATTTTGTTCCTGCCCGAATACAACGTGTCACTCGCCGAGCGGCTGATTCCGGCCACCGACGTCTCCAATCAGATCTCGACCGCCGGCTACGAGGCGAGCGGCACCAGCAACATGAAGTTCATGATGAACGGCGCGCTGACCATCGGCACGCGCGACGGCGCGACGATCGAGATGGCGCAAGAAGCCGGGGAGGAGAACTTCTTCCTCTTCGGCCTGACCGCGGACCAGGTGGCCGGCAGCCGCGGCTGGTACGATCCCTGGTGGCACTACGACAACCAACCCGAGGTGCGCGCCGCGCTAGATCTGATCTTCTCCGACCACTTCAGCCGTAACGAGCCGGGCATCTTTGCGCCGTTGCGCGACACCTTGCTCACGCGCGGCGACTACTACATGCACCTCGCGGACCTCGCTTCCTACCTCGAGGCCGATGCCGGCCTCTGCGCGCTGTACGCGAACCCGGATGCCTGGGCGCGCAAGGCCATCTTGAACGTGGCCGGGTCCGGAAAGTTCTCGAGCGATCGCACCATCGCCGAGTACGCGGCCGACATCTGGCACGTCAAGCCATGCCCGGTGTCGTGATGGAGAAGACAGTGACGATCTCGCCCCTGGCCGGGAAGCCGGCCCAGATCGGAATGCTCGTGGATCTGGCGCGGCTCGAGCACGCGTATTACGAGCGCACGCCCGACGTGGACGCCCCCGATCAGCTCGTCAGCTTCGGCACCAGCGGGCACCGGGGCTCGGCGTTCCGCGGCTCGTTCAACGAGGCCCACGTCATGGCGATCACGCAGGCGATCTGCGACTACCGCCGCGGTCAGGGGATCGACGGACCGCTCTACATGGGCAAGGACACGCACGCCCTGTCCGAGCCGGCCCAGCGCACCGCGCTGGAAGTGCTGGCGGCCAACGGGGTCGAGACGATCATCCAGCGCGACGGCGGCGTCACGCCGACGCCCGTCATCTCGCGAGCCATTCTCGTCTACAACCGCGGCCGCAAGGCGCACCTCGCCGATGGAATCGTGATCACCCCGTCGCACAACCCTCCCGAGGACGGAGGCTTCAAGTACAACCCGCCCAACGGCGGCCCCGCCGATACCGACGTCACCGCGTGGGTCCAGCGCCGGGCCAACGAGCTCCTGCGTCAGCGCAGCTCGAGCGTGAAGCGGGTCCCGTTTGCGGCGGCCATCAAGGCCGAGACCACCCACCAGGAAGATCTGGTCCTGCCCTACGTCGAGGATCTCGAACACATCGTCGACATGGACGCGATCCGCGCGGCCGGCTTCACGATGGCCGTCGATCCGCTGGGCGGGGCGGCGATGCCCTACTGGGAACCGATCAACTTCCTCTACAAGCTCCACATCGCCGTCGTCAACCCGGTGATCGATCCGACGTTCTCGTTCATGACGGTGGACCACGACGGCAAGATCCGCATGGACCCCTCGAGCCCGTACGCCATGGCGCGGCTCGTCGGGCTCAAAGACCAGTTCCGCGTCGCCTTCGCCAACGATCCCGACTCGGATCGGCACGGCATCGTGACGGCCTCCGAGGCACTGATGAACCCCAACCACTACCTGGCGGTGGCCATCCGCTACCTGCTCACGCATCGTCCCCACTGGCCCGCGCACGCCGCGGTCGGCAAGACGCTGGTCAGCAGTAGCCTCATCGACCGCGTCGTCGCGAAGCTCGGCCGTCGGCTCTACGAGGTGCCCGTCGGGTTCAAGTGGTTCGTGCCCGGCTTGTTCGACGGCTCCTGCTGCTTTGGCGGCGAGGAGAGCGCTGGCGCCAGCTTCCTGCGGCACGACGGCACCGTGTGGACGACCGACAAGGACGGCCCGATCATGGATCTGCTGGCGGCCGAGATCACCGCCCGCACGGACAAGGATCCCGGCGAGCACTATCGGGAGCTGGCGGCGGAGTTCGGCGCGTCCTGTTACACGCGGATCGACGCGCCGGCCACGCCCGAGCAGAAGGCGCGGCTGCATGCGCTGTCACCCGAGGCCATCAAGGAACAGACGCTCGCCGGCGAGCCCATCACCGCGAAGCTGACCCGCGCCCCTGGTAACGGCGCCCCGATCGAGGGCTTGAAGATCGTGACGCCGAGCGGGTGGTTCGCGGCCCGGCCGTCAGGCACGGAGAACATCTACAAGATATATGCGGAGAGCTTCAGGGGCGCGGCGCACCTCGACGTCCTCGTGAGCGAGGCGCAGGAGCTCGTCGACACCGCGCTGGGTGGACGCGCATGAGCCTCCCTCCGTTCCCGGCCGGCTACCGAGCGTCCGGCCTCCTGCTGCACGTCACGTCTCTGCCCTCACCGTACGGAATCGGCGATGTCGGTCCGACGGCCGTGGCGTGGGTGGACCGGCTTCACGAGACGGGGCAAGGCTGGTGGCAGGCGCTCCCGCTGGGTCCCACCGGCTACGGCGATTCGCCGTACCAATCGCTGTCGTCGTTTGCCGGCAACCCGCTCCTGATCAGCCCCGACTGGCTGATCGAGGACGGACTGGTGCGGGCGGCCGACTGCGCGGGCTGCTCGTTTTCGCCCACGACCGTCGACTTCGACGCCGTCAAGCGCTTCAAGTTCGCCTTGCTCGAGACGGCGTGGAAGAACTTCAGCACCGGCGCGCGATCGGACCTGCGCCCGGACTTCGAACACTTCGGCAATGACCATGCCCACTGGCTGGACGACTATGCATTGTTCCGAGCCTTGAAGGCGAGATACGCCGGCGCCAGCTATCTCGAGTGGCCGGAAGAGCTGATCCGCCGCACGCCGGCCGCGCTGGACCGGGCGCGTTGGGCTCTGGCGAGCCAGGTGGACCGGGTTCGGTTTGTTCAGTTCGTGTTGTTCCGTCAGGGAGCACGCTTGAAGGCCCATGCGCGCGCCAGAGGTGTGCGCTTGATCGGTGACCTGCCCTTTTTCGTCTCCCCGGACTCGAGCGACGTCTGGGCCCACCCGGAGCTGTTCCTGCTCGACGCACAGCACCGGCCGCGCGTCGTCGCCGGAGTGCCGCCAGACTACTTCAGCTCGCAGGGACAGCGGTGGGGCAATCCGATCTACGACTGGGACGCGCTGGCCGCGAGTGGCTACCGCTGGTGCATCGACCGCTTGCGCGCCCTGCTGGCTCACGTCGACGCCATCCGCCTCGATCACTTCCGCGGATTCGCTGCCGCGTGGCACGTGCCGGCAGGAGCCGCGACGGCGGAGTCCGGTCAGTGGATGCCGGGGCCGGGCGCCGGCTTCTTCGCCGAGGTGGAGAAGGCCCTGGGCGGTCTGCCGTTCCTCGCCGAGGACCTGGGAATCATCACGCCGGACGTGGTCGCGCTCCGTGACGCGTTTCGTCTCCCCGGCACGCGCGTTCTGCAGTTCGCATTCGACGGCCATGCCGACAACCCGCACCTGCCCGACAACCATGTCCCGAACTCGGTCGTGTACACGGGTACGCACGACAATCCGACGACGCGTGGATGGCACGACGACCTGTCAGAAGCCGAACGGCGCAACCTGTGGCGCTACCTGAAGCGTGGGGGAGGCACCAGCGCGGATGCTGCGCCGGCGTTGCTGCGACTGGCGTGGTCGTCAGTCGCCGCGCTCGCGATCGCGCCGCTGCAGGACGTGCTCAATCTGGGAAAGGACGCTCGGATGAACCAGCCCGGGACGGCGCAAGGTAACTGGCGCTGGCGCTCCACCGAAGCCATGCTGTCGACGTCGGCCTGGGAGTCGCTGCGAGACTTGACGCACGCCTCGGCACGGTCGGCTGATGTAGAAATATCGCGCCCCGACGCCTCGATCGTGGCCGCATCATGACGCCGGCTCCCTTCGTCTTCCTGGTCGACGTGGACAACACGCTGCTGGACAACGACCGCATTCAGGCCGACCTCAAGCGCCATCTCGAGCGCGAGTTCGGCGCCGTCTCGCGTGACCGGTACTGGGCGATCCTCGAGGCGCTGTTCGTCGAGCTCGGGTATCGCGATTATCTCGGCGCGCTCCAGCGTTACCGGGTCGAGCATCCCCAGGACGTGCGCCTCATGTCGATGTCGGCGTACCTGGTCGATTACCCGTTCGCCAATCGTCTCTACCCCGGGGCGCTCGACGTCCTGGAACGGTTCCGCTCGTGGGGCCCGACGGTCATCCTCTCCGATGGTGACGTCGTGTTCCAGCCGCGCAAGGTGGAGCGCTCCGGCATCTGGGAGGCCGTGGACGGCCACGTGTTGATCTACATCCATAAGGAAGAAACGCTGGATGACGTCGAGCGACGCTATCCGGCGCAGCACTACGTTCTCGTGGACGACAAGCCGCGGATCCTGGCCGCGGCCAAGAAAATCTGGCGCGACCGCGTCACCACGATTTTTCCCCGTCAGGGTCAGTACGCTCGCGATGCGAAGGCCTATCCCCCGGCCGATCTGACGGTCGAGCGGATCGGCGACTTGATGACCCACGACTTGCCCGAGCTCCTGTCACCGGAGGTGACACGATGAAAGCGACGGAGACGCTCCACGACGAAGGCCAGAGTCTCTGGCTCGACAACATCACGCGCGATCTGCTGGAGAGCGGCACACTCGTGCGCTACATCGACGAGCTCTCGGTGACCGGGCTCACGTCGAATCCCACCATCTTCGACCACGCCATCAAGAACAGCTCGGCCTACGACGCCGCGATCCGAAAGAAGGTCAGGGAAGGCAAGTCGGGCGAAGAATTGTTCTTCGACCTGGCGCTGGAGGACCTGACCCGGGCCGCGGATCTGTTTCGACCGATCTGGGACCGGACGCACGGCGTCGACGGCTGGGTGTCGCTGGAAGTGTCGCCGCTGCTCGCCCACGACACCGCCAGCACCCTGGCCGCTGCCAAAACCCTGCACGCCCGGGCGGGGCGACCGAACCTCCTCATCAAGATTCCTGGCACCAAGGAAGGGCTGCCGGCCATCGAGGAAGCGGTCTTTGCCGGCATCCCGATCAACGTGACGCTGCTGTTCTCGTCTGCGCACTACCTGGCGGCCGCCGACGCGTTCATGCGTGGGATCGAGCGCCGCGTGGCCGCCGGGCTCGATGCAGAGGTCGGATCGGTCGCCTCCGTGTTCATCAGCCGCTGGGACGCGGCGGTCAAGGACAGAGTGCCGCAAGCGCTCCGCAATCAGCTCGGCATCGCGATCGCGAAGCGGACGTACAAGGCCTACCGTGCGCTGCTCGGCTCTCCGCGCTGGCAGCGCGTCTTCAACGCCGGCGCCCGCCCGCAACGCCTGCTGTGGGCCAGCACGGGCACCAAGGATCCCGGCGCCTCCGACGTCCTCTACGTCAGGGCGCTTGCCGCGCCGTTCACGGTGAACACGATGCCCGAGGGCACCTTGAAGGCGCTGGCCGATCACGGCTCGCTCGGCGAGATGCTGACCGCCGACGGCGGCGACAGCGAGGCCGTGTTGGCGCAATTCGGCGTCTCCGGCGTCGACGTCGATGCCCTCGCCAGTCAGCTCCAGGACGAAGGCGCGAAGTCGTTCGTCAACTCCTGGCAGGAGCTGATGGGCGTCATTGCCGGGAAGAGCGCCACCCTGGCCAAGGCGAGCTGAGGGCTCACCATGCGCGTACTGGTCGTCGACGTCGGCGGGACTCGCGTGAAGGTGCTCGCCACGGGCGAGAAGGCACCTCGAGAGTTTGCCTCTGGGCCGACGCTCACGGCCGAGCAGATGGTTGCCGGGGTCAGGACCGCCGCCGCGGGATGGAAGTACGACGCCGTATCGATCGGCTATCCGGGCCCGGTGCTCCACGGTCGTCCGGTTGCGGAGCCGCATAACCTCGGTCCGGGGTGGGTTGGATTCGATTATCGGACCGCCTTCGGATGCCCGGTCAAGCTCGTCAACGATGCCGCAATGCAAGCGCGCGGCAGCTACCAGGGCGGCAAGATGCTCTTTCTCGGCCTGGGAACCGGCCTGGGCTCGACCCTCATCGTCGAGGGCATCGTGGAGCCGATGGAGCTGGGCCACTTGCCGTACCGGGACGGAACCTTCGAGACGTACGTCGGACTGCGCGGGCTGCAGGAGCACGGGCTCACGCAGTGGCGGCGTGACGTCGCCGACGCGGTCCGTCGTCTGATCGCCGCGCTCGAGCCCGAGGACGTCGTTCTCGGGGGCGGTAACGTCCACCAACTGGACGAGCTGCCGCCTGGTTGCCGAGTCGGGGACAACGCGAACGCGTTCCTCGGCGGGTTTCGCTTGTGGGAGGAATCGCAAGATGGGCAGATCGGATCCGAAGAAGGCACAGGAAGATCAATGACTAGAATGTTGCCCCTGACCGCGCGCCCCGCATGGAAGGCCCTCCAGGCCCACTACGAGAAGATCCGCGATTTTCACCTGCGCACGCTCTTCGCCGACGACGCCAAACGTGGAGAACGCCTGACCGCCGAGGCGGTCGGGGTCTTTCTCGACTACTCCAAGAATCGCGTCACCGACGATACCCTCGCACTGCTTCGCCGACTGGCCGAGGAGTGCGGTCTGCGCGAGCGCATCGACGCCATGTTCCGGGGCGACAAGATCAACGTGACGGAAGCTCGGGCCGTCCTGCACGTGGCCCTGCGAGCTCCGCGCGGTGCGTCGATCATCGTCGATGGTAAGAACGTGGTGCCCGAGGTCCACGCCGTGCTCGATGCCATGGCCGACTTCGCGACCCGCGTGCGGAGTGGCGCGTGGAAGGGCCACACCGGAAAGCGCATCCGCAACGTCGTCAACATCGGCATCGGCGGCTCCGACCTCGGGCCCGTCATGGCCTACGAGGCCCTCAAGCACTACAGCGATCGCGCGATGGCCTTCCGGTTCGTGTCGAACGTCGACGGGACCGATTTCGTCGAGGCCACCCGCGACCTGGACCCGGCGGAAACGCTCTTCATCGTCTCGTCGAAGACCTTCACGACGCTGGAGACGATGACCAACGCCGAGAGCGCCCGCCAGTGGCTGCTCGCGGGCCTCGGCGGCGAGGTCAAGGCGGTGGCCAAGCACTTCGTCGCCGTCTCCACCAACGCCCGGAAGGTGTCGGAGTTCGGGATCGACACCGCGAACATGTTCGGATTCTGGGACTGGGTGGGCGGGCGCTATTCCATGGACTCGGCGATCGGCCTGTCGACGATGCTCGCCGTCGGTCCCGACAACTTTCGCGCGCTGCTCGACGGGTTCCACCAGATGGACGAGCACTTCCGGACCGCCCCGTTCGAGCGCAACCTGCCGGTGCTCCTGGGCTTGCTGACCGTGTGGTACACGGATTTCTTCGACGCCGAAACCGTGGCGGTCTTGCCCTACGAGCAATACCTCAAGCGCTTCCCCGCCTACCTGCAGCAGCTGACGATGGAGAGCAACGGCAAGCACGTCACGCGCGATGGCGTCGAGATCGACTATGCGACCGGGCCCATCTACTGGGGGGAGCCGGGCACCAACGGCCAGCATTCGTTCTACCAGCTGATCCATCAAGGGACCCGGCTGATCCCGTGTGACTTCATCGCGTTCCGTCACAGCCTGAACCCGCTCGGCCGGCACCACGACATGCTGCTGGCGAACGTGTTCGCGCAGACCGAGGCGCTGGCCTTCGGCAAGACGCGTGAGCAAGTCAAGGCCGAGGGCACGCCGGACGGTCTGGTTCCGCATCGGGTCTTCCAGGGTAATCGCCCCTCGAACACGATCCTCGCCGAGCGGCTGACGCCGGAGACGCTCGGAAAGCTCGTCGCGCTCTACGAGCACAGCGTGTTCACCCAGGGCGTCGTCTGGGACGTCGACTCGTTCGATCAGTGGGGAGTCGAGCTGGGCAAGGTGCTGGCCCAGCGGATCATCCCGGAGCTCGACGGCGCGACCGAGCCAACCCTTGGCCACGACAGCTCGACGAACAACATGATCCGTCGTTACCGGATGCGAAAGGACGCCGTGCGATGACGAGCGAGACGGGCGACTTCAAAGCGCAGCTGGAGAAGATGAAGACACATCCCGGGTTCATTGCGGCGCTGGATCAAAGCGGTGGCAGCACGCCCGGCGCGCTGCGTGCGTACGGAATCAAGGAAAATGCGTGGTCCAACGAGGAGCAGATGTTCGCGATCGTGCATCAGATGCGCACGCGGATCATGACCAGCCCCGCCTTCACCGGGGAGCGGATTCTCGGCGCGATCCTGTTCGAGAACACCATCGACAGGGACGTCGAGGGGAAGCCGACCGCGGACTATCTGTGGAACGTGAAGCGGGTGGTGCCGTTCTTGAAAGTAGACAAGGGCCTGGCCGCGGAGAAATCCGGTGTCCAGCTGATGAAGCCGATGCCCGAGCTTGCCGGGCTGCTCGACAAGGCCAACGCGAAGCGCATCTTCGGAACCAAGATGCGCTCGTTCATCAAGCAAGCCAACCAGGCCGGTATCAAGGACGTCGTGACCCAGCAGTTCGAGGTCGCTCGGCAGATCATCGCCGCGGGCCTCGTGCCGATCGTCGAGCCGGAAGTGGACATTCACTGCCCGGGCAAAGTCAGGGCCGAAGAGTTGCTCAAAGCGGCCATCCTCGACGAGCTCAACCGTTTGCCCGCCGGCCAGCCCGTCATGCTCAAGCTCACCTTGCCGGACAAAGACGACCTCTACGCCGAATTCGTCAAACATCCGCGGGTCGTGAGGGTGGTTGCGCTGTCGGGCGGCTATTCACGGGAAGAAGGCAACCAGCGCTTGCGAAGGAATCACGGCGTCGTGGCGAGCTTTTCGCGGGCGCTGGTCGAGGGGCTATCGGCCCAGCAATCCGATGCCGAGTTCAACGCCCTGCTCGATGCATCCATTCGCAGCATCTTCGAGGCGTCCAACACGTGATCGCCGTGAAACTCGCCCCCTCGATTCTCGCCGCCGACTTCGCGCGTCTCGGCCAGCAGGTGGCCGACGCGGAGCACGCCGGGGCCGATCGAATCCACGTGGACGTGATGGACGGGCACTTCGTGCCGAACCTCAGCATGGGGCCGGCGATCGTCCAGTCCCTACGGCGCGTGACGCATCTGCCCCTCGAGATCCACCTGATGATCTCCGACCCGGACTTTTTTCTCGACGAGTTCGCCGCGGCCGGCTCCGACTCGTTCCTCGTCCACTGGGAGGGCAACAACAACCTGCACCGCACGGTGCAGCGGATCAGGACACTGGGTAAGCGCGCCGGGGTCGTCATCAATCCCGCGACGTCATCGGGCGTGCTGGAGGAGATCGTCCACGACCTGGACCAGGTGCTGGTCATGACCGTCAACCCGGGCTTTGGCCATCAGCAATTCCTCCGGACGACGCTGCCGAAGATCGAACGGGTGCGTGAGCTGATCGAGCGGTTCAACCCCGGGTGCGATGTGGAAGTGGATGGGGGCATCGACGCGACGACCGCGCCGCTGGTCGTTCGGGCCGGCGCCACCGTGCTGGTGGCGGGCTCGGCAATTTTCGGCGACCGCGACGGCGTGGCCACCGCGATGAGCCGCCTGCGTTCATCCCTCGACGACATGGAGCGCGGAACCGAACCCGCCGAGCGATCGGCGCTTCAAAGGAGTCAGCTATGCAGCTCGGAATGATCGGACTTGGCCGCATGGGCGCCAACATGGTGCGGCGGCTTCTCAAGGGTGGCCACCAGTGCGTGGTCTTCGACATGTCGCCGAAGGCGGTGCAGGAGCTGACCCAGGAGAAGGCGGTGGGTGCCTCCTCGCTCGCAGACTTCGTGAAGAAGCTGGACAAGCCGAGGACGGTGTGGCTGATGGTCCCAGCGGCGGTGGTCGACAAGTCCATCGCCGACATTCTGCCGCTGCTCGAGAGGGGCGACATCCTCATCGACGGCGGCAACTCTTACTACATCGACGACATCCGGCGCGCGAAGGAGCTCGCACCGAAGGGGATCCACTACGTCGACGTCGGGACCAGCGGTGGCGTCTGGGGACTGGAGCGCGGGTATTGCATGATGATCGGAGGCGAGCCGGACGTGGTCAAGCGCCTCGATCCGATCTTCGCCAGGTTGGCGCCCGGCGCCGGCGACATCGCCCGAACTCCGGGTCGAGAGAAGGCCAACGGAACGTCCGAGCGGGGGTACCTCCACTGCGGGCCGAACGGCGCGGGCCACTTCGTCAAGATGGTCCACAACGGGATCGAGTACGGGATCATGGCGGCCTACGCCGAGGGGCTGGGCATCCTGCGCTCCGCCAACATCGGCAGGCAGGGCCACGCGGTCGATGCCGAGACAACCCCGCTGCGCGATCCCGAGCACTACCAGTACGACTTCAATCTGCCCGACGTCGCCGAGGTGTGGCGACGCGGCAGCGTCATCGCCTCCTGGCTCCTCGACCTGTCGGCCGCGGCACTCATGAAGGATCCGGAGCTCAAGGCCTTCGAGGGGCGCGTGTCCGATTCCGGCGAAGGTCGGTGGACGATCAAGGCGGCCATCGACGAGGCGGTGCCGGCCCACGTCCTCTCCTCCGCTCTGTACGAGCGTTTCAGCTCGCGCGGCGAGGCGGACTTCGCCGACAAGCTGCTCTCGGCGATGCGCTATGAGTTCGGCGGTCACCTCGAAAAGCCGTCGCGGTGACGGGAGCGGACGATGAACGACGTCCATTCCGATGCCTTCGTGTTCTTCGGCGCGACCGGTGACCTCGCGCACAAGAAGATCTTCCCCGCGCTGCAGGCGATGGTGAAACGCGGCCACCTCGACGTGCCGGTCATCGGCGTGGCGAAAGCGGGCTGGAAGCTCGAACAGCTGGTCGCCCGGGCCAAGGACGGCCTCGAGAAGCACGGAGGACTCGATCCCGCGGCGTTCGGCACGCTGTGCGGCGTGTTGCGCTATGTCGACGGCGACTACAAGGACCCGGCGACGTTCCAGGCCATCCGTAAAGAGCTCGGCTCCGCGCGGAGGCCGGCGCACTACCTGGCTATCCCGCCCGTGTTGTTCGAACTGGTCGTCGAGCAGCTCGTCAAGGCGGGCTGTACGAAGGGCGGCCGCGTCATCGTCGAGAAGCCGTTCGGCCACGACGTCGCTTCCGCGCGGGAGCTCAACCGGGTTCTGCTCGGAGCCTTCGACGAGACGTCGATCTTCCGGATCGACCACTACCTCGGGAAGCGGCCTGTGCACAACATGCTCTTCTTCCGGTTCGCGAACGCCTTCCTCGAGCCCTTCTGGAACAGGAATCACGTCGAGAGCGTGCAGATCACCATGGCCGAAGAGTTCGGGATTCAGGGCCGAGGCGCGTTCTATGACGAGACGGGCGCCGTCCGCGACGTGGTCCAGAACCATCTGTTCCAGGTCCTGAGCAATCTGGCCATGGAGCCTCCGATCAGAACCGATAGTGAATCGATTCGAGACGAGAAGGTGAAGGTCCTCAAGGCGATCCCATCGCTCGCCGCCGATGACATCGTACGCGGACAGTTTCGTGGTTACCGGTCGGAGAAGGGCGTGGCGTCCGACTCGACGGTAGAGACGTTTGTCGCCTTGCGGCTCGAGATCGATTCCTGGCGCTGGCAGGGCGTGCCCTTCTACATCCGGGCCGGAAAGTGCCTGCCCGTGACGTGCACGGAGGTCGTCGTCCGACTCCGCCAGCCGCCCACGATGTTCCACGGCTTCGACCTCGGGCCGAACTACTGCCGCTTTCGGATCAGCCCCGACATCACGATCGCCATCGGCGCGAACGTCATCGCGCCCGGGCAGGAGACGCAGAGCCAGACCGCGGAGATGCTGGGCACTCGGCTCCCGCGCGCCGATGAGATGGATGCGTACGAGCGAGTGCTGGGAGACGCCATGCACGGGGATGCCACGCTGTTCGCCCGGGAGGACTACGTCGAAGAGGCGTGGCGAATCGTCGATCCAGTGCTGAAGGAAGGCACGCCCGTCTACGAATATGAGCCGGGCGCCTGGGGACCGAAAGAAGTCGACACGAGAGTCTCGCCCCCCGGAGGCTGGCAGAACCCGATGATCAAGGCGTCATGAAGATCGAAGTGCTGACCGACGCCGATTCGGTCGCGCGAGCGGGCGCCGCATTCACCGCCGAGGAGGCGCGCGCGGCCGTCGCCGCGCGCGGCCGCTTTATCGTGGCCTTCAGCGGAGGTCACACCCCGTGGACGATGCTGCGGGCGCTGGCCGAGGAACGGATGCCATGGGCCGGTGTGCACGTGGTCCAGGTGGACGAGCGCGTGGCGCCGGCCGGAGATCCCGACCGCAACCTCACCCATCTGCGCGAGAGCCTGCTCGCGCATTGTCCGCTGCGCCCCGACCAGGTTCACGCCATGCCGGTGGAATCGGCCGACCTCGAATTTGCGAGCGGCCAGTACGCCGCGATGCTCCAGAAGATTGCGGGCGCCCCGGCAGTGCTCGATCTCGCCCACCTGGGCCTCGGGCCCGACGGCCACACGGCGTCGCTGGTGCCCGGCGATCCGGTGCTCGACGCGACCGGCGCCGACGTCGCGGTCACCGGCGTCTATCAAGGCCGGCGCCGGATGACCTTGACCTATCCCATACTCAACCGGTCGCGGCGCATCGTCTGGCTGGTGACCGGACGGGAGAAAGCGGACATGCTGGCGCGCCTGCGCGAGGGCGACGACTCGATCCCGGCTGGGCGCATCCGTCGGGACCAGGCGTTCGTGCTGACAGACCAAGAGACGGAGAGGACACCATGAACGTGGGAATCGCCACCGATCACGGCGGGTTCGATTTGAAAGCGGATCTGATCGCGCGGCTCCGCGCGGCTGGACACGACGTCGTCGACTTCGGTGCGGACAAGCTGAGCCCGGACGACGACTATCCGGATTACGTCATCCCGCTCGCCCAGGCGGTCGCGGCCGGCAAGGTCGAGCGCGGGGTGGCCGTCTGCGGCAGCGGTGTGGGGGCCTCCATCTGCGCCAACAAGGTTCCGGGTGTCCGCGCCGCGCTGATCCATGATCACTTTTCCGCGGGGCAGGGAGTCGAGGACGATCACATGAACATCATC
>Ga0209056_10002095_pt1 | contig 21713 bp, 17 predicted proteins | sample GraSoiAngelo_114_FD_185876 | JGI IMG/M metagenome (GOLD analysis project Ga0209056, IMG submission 185876) | Grasslands soil microbial communities from the Angelo Coastal Reserve, California, USA - 14_0903_13_40cm (SPAdes) (version 2) | ecosystem: Environmental > Terrestrial > Soil > Grasslands...
GCAGAAGGAGCGACTGTCGCGCAACTATAGAATTATCAATGGTCCCGGAGGAGGGGGTCGAACCCACACGGTACTAAGTACCACTGGATTTTGAGTCCAGCGCGTCTGCCAGTTCCGCCACTCCGGGCTTGCGGCTAAGTTATTGAACAAGAACATTTTGCACGGCCTCTGTCTTTTCGTCAACCTCGGCATTTTCGGCTACTTTAGCTTGTCTATAGCTTAACTGCGAAGATTCGATCTTGCGGGCCGCGTCCGCCAGATCGCGCTCGCTGGTGATGTTGTAGCGGTCAAAGACGTTCCGCGTCTTGTGGCCGGTAATCTTCATGGCGACAGTCTCCGTAACTCCGGCGCGTATCAGGTTCCGCGCGGCGCTCCGTCGCTGGTCATGAAAGAGCAGGCCGCGGTATTTGAGGCGTTTGCGGCCAGGGCAGTTCTCGCACTTACTCCCGTGCTCGACTGGCTTTGAGCACCCCTTACAGATCATCTGGCCCAATCCCGCACGGCAGCAAAGCGCGGCCCACGTCGCGCGAAAGTCCGCTACCGGCTTAGTTCCCTTCCCGCGAGTGAATACGGCATGCTCCGCGCTCTTCCCCGCTACGCAGGCCGCGAGCAGATTCTTGGCGTCTTCGGTCAACGCTACTTTGCGCGGCTCGCCGTTCTTGGAGTCCCGCAGGCGGATGGTTCCCGCGAACAAGTCCACATCTGAAACCTTGAGCGAGAGCAACTCCCCTTTTCGGAAACCGAAAGAGTAGGCAAGCGCCAACATTGCCCGCATGAACAGATCGGAGCAATTCGCGGCCAGGGTGTCGTACTGTTTCTGCTCAATGAAACCCTGCCGCGGTTTCGACTCCGCGAGTCTGTGAAAGCGAAGCGGACGCGCAACCTTCCGCGGCTGCGACTCGTACCCAAGCATGAACGCGCGCTGCAAGAGACTCAGTTCCCTGTTGATTGACCCGTTGGCAGCGTTCTCTTTGCGCCGTGATTCGATGTAGCGCGACAGAGTGTCTGTCCCTACGTTCTTAGCCTGCATCCCCCCAAAGAGCGGCTTTAGGTGTTTGTTCCAGTTCAATTCCGCCCACCAAAGGGCTTTTTGGTTTATGCGGTAGTCCGTGAGCAGGACGGAGTACAGATCGTCAACGGTCACCCGGCCGGCGGCTACCGCGTCCCCGTTCGCATGTTTTAGAATTTCGGCTTTGAGCTTGTCGAGCGCTTCGCGCCGCGATTCGGTTTCCGCGCTTTGCTGAATCGTGCTCCCGTTGACGGAAAACTTAATCCAGTAGTTCCGCGAACCTTTGGGCTGATAGATGCAGCCTTGGCCTCGCTTCCCTCTTGGCTTTTTCTCCGTGGTTTCCACGTTCATTCGCCTAAGAGCTTTTTCTTGGCGTAGTCACGCACGGACAGACCAGCTCGCTTGGCGGTGACAGAGAGCTCTTTGTATTCGGCTTTAGTGATGCGATGGCACAGCACTATCTCTTTTCGTTCCCCCGCTGGCTTCTTGGGTCTGCCCCTCTTCATGCATTTACTGTATACGGTAAATCAGGAATGTCAACCCTTGCATTTCTCAACGAAGCGCTCAACGTCCCGCAGATCAAACCTCATGGGACCGCCCTTTGTCAGACGGATGCACGGCAGTTCCCCGGCGCTCACCTTGCGGCGAATGGTTATCACGCTCACAGCGAGGAGCTTTGATACTTCGGAAATGCTGAGTAGGGGTGTCACTGTGCTACCGCTGCCTTTCGTTTGTCCCGATGCCATTTTTTCGCCTCTCTAGTGCGGCTCCGCCGATAGAACAATCGAGGCAGCGCGTCCGCGTGCTCAGACGGCGATGGACGCGCTCGGCAACAGATTCAGGAATTCGCAGAGTGCGGCGTCGTCGGGAAGATCCCCGCGCAGGATTCTCGAAGATCAGAACATCCGACTCGCGCTCGAAGATGCGGCGCACGGTGTCCTCGCTCAAATTCCATTGCTCGGCGAGCTCAGCCGGGAAGAAGTGCCGCTCAAACAGACGTGAGCACGGAGCTTCGCCTGGTCGCCGTACTGCCCCGAGTTTTGCAGCGGTTGCCATGTCATTTATTGAATCCACCGCCAGATTTGCCCGGTCCCCTTGCACGTGACACACTGCCCGGTCTGCCAGCAAGCGATGCACGTGCATCGCTTCTCGCCCCTGCAATGCCAGCAGGTCACCGCAACTTTGTGCTGCGATCCGCTCGCTTCCGGCCTAATCGTGGTGCAGCCCGTGTGCGGCCGGTGAATCCAGACGTCAGGCTCGAGTTCGTAGCAATCTGGGGAACACGTGGCCGGCCGGTTCCGCAAGGCTTCCAGGATCGCGGGCTTCGCCTCGCGGATACCGGGAATCATTTCTGCAGGAATCTTACTTGCCGGTTCGAGCCGCAATCTGTCCGGCCCTGCCGCTTGGACAGTGACGCCCAAACTTCGCAGCGATTCCAGGATTTCATGGCCGTTCATTGCCGTCATATCTCCATAACGTCCGCGCCTGCCGGGCCGCGAAGGTTGCCATCGCCCGGCTCGAACATTGCCAGATTCCCAGACTTGGCACTCTTCGGTGAACTGGTTGATTCAATTGGTCTTGAATCAGTATTTTGCTCGAAGGATGCCAACTTTTCAGGATTGGCATTCTTCGGACGAAGGATGCCATCGTTGGCACTCTTCGGTGGAAGCTCCCATACCCAGGTACTACCAGCACCAAACCCCTGTCTCTTGGCTTTGATGCCAATGACGGCTTTTGCCCGCTTGAGGGTTCGGTCGGAGAATCCCGCGGCGTCGCCTTTTCGAATCGCATCCTTTGCGGACAGGGCCCCGTCCTCGAGAATTGCGCGCAAAAACTCGCAGGCTTCGTCTATGGTCGTGCGCCCCTCTTCGCCACCAGGGACGGCCAGCAACGCAGCCGCGTGATGTGCTGACTCACCTGACCAAGAAACCTTGATGGACATGCCGTGCGGCTGGATCGAGTAACACAAGGAAGTGGTGGTTGGTCCAAGATTGTTTTTTGTGGAAGCGAGAATCCGGGACTTCCCAGTTTCGTCGTCGGGATCGCGCCCGACTAACAACCCGCTGCGCGCGGCGCCGATGATCCCGATGCTTCCGCCGCCGCGGTAAAGAGCATTTCCCTCGCTGTTCTTGTTCAGGTGCCGCACGACGAGTACGGCAGCGCGCGTACGTTGACTCATCGTCGCGAGCGGAGCCAACGCCCTGCGAATGTCTTGGTCCCGGAAGGAATTTGTTGCGCTTGCCAGAAAGGCCATGAGCGGATCGATGATGATGAGCTTCGCGTCAACGGACTTCGCAGTTCGTTCGATGGGCGCAAGGTCGCCGGGGATTTCCGGCTGCCTTTCCCCATCAGATCCAGGATCCAGGAAACGTTTTCAAAAGTCTCACCCGCGTTAGGTCCGCGTTCATGGCCATCAGACGCGGGACAATTGTGTCGGCTTCATCATCTTCAGCATTCAAAACGACTACTCCACCATCGACGCCGGGAGAGCCGTCCGGCATGGGGCTTCCCGTGGTGATGCGAGCGGCAATGTCCAACGTCAGGGCCGACTTTCCAAGTCCGGGATCTCCGTCCAGGATCGTGATTTTCCCGAGAGGGATGCGGCCATCCCAGAGCCATTCAACGTGCTCAGGCTTAACTTCGGACGCCAGCACGCCATATACATTTCCCCCGAACGAAGTGCCGAACGAACCAGTAATGGCTTGTATATGCCTCTCAACTTCCTCCACTTTGGCATGGGGTTGGAGGGCAGCTTTAGTCAGCGCTTCGCCCGCGTAGGCCGCCCTTCGCAAGATAGCCGCGTCATGGATCATGCGCGCCCAGTGAGTGATTGGTGCATTCCGGTGGACACCATCTCCCAAGGATGCGATGAACGCAGGGCCGCCGGCCGCGCGCACTTCCAGATCGTCCGCAAGCGCATCGCAGAGCAAGTTCAGCTCGACGGGTTTACCGCCCGCAGCAAGGTCTTGCATGACGGAAAAAATTCGCCAGTGCGCAGGAACAAAAAAGTCCGAAGGTGACAAGTGCTGCTTCACCACCTCTAGGACTTCGTTGTCCACAAGCACGGCACCAAGGATGTCGCGTTCCGTATCCGGGTGCTGCGGAAAACGTGCTGCGATTTCCGTCTTTGACGTTTTCATTATCGAAGCTCACTAAGCCCGTGCGCAACCAGGCGCGCGGGCGGTTGTGGCCCTTGAAAGAGCCACTCAGCGGGATAGCCGAGAGCTTGCGCGATTGCTTGCCGTTCTTCAGGAGTGAATGGAACACGAGCGAGCACCGGACGTGATAACAAGTTCTCGCTGTGGCCGATCATGGCCGCGCTCATGAAGGGTTCGTTCGTTGTTTGTTGTGGCTCTTGCGAGCTACGGCGGAAGCGTTCACGAATCTCTCGACCGCGAGGCGCGGCAAAAGAACCCGCCTTCCCACTCTTCGCACAATGATTTCTTTCCGAGCGATCACATAGTCCAACGTTCTAAGGGACAACCCCAACAAGGCCGCCGCCTCACGCCTTGAAATAAGAAGTGATTTCTCCATTTACTTCCCTTCGCCGCGCATCCTGCGCGTACGTGCATGTTCTAACTACTTGGGAATCGGGATGCAAGGAAGTGAGAGTAAAGAGGAGTAAAAAAAGGTAATTCGAGCGGTTGGCAGGCTGTGCTACGGCCTGGGGGGTTGAACTTGGCGGTGTTTGTTCTGACGGCTGCGGGAAAGTTTGACGTATTGAAGCACTGTCTCTGGAGTTCGCTTAATCACACGACCAATCATTTCAGCGGCAAGAAATGAGACACTTCGAGAAACGCGGCCAGCAGCACTGTTGCCTTCAGGATCGGCCGCTTCTCGGAGATCAGAGTCGTACGCGAAGGCCAGTACTCGCTGTCCAGCAAAGTCTCGTCTGATCTCTCCCGGAGAGTACACATCTCCGTGGACCTTCATTTGCGAAGCAATGTTGCAGATTTGCTCTCGCTGCGGCTTCACCGCTTCATATTCATAGTAAACAGCCGACACCGTGTCCCCACAAGGGCGAACCGAGACTTTGTAGCCCCCAATCTCCGTGAGTTCAATTCCTTGGACGTACTCTGCGAGCTCTACGCTCGTTCGTGCGCGCCTGCACGCTTTCATGCGCGTAGCTTAACTTGCGAAACCCTTGAAGCGTCAAGGAGTATGTTGCTTCTTGCGGGGCAGGCCGCGGACAAAGGTGTCGCAGGGGAGCGTAGCATATTCGGATTGTCAGGCCGCGTTCTCAGAGGACGGATCAACCTAGGGCCAACTCTCGTCCGCCCAAAATCAGTTCTTTGTGGGCACTATAATGTTTAGACAATCGGCCTTGCAAGTTCAGGGTGTTACGAGCGAAGCCTTTGCTAGATAAACTCCTCCGGCACTATCCTCGACGACTCCGACTTCTACCCCTTCGGCGGCGAACGCATGGGAGGGACCTGTGTGGTTCGGGAGGAATCGGGAAAGCAGAAGCCGCGGAGCTGCCGGGCGCAGGAATTGGCCCGAAGCAGTGCCCAGTGAAAATTGGCGACAGAAAAGGGAGAAAAAGCCGAACTCAGTAGGAATTGGAATCAGTCAAACAACACTCGGCCGCTGCGGGTCCAGGTAGTTGAAGTTGGTCTTTTCAAATTTGCGTTCCAAGGCGGAAAGACCTTTGGCTTTCTTGAACTCTATTTCAGTTTTTGTGACAGGAACCAACCACAGAAACCTTACTTTTACGGCGCCTAGTTCCAGCCACTCCAGTTTAGGACCATCAAGATACGGTAGGGAAATGAGACCGTGATCGCAGGCTGAACCTGTCCACCATGGTCTGCCAAAGTTTACTGTGTGACCGAGCCCAAGCCATTCTCCTGTCCGATGGTAGTGCGAGGTAACGACAAGCAATTCGACAACTTCGTCATTCTGACGCGGAGCGAATAGGTGCAATTCCATTGGCATTGCATCATGACGTTGCGACATGCATACCGTTGAGTACGTCCACATCTTGCGTCTTTCATTGGGAGCAAATCTCAAGACACGGAATTCAGATGGCAGTTCGTCAGCCGATCCTTCTTGGAACACCAGGGGTTCGGGTTCACTACCCCAACAATTTACGTAGTGGCGACGTAGAGCTTCGCAATAACTTCGACTAGTGAGGATCCTGCTCGTTGGTGTTGAGGCCATATTGCTGTTTCTTCTTCCTGGAGTACTGTGCCATTCTACCACCTTGTTGTTTTTGTGCTTTCTTCGTAGATGGTTTCATCCGGGTTCTGTCTTGTGCGCTTGCCCGGCGTTGGGCCGGAGTTTGCTGATACCCCGGTTGTTCTCCTCTGGCTGCATCTCCCTCATAGTATCGCTGCACAAGGGACGGATCGTGATCCACAGATTCACCTCCGATAGCCTTTTTGTCTGCCGCGGTCGGAGTATCGCCGTAGTGTGCGCGTCGATTGTAGGGCTCACTCGGACCAGTGAGGGCTGGTTCTTCCGTTGCAGCTTCCCCCTTTGCCACCGCTTCCTCAGGGGCCATGGGGCCGGTAGTAGCAATCGCCACGACAGCCCCCATCGCCGCCTCAGCCGTGACCATGCTGACAGCCTCCACTGCATTGTCGGGCGTCTCGCGGGGCAACTCATCACCCATTATGTTCTTTGCTCCTACGCCCCCGATGCCAGGTAGGTTACCGACAGTTACTTGGAGAGCGTTGTGAATGCCTTTGGCAGCGCCTACCTTGATTGAATCCCATAGCTGGCCAAATGCATTGCACTTTGGGCCGCAGTGGCCGTCGAGGTCGGCGAAGGATTCTGGGTCGTCGGAAACCATGGAGTAGAGATTCAGGGTTTGCGGGTTGGTGACGTTGGCGTAGGGGACGGGAACCGGGACGGCGGACCAGTCAGCGGAGAGCCAGCGGCCGAAGCGGTTGGAGTAGTAGCGGGCTCCGAAATCGTCGTTGCCGGTTTCGGTGTCGCGTTCTTTGCCCTCGAATTTGTAGTTTTGCGGACAGGTATTGGTGTAGGCCAGCTCGCCGCCGTAAGGATAAAAGTCGGCGTCGTAGCAGACGACGCCTGTGTTCGTGGTGAGAACGCGGGAGGTGCCGAGCAAATCTTCGAGGTAATAAGTTGGATTGTTCCCGGCTGGAATCATGGCGATGCGCTGGCCGCCGAAGAAAATGTATTCCGCGGTGGTGGCACCGGACGAGTTGGTTTCGGCGAGGATGTCGCCGCCTGAGCCGTACCAATAGAGCTTGCTGCCGACTTTGGAGACTCGGCGCCCATCGCCGTCATATGTATACGTGACGCCCGCAGCGGATTTGAGCTGGCTTTCCGCATCCCACTGGTAGTTCGTCACGAAGCCGTCGCTGGTGGAGTTTCCGGAGAGATCGTAACCAAAGATGAGGAGATGGTTGTTGCCGTCGGCGGTGGAAGAGAAGCCGCTTTCTTGAGAGCAGCCGGTGTAATTCGAGTTGGTGGTGGCTGCGATGGAATTGAGGTTGCCCCAAGCATCGATGCTGTAACTCTCTCCCCAGCAATGCGCGGGGCTTGTAGCGTACGTCGAAGTCGTCAGTGCAGATGTGATTCTATTGAGCTGGTCGTACGTGAAATTTTGAGAGCGCGTCGTGTCGAGATTGTTGGTAATGCCGTAGACGTGGCCCGCGTTGTGGCCGCTGGCATCAAGAAAATTGTAGGTAGTGTCGATGGCGTTGCCACCAGAGGAAGAGGCCTTGAATTCATTGGGCTGCAAGCGATTGTTATAGGTGCGTGTAAGGTTCAGTCCTGTGAATCCCGTAGCCTGGCCAATCGAGAGCGCGTAGAGAGTGCCCTGAGGCGTGTAGCAGACAGCTCCTGTGAGGCAGCCTGTGGGAACCGTCTGGAAATCGGTGGCGTAGGTGATGCCGTTCGAGCCATCGGTGGCGGTCTTGGGGCGATTGGCGGGGTCATAAGTGTAATTGACGACGCGGTTCGTAGGATAGACGATCTGGGTCAAGTTGCCAGCAAGATCGAAGTAATAAGTGGAAGGCTTCATGATGCCGTTCGTGGTGCGCTGATTGGCGTGGATGCTGCGCTGGTTGATGGCATCAACTTGGTAGGCCCAGGATTCCGAGCCAGCAGCGTCGGTCCTGCTAGTTCTCTGCCCGATGTTTTGGCACGCGGAAATTCCGAGGCAATTGGATTCGTCGTAGGTTGTCGTGATAGTGGGATCGCCGTTGGAGTAGTTGCGAACAGTTTCGCGGTTGAGCGCGTCAAACTTCCAACAAACGCTAATGCTCCGGGCGTCGGTTTTGGAAACAAGCAAGCCGGGAAACGAGTTCGGACTGGCGCAGTTTGTATCTGAATCGTACTTGTAGTTAATGGCGCCTACTTCCGGATTGTTCGCGGTCAGGAGCCGAGAGAGAGAATCATATGTGAACGAGCGGGAATGCGAACCGTTTTGGAGAACGGAAGCAAGGTTGCCAAGCGTGTCATAGCCGTAGGTAGTGACCCAGATGGGCTCTCCAGTCCCAGGACAGCCATTGGAGTTGACGCTTGCTCCGACGGCGTTGGGCTCGTCTACTTCGACAAGCTGTCCGAGACCATCAACGCGACTGCGTCGCCATTTTCCTGTGGGGTCGTTCACGAGAGTCGAAGGGCCACAATAAGCAGTGGTAAGCACAGAACCGTCAGGGTAGGACTCAGAAGTCTTGCGGTCTATAGCGTCATAGCCATAGGTGGTGATTCCCGGACTACTTGTGGGGTCGGTTCCCTGCCGATACGGGTTGGAAAAGGAGTGAACGCGACCAAGGGCATCGTACGTCGTGTCAACATAGACGGTTCCCTGAGGGTCGGACACGAGCGCAGTTTGCTTCTGGCGGGCGAGACCATCGAAATAAGTTAAAGAATCGAGCCAAAGCGATGAATTGATTTTCTTCTTTTTTTCAATGCTAGCGGCCAGAGGCGTGTCCGTATACGTGAGAGTTGTCTGTCCGCCGTCTGGGTAAGTGGCCGAGGTAATTCGGCCAAGAAGATCATACGAGTAGTTAGTTGTCAGGCTGTTTTGGTTGGTGAAGCTCGCCAAAAGGCCTGTGTTGAAGTCGTAGGTTCCGCTTGTGACATGGTGGACGACCGGGGAGCCTGTATCCGGGAGGTTGGTTTGGGTTACATATGCACCAACGTAGGTCGGAGAGTAGGAATACGTCGTGATGTTTCCTCGAGGGTCCGTCACCTGGTAAGGCATTCCGGTGTCAAAGTAGGACGCGTTGGTGTTGAGCGTGCCACCCGTAGTGTTCAACCACCGCTGGACAGACGTTTGGTTGCCTCGTGGCGTGGTGACGGAAACATGTTGCGTAGTGATATTTGAAGCCTGGAGTGTGCCGCTGTCGTAGGTATAGCTGGTTTGAGCCACCTGCGTGCCGCTGCCGTTGTAGGTGGTACTTGAAGAAACGAGGTTGAGGAGGTTCGCCGACAGGTAACTGGAATTGGAGAAGGCGAGATAACTGGTATGTGTGCGGCGAATCAGTGGACCGGGGGCGCCATTGCCGTAGTCGTATTCACGCGTTTCGATGACATTTCCATAGGAGATCGTCATCGCCGGACTGGTTATATTTAGGTTCGAGTCGTAGTCGTGCTCTATTTTCGAAACCTGTCCGTTGGGCCAAGTGGTTGTGACTCGAATCGGATAAACATTAATCCCCGTGCCTGAAGTAAACGGGCTGCTCCTCCCCTGGTAGTCCGTAGTAACCGTCTTAAGCAGAGTTCCCGTTGAGTACGAGCCTTGGTAGGACTTGGTTTGGATCTCGTACAGAGAGCATGCGCCACCGATAAAGGCAATGACATGTACAGTATCATTGCCGGCGGGATCGGTTGCGAGTGTCGCGCTACTTCCGACCGGTATCCCGCTTACGTTCGCATTCAGGGTGTAATTGGTAGTGCGCGGTCCAGTGCCGTCGTTCGCGTTCACTGTGCGCTGGGACAGGCCCCTGCTTACAGGCGTAAGGCTAGCCGAGCACAAAGGATATGTCGTCCATGCGTAGGAGATGGTTCCGCCTGTCGGCATGGTAATACTTGTAAGATCACCGTATCCGTCTGAGCTGTATTGAAGGGTCCAGGCTGGACTGGTCGTCCAGGAAGTTCCATTGTAGAGGACGATGCTTTGCAGGAACCCTACATTTCCAGTGTATTCGGTAATGGGCAGCCCGTTTGCGTCTTGCTGATTGAAGTGAGTGCTCAGATGGAGGGTGACGGTACACTGTTTGACCATTCGGGTCTGCCCTAAAGGGCCAGGAAAAGACAGAATACTCGTGCCCGTTAACGGAAGTGGGCCGGTGCATCCGGAAGAGTCCGAAGCGGAGGAAACTGGCGTAACGTTGCGACCCAGCGTGTCCGTGTAGGTTGTCGGGCTGCCTCCTTGTGATAGCAAATTTCCGTTCGGGTCCTGAGAATTGGATGTCCCGTTTCTATCAAGCGCCGGGCCGTTTGGATTGTTGTACCAGATTCCTGAGCCGTCCACGGATTCCCAAATGCCTGGAGAGCCAGTAAAGCCCATTTGGTGTGAAGAGCCATCGGGTGTAATTGCCGATATGTAAGTCGTTAGGTTAACAATTCTTTTGGAAATGCCAATGGAAGTCCCGAAGTCAAATCTTATGGCGGGGCCCGGGTTCGCACCGTTCGTGAGCCAATTAGACGAGCAGTCACCGGTACGCGGGTCACAATGCTGATTGACAAAAAATATCTTGTTGTTGTAGCGAAGCGAGACCTGGACGCGCTGATTCCCGCGTTGGGGGTAGTCGAACAACGGCGAATTTATATATACGTTTCCATCTGTCAGGTTCACGGAGTCGATGTTTCCGCCTTCATACGAACCGAAGGGCCGAAGACCTTGCTCTAGATTCGGATCGACCTGGGCGAACGCAGAGGCACACCAGGTGAGCAGAAGAACGACGAAGATGGTACTTGCGTAAAGGCGGAGCTTCATTGAGTGCCTCCGGCTGGGAGGTCGAAGTCGGCTGGAGGCACATTTGGGTTCAACAGGATTGAGGCAATGGTGATTACGTTCTGGGGGGAACCATCATTGGATATTGTGATCTTGAAGGGGAGCAGCAGAGCTCCAACCTTGCGGAAATCTCCGAATTCCGCGGCAATTCGCCGAAAGTTCAGGGCATTGCCTGTGCTTGGCACGCGATATTCCACGCGAAGAGGCAAGCCGCTTTGAGAGTCGAAATACCAATCGTGCGGGCTTATCGCCTTCCTGAGATCGTCCGTGTCGATGCTGAAATGCAGCCTGATTGCGGGCTGCCCGTTTACAGTCGCTTGACCAACTACTGTAAGGCTGTAATTAGGATTCGAAAGTTCGGCGGCGAGGAGAATCGGAGGCAAATGAAATGGCAAGACAGCCTCGCCGACGTGAGATGGGAGAGTCTGTGTGGTTGCGCCAAGCGTTTGGGCAGGTTTGCCGTGCCCGCTGAGAAGAACGACGGTTCCCGCTACAGACTGAAACTCGGAGCGGAACTCAAAGCCGGAAGCCGTAATCTGGTCCTTCCAGACGAAAGTGCCCGGCGTTTGTGAAGAACCTGACACCGATGCAATAGCGCCACTGGTTTGGATGGTCTGGACTTGCGAAACGGAGGCCGCACCACCAAGCACCTGAATCGCCTTCGTAATCACGGACACCGCTGCGGGGTCGCGTTGGGGCGGTGATTGGGTGCTGGTTGTGGCTGTTTGCTGGGCCTTCGAACCTAGGGGTAAGGCGAAAAGTGTCAGTGCAAGGAGTGCTACATGACGGTTCGGGGACATAGGGGCCTCCGCTTGGTGAATGCTGGAGCTTTGTAGCCCGTCCCGGAAAGAGTGTCAAGAACAGAATTATCAATTTATTTAAAATTTATCTTCTTACGGGATGCCGGCGGTGGCTTGGTTGGAGAAGGAGCTTTCGAGGCCGTTGGAGCATGTAACCGAGTTCGACTCTTCCCGGCCTGCGTATGTACCAGTGTCGGCTTCGCTCAGTGAAATGAAAAACGGTTGCCTCTGCTCCGAAAAGAGCGGCAGTCGTAGCCGCCTGTCGCGTCCTGCTCGGATGCAATCCGAAAAAAGGATGCGACTCAGATCCGCCAGCATTGAGCATTCTTCGCGTTTCGATGGAATCGAACGTTTCAGCAGCGGCCAGCGCAGAGACGCCAATCCAAAACGTCTTATCCGTGCGAGGCTTTGGAGCGTCCGGTAATTGCGCTTGCGGTTTCTCTTGCGCGCGCGCCGGACTTTCACTTATCTGTAACCCAACGATGAGCAAGAGTGAGCAAAGAAGCGCAAGTTTGAGGATGCGCCCCTTCGCTGCGCTGATAAACCGCGTGTAATGTTGAGTATCGGTGAGTAGGTTTGAGGAGCAGGCTGACGCTCGTTTTTGAGTCCAGCGCGTCTGCCAGTTCCGCCACTCCGGGGCATCAATTCAAAATAACACGCCCGCGCCCCTCACTCAAGGCACCACATCGCAGTAGCTCATATCATCCGATTTTAGAACTCTTCCGATTTTAGAACGAAACTCTGGCGCTCAACTGGATTTCGCGACCGGGCGTCATCGCCATGGTGATCGTGCCGAACTGCGGCGTATTCACAAAACGGTTCGGCGTGCCCAGGTTCACTTTGTTTAAAGCGTTGAATGCTTCCGCGCGGAACTGAAAATTAGCTCTCTCGCTGATGCGGAAAGCACGCGCTAACGCAAAGTCTAGAGTCTGCATCGGGGGGCCATACACGGAATTCCGGCCGGCATTACCATACGTAAAAGCCGGCGGCACGGCAAACGCCCCAGGGTTAAACCACTCCGCGGAGGTATGCGTTCCAGGGCCAAACACCGGCTGGCCGGTGACGTTCGCTCGGATCGGATTTTCGCCTAGTACAGTCCCAGAGTTCGCTGTGTCTCCGAACACGGAAATGGTGAACGGCATTCCCGATTGCACCTGGTATATCGTCGACAAATGCCAGTCCTCGGTGACAAGGCGAACCCATTCCTGCTTTCGCAACGCGGGAATATCATAGACGCTGCTCAGTGCGAACCGATTCCGTACGTCACACCCTGGGCCCTTCTCCAGGTTTAGGTTCCTGTTGTCCTGCGGGATTGTTGATTCGTCCATCGGAGAACGGAAGTCTGGCGCGTTGGTCAGATTCTTCGCCAGTGTGTAGTTGGCCAGAAGGCTCAACCCATGAGAATACCGGCGGCGCACATTCATGTAGCCTGCGTCATACCAGCTCTGCGCCGTGTTCTCCAATAAATTAATCGTGCTGACCGGGAAAGTTTGACTTTGCACAACGGCAGTGGTGCTGCTCGGCGTCAACACCGTGCCCGGCACAAACGTGAGTGACTTGAACGGCCGGCGCGGGCCAAGGGGGCCCGGACCGGGAAGAGTGTTATTGATCAAGTGCGCCCTTTGCAGGTGAAAACCGCGCGAGCCGATGTAACCGAGCTCCAGAGAAGTGTTTTGCCCGAGGCTCTTCTGCACGGAAGTGTTCCATTGCTGGACGTATTGCGCGGGTGCGTGAGAATCGAACGCTGTAAAGCTCACGGTCGTTGGCGTCAGCACACCTGTGCCCAGGACGGGCGTCCCAAAGTTCATGCCTGTGTTGAATAGCGCGGCCGGCGGCGTGAAGTTGTCGGCTTGCTGCGTCTCAGGGAAAACGTACGGGACGTTGTGCCGCTGGTTGCACCACGTGTTCAGGTCCACGGGTGTGAAAAAGATTCCATAAGCGCCATGTAAAACCAAGCCCTTATTGGGAACATTCTTAGCAATTCCCAGGCGCGGCGCAAAATTGTGCTGGTTCGCGTACATCAGCCCTTTCGGGTAACCCAACTGGCCACCGATGAAAACGGATGGAACGCTGTTGTTAAAAATCAGGTTCGTATTGGTGCTCTGCTTGTCATAGAGTGGACTGGCGTACTCGTAGCGAAGGCCGAGGTTCAGAGTCGTCGTCGGCGTCGCTTGCCAGCTATCTTCAGCAAACCCCGCCGTTCCCCAAGCACGCAAATCCATTTGGGGTATGCCAGCCTGGCGCTGCTTCACCGCTGGCAGGCTAAGCAGCAGGCTGGCCAGTCCGGAGCCGCTTCCGTCATTGAAACCAAATTCGGTCGTGTACCCCGTCGTGTACTGATAGAAGCCCCGATTCTGGAAGAATCCCCACATCGGCCAGATATAACGATGGAATTCGCCGCCAAACCTCATTCCGTGACGGCCGCGCTGCCACGCATAGGTGTCCCGCAGTTCAATTGTCGTGTCCCAGGCATGCATGGGTGTTGCCGCGAAGGTATCGCCGATTCCCGTGTAGCCCTGAACGGCAAACCATGGAGCGCCCCACGCGTTCTTGCCTCCGAATCCAATTCCCTGAATATCCAGCGCGCTCACGATATCGTTGACTCCGTCATTCTGTGACGTGCGGTCCATGGAAAGACGGGAAAGCGCCAGCGAAACGGTGTTGATTCTGTTACTCGCAAAAACGTGGTTCCAGGACCCGACCGCCTGTTGCGACAGGTTGTTGAAGTTCACTCCAAACCCGGGCAGGTTTTCCGTTGTCGTGGTCATTCCGCTACTCGGCGAGAAGCCATTTTCGCCCCCGGCAGAGTACCGAGCCAGCAGCGTGTCGCCGTTCGAAAAGTTATGGTCCACACGAAACGTGCCCTGATCCTGGAAGTGGGTTTCGTTGCGTACATCGTGGTAATTGTTCGAATCCGCCGCTCCCGCCGCCATCATCATGTTCGGCATTGGCAAGTATTGGAGCAAAAAGCTTTCAAGAAGAGGATTGATCCTGTCTGAGGGGATTTGGTTGTTGGAAAACTGCGAGCGCGTATACGGAAAATTCGAGCGCCCGGTCGGCAGACCCGGATTGTAATTCGGATTATTGACCGCAGTGGTCGGGTCATAAATTTTGACGCTGCTCATGCTGAAATCTCCTGTGATTTCAGCCTGTGTTGGTACGGTCAAAATCTGGGCGTGTGCCTGCGCCAGGCGCAAACCTTCATAATTGACAAAGAAAAAGGTCTTCTTCCCGATGAGCGGGCCGCCAAACGAGGCCCCAAAATTGTTTTGTACCAGATGATTGTTGCCCATAGATGCGAACGTGCTCGCATCCATTGCACCATTACGGAGGAATTCGTAAACCGTCCCGTGGTATTGGCTCGACCCTGAATGCGTCACGATATTGATCTGCCCGCCGCCCGCGCCTCCCATATCGGCGGTGTAACTGCTCGTTTCCACTTGAAATTCTTTGACGGCATCTGGAGAAGGGCTCAGGTTCTGCGTATTGAACGTCGGATCGGTATTTGTGGCGCCGTCGAGCAGGAAAAAGTTCGCATTCGGGCGTGCCCCACCTATCACTACGGCGGACCTTTGCCCTGGCCGCCAATACAGAGGATTCGTGGCTCCCGTCTGCGCTCCAAACCCGATATGTGAGCCGGGTACAGTCAGCACCAGGTCAATCAACATGCGCCCATTCAGTGGCAGCTCGCGAATGGATGTGGGCTCGACAACCTCCCCGACGCTCGCGTCCGTCGTCTGTAAGACTTCGCTGCTTGCCGTGACCCTCACTCCCTCCGCAACAGAGCCAACCGTCAGCGTGATCTCTAACGCGAGCTTCTGGCCCACCTCCAAGCGCAATGACTGTCTTGCCGTGGTTAGCCCTGATGCCTCCACTTTCACTTGGTAGTCATCGGGCAAGAGTGCCGGCGCTTCGAAGAGTCCTCGCTGGTTCGTAACCACCCGGCGGATTGCTCCTGTGCTCACAGCCTTCAGCTCCACCGCGGCCCCCGCCACCGGCAAATGCTGCGAATCTGTAATCGTCCCCGTGAGAAGGGCGTAATTGCTCTGGCCAAATCCGGGCACCGCAAGTCCCAGAAGGAATAGAAGTATGCAAGATCGCCTCATGCGGTTTGCCCTCCAATGAAATACACGCTCAAACGAGCGTGGTTCCGGGCACCAGAATCGAACGGTTCAGCCTTCGCGAGATAAATACACAGCCCCGATTGGGCGAAACTCTACCCATGGGTGCGTGGTTCAGCAATAGTAGGAAAGGATTAGAAAGCGCCTGACACCGGAATTCTGTGGCAAATGGGCAATCCGACCAGCTCACGTCCTCCACATTTCTTCCACAGCCCTCGGCTGGACTCCCCTTGACCCAGGCGCTAGGCTAAAGGCCCCGTTCGGCAGGGGTCTCGGCGCAACGCAGACATCCGAGCGGATTTCCGAGGCTGTGCATGGCTACTGTTACGCCGCTTCCGTCCGGTTCGCACCCGGAGCATCGCGGACTGTCCTTTTGGATGGATCGCGTCATCAACGAGCTGGAAAACGTTCGTTCATCTCCCGATCCGGACGCTATCCATGATCTTCGTGTGGCCATTCGCCGCTGCCGTTCCGTGGCGGCCGCAATGGAAGAGGTGGACCCCGATCCCGCCTGGCCGGCCATGCGTAAGCTCCCGCGCAAACTCTTCCGCGGACTCGGCGCGCTTCGCGATGCGCAAGTCATGGATGATTGGGTAAAGAAGCTCGCACCCGAGACGGATCCCGTCCGCATGCATCTGCAAACCGCGTTCGAAACGAACGAACCGAAACTGCGAGAGAACGCGATACGGCTGGCCGGCAAATTTGACCAGAAGACTTGGAAGCACCTCGAGCGTACTCTGCGCCAGCGCTCTCGCCTCGTGCCCGTGGGGGCCTTGGCGGCTGAATGCCTCGCGCTGGAACGATTCGAACTTGCCAGGCAGCTCCACGCCAAAGCCTTGCGCACCGAAAAGCCCAAGCCCTGGCACGCCTTGCGTATTGGGCTAAAGCGTTTTCGCTACACCGTGGAAAGCCTGCTTCCCGAGCATTACGCCTCTTGGAGTGACAATCTCAAGCGCCTTCAAGACATCCTCGGCGAAATCCACGATCTTGACGTCCTGACTGCGGTCGTCAAAAAGTCCGACCTTCACGAAACCGAGGACTCTCTCAGGCTCTGGCATGAATTTATCGAGCGCGAGCGCAAAGAACGCATCGAAACGTATCGGCGGCTCACTCTCGGTAAAACCAGCCTCTGGAACATCTGGCGCTCCGGCCTTCCCACGAACGGCCGCGTTGAAGCCGCCGCGCTGGCCCGCCTTCGCGCCACTGCCCGCGCCGTTGATCCTCATGTGCGCCGCACTTCACAGGTTTCCCGCATATCCATCGCTCTCTTTGATGCCTTTAAGCGAGGGGACGCCGCCCCGGCCTTTTGCGACACCGCCCTTCGCCGCATTTTGCTGACGGCGGCTCGCCTGCACGGCGTCGGCAACGCGAGCACGCGCAAGCCACCCCAGAAGGCCGCCCGAAAGCTCTTGCTTGGCCTCGTCGTTCCGCCGGGATGGACCAACGAAGATTGGGAATTGCTCGCGCTCGCGGTTCGTTACCATCGTGGCGCCGAGCCCCGCGCGAAGGCCGGCTCTTTTTCTAAACTTTCCGCGGAGCAGCAGAACAGCGTCCGCGCTCTGGCTGGAGTCTTGCGCCTGGCGCGCGCCCTTCGCAAGTGCGGTGTCCTCAGCGGCTCAGGGTTTCGCGCCGAGAAATCCGCGGATACGATCGTCCTTCGTGTTCCCGGCCTCCCCGATGATGCTGGAACCGCCGCGCGCTTAGCCGCTGGCAAACATCTTTTGGAAGAGTACCTGCGCTTGCCGTTGATTATGAAGACTGCCGCGAAGACGGAAAAAGTTGTGACCCTTGCGCCCCAGCAAGTTCCGGAATTTTCGGTTCTAGCTTCCGATTGAAGCGGCCGCCTCTACTTCCCCGCTCGCCTCAGCAACTTCGGCGTCGCCAGCCACACTAGTTCGCCAATCGGCGGCGAGAGCCGTTTCAGCTCCACGAACGCTACTCCTGCCTTTTTCAGCGTTGTTACATGTTTTTTTGAACCGAGTGCTGTTGCGATGACATCATCGAGTTGCGGCGCATGCCCAAACAGGAAAACTGTAGACGCTTGCTTCTGTTTCACAAGCTCCCGAAAAAGGTGCGAAGGCTCCGACCCCGGCAGTAGCAAATCCGTCCGCCGGATTTTCTGTTTGGCGTAATCAAGGGCGCTCGCAAAAATCTCTGCCGTCTGCGCCGCGCGCACATACGGGCTCGTCAGGAATAAATCGCCCGTCACGCCGAGCGCCGCCACGCCTTTCGCCACCTGCTTGGTCTTCTCGACGCCTTCCTCCGTCAAATATCTTTCAGGGTCTGGAGGGCACTTGGGATCTTCGCGATCAACGGCGATCCCGTGCCGCACGATATAGAGCTGCATGATTGCCTCTCAACTGCCTCTTAACTCGACGTTAGCTTAAGCGCCGCAGATAACCGCGAACAGCGCCATCAGACGCTTCTTCCTAGCCGTCGCGACCAACTGCGAACGGTCAACTCGCCTCCGGCTGCCGGAAATAAATCTTCACATGAAATTCCTTTTCAAAGAGCTCGACGCTTCGAATCGCATCCCGCAAATCTTCGGTCGCGTCTCCGCGCGCGTACACTTGCAGGCAAACCGCGCCTCGCTGAAAGGTAGTCCGAATTTTCATGATCCGCTGCCGGTGCGAGTGGTCCAGCGCTTCGGCGATTCTTAGAATCGCCGCAAGCCTTCTGGCGACGGGTTTGTCCGTATCTTCGAGGGCCGAATAGGCCGGGTGATGTCCCCCCGGCTCCGACTTTCGATTGTGATAGCGCACTAGCGCGGCCGCGATGGCGCGGTCGCGGCCGTCCAATCCGGGGATATCGGCGTTCAGCGCCAGGTACTCCCCGTGCTTGTGATGCCCACGATGGCTGATCATGTGTCCGGTATCGTGTAGCAGCGCGCCGGCCTCCAGCAACACTCGCGAGTGAGCCGGCATGTGATGTACCGCCTGCAGCTGGTCAAATAGCTGGATGCTCAGTTCCCGCACGTGTTCGGCGTGCTGCTGCTCATATCCAACGCGGCGCGCAAAACTGCGCGTGCCCACGAGCAACTGGCGCGCCTCCCCGTTGTACCGGTGCGGTTCTGTTCGCGAAAATGCTTCCCGCGCGATTTCTTGCAGCAGCCCTTCGCGAACCCCCACACCGGGAAGAGCAAATTTGCGCAGATTCAAGTACCGCCCCAGCGTAAGAAACGTGATCGCCGCGACGCCCATCACGTCGGCCCGGTCGCGCCGCACTGCATACGCTTTCATTCGTTCGCGGACGTCGCGTTCGAGAATATCCGGCAGCCGTTCACGTAGCAGCACCAAATCCATGGTTTGTAACCCGTGCTGGCGCGGGCCGGGAGCGACATTCGCCAGCGTGTCCGCGTTTCCTCCTAGCGCCACCGCGATACTCTCGCCCAAATTTGGCCGCGGCACTAATTTCGACTCCAGCAGCGCGCGCACGTACCTCCTCACTTGCTCTGCTTCTGCCGGACGAATCACTCCGGGCAGGTTCAGCGTGGTGATCAGCCTCACCGTGCCTACCGGCAACTGCGCTCCCTGCTCCACCGCATTCTCGCGCAGGATGCTGATCTCCAGGCTTCCCCCGCCCAGATCTGCAATGCATCGCGGCGGTGTCTCTGGTCCCAACGCCGCCAGCACGGCTTCCCTGCCTAGCCGCGATTCCTCGCCCGCGCTGATTACTTCCAGTAGGATTTCCGATTTCTGCTTGACGCGCCGCACGAACTCTTTGCGGTTTTGCGCTTCGCGCGTGGCGCTGGTGGCCACCGCGCGATATCGGGTCACCCCGAATTCATCCATCACTTCGCGGAAATGCCGGAAGGCCTTGGCTCCTCGTTTGAAGATATCCTCGCTAAAATGGGGCCTGACGAAAACGCTCTCTCCCAGCCGCAGCGGATAGCGCTCCGTGTGCACCGGTTCGATGTCCAGCGCAGAGTATGCGCGCGCCACGGACAGGCGCACTGCGTTGGAACCGGCGTCGATGGCGGCGATATGAACCGGCTCGGACATTCGGCGTTCTACCGCCAGAGATGGGCTAGGGCGGCGGAAGGACTGTATTTCGTCGCGCGAATCCCCAATTGTTCGGCGATACGCTGGCGTAACTGCTTATTGACCGTGGAGACGCTGGCTTCGCCGTCCAGCTCCAGGAAGTTGTGTCTCTTGGCCATGACTTCGAATTCGCGCTTGATCATCGTTTGATAGCGGATAAAAGACCAGTACAAATCGTGCGAAAGCGACATGTCCCTTCCAGCTTCCCAATAGCTGATCGCCTGTGCTTTCTTGAATTCACGCCCGAAGGCCGTCTCGGGCCTCACGTTTAGCCAGAACGTCAGGTGCGGCCGCAGCGACATCGCATAAAGTCCGCCCAGGTAATCGCGGTTGATGCCGCGCACCACGCCTCGCGCAATCAGCGTGAAAATAAACCGGTCTGCCAGCACCACCGTGCCGGATCGCAGCGCCGGCAAAATGCGGTGTTCCATTTGATCGAAAAAGTCCGTCGCATACATCAGCGCCAGCGTCAGCCGCGTGGCCGCGTTCTTGGCCAGCAGTTCATCGATGTCGCGCCCCACTAGGTTCGAACGTCGCAAGCCGCTCGTTTGCACCGCAAAACCTTCGGATTCCAGCCATTCCTGCAGCAACGCAATCTGCGTCGATCGTCCGGACCCGTCCATGCCTTCAATGACGATCAAGTTGCCCGTAATTTCGCTTGGATCAAATCCCACCAGCGGCTCGCCAAAAAAATATTGCGACGACCCTTCTTCCGTCGCCGCCGTCTTCACCGGAGCCGCCTGCGCAGGCGGGGCCGCGGAGGTTTCGGTGGGAGCAGCCGTCGCAGGTGCCTTCTCTTTTTCCTGGTCCGGCATACTCACTCCGGTTCCTGAAGGCGAGGCGCAAAACGCTTGAGGTCTATTTTTGAAGCCACGATGTCGCGCATCTGTTTTTGCAGCTTGTTCACCGGCAGCGTGCCGTCCAGCACTACGAAATTATCGGTCTCCACCATCTTGTCGTATTCCTCCAGAATCCGCGCCTGGAAAAGCCGGAAACTCTCCGCGCGGTCATACGACATTCCCAAATCCATCCCCGCTTCGTAGTATTTCAGTTTCGGACGTCCGCTCAGGATACGGTGTACCGCCACGTCCAGCGGCGCGCGAAAGTAAAACGTAATATCCGGAACCGGCGCAAACCGGTACAAATTTCGCAGCCACCTCGCCGGGCAGCCACGCGCCGCATCCCGCGCAAACGCTGTATAAATGTAGCGGTCGGCAAGAACCAGATAGTCGCCCTGCAGCAGCGGCATGATCTGCCGCTCGCAGCGGTCCGCAAAATCCGCCGCATGCAACAACGAAAACGTCGTCGGCGTCAATAATCGCCGCTGCTTGCCTCTTCGCGTTGCGGATTTCACCAGCGGCGAGGAATTCCATTCCGTAAAATGCAGCCGGTATCCGCCGATTTCCAGCCAGCGCTTCAGCAAATAAAGCTGCGTGCTTTTGCCCGATCCATCCGTTCCTTCCACCACAATCAATGCGCCCGGATACGCGCGGCTGGGAACGGGCTTGCCCGGTTGCGGAAGTGTGGATTTCGACGGTTCTGCCCGCGGCGCCTTCTGTACAACGTCTTGTGTTTCCGTCATCTTATTTGAGAGAAGCTCGCTCGCCTGCGACACTAATCCTTCATTGTTACTGTGGCATTACAACACACGCGGCCACCTCCGGCAAATTGCACGTGGCTTCTTAGAAGTAACGGGCCCGCGGTATGCGGGTCAAGCAGGTAAGGAACTGAGTCTCAGTTGGTGGTGCGATAACATAATCGGGTCCATGCGTGCCGGCAAGTAGGCCGAAAACCACAATGGTGCATCCT
>Ga0209056_10002096_pt1 | contig 21706 bp, 15 predicted proteins | sample GraSoiAngelo_114_FD_185876 | JGI IMG/M metagenome (GOLD analysis project Ga0209056, IMG submission 185876) | Grasslands soil microbial communities from the Angelo Coastal Reserve, California, USA - 14_0903_13_40cm (SPAdes) (version 2) | ecosystem: Environmental > Terrestrial > Soil > Grasslands...
CGGCGGGGCTGCTCTACGGTTCGGTCTGCACCATAGGCTTGTTGATCGCCTTCCCGAATCCGTTGCATATAGACTGCGGGAACTTCGGAGTGCGTGGCACAACGTGAAGTTGCGGCCTGTTACAGGGGCATCGTAAGCAGATAGATATTATGCCGGGGATCGTTGGACTCATCACCGAAATGCCACGCGAACAGGCGGAGCCGCAACTGCTGCAGATGGTCGCAACGCTTTATCACGAGTCCCTTTACCGGACGGGAACCTGGATTGACGAGTCTCTGGGGATATATGCGGGGTGGATTGCGAGGAAGGACTCGTTCTGCGATGGAATGCCGCTCTGCAATGAGTATGGGAATGTCGTTCTCATCTTCTCTGGTGAGGAATACCCCGAGCCTGGAACCGCTCGCCGACTCAAGGAGCGAGGACATGAATTCGAAGAAAACCAGGCCTCTTATCTCGTCCATCTCTACGAGGAGGACCCCGCTTTTCCGTCGAGTCTGAACGGAAGGTTCCACGGACTCCTTACAGACAAGACTCGCGGAACCGCCATGCTCTTCAATGATCGGTATGGGATGCGGCGAATCTATTATCACCAGTCGAAACAAGCCTTCTATTTCGCCGCGGAAGCCAAGGCAATCCTCGCCGTTCGTCCCGAACTTCGGACGGCGGACGCACGTGGCCTGGCCGAGTTCGTCTCCTGCGGCTGTGTGTTGGAGAATAGGACACTCTTCGCGGGTGTGCACCTGCTACCGTCCGCCGCCGCTTGGGTGTTTCGGGGCAGTTCAATCGTTCAGAAAGGCAGCTATTTTCAGCCGCGAGATTGGGAGGACCAAGCTCCACTGGATCCGGAGTCTTATTATCATGAACTCCGGAAGATTTTATCCGAGAACCTCCCTCGGTACTTCAATGGCCGAGAGCAGATCGCCATGTCCTTGACTGGAGGACTGGACACCCGCCTGATCATGGCATGGCGAAAATCCCCTCCGGAATCTCTTCCCTGCTACTCCTTCGGCGGCGGGTTCCGCGACAGTCAGGACGTGGTCATCGCGCGGCAAGTGGCCCGGGTCTGCAGGCAGAACCACCAGGTGATTCCCGTAGGGCAGGAGTTTCTGTCGCGCTTTCCGCATTACGCCGAGCGTTCCGTATATCTCAGCGACGGAAACGCTTCCGTGAACCACTCTACCGACCTCTACTTGAACGAGCGCGCGCGAGAGATCGCGCCCGTGAGAATGACGGGAAACTATGGCGGAGAGGTGCTCCGTCGTGTGCGGGCATTCAAGCCATCTGATCCGTTACCAGGCTTGTTTAGCGCCGAATTTCTGGACTGTATCCGTCAAGCGGAATCGACGTACGCTGGGTTGCTTGAAGACCATCCGCTTTCGTTTGCCGTCTTTCGGCAGGCTCCTTGGCATCATTTTGGCCTGCTGACGCTCGAAGAAACACAACTTTCCCTCCGCACGCCGTATCTCGATAATGACTTTGTCCGGATGGTATTCCGTGCGCCGGAATCAGCCTGTGCGAACAACGATGTTTGCCTCCGGCTGATCGGGGACGGACAGCAGCTTCTTCGACGGATTCGGACTGACCGCGGCATCAGTGCAAACGGCGGGCGAGTCTCCACGATGATATCGCGATATGTACTGGAGTTCCTGTTCAAAGCCGAATACGCTTACGACGGCGGCATGCCCCAGTGGATGGCGCGAATCGACCATCGTCTTTTCCCTTTGCATCTTGAGCGCTTTTTCCTTGGCAGGCACAAATTCGCACATTTCAGAATTTGGTACCGCGATACCCTCTCCGGATACGTGCGGGAAATGCTCCTCGACCAGAGAACGCTATCGCGACCGTATCTCCAGGGGAACGGGATCGAAGCTGTCGTGCGAGGCCATCTCAATGGAGACCGGAACTACACGACGGCGATCCACAAGGTGCTTACACTGGAACTCCTGCACCGCCTTTTCCTGGACTCGAGATAAACCAGTGGCCATCTGCCAGAAACCCCTGGTGTTGGAAAAGTAAATGACTTCGCACACTGCCACTGTCACCGTCGCTCTCGGAATTGCAGGGCTTTTCGTGCTCGATCGAGATGGGAACGCCCATACTTCTAAGGCTCTTTGGATTCCTGTAGTGTGGCTGGCAGTTGCCGCGTCGCGAATGATGGGCGAGTGGCTGGCGGCGATGGGAGTCGTGAATGGGGGCGCACCCATCGACTCTGCCGATCAGCTTCTTGACGGCAGTCCCCTCGACCGTTTCCTGCTTACGATGCTTCTGGCGCTCGGCATCGTCGTGCTTCTCGGAAGGAGGCGAAGTGTGGGCGCTCTGCTCCGAGCCAACGTACCGATCCTCATCTTTTTCCTCTACTGCGGGGCAAGTACGCTCTGGTCCGACTACACGGATGTGTCTTTCAAGCGATGGGTCAAGGCCTTAGGCGATCTTGCGATGCTTCTGATCGTTTTGACCGATCGCAATCCATTCGTGGCAGTTAAGCGGCTGCTGACGCGCGTGGGTTTTCTTCTGGTGCCTGTGTCGATCTTGTTGATCAAGTATTACCCCGACTTGGGGCGGGGGTGGAGTGAATGGGGCGGAGGATTTTACAAGGGCGTCGCATCCAGCAAGAACGAGCTCGGGGGGGTGTGTCTTCTCTTCGGACTAGGGTCCGCGTGGCGCGTTGTGCAAGCCCTCCGCGGAAAGGGGAGCAAGATTTGGATTGAATTCCCAGCTCGTGCCGTGGCAATTCCGCGCTCCCTGATCGCTCACGGCGCCCTTCTCGCTATGGTGATATGGCTCTTTTGGATGGCAAATACCGTTACAGCTATCTCCTGCTTTCTGATGGCAAGTGTGCTAGTGATGGTGACGAACATTCCTGCGCTCACCCGAAAGCCGTGGCGTCTACACTTCCTGGTGGTGGCCATGCTTTCGGTTTCCGTCTGTGCCCTCTTTCTAGGCCTTGGGACCGGCCTCGTGGAAACGATGGGAAGAGATCCGACGCTCACCGGTCGAACTCAAATCTGGCATCTCGTCCTGAGCATGACTACGAACCCGCTGCTCGGAACCGGGTTCGAGAGTTTCTGGCTGGGGCCGCGGCTTCAGAAGATATGGAGTATTTATTGGTGGCGCCCGAATGAGGCCCACAACGCCTACATCGAGGTCTTCTTGAATTTGGGGTGGATAGGAATCGCCCTGTTGGCCGTCCTCGTGACAACCGGTTACCAGAAAGTCTTCAATGCACTTCGACGCGATCCGGACGAGGGCGGTCTCCGGCTGGCGTATTTCGTCACTGCACTAGCCTACAACTGCACCGAGTCATCGATTAGGATCATGCACCCCGTGTGGATTTTTTTCCTGTTGGCGACGATAACGGTCCCGGGAGGCTGGGAACGAAGCAAGAAAAAAGGGCGGGCTTTGGCATCGCGTGAAGCGGGCTCACAACTGGTTCCCTGTCTGGAGGAAGCTTGAAGCCCTTCGATGTAGACGGCGTGTTTAGGATAGCTGCGGACGAAGTGCCTCGGCTTGCCATCCGAGGCGCTGGAGTGACGATATTTTCCTCCGTATTGGGATTGTCTATACAGGTCATCTCCACTGTGACGTTGGCGCGTTTACTGACTCCTGCAGATTTTGGTCTAGTGGCAATGGTTACTACCTTCAGCCTGTTACTTATGAACTTCGGGCTGAACGGCTTTACCGAGGCCATTCTCCAGCGGGAAAAGATCGATCATTTCCTGGCGAGCAACCTGTTCTGGATCAATATAGGTGTTGGCTTCCTATTGACGATAGGATTCGCGCTAGCAGGGTCATTGCTTGCGAGATTTTACGGCGAACCTCGAGTAGCCGCAATCGCGATCGGCATGTCAGTGACGATCTTCATCAGCAGCGCGTCAGTTGTCCACCTCGCTCTGCTGAAGCGGGCCATGCAATTCCCGGCAGTTGCCGCCTGCGAGATCCTAGCGCGCACGGTTTCGGTAGCTGTATCCATCGTTCTAGCATGGCAGGGATTGGGATACTGGGCACTGGTCTCGGGATCGGTGGTTCTGCCACTCACGCTTTCCATCGCAGCGTGGGCCCGTTGTCAATGGATCCCGGATTGGCCACGGCCGGTAGACGGAACTGGCTCGATGGTTTGCTTTGCGTTAAACACCTACGGAAGATTCAGCTTTGACTACTTCGCTCGTAATACGGACAACTTCCTTGTGGGATGGCGCTTCGGTGCGCACTCTTTAGGCTTCTACAAGAAGGCGTATGATCTCTTTGCCCTTCCCGCAGGCCAATCTGTGTCACCTCTGACTTCGGTTGCTGTGTCCGCCCTGAGCCGCTTAAAGCGGGACCCTGCGCAGTACAAACGGCATCTTTTGAATGCACTGACAGTGATAGCCTTTGTGGGTTTGGCCATCAGCGCCGACCTTACCTTAGTTGGCAAGGATCTGATTCGTTTGTTATTAGGAGCGCGGTGGGAAGAGGCAGGCCGGATCTTCACCTTCTTCGGGCCCGGCATTGGGATCATGCTGATCTATTACACCCACGGTTGGATTCACCTTTCCCTCGGAAGGCCGGACCGCTGGTTGCGGTGGGGGTTCATAGAGGCTGCTGTAACACTGCTGTTGTTTGTCGTAGCACTGCCTTGGGGGCCTGTGGGAATCGCTATAGCTTGGACTGCATCCTTCTGGATCCTGACGCTCCCCGCACTCTGGTATGCCGGACGGCCAATACAACTTGGCATTAGTCCCATACTCGCCGCCGTTTGGAAATATGTTCTAGCAGCACTATTTGCTGGGTGCGGTTCCAGAATCATCCAGCAAATCCATTCTTCGGCCGTCGCGGCGGGGCCGGTTGAAGCTTCAGCACGCATCTGCACGGTGTCCCTGTTGTTCCTAACTCTGTACATTGCTGTGGTCGTTTCCTTGCACCGCGGCTGCGAACCACTTTACCAGATCGCAAGGTTGTTGCCAGATATGCTTTCATGGGCCGGGTTCCGAACCTCGCGCGCGAATACACAGGCGCCAACAAGCCTCGATCCACCTCAAAAGGATTCATTTCGCGAGTCCGTGAGGTCCGCATGCTTGTCGAGGGACTTGGGATGACGAGCACGCACGGCAAGCTCGATTAGCTAAATGGCCAAGCCTATTTTATCCAGATTTCGGCAATACTACCAGCGAAAGGCTGCAAGTCTGGTATTCAGAAGACCGTTTGTGATCAGCCCAACGAGACCTCTAATCTCATTTACTTTTGATGATTTTCCGCGATCAGCTTTGCTGGCCGGAGGTGCGATCCTGAACCACTTCGGCGTCGCTGGAACCTATTATGTTTCGCTTGGACTTTTGGGCAAGAGCGAGCCAAGCGGTGAAATGTTTGTTTTACGCGACCTGACGATGCTCTTGGAACAGGGGCATGAATTGGGTTGCCATACATTTTCACATTGTCACTCCTGGGAAACAGACAGGAGAGCGTTTGAAGAGTCGATCTTGCAAAACCGTACAGCGCTCAGCAGGCTTGTGGCTGGGGCTGCGTTCAGGACCTTCTCTTACCCAATCTGCCCGCCTCGGCCGCTAACAAAAGCCGCAGTCGCTAAGTATTTCTTATGTTGTCGCGGGAATACCGGCCAGACCCTCAATGTCGGAACTGCAGACCTGAGTCAGTTGTTCGCGTATTTTTTAGAGAAAAGTTCGCACAAAATTCAGGCAGTTAAGGAGGTGATAGACCGGAACCGCCAACGTCGAGGCTGGCTGATTTTTGCCACCCACGACATTTCGGATACTCCTACCCCCTTCGGATGCACGTCAGAATTTTTCGAAGAGGTCGTGCAATACGCCGTCAACTCAGGTGCGCGAATTCTGCCGGTTGTCAGAGCTCTGGAAGTCCTTGGCGCCGCGCAAGCTCAACAGCCAGTTAGCCCAATCGCCCATCGTCCCACGGCGGAACGCCTAGATGGGCAAGCGTCTGGGAGTTTTGATCGACCCTGAGCGCCACTCAAAAGAAGCAATGAATCCATCGGTAGACTGCGCGTGGAGTGCGCGTTTGTCGCACAGGTGACTAAAAGTGCTGCTGCATAGAAGCCAGAGGTGCTTGGACCTGCAACGCCCCTGCGTTGTGCCGAACGGGCATCCCGAAAGATTTCTGTTCTGGCGGGTCAACGAGGCGATGACGTACTTCTGTGTCTCAATATGTACTTCCGTGTCTTGCGTTTACCACCTTTGATCGCCTAGAGTGCTGAACAGGACGCCCAAATGTGATCCTCTTGGGGTCACCGACCAGGCGCATTCGCGTCGCGTAAGGCCAGAATCCCGTAACGAGAAGGGCGTTAGCGAGGTAAAATGAGACACAAGAGTTTGTTTCTATTTCCCCTTATCTTGCTTAGCCTCTCGCTATGTTCCTATGCTCAGCTCTGGTCTGGCATTCTGGATACGAGCCGTGCGATCGATTGGAGTCAAGCAGGCGTCATCGGAGGCATCCCCAACCGCACCAGCGTATGCGCCACGCTGAATCCGGGTGCGACGGCCGCCCAGATCAACTCGGCAATTGCGTCGTGTCCGGGCGGGCAAGTCGTGTTTCTGAACGCAGGGACGTACAATCTTTCCTCCGGTATCGTCTTCGACAACAAGTCGAATGTCACCCTGCGTGGCGCTGGGGCGAATCAAACGTTTCTGGTTTTCTCGGCAGGCGGTGGCTGCGCCGGGTGGAGTGGTGCGGACATATGCTTGATGACGGCCGATACTGGAGACGCCGGCGATCAAAACTACAGTAACGCCGCGACTTGGACTGGTGGCTACTCCGTCGGGACAAGGTCGATAACATTAGGGAGTGTCACCAAAGGCAGCATCTCGAACTTGCAGGTGGGCAGCCAAATATTTCTTGACCAGTTGGACGATTCCAGCGACACGGGTCAGGTTTACGTCTGTTCCGCCTCGGGCGTTTGCAGCACGTCAGGCAGTTCGGCGAACGGGCGCCCTGGTCGTGGCCAAGTCGAGCCGGTAAGGGTGACCTCCATTTCAGGCAATGGCCCGTGGACGGTTGGCATCTCTCCTGGCATCCGCATGCCGAACATTAGCTCCGGCAAGTCCCCGCAGGCATGGTGGGACACTGGCCTACCGGTCCAAGGGGACGGCATTGAGAGCTTAACAGTGGACAACACTCCCAACTCAGCCTGTTGCATTAACGGGATTTTTATCCTAAATGGCTACAATGACTGGATTAAAGGCGTTCGCTCCGTTAACGCTGCGCAGAAGCATATATGGCTCTATCAGACCACACACGTCACGGTTCGAGACAGCTATTTATATGGTTCAAAGCCCACATCAGATCATTACGCGACGGATACTTTTGTTGGTGCGGATAATCTGATCGAAAACAACATTTTTCAGCACATTGGTTTCCCCATGATGAATGAAGGATGTATTGGATGCGTGGGAGCCTACAACTACGCGGTGGACGATTATTATACTGGTACACCAGTCGGGAGTGCTCCCGAGTGGCAGCAGGCTAGTTCCTATCAACACTCGGTGGGCGATGCCTTTGTCTTGTGGGAAGGTAATCAGGGAATTGGCATGACGAGCGACAACGTCCATGGCACGTCGAACTTCGCCACCGCTTTTCGCAACTACTGGAACGGCAGAGATCCCGCAGGAGGTAGTGTCGGAGGGAAAACTTTACAGACGAATGCAGTCATCCTGAACGATTTCAATCGTTACTACAACGTCATCGGCAACGTTCTGGGAACCCCCGGCTATCATACCAACTATACCTCGTCGCCCACGAGTTCAGGGAACTGCGAGACTTCTATTTACGCTTTGGGCTGGGGCGGTAACTGCGGCAGTGGCTCGTTGTCCAATGACAATCTCGTTACAAGCACCCTGATGCGCTGGGGCAACTACGATACGGTGAACGGGGCTGCCCGTTTTGTCAGCTCCGAAGTGCCGAGTGGCCTAGGCCAGCATGCCAATCCGGTTCCCGCGAGCCAGTCCCTTCCACCCTCTTTCTATATATCAGCGAAGCCCAATTGGTGGGGGTCGACGCCTTGGCCACCGATTGGGCCGGACGTTTCCGGGGGCAATAATCTTGCTGGACATGCTTATCTAATTCCTGCTGGGAATTGTTATCTGAATGTTTTACACGGCCTCGCTGGTGGTACAAGTGGCCTATTAGCGTTCAACGCGGACAACTGTTATGCGGGTGGCGGAGGTACGAGTCAGGCTCCCGCAGCCCCGACGGGCCTCAGCGCCATTGTGCAGTGAGGTCTGCTTGCGTCAGAGGATAAGACACTCGCCGCGCCTCCTCGTCTTTGTTGAGTATATTCAGCGCGCAACTTCGAATGATAATGGGCCGGGAGTCCCAAAGTGCACTGGAACCCGGTTCCTTGGTCTAGAACACTGATTTTTTCATTTTCTGCGGACTAGAGAAACCCGATAACCGTTCGACAAACGCATAGCTGCACTCCGGGAACAAAATGGTCAATTGGGCCGGCTACCCACCCGCAAAGGGATGAAAGTGGTACACTGCAGGGCGCGAGCAAGCCGGGTCAAGCGCGGAGACTTTCTAGGCGAACCTTGGCAGGCACTTAGGAGCGTCAGAGAACGCACGCTCATCAGCCTGCGATCAAAACCCAAATGCAAGAGATGCATAGGTTCAGTTCAGAGCAACTTCCCCCTGCAAAAGTAAAGTCCGACTGGGAAAGACAGCAAGTATCACCATGCCCGTAAGCGGGCGTTAACGACTACAACTTTCCATGTATATGGTTCGTATGGGAGAGTGCCGTGTCTCAATCTGATCGCAGTCCATCGTCTCTGTCCGATAGCGTCATGCGCCTGGCTGGGCGCTTCCTCGGTTCCCGGGCGAGGGAAAGCCATTTTTCAACGCCGCTCCCGCTAGACCGAGTGCAAACTACAGACAGAGAGTCCTCGCCGAGCATGTGCGTGCATGAATTGATCGAAGCGCAAGTGCGCGTCACGCCTGAAAATGTTGCAGTTAGTTTTGATAATGACTTCCTCACCTACCAGGAACTGGACCGGAGAGCGAATCAGCTCGCTAGTTATTTGCGTTCCATGGGGGTGGGGAGTGGCACTTGTGTGGCTGTGTTCCTTGAGCGTGGTCTGGCGATGGTTGTTGCGCTGCTGGCAACGCTCAAGTCTGGAGCGGCTTACTTACCCATGGATCCAATGTTCCCCCAGGATCGGCTGGCGTTCATGTTGAACGATGCGCAAGTTCCGGTGGTCTTATCCCAGAGATCTCTGACCGGGAACCGAAGTTTTGGAGCAGCCAGAATCGTGCAACTCGACAGGGACGCGGACGAGATCGCCGCGGAAAGCACAGAAAAGCCAGGAGAAATCACGGCTCCAGAGGATCTCGCCTATGTGATTTTCACCTCTGGGTCAACCGGAAAACCGAAAGGAGTCGAAATTGAGCACCGGTCGGTGGCGAATTTTCTGACGTCCATGCGTGTGACACCGGGACTCGACCCAAGCGACACGTTGGTAGCAGTTACAACCATCTCGTTTGACATAGCCGCTCTGGAGATTTTTCTGCCTCTTTGCGTTGGTGCCCGGGTCGTGATTGCAAGCCGCGAGATTGCTGCCGACGGAAATCAACTGCTGGAATTGTTGAGGACATGTAACGCGACCGTCATGCAAGCGACTCCGGTGACTTGGAAGCTTCTTCTCGAAGCCGGATGGGACGGAAATCCTCGGCTAAAGGTACTCTGCGGTGGTGAAGCCTTTTCACGAAAGCTGGCGAACGACTTGGTGCGATGTGGCAGCTCGGTTTGGAACATGTATGGGCCAACGGAGACGACGATATGGTCTTCCTGCGCTCACATTGAGCACGGCTCTGGGCCCGTGCTCATCGGGCCGCCAATTTCCGAGACTCAGATTTACGTGCTCGACGAAGATTTGCAGCCTGTGTCATTTGGCATGACTGGCGAGTTGTACATCGGAGGAGCGGGCGTTGCGAGAAGATACCTGAATCGTCCGGAGCTGACAGCACAGAAATTTATCCCAGATCCATTCAGCGGCGAACCTGGCCCCCGGCTGTATAGAACCGGCGATCTCGGCCGCATGCTGCCATCGGGGGCTATCGAGTATCTTGGCCGCATGGATTACCAAGTAAAAATCCGCGGCTACCGCATCGAACTCGGCGAGTTGGAGTCGCTGATACGCGAGTACCCGGGCATTCGAGACACGGTTGTGGTGGCCAGCGAAGACAGGCCCGGTAACAAGCGCCTCATTGCATACGTTGTGCCTGAAGACAGGCAGCGTTTCAATGCCACAGCCTTGCGAGACACTCTTCGAAAGCGGCTTCCTGAATATATGCTTCCCGCAAGCTTTATCAGCCTGACTGCACTGCCGGTCACTTTAAATGGAAAGCTGGACCGGAAGGCTCTTCCGTCGGTGGGCAAAGGAAACTTTGAGGTACTTCGCCAGCGGGTTGTGCCTCGCAACGACACGGAAAGAAGGCTGGTCAATATCTGGCAAGAAGTCTTAGGAGTTCCCAGCATCAGTGTAGACGACAATTTTTTTGATATCGGGGGGAATTCGCTGCTTGCAGTTCGGCTGTTTGCCCGGATGGAAAAAGCGTTCGGCATTAAACTTCCACTCGCTACGCTTATCGAAGCACAAACTGTGGAACAACTTGCCGGAGTTCTCAGCGAAAACGTCCGGCATAGCTGGTCTCCACTGGTGGAAATGCAGCCAAACGGATCACGGCCACCGTTGTTCTGTGTCCACGGAGCTAGCGGCAATGTGCTCATCTACCGTGATCTTAGCCGTCACCTTGGCCCCGACCAGCCCTTCTACGGCTTGCAGGCACAGGGTTTGGACGGCACGGCTGAATGTCTCACCACAGTGGAAGATATGGCAGCCCTATACATAAGCGAAATCCGCCGCGTGCAGCCTGAAGGGCCCTATCTCATCGGGGGCTATTGCCTTGGAGGCACCATTGCTTACGAAATCGCCCAACAGCTTACAAGTCAGGGGAAGGAGGTTGCGCTGCTCGCGTTGTTTGATACGCTCAACTGGTCGAATATGGGCGCGACTTCTTCCTGGAATGCCGCTTACTCCCAGGCGCAAAGGCTGCTTTTTCACGCCGGTAACTTCTTACTGCTTGACTGGAAAAACAAAGGCAGATTTTTCAGGGAAAAGGTTGAAATCCTACGGGAGAGATCTCGGCTCTGGCGTGGCATAATCCTGGGGCGGCTGGTGAATGAGCGGGGCTCATTCGACTCGAAGTCACGGCTTGACGCGCAAATCTGGAAGACGAACGATGAAGCCAAGATGAGCTATGTCCCCAAGCCGTACCCCGGAGTTGTCACCGACTTCCGTCCTAAGAAGCAGTATTCAATATTCAACCGAACTGACATGTATTGGGATCAATTCGCGCTCAAAGAATACGAGATCGTCACGCTGCCTGTTTATCCTGCGGGAATGCTGATAGAACCATTTGTCGAGCACTTAGCGACGGCTCTGCGAGCAAGGATCGATAAGGCGATTCGCGGTGACCTGCTTCGCTAACTACGGTCAGTCAAAAAGGGAAAAGAAGCAACAGTCAATGAACGACTGTCTGATCCGGTACTATCGTTGTCCAGAGCATTACGCCCGGCTGGCGTTGCGAGGACCGCTCTCTGAGACGAACGGGTTCTTTCGGCTTGGGCCGGATACGGTGTGCTACGGCAAATGTAGTGGACATTCCCCGGCTGATTCTCCAAACGGCATCCTTCGCGACGCGCTGCAAGACACAACCATCGACGGCAACACCATACACCTGCCATTCGATTTAAGGCAGGTTGTTGAGAATCTACGTTACGAGTTGTATTCGGGGGAGCACACCAACGGCAACGGGCTGAAGGCTCAAGCGCTGACCAAAGCATATTACTTGATCCGGCCGCTCCTGCCGGTGGGCGTCCGAAAGCATATTCAGAAATGGCGTCTCAGAGGGTGGGATCAGCTTCCGTTTCCCCAGTGGCCCGTCGACCGAACTGTGGATCAAATATTCGAGCAGGTGATGTTGTTGTCGCTCAGGTCCCAGTCGGCGGATCGGGTTCCTTTTATCTGGTTTTGGCCGGATGGAGCGAACAGTTGTGCAATCATGACACACGATGTGGAAACCGCCATGGGGCGGGACTCATGCGCTCATCTGATGGACATGGACGACGCGTCCGGAATCAAGGCGGCCTTTGAGATCGTTCCCGAGCAGCGCTACGAAGTCACTTCTGATTTCTTGAAGTCCATTCGGCAGCGTGGATTTGAAATCGTTGTGCACGATCTGAATCATGACGGACGGCTGTTCAGCAACAGAGAGCAATTCCTCGAGCGCGTTGCGAGCATCCATGCTTACAAGGAGCAATTTGGGTCGATTGGGTTTCGAGCCGCGGTTCTGTATCGAAAACAATCATGGTTTAACGATTTAAATTTTGACTATGACATGTCAGTGCCGAATGTCGCTCATTTGGATCCGCAGCGCGGCGGTTGTTGCACGGTCATGCCATATTTCGTAGGAAAGATTTTGGAATTACCAGTCACCACAACCCAGGATTACACGCTCTTCCACATTCTGAATGACTATTCGATCAATCTGTGGAAGACGCAGATGGATCTCATCATGGAAAAGCACGGGTTGATCAGTTTCATCGTGCATCCCGATTACATCGGGGGCGATCGGGAACGAAAGGTTTACGAGGCTCTGCTAAACCATCTGGCACATCTCAGGCAGGAAAGAGCACTTTGGATAACGACCCCCGGTGAAGTGAACCGCTGGTGGAGACAAAGGGCGGAGATGAAGCTGGTTGAGGACAGGCACGGGTTGCGGATTGAAGGGGACGGCAATGAGCGGGCCCGCATAGCGTATGCAAGCGAAAACAACGGCCGCATCGCGTATGCGGTCGAGACGCCAGCCTGCGTGAGCTGAATGCATTCCGGATTCTAATCAACAGGTCATCGAAGTGGAGCAAAGTAAATTGGAACGATTCATGGTGAGGAATTACTGGTGAGCACGACAACTGGCAAGCCGGTGCGGGTTCTTATGGTTGTGGAGAACTTTCCGTATATGTCTGATCCACGTGTACGGAATGAATCCAGAACCTTGGCCGCAAACGGCTATGAGGTGTCAGTGATCTGTCCCGCAAAAGGCAGCGAACCGTGGCATGAAGTGGCAGAAGGAGTAAGCATCTATCGTTTCTGGCATCCGCATTTTGGCGGGCACGTGGTTGAGTATAGCTATGCACTGCTGGCAATCGCGGCTCTTAGCCTGCTGGTACTGGTGAGGGAAGGCTTTGATGTGGTCCATGTCGCGAATCCTCCGGATTGCCTGGTCCCGTTATGTGCCATTTACAGAATTCTCGGAAAATTGATCATCTATGACCAGCACGATCTGTGCCCGGAGCTTTACGTGGCGAAATTTGGCGAGAACAGGTTCATATGCGGGCTGTTGTTCTGGCTGGAAAAGCTTTCTTATCATCTGGCCGATCACGTGATAATCCCAAATGAGTCATATAAAGAAGTTGCGCTTCAGCGTGGCGGGCTGCGGCAATCGAAGCTGACGGTCGTGCGAAATGGTCCGCAGCCGAAGACCGTGAGCACGGAAGAGATTGATCCGGAACTTCGGAAGAAAGCCTCGACCATCATAGCCTACGCCGGTGTGATCGCTTCCCAGGACGGCGTCGATTATCTGTGTCGCGCGCTGCAATATTTGCGCCACATACTTGCTCAAGAAGACTTCTATTGTGTGGTTATAGGCGATGGCGCCGCTTTGCAGAATATGAAGGAATTTTCTCGCGAGATACAGGTGGACGAAAAAATCTGTTTTGCCGGCTGGGTCAGCGATGCTCAACTGTATGCTCGTTACCTATCCACTGCCGATATCTGTGTGGCTCCCGAGCCGGCAAATGATTACAACAACCGGTCTACATTCGTAAAAATCCTGGAATACATGGCCCTGGGCAAACCGATTGTTGCATTTGATCTTTTGGAAACCCGGCGCAGCGCTGAAGGCGCCGCGCTATACGCAAGGCCCAACGACGCGCAAGATTTTGCTAAGAAATTATCTACTCTCATTGCGAGCCCGCGGCTTCGACAATCGATGGGGGAATCTGGCCGGCTTCGCGTGAACAGCCAAATGGCGTGGAAGTATTCTGCTCCAAATCTGCTATGTGTATACGACAAGGTTTTGGGGAGATCCAGGGAGGCCGTCTCACGTCGCTTCGGTGAAGCACCGGGTGAGCAAGCAGACTCAACTCCCGCCAGCACCTCAGCGAGTGTCTAACAATCCTTCAAAACTCTAGTGAGAACCTTGGGAGCTCATAGTCACAATCGCTCAAGCGTGCGGGATGCAGACTGCTCTGTTGGTCTTCGGGCCGAGAACCTGAGAGCCGGAGTGAAGGACTGCCGCTATTTCTACATTGATGGCAAATGGGTCAATCCGGCCAACCCCCGCGACTTCATCGTCCTCAATCCCGCGACCGAGCAGCCGATCGCGACCATCTCGCTGGGCAGTGCAGCCGATGTCGAAAGGGCCGTGGCCGCAGCCAAACGGGCGCTCGAGTCGTACGCAGAAACAACCGTTCACGAACGGGCAGCACTCCTGCGACGGATCATCGAAGTTTATCGATCAAGAATGAATGAGATGGCTGAAACCATTTCGCTGGAAATGGGCGCCCCCATATCGCTTTCCCGCGCAGCGCAGGCTCCTGCCGGGTTGGCGCATTTTCTAGAGATGGTGAAGGTGCTGGGCCAGTTCAAGTTCGAAGAACTGAAAGGTTCGACCCTGATGCGAAAAGAGCCGATCGGAGTGTGTGGTCTCATCACCCCCTGGAACTGGCCGATGAACCAGATTGCCTGCAAGGTCGCGCCGGCGCTGGCAGCGGGGTGCACGATGGTCTTGAAGCCGAGTGAGGTTGCGCCGCTGTCCGCATATCTATTCGCGCAGATTCTGGATGAAGCGGGCGTTCCACCTGGAGTTTTCAATCTGGTGAATGGCGATGGTCCCACCGTGGGTTCGACAATCTCCTCACATCCTGATGTCGCTATGGTTTCGTTCACCGGGTCCACGCGAGCCGGTGTGGCTGTGGCCTCGGCGGCGGCTCCTACGGTAAAGCGGGTTACGCAGGAGCTTGGCGGCAAGTCGGCCAATATCATCCTGGATGATGCCGATCTTGAGAACGCAGTCACAGAGGGCGTGCAAGCGTGCTTTCGCAACACGGGACAATCCTGCAATGCGCCGACTCGCATGCTGGTTCCGCGATCCAAGATGTCTGCCGCGGCTGAAGCAGCGAAGTCGCTGGCAGTAGCCACCAAAGTCGGTGACCCGTTCGCTGAAGGCACCAACCTCGGACCGCTCGCAAGCAGAGCCCAATTCGACAAGGTACAGCGCATAATCGACAAAGGTATTGAAGAAGGCGCAAGACTGATCGCCGGTGGTCCAGGCCGTCCGAACGGAGTAAACAAGGGTTACTTCGTAAAGCCGACGGTTTTCTCAGATGTTTGCAATGATATGACCGTCGCGCGTGAGGAGATCTTCGGGCCGGTTCTTTGCATTATTCCTTACGATGACGAAGACGATGCAGTCCGGATCGCGAACGATACGCCGTACGGGCTGTCAGGATACGTGACTTCGGGTGACATGGATCGCGCCCGGCGGGTAGCCAAGCGAATTCGAGTAGGCAACGTACACATCAATGGCGCGCGACTCGATTTCGGCGGCTGCTTCGGAGGCTACAAACAATCGGGCAACGGGCGGGAGTGGGGCGAAGCCGGCCTTGAAGAATTCCTCGAGTTGAAGGCTGTGTTCGGTTACGCCCCTAGTGCGAAGTGATTTGGTTCCCCCTTACGTCAGGCGCACCACAACTACCCAGGAGATTGGCAAGGATGAAAGCTGAGGCGAACTACCAAACGGAAGAAGTGGCTGACGCGATGGCATCCCCGGTTGCAGTTGCTGGGGATGACACGACGGCTCAGCTCACGCGTATTTGGCAAGAGCTTCTTGGGGTCGAGCCCATCGAAGCCGACCAGAATTATTTCGATCTGGGCGGGGATTCAATCCTAGCGGTTCAACTGTTCGCTCATATTCAAAAGGTATTCCAGATCAAACTGCCGGTTGCCACACTCTTCGAGGCGCCCACGATCGAGGAGCTTGCGCGGATTCTCCGCCGCGAGACCGCGCCTGCCTCTGGCTGGTCGCCGTTGGTCGCGATCCAGCCGGCTGGTTCGCGCCCTCCTTTTTTCTGTGTTCATGGTGCCGGGGGGAACGTTTTGATTTATCGCGATCTTTCCCGCCATCTGGGTTCGGACCAGCCATTCTATGGCTTGCAGTCTCAGGGATTGGATGGGAGCTGCCCGCCGCTATCTAAAATCGAGGACATGGCAGCGCTCTACCTCAAAGAAATACAGAGAGTGCGGCCGCATGGACCGTATTTCCTCGGCGGCTATTGTGGAGGTGGAACCATTGCCTTCGAGGTGGCGCAGCAGCTCCAGGCACGGGGTGAGCAAATTGCCCTCTTAGCATTGTTCGATACGTCCAACTGGTCCACGATCCATCCGCCTTCGCTTTTGGGCCGGAGTTACTACGCGTGCCAGAAGTTCGTGTTCCACGCAGCCAATTTCTTCAGCCTTGAGTCAGATGGCAGGGCCAAGTTCTTTTGGGAGAAGGTGGAGGCGCTCCGCAGCCGGATTCCGGTCTGGCGAGGCATGCTGCTCGCGAGGCTGGGCAAGGGCTCACGAACGGTCGTTTCAGAATCAAGAGTCTTGGGGCAGATCTGGCGAGCGAATGACAGCGCGTGCTGGGATTACGTCCCGAAGCCCTACTCCGGTGTGGTGACCGACTTTCGTCCCGTGAAGCAGTATCGGATGTTTAATAAGCCAAACGCCAAATGGGATCAACTGGCGCACGCGGAAGAAGCGGTAGTTTTGCCAGTTTATCCTGCCGGCATGCTGGTCGAGCCATTCGTCAAACATTTGGCTGTCGCACTGAGGAAATCAATCGACGGTTCGATTCGCGGTTGTGCGACCAGCTAATCAAACGATTTGTATCTAAAAGGGGAACAAGATAATTGAAAACCATCCGGAGAATGGCATGTCCAAAACGATCGTAACCGCTAGCCCAGCGACCCTTGACCTCGACCACCCCGGGTCAATCCCGCCGGATTGGGTTTTAAGCGGCAAGCCTGAAACACGGAGCAAGATGCTGGGGAGAACCCATGACTGGACCTCGAACATTGTGGTCTGGGAATGCGCTGCCGGGAGCTACACGTGGCACTACAACCAAGACGAGGTAATTATTGTGATCTCCGGCGAGGGCTTCATGACCAATGGAAAAGGCGAAGAGCGCCGGTTCGGCCCAGGCGATGTGGGATTTTTCCCGGCAGGGACTACTTGCACGTGGCACCACCAGGATCATTTTAGAAAGGTCGCTGTCCTCAAGGAATCCATATGGGCGCCCACTGGGTTTTGGATTGAAGGCATGGAACAAGCTTCTCCGGGTGGTCGGGTTGACGGGCAAATCGCCATTGTGACGCTCACCGGGCATGCGAACTGAGAAGACTCTCCAGCACACGTGAATCCCTTTAGTAGCAACGGAACATGAAGAAAACAACTAAGAAACTCCGCCCCGGCGATTTTGTAGAAGTGAAGGCTCCAGCGGAAATCCTCCAGACCTTGGATGGTGAGGGAACACTGGACCAACTGCCATTCATGCCAGAAATGGTCGAGTTTTGCGGACGAAAATTTCAAGTTTCCAAGCGGGTGGTGAAAACCTGCTATTACACCAAGGCTGGTTCGTCAGGCATGCGGAAAGTTCAGAGCCGACGATGTCGTCCTTCTAGAGGGTTTACGCTGCTCCGGCGCGGAACATGGCGGCTGTCAGAAGGCGTGTATGATTTTCTGGCGCGAGGCTTGGCTGCGAAAAGTCGAGGACAATGTTAGCAGCCAAGAAACGCGCAGGGACCGCCAAAGCACCGTCTCACACATCGATTCTGACGTCCGCGAGCAGCTGCGAGCCCGCCTCAAGACCTTGAGCGGGCCGAAGACTTACTTTTGCCAAGCAAGCGAGCTGTTGAATGCGACCAACGAATTGTCGCGATGGGAGCGATTTGGGAAATCCTTCAGCGAAGTGCACGCGGGCAACTGCAGTTCTCTCGAAATGGCACAGCGAATTGGTATATGGCTGTTCTGGCGAATTCGTCGGGTTTTCCTAGGTGCGTACGCGCGTGGCACTAACAAATCAACGCCGGCGGGGGGCATAAACCTGCAGCCCGGAGAATGGGTCGAAGTCGAGCCGATGGAGAGCATCACCGAGACTCTGAATGAGAGCGCGCAAACCGCGGACTGTACTTTACGCCGGCCATGCGCCCTTCTGTGCGGCGAGCAGCATCGGGTGGAGAAGAAGGTCGACAAGATAATCGTCGATGGCACGGGAGAGATGCGGCAGCTGCGCAACACCGTATTTTTGGAGGGCTCACTTTGTGGGTGCGCCTGTGTCGCCTTTGGTGGATGCCCGCGCGGCGAATTCGCCTATTGGCGGGAGATTTGGCTTCGCCGGTCTGCGGGATTGGCTGCAGCGAAGCCGCTTAATACGGAGAGCTGGCATATACCGGAACGGGTTATGAGCACGACTGGCTGCGTGGAGAAGGAGCAATAAGATGTGCGGAATTGTTGCTATGTTTTCGCAGCATGGCTCGGTTACTGCTGACTCGTTGCAGAGGGCGACAAGGAGTCTCCGTCATCGCGGTCCTGACGGCCAGCGCTATTGGATCGCACCCGACTGTAGAGTCGGTCTGGGACACGCGCGGCTGAGCATCATCGACCTGACGACCGGAGATCAACCAATCGCCAACGAAGACGAAACGCTTCGGATCATCGTGAATGGTGAGTTCTACGGTTACGAGTCGATCCAAAAAGAACTCGAACAAGCAGGACACAAGCTTAGGACGCGGTCGGACAGCGAAATTGCGCTTCATCTCTATGAGGATCTCGGCGCTCACTGCCTGCACAGATTGCGAGGCGAGTTCGCGTTAGTGCTTTGGGATACCGAAAACCGGACGCTGTTTGCAGCCCGCGACCGCTTTGGTATCAAGCCGCTCTTCTACTCGCTTCATGAAGGAACACTCTATTTAGCTTCTGAGGTGAAGGCTCTGTTCGCTGCGGGAGTACCGGCTCGTTGGGATACCGAATCCGTTTACCACTCCGGCGGAATTGGTGGGCATCAGATGCGGACGCTGTTCGAGGGGATTTATCAGGTTCCCCCCGGACATTACATGATCGCGACCGATAAGCACGTTCAGTTGAGCCAGTATTGGGATTTCAATTATCCAACGGCGAGCGATGCCCGGCCGCATCGGTCTGACGCCGAATATGCCGAAGAATTTCGCCGCACCTTTGAGGAAGCTGTGCGGCTGCGCCTCCGCGCCGATGTTCCGGTAGGCTGCTATCTCAGCGGCGGAATCGATTCGTGCGCGGTTCTGGGCCTTGCGGCACGGCACCATCAAGGACCCGTCCGCGCGTTTACGTTGACCTTCGACCGGCCAGAGTACGACGAAGGTGAAATCGCCAAGGAAATGGCGGCGAAAGCGGAAGCCGAATTCTTTCCGATTCCCATTCGGCAGGACGATCTGGCGGATGGTTTTTGCGATGCGATATTGCAATCAGAGACACTCTGTGTGAATGCGCACGGCGTGGCCAAATACCTCCTGAGCCGGGCGGTTCGTAAAGCCGGTTACAAAGTCGTCCTGACGGGCGAAGGGTCCGACGAGATTCTGGGCGGATATCTGCATTTTCGCCGCGACATGGTTGCGAATAACGGGAATGGAGCAAGGCCCAATGTTGCAGCGGCTGTTTCGCAGAGCGCCGTATTTTCCCGCAATGGAAATGGCCGGGATCTGGACGGAGTGAGGAGGCTTCTCGGTTTTGTTCCCGGCTGGATGGAAACTTCCTTCGCGCTATCCGCGAAGATGCACGCGGTGCTGAGCGGGGAATTCCTGAATAGTTACGCAGGACATGATGGATTCCGCAGCTTCTTCAATGATATTGACGTCGCTGGCCAGCTCGCTGGGCGAGAACCGCTGAATCAATCGCTTTATCTTTGGGCGAAAACCCGGTTGCCCAACTACCTTCTGGTGCTCCTGGGAGATCGCATGGAAATGGGGCATTCGGTCGAGGGCCGAGTACCATTCCTGGATCATCATGTTGTTGAAGTCATGCGCTCTCAGCCGATCACACAGAAAATCCGGGGAACGACGCAAAAATATGTGCTGAGAGAATCGGCGCGCGATGTTATCACCGAAACCGCCTACCGGCGGCCGAAACACCCGTTCCTCAGCCCACCGGCGACGCTCAATCCTCAAGGGCGGCTTAGTGTTCTCATGCAGGATATGCTTCGCGGTCCGGTTCTTGCCGCAATGCCATTTTTCGATCAGAAAAAGATCGTGAATATGTTGGATGGCCTGCAGACGACAGATGAAAATTCGCGTGTGGCCAATGACCAGGTCTTGATGATGGTTCTGAGCGCATGTGTCCTGCAAGGTGGCTTTCGCCTTTCGTCATAATCTCAATATCCCGCACGACAACGAAAATGCAACAAAAAATCCCTCAACTCGATGGCATTCGAGGCGTGGCGATTCTAGTAGTCATAATCCACAACAGCGGGAGGTTTCCGCGTTTATTCGCGAATGGGTGGATGGGGGTTGATCTATTTTTTGTTTTGTCCGGCTTCCTGATTACGGGAATCCTGCTCGACACGAAGGAATCGGAAGCCTATTTCAAGAACTTCTACGCGCGGCGATGCCTGAGGATCTGGCCGCTTTATTATTCCTTGCTGCTTTTTATGTTCGTACTGGTTCCACTCCTGCGCCCATCCGATGCCCACATTATCTTTGAAAAGTCGTCGCCCTGGTGGGCTTATCCGCTGTTCCTGCAAAATTTCCTGATTCCAATTTCGACAAATGCAGCGGGGCCGCTGGCCATTACTTGGTCGCTGGCAATCGAGGAGCAGTTTTATCTGGTTTGGGCCATAGTTGTGCGTTATTGCTCTTATGTTCATGTGCGGCGCATTGCTATCGCAGTGATTTGTCTTTCTCCAGCGCTGCGCTTTTACTTATCACTGCACCAGGTTCATCTTTATACAAATGTATTCAGCCGCCTGGACGGCCTGATGGCCGGATCTTTTCTTGCGCTTGTAGTCCGCTCGGAAAAGTTTCTCCCGTCCAGATTCGTAAAACTGGCGTGGATTTCTCTCTTCATCGCGGCGCCACTCGCGTTCGTGACCGCGGCCCTTAATGCAAGTTGGGTCGTTTTCTCTTTTACTGCTCTGGCTTCGGCCGCGTTCGTGTACCTTGCGCTTTTTTCTGCGCAGAAATGGCTGCGGCTTGCGCTGACTAACCGGTTTTTGGTTTACACGGGAATAATCAGCTACGGACTCTATTTGCTTCACAAGATCCCGTTTGATGCTGCGCAGTTGCTCCACTTGGACAGGCATCCTTTGTTGGCGCTGCCGATTACAATTGCGGGCGGATACGCCCTTGCGGCGCTATCCTGGAATCTTCTCGAGAAGCCGTTCCTCAGGCTAAAACGATTCTTCGAATCGAGGCCCTCCCGCTTGGAGCCTTCTGATAGCCAATTTGTGCTACTAGCTGAGCCTAGGACGTGATATGATCTGTTTCCCCCCAAGAATACCGACGTGTTCGGCCGGTTCCAGGTAAAACCAAACTTCAGGACCTAAATAACTACAGGGTGTTTCTCCTAAAGCGATG
>Ga0209056_10002099_pt1 | contig 21695 bp, 19 predicted proteins | sample GraSoiAngelo_114_FD_185876 | JGI IMG/M metagenome (GOLD analysis project Ga0209056, IMG submission 185876) | Grasslands soil microbial communities from the Angelo Coastal Reserve, California, USA - 14_0903_13_40cm (SPAdes) (version 2) | ecosystem: Environmental > Terrestrial > Soil > Grasslands...
CGAACGCCTGGAAGCGTTCATTGAGTCCATCGGCGCGAGCGCGCGACTCGAGCCCGTCCACGGCGACATCACCCAGCATGGCTTGGACCTCAGCTCGGCCGACCAGGCCCGCCTCAAAGGGGCGGACATCTTCCATCTGGCAGCGGTCTACAGCCTCGAGGCCTCGGAGGCCGACAACCAGCGCGCGAACGTCGACGGCACCAGGCAGGTCGTCGAGCTGGCCCGCACGCTCGGCGCCCGCCTCCACCATATGAGCTCGATCGCGGTCGCGGGAAGCCGCTGGAAAGGCAAGTTCACCGAGGACATGTTCGACGAAGGCCAGGTCCTCGATCATCCGTACTACCGAACCAAGTTCGACGCGGAAAAGATCGTCCGCGAGTCCGGGTTGCCCTTCCGGATCTACCGCCCCGGGCTCGTGATCGGGTCGTCGGAGACGGGTGTCGCGGACAGGATCGACGGGCCCTACTACGGCTTCAAGCTCATCCAGCGCCTGCGCAACGCGATCCCGCCGTGGGTTCCACTCATAGGATTCGAAGGCGGGGAGCTCAACGTCGTCCCCATCGACTTCGCCGCCCGCGCGCTGGACGCGATCGCGCACCGCGAAGGCCTCGACGGGATGACCTTCCACCTCACAGACCCCGCAGTGCGCAGCCTCGGCGACGTCACGAACGAGTTCTGCCGCGCCGCCCACGCGCCGCAGTTCACGCTTCGCGTCGACAGCCGGGCGAAAGCCATGCTGCCGAAAGAGGCAGCCTCGATGCTCGCGCACTGGAAGGTCGCGCAGACGTTGAAGCGCCGGCTGTTCGAGGGCGTTCGCATTCCTGAGGAGGCGCTGCGATTCGCCTCCAGCCGCGCACGCTTCACCTGCGAGCGGGCGCAGGCAGCCCTCGAAGGCTCCGGTGTCTCATGCCCGCCGCTGCACACCTACGCATGGAAGATCTGGGACTACTGGGAGCGACATATGGATCCCGAGGTTCCTACCGAGCGCAACCTGCGCAACGCGCTGCAGGACAGCGTCGTCGTGGTGACAGGCGCATCGAGCGGAATCGGCCGCGCCACCGCCCAGCTGCTCGCGCGCCACGGCGCTGAGGTGATGCTCGTGTCGCGAACCAAGGCAAAGCTCGAAGCGCTGCAGCAGGAGATCGAACTGGATGGCGGCAGGGCTTACGTGTATCCGGCTGACCTCTCCGACCTCGACGCGTGCGATGCGATGATCGCCCAGGTTCTCCAGGACCATGGCCAGGTCGACATCCTGATCAACAACGCCGGCCGGTCGATCAGGCGGTCCATCGAAGCTTCGTACGACCGCTTTCACGACTACCAGCGCACGATGCAGCTCAACTACTTCGGCGCCGTCAAGCTCTTGCTCGCAGTGCTGCCGGGGATGCGCAGCCGGCGCCGCGGCCACGTCATCAACATCTCGAGCATCGGGGTGCAGGCATATCCGCCGCGTTTCGGCGCCTATGTCGCGTCCAAGTCGGCGCTGGCCGCGCTCAGCCGATGCATCGCGCCCGAGGTCCTGGACGACGGTGTGGCGATCACGAACATCCACATGCCCCTTGTCCGCACGCCGATGATCGCGCCGACCGGCATCTACAAGAACTTTCCGACCAGCTCGCCGGAGGATGCCGCTGAGATGGTCGCGGCGGCCATCTTGAGCAGGCCGCCCGAGGTGTCAACGCGGTTGGGCAAGCTCGGCGAAACGGTCAACACGGTCGGGCCAGGACTGCTCCAGTTCGTCATGACCGGCGCCTACCACCTCTTCCCGGAAAGCGCCCCGAAGGACGGTCCGCGCGCGGAGGCGACGCCTGATGAGGAGATCTCAGTCGAGGCGGCTACGATGGCCTATCTGATGCGCGGGATTCATTTTTAGCAGTTGTAGGAAGAACCTTCTGGCCTCCTACCGTGCTTCTAGCCGCTCGGGACCGGACTGGGGCTGCCGCCACTGCTGACTGATGCCCAGATGCCGAACAACGCGATGCCAAGGACGAAGATCACGAAAAACAGCACAAGTAGACCAAGTGCGATGTGGATGAAGCCGATGATGATGCCGGCGTTCGCCATCCATATGCCCTGCTCGCCTGTCCGCTTGATCTGGCCCCGCGCGACGAAACCCGTGATGATGGCGACCACCGCGACCGTGAATCCGCCGATCACCGGGATGACATGCGCGAAAAACGCGGCAAGGCTCGCGACGAAGCTGACCACCGCGAGGTTGTTCGTCTGACTCGACGCATAGGCCGAGCCGGCTAGCTGAGGCGGACCTCCGCCCGAAGGCGGTGGTGGAACCTCGTGCGGAGTCGAGCTCACGTGAGGAGTCTAGCCCGGGGTGGGCGCAGGAGTGAGTGTCGAGGCGGCGGCAGCGGCGGCACGTCTTCCGGAGTCGAGCTCACGGCGCCGAGTTTATGGGTTCCTAGAATCGCTAGGGAATGGCGGCATCACTCGAAGACGCGATCAAGCGACGGCTCCAGGCCGTACCCGACAGCCCCGGCGTCTACCTGTTCCGCGACAGCAAGACGCAGGTGATATACGTCGGCAAGGCGCTGCGCCTGCGCGACCGCTTGCGCTCGTACTTCACGCCGGGCTACGCGGAGACGGCCCGTGTCTCGGAGCTCGTCCGGCGGGCGACGGACTTCGAGTTCGTCACCACCGCGAACGAGGTCGAGGCGCTTGTCCTCGAGAACAACCTCATCAAGAATTACCGGCCTCGTTTCAACATCCGCCTCAAGGACGACAAGAACTACCTCTACCTGAAGCTGCCGGTAACTGAAGAGTTCCCGCGCGTCCACTACTCACGCCGGGTCCAGAATGACGGGGCCCTCTATTTCGGACCCTACACTTCAGCCCAATCTCTCCGTTCCACTGTGAAATCGATTCGGCAGCTGCTCCCGTTCCGCACCTGCAGCGACGAGATCTTCAAGCAGGGCAAGGTCTGCCTCGACTTCCACATCAAGCGATGCCCAGGGCCATGCGAGCGGCGGATCAGCTCCGTGGACTACAAGGCGCGCATCAACGAGGTGGCGCTCTTCATGGAAGGGCGCTCGGACATCCTCGTCCAAGAGCTCCACGAGCGCATGGAGTCGGCGGCCGGCCGTCTCGACTTCGAGAACGCGGCGCGCTATCGCGACCAGCTGCACTCGATCGAGCGCATCGCGGATCGGCAGAAGGTGCTAACGCGGGGGCGCGACGATCAGGACATCGTCGCCTACGCGCGCAGCGGCAACGACGTGTACGTCGAAGTCGCGTACATCCGGCAGGGCAAGATGGTGGGGCATGACGGCCACGCCCTCGACGGCGCCGGGGACGTCAGCGAGCCCGAGCTTCTCCGCGGCTTCATGCTTCAGTACTACTCGAGCGCGACCCACGTCCCGAGGTCGGTCATCCTGCCCGGACCTGTTGATGAGCCGGAGCTGATCACAGGCTGGCTGAGCGACAAGCGCGCCCGTCCGGTGACCATCGAGGTTCCGCGGCGCGGGCGCAAGCGCGCGCTGGTCACGCAGCTCGCGGAGACGGCGAAGCAGGAGCTGGAGCAGCTCCGCATCCAGGCGGATTACGACCGCAGCCGAACCGAGCCGATGCTCGCTGCGCTCGCCGAGGCGCTCGACCTCGAGAGCACGCCCAAGCGCATCGAGTGCTACGACATCTCGAACATCCAGGGCGATTCGGCGGTGGGCTCGATGGTCGTGTTCGAAGACGGCCGGCCTCGCAACGATCACTACCGCCACTTCCGGATCAAGTTCACGCCGGGTCCGAATGACTTCGCCATGCTCCAGGAGGTGCTGCGGCGGCGGCTGGAGAGGCTTGAGTCCGCGCAGCGGCGTGAGGAAGCCGACATCGTCGGCGATCGTTCCTTCACCAGCAGACCCGACCTGATCCTGATCGACGGCGGGCGTGGCCAGCTGAGCGCCGCGCTGGAGGTGATGGAGTCGGCGGGGTATGCGGACATCCCGACCTTCGCGCTGGCGAAGGAGCGCGAGGAGATCTTTGCTCCGGGGCGGGCGGAGCCGATCGTGCAGGAGCACAACTCTCCTGGCATGTTCCTGGTCCAGCGCATCCGCGATGAGGCGCACCGCTTCGCCATCACCCATCACCGCAAGGTGCGTTCGCGCAAGGCGCTGACGTCGCCCCTCGACTCGGTGGAGGGAATCGGGCCCGCGCGCAAGCGAGCGCTCCTGCGACACTTCGGTTCGGTGCAGGCGATCCGCGAGGCGCCGGTCGACGAGATCGTCAAGCTCGGGATTCCAGAACGCCTGGCGACCCGGCTGAAGGAAACCCTCTGATGACTCTCGTCATCGTCGGCGCTTCCAATCCGGAGCACATGGAAAGCGCGGTGGCAGCGTTCGAGGCGGCCGGCTTCACCCGCATCCATGAGCTGGACGGGGCGCGCGAGGGGGACCTCGTGCTCGGCGTCAGCGACGGAGGCGCGGAGCTTCTACGCGAGGCCGACCGTCGCGGGATCAACTACTGGCTGATACACGACGGCGACGACGATGGCCACGATGGGGGCACATTCCAGCGCGCGCACCACAGGATCGAAACCGAGCGGCGGCGCAAAGAGCTTGCTCAGTACCTGCGAAGCCGCGACCGGCCGCTGATCACCTGCCTTGCCTTTGGCTACAAGAACGGCGCGCCCGCGGACGCCGCGCTCGTCTTCGACGCCAGATTTCTGGACAACCCGTACTGGGTGCCTGAGCTGCGCGACCTTTCGGGTCGCGACTCCTCGGTCGCCGAGTACGTGATGAAGCAGCCGGCAGCCGGCCGCCTGCTCGAGGACGTGGAGAGGATCGTCGTCGATCTCCTGCCGCTATATCAGCAAAAGCGAATGATGCATGTCGTGGTGGCGTTCGGCTGCACCGGGGGCCGCCACAGATCCGTCGTCCTGGCGGCCGAGCTCGCGCGCCGGCTGCGCGAAACGCAAGGCGCCGACGTCGACTTCGTCACCCGCGACATCGATTGACACGAGCGCTTGTCGTGGGCGGAGCGGGTTTCATCGGGGTCGCCGCCTGCAAGGAGCTGATGCGTCGCGGAGTGGAGACGATCGCGGCCGGCCGCAAGGACCGACCGTACGGCACCTTCACGAGCTATGTCGCCTTCGACCGCACGGATGAAGCGCAGCTGGAGCGCGCACTGGCGCAGACGCAACCCGACGTGCTGCTCGACCTGGCTTGCTACCAGCCGGACGAGGTGGAGATGGTTGCCCGGCACTTCGAAGGCCAGCGCTACGTCTTCGTTTCGACGGGCGTATACCCGGACCTGCACGGAAAGCCGGCGCGCGAGGAGGATTTCGTTCCCCTCAGCGGCGAGCCCCCTGGGTCCCTCGACTATCGCGAAGGCAAGCGATGGTGCGAGACCAAGCTCTCGCGACTCGCCAACTTCCCTTGGACTGTCATCCGGCCGCCCGCCGTCTTCGGCCCGGCCGACCACACCCTCAGGATCGCGGCCTACATCCAGCGCGTCGCCGACGGTGGCCCGGTCCTTGTTCCGGCCGAAACGTACGAATGGCAGGCAGGCGTCGCGTGGGTGAAAGACATCGGATTCGCGTGCGCTTTGGCCTGCGACCCGCGCAAGGACACAGCCCGCAACGCGTACAACACGTCTTTCGAAGGCGTAAGCCTGCGTGACCTGATCGAGGGCATCGCGCGCGCGCTCGGCGTGCCGGCCCGGCTGCATCCGATCCCGTTCGCCGAGCTGCCGGACGGCGCCAGCCCCTACGGACCCGATCCGCGGCGCGGGGCCGGCTATGTCATCGAGCGCGCCAGGCGCGACCTGGGCTTTGAACCCTCGGCGCTGGAAGACGCGCTGGCGGAAACACTGGCGTGGTATCGGGTCGCCAAACCGTCACACCCGGGATACGCGAACCGCGACGTGGAGCTTGCGCTTGCCGGAAACAACTAACGGTCTGGCGCGGGGTCTCAGACTGCAGGCCGCCTGGTGCGCCGCGCTCGAGTCACCCCTTTATGCGTCGCTGCTCGAATCCGCGGCCGACGACCTCGAGTCCGGGGGCCCCGTGGCGACCATCATCGAAGGTTTTGGCGTTAAACCCGGCTCAGCCGCTCTGGCACTGCGGCTGATGGGCTCCGTGCACCGTCTGGTGCTCGACGACACATTGCCCGATCTGGCGCGACACTACCCATCCACCGGCGGCGACGGCGACGACGCCGCCGCCTGGCGGCTGTTCCGCCAGGCCCTCATCGATTACCCCTCCAGGATCCGCGATCTTCTCGCCGGCGGCTGCCAGACGAATGAAGTCGGCCGCAGCGCGGCGCTGCTCGGCGGTTTCCTCGAGGTCGCGCACCGAACCGGTCTTCCGCTTCGCATCCTGGAGATCGGCGCCAGCGCCGGGCTGAATCTGAGGTGGGACAGATACCGCTACGAGTCCGCGGAGGGATCGTGGGGTGATCCGTCTTCGCGAGTGCGCTTCACGCACTCCTATGACATCCCTCCGCCCATGAACCGGCCCGCGGAGGTGATCGAGCGCAAAGGATGCGACCTGCATCCGATCGACCCAAACTCGGAGGATGGCGCGCTCACGCTTCGTTCGCTGATCTGGGCTGACCAGCTCGGGCGCATGGCCCAGCTCGACGGCGCGCTCGAGATCGCTCGCGATGATCCACTGGAGGTGGAGGAGATCGACGCGGCAAGTTTCCTCGAGCGCGAGCTCGCTCGGCCCCGCCGTGGCGTGGCGACCGTCGTCTTCCACTCGGTGTTCATGCAGTACGTCGACGAGTCAAGCCGGCAGCGCATCGCGACCGCGATAGAAGAAGCGCGTGTCTTCTATCTCCGCATGGAGCCGGCGGACACGTTCGAGATCCGTCTCGACGGCGAGCTGCTGGGAACATGCCACGCACACGGGACGCACGTGCGCTGGGTCGTGAACGAGCAGTAGCTACTGCTCCGCGTGGCTCCTGTTGAGAACGTAGGCCGCCAGAAAGGCCACGATGACCAGACCCGGCGACCAGCCGAGGCCGGGCCCGAAGGGGTCGTACACGGAGAGGTCGACGAAGACCGCCAGGCCGCTAACCGCGGCAAACACGAGCACGATCAGCACTCCGCGGATCGCGCCGTGACGCGCAAAGAACAGCTCGAGCTCCAGCTGCCAGCCCGGCCGGTGGCGCTCGTGGACGTGGGTCGCCCGCGCGGCGTGGGCCGTGATGCGCTCGCGTCGGCCCATCCGGTAGCGGGCGCTCCGTGGCTGGCTTTCGAAAGGCACGTGCTCGATCTCACGTGCATGCGGCGGAGGTACCTCGAGGGGCTCCCAGAGCGGCTCCTTGCGGTAGCGCCGGTAGGCGACAAAGGTGAGCACGCCGAGGACGAGCCAGCCCATGAAGATGAGTGTTGAGTTGGAGATGTTCTGGAACACGAGCTGGGTGAACACGGTGCCGATGAAAAGCGCACCCACAATAGAAAGGACGGGGATGCTGTCCCGGCCGAACTTGATGTTCCACGGCATCCGGTAAGGCCGGTGCAGCGCGGGCTCGATGAATCGCAGCCTCATCACCGACAGGTGAGCGGAACAGAACGCGAAGGTCGCCGCCAGCGAGTAGACGGCACTCATGAGGTCGATCTCCTTGCCACCTGCAACGATTCCGGGCAGGACGAGAAGACTGGCAGCGATGCCAAACACGATGATCGACACGTACGGGGTCTTGAACTTGGGGTGCAGTCGAGCGAGCCGATGAGGCAATAGATCCACTCCGGCCATCGAGTAGCTGAGGCGTGAGATGCCGATCAGCCCCGCGTTGGTCGCGATCACCAGGATCGTGAAGGCCAGGATGCCGACCCATGCTTGTGCCCAGATTCGCAACGGCTCATGGAAGCCGGTCACGATGCCGGCCACCGGATCTGCTTTCCACGTGGTAGCGAGCGGCGTCGTGTAGACGCCGTTGTGAAGCTCAACCGGAAACACGCTCACGCCGATCGTCGGCAGGAAGGCGGAGACGAACAAGACCGCGATGATCACCCACCAGGTCGCCTTGGGCACATTGCGGCCTGGATCCTTGGCCTCCTCCGAGAGGTTGGAGATGGTCTCTATCCCGGTGTAGGTCACCATGGCGATCGAGATGCTGGCGAGGAAATTACCCCACGTCGGCGCCACGCCGAGGTGGATGCTGTGGATGACCTTGTCGATCTCGAGCAGCAATATCAGGCCGAGGATGACCAGCACGAACTGTGTGATCAAGTCGGTGAACGCGAGCACGAGGTTGAGAACGCTGGATTCCTGGATGCCGATGACGTTGACCGCAACAAGGAGCGCAATCAGGACGACCGTCGCCACGACATGCGTGGTCTGGTTGCTGCGCAGCGGATCCAGAAGGGGGACGTACTTTCCGAGAAAGCCGAGGTAGCTCGTTGCGAAATAGGCGGAGATAGACACCGTCGCGGTGTAGTTCAGGAGCTGCACCCAGCCGACGATGTAGCCGACCTGGGGATTGAAGGCCCGGCGCGCAAAGCTCGAGCTGCCGCCTGCGTGGGGGAGCGCCGCCGTCCCTTCCGCGTAGTTCAAAGCGGTCGTGACAAAGATGAATCCCGCGAGGATCAAGGCAACCGGAGTCAGGCCCAGCGCGAAGGCCGCGGTGACCCCGAGCGCGTAATAGATGCTCGAGCCGACGTTGCCGTAACACGCCGCGAAGAGGGCGGAAGCTCCGAGGGTCCGCGGTAGCTTGGCTGGGCGGCGAACGACCACTCGCAGATCGCCGGGGCGGCTGCCGCGCCTGGCGACGTGGTCAAAGCCCATCGGAGCCGAGGTTAATCCATCAGCGAAACGCGCTAGCCGGTGACGATCAGGTCTTTCAGCTCGCGCGGGTAGTCGGTCATCACCCGCCGTCCGTCTTCCGTGATCACCACTGTGTCGGAGTGGCGGAACCCACCCAGCTCTTTGATGTACACCCCGGGCTCGACCGTGAAGACCATCCCGGGCTCGAGGACCGCCTCGTCGCCGCGATCCAGGAACGGCGCCTCATGGCCTTCGAGCCCGATGGAGTGGCCGACGTGATGCCGGAGGTTGTCCGCCACGCGCAGCTCCTCGGCCAGGCGCACGGTCGCCAGCTCGACCTCGCCCGCGGGGACGCCGGGCGCCATGACCTCGATCGCGCGCGTCTGCAGCGCGAGCATCGCGGCAAAGGCGCGTTCCTGCTCGGGCGTCGGCGGGCCGACGATCATCGTCCGCTCCAGCTCGCTGCGGTAGCCGTCGATGTTCGCGCCGGCTCCGCTGACCAGCACGTCACCGGCCTGGATGCCGTGGCCCTTCACGAATCCATGCGGCATGGCGGTCGACCTGCCCGCGACAAACATGGCGATGAAGCCGCTGTCGTCGTTGCCGCGAGGCCGCCAGCCGGGCATCTCGCGCACCATCTCGAAAAGGGTCTCGGTGGCCGGGGGCGTGTAGCACTCCATCTCGGTCTTGCCCACCTGTATCGCGGCCTGCATGCGGCGGTGACCACGGACGGCCCAGTCGCAGCTCAGCTGGATGCATTCGAGCTCGGCTTTCGACTTCACGCGGCGCAGCGACTCGACGATCAGCTCGGAGTCGATGGGATCAGCGCCGGTCAGCTCGCTGAGCCGCGGCCCGCGGTAGCCCCAGTAAGGCACGTAGCCGTCATGGTCTGCGCCCGTGCGATGCGGGCGGGCACTCATCTCTGCGAGCACCTCGGCCACCGTCTCCATCGGATGCTCGGCCCCTGGGTACTCGAAGTACACCCGGACCTGGTCGACCGTCGTCGCCGACTCGGCGTGCTCCTTCTCCACCGCAGGGACGACCATCGATGACTGGCCGCTCGAACCGATGACCAGCCCGATGGGGCGCTCGGTCGGGATGTGGTGGAAGCCGGTCAGATAGGCGACACGGGCTGGGTAGAAGATGCACAGCGCGTCGAGGCCTGCAGCCTGCATGCCCGCGGTCACGCTCTCCCGGCGCGCCTGGTACTCGGCAGCCGAGATCTGCGGAAACACGGTGAGTTGGGGCGCTTTTCGTGTTCGCCGCCTAGTAGGCTGCAAGCTTCCTCATCGCGTCCGCGATCTTCTGCGGGCTGGGCATGAAGAACTCCTCCTGCGGCCCATTGAAGGGCATCGCCGGGATGTCCGGTGCGGCGACACGGACCACAGGCCCGTCCAGGTCCTCGAACGCGTGCTCCGAGATGATGGCCGAGACCTCCGCTCCAAAACCGCCTGTCAGATTGTCTTCGTGTACGACCATCGCCTTTCCCGTTTTGCGCACCGACCCGAGGATGGTCTCTCGATCTAGCGGCGCGAGGGTCCGGAGGTCGACGACCTCCACGCTCACGCCTTCAGCATCCAGCTGCAGCGCCGCCTCCACACAGAAGTGAGTCATCAGGCCCCAGGCGAAACAGCTCATGTTGGTCCCCGACCTGCGCACGACGGCAGGCCCGATGTCGACGAGGTGATCGCCGTCGGGCACCTCTTCAGTGACGAGTCGGTAGACCTTTTTGTGCTCGAGGAAAAGGACCGGGTCGGGGTCGCGAACCGCGGACTTGAGCAGTCCATGCGCGTCGGCCGGCATGCTCGGCACGACCACCTTGACGCCCGGCACGTGCGTGTAGAACGCCTCGATCGACTGCGAGTGATAGAGGCCGCCGTGGACACCGCCGCCGAAGGGGGCGCGGATCACGATCGGCACCGACCAGTCGCCATTGGATCGGTACCTGGTCCGTGCCGCCTCGCTGACGATCTGGTCGAAAGCCGGGTGGATGAAGTCCGCGAACTGGATCTCGGCGATGGGGATGAGCCCGTTCAGCGCTGCGCCGATGGCCACGCCGACGATGGCGGACTCGGCCAGGGGCGTGTCGAGCACGCGCGACTCGCCAAAGCGCGCGTAAAGCCCATCGGTGGCGCCGAAAACGCCCCCCTTGCGGCCCACGTCCTCGCCCAGCACCAGGACGCGGTCGTCGCGCTCCATCTCTTCGGTGATGGCGGCGCGCACCGCCTCGATCATCCGCATCTCCGGCATCAGATGCATTGTCGCGCGGCGTGAGGTCTCTCGACTGCCGCGGCTTGGTGGCGCGTTAGACTCGGTCGGAGAGGGGCGGAGGTCGATAACCTTTCTGGAGGTACACGCGATTTCGTTCTCGGCTGAGGTCAAGAACGAGATGGCGGGGCTTCTGCCAGCAAGGCCCTGCTGTCAGCTGAGCGAGCTGCTCGGCATCTACTTCGGCTCACGTGGGCGCCTCCTGGGCAACCAGCGCGGACGGTCCGCGTACTTCTCACTGCTTCGCAACGCGGTCGCGCGCAAGGTGGTTCGACTGGGTCGTGCGGTCGCCCGCATGGACGCGAAGTACCAGGCGCTCAAAACGCGCAAGCGGATGTCTTTCTTCATCGAGCTGGTTCTGCCGGCCGAGCTGGTGCCGGCCTTCTCGCAACCGCCATTGGGGGCGATGCCCGACGCCGCGTGTGATCGCAAGGCGATGCTGCGGGGGTTGTTCCTCGGCTGCGGTTCGGTGAACGCACCGAACGCTCGCTACCACCTCGAGCTGGTAGCGCCGACCCGTTCGTGGGCGTCCGCGATCGCCGGCCTGCTCGAAGGTTCCGGCGTCAAAGCCGGCATCACCGAGCGCGCCGGGCAATCGGTCGTCTACGTCAAGGACGGCGACGGCATCGTCCGGCTGCTTTCGACGATGGGGGCCAACCGCGCGGTCATGGAGTTCGAGAACGTGCGTGTTGTTCGGGAGGTCAGCGGTGACGTGAACCGCAGGCTCAACTTCGAGACCGCCAACATCGGCAAGACGATCGGTTCGGGCATGCGCCAGGCAGCGGCAATCGAAGCCCTGGAGGCCGGCGGGAAACTCGCCGGCCTGCCGCCCGCGCTGCGCGAGATGGCGAGGTGGCGGCTCCAGAACCCGGACCTGAACCTCGGCGAGCTCGCCGGACGCATGAATCTCTCCAAGTCCGCGGTCAACCACCGGCTGCGCAGGCTCCAGGAGCTGGCCGGACCCAACGGCCACGGCAAGACTCCTAAGGACGAACGCCGGACGGCTTGAACGCGACCCGGCTGCCAATGCGGCGCTGGCTAACATTTGCCGCATGGCAATGAAAATTGGAATCAACGGCTTCGGCCGCATCGGCCGCAACATCTATCGCGCCGCATGGGATTTGAAGCCCGAGTTCGAGATCGTCGCCGTCAACGACATCGGTGACGCCAAGACGTTCGGCCACCTGCTGAAGCACGACACCGCGCTCGGCACCTTCGCTCCGGCGGTGAAGGTCGAAGGCGAGTCGATTCATGTCGACGGGCATGCCATCAAGTTCCTGAGCCACAAGGACCCGGCCGAGCTGCCGTGGAAGGAGCTTGGCGTCGACATCGTGGTCGAATCGACGGGCCTTTTTACTGACGCCAACAAGGCGCGCGTCCACATCGACAAAGGTGGCGCGAAGAAGGTCATCATCTCCGCCCCTGCGACGAACCAGGACTACACGGTAGTCATGGGGGTGAACCACAAGGGTTACGACAACGGCAAGCACAACGTCATCTCAAACGCGAGCTGCACGACCAACTGCTTCGTGCCGCTGGCCAAGGTGCTGCACGACTCGTATGGCATCGAGCGGGGCATGATGACCACGATCCACGCCTACACCGCCGACCAGCGGCTGCAGGACCTTCCGCACAAGGACCTGCGGCGTGCGCGTGCCGCGGCGGACAACATCATTCCGACCTCGACGGGCGCGAACCGGGCGGTGGCCGAAGTCTTGCCGGAGCTGTCGGGGAAGTTCGCCGGCATGGCCTTCCGGGTTCCGATCCTCGACGTATCGGTCGTCGACCTGACCGTACAGCTGAGCAAGAAGTCCAGCGCTCAGGACATCAACGCCGCTTTTGACGAGGCCGCCAGTGGTGAGCTGCGCGGCATCCTGGCCGTGAGCCACGAGGAGCTTGTCTCTTCGGACTTCAAGAGCGACCCGCACTCGTCGATCGTCGACGCGCCGGCGACACTGATGCTCGCCGACGACTGGGCGAAGGTCGTGAGCTGGTACGACAACGAGTGGGGCTTCAGCTGCCGGATGGTGGATCTGATCACCTACATGGCGGAGCGGCTCTGAAAGCATCGATCACGGCCGTCGACGTGGCGGGCAAGCGGGTCCTCGTGCGTGAGGACCTGAACGTCCCGATGAAGGACGGTCACATCTCCGACGACTCTCGCGTACGCGCGGCGGCACCGACGCTGCAGCACCTCGCGCAGCGCGGCGCCCGGGTGGTCGTGATGTCCCACCTCGGCAGGCCGAAAGACCGCGAGCCGGATCTCTCCTTGAAGCCGGTCGTGGCCGACCTCGGCCGCCGCGTTGGCCGCGCCGTGCAGTTCGCGGAAGACTGCATCGGCGAGAGTGCAATCTCTGCCGTTGATCGGCTCCAATCCGGCCAGGTGCTGCTGCTCGAGAATGTTCGCTTTCACAAGGAAGACGAATCCAACGATTCCGGTTTTGCGCGCCGCCTGGCCTCGCTGGGCGACGTCTTCGTCAACGATGCGTTTGCCGCCTCCCACCGCGCGCATGCTTCGGTCGTCGGCGTCGCCGCCTATCTGCCCGCGTATGCAGGCGAGCTGATGCAGGCGGAGCTGGCCGCACTCCACCAGGCGCTCGACAACCCGCGGCGGCCGATGGTCGCCGTCGTCGGCGGCGCGAAGGTGTCGACCAAGGTGGGTGTGCTGCGCAACCTCTTGCAGAAAGTCGACGCGCTGCTCATCGGCGGGGCGATGGCGAACACATTCTTCAAGGCGCGTGGCTGGCCGACCGGCGCGGGGCTCGTCGAGGACAGCGCTCTCCACGAGGCCGAGGAGGTCGCCAAGCTGGCAGGCGACAAGCTGGTGCTCCCGGTCGATGTCGTGTGCGCGCGCAAGGTCGAGGCTGGACAGCCGCTCCGTGTGATGGAGGCCGACAGGGTCGAGCCGGAGTGGATGGGCCTCGACCTCGGACCGCAATCGATCGCCCTGTTCAGGGAGAAGCTGCGGGGCGCCGGCACGGTGATCTGGAATGGCCCCGTCGGTGTCGCCGAGATCAAAGACTTCAGCGACGGTACGAGGGCGGTGGGGGAGGCGATCGCGGGATCCGGCGGCTATACGCTCGTCGGCGGCGGTGACACCGTGGCCGCGATCGAATCGTTGGGGCTTGCCGGCCGGTTCTCCCACGTCTCGACCGGCGGGGGCGCGACGCTCGAATACCTGGAAGGCAAGGATCTGCCAGGCGTCGCCATCCTCAAGGAGGTCTAGATGTCCTCCCGGCCGCCGGGGATGCCGCTCGTGGCGGCGAACTGGAAGATGAATCCCAACAACATCGACGACGCGCTCGACATCGTGCGCGGCGTGATGTCGGTGGCCCGCGGGCACGCCGACCGCGTCGAGGTCGCGATCTTTCCGCCGTTCCCGTGGCTGTCCGGCGTTTCGGACCTGCTGGTCGATTCGGGGGTCAAGCTCGGCGCGCAGAACGTCTTCTGGGAGATGTCCGGCCCTTACACCGGCGAGGTCTCACCTGCGATGGTCAAGACGCTGTGCCAGTGGGTGATCGTGGGCCACTCCGAGCGGCGCCTCCACCTGGGTGAGACCGATGAGATGGTGGCCAAGAAAACCGCAGCCTCGCTGTCATGCGAGCTCGGCGTGATCATGTGCGTGGGCGAGCTCGCCGACCATTACGACGCCGGCACCTCGGACCAGGTCGTCTCGGCCCAGGTCCGGGCCGGGCTCGCCAAATGCTCCGCCGACGACTCGGCCCGCCTCGTGATCGCGTACGAGCCGGTGTGGGCGATCGGCAGCGGCCGCAACGCCGATCCCGAGCACGCCTACAAGACGATGCGGCTCATCCGCAAGATCGTGGGCGAGATGATCGGAGCGGGTGCGGCGCGCAAGGTCAGGATCCTTTACGGAGGCAGCGTGAAAGCAGACAACGTGCAGTCGTACGTCGAGCTGCCGCTGTGCGACGGCGTTCTCGTCGGCGGAGCGAGTCTCGACGCCGAGGAGTTCGCTCACATCGTCAAGACCACGGCCGAGGTCTATGGCCACCGCTAGAGGCGCAGGCACCCTCGTCCTTCTTCGCCATGGGGAGAGCACCTGGAATCTCGAGAACCTGTTCACGGGCTGGACCGACGTTCCGCTGAGCGAGCGCGGCGTCAAGGAGGCGGTCGCGGCCGGCCGGCTCATGAAGGAAGCGGGACTGCGGCCGGCAGTGGTTCACGAGTCGGTCTTGATCCGCGCCATTCAGACCACGCAGCTTGCGCTCGCGGAGATGGAGATGTCTTGGGTCCCCGTGAGGCGAAGCTGGCGCCTTAACGAGCGGCACTACGGCGGGCTGCAGGGGCTGAACAAGCGGCAGACGTCAGAGAATTACGGCGAGGAGAAGGTCAAGCTCTGGCGGCGCAGCTATGACCTGCGGCCGCCCGACCTCGACCCTGCCGACCCCCGGCATCCGTCGCACGATCCGCGTTACGCGGGGCTGCCGGCCGAGCTCTTGCCGAGCGCGGAGTGCCTGAAAGACGTTGTCGAACGCATGCTTCCTTACTGGTACGACGCGATCGTCCCAGACCTCCTCCTGCATCCATGCGTCCTCGTCTCGGCTCATGGCAACAGCCTGCGCGCGCTGGTCAAGCACCTCGACCGGCTGGGCGACCAGGAGGTGGTGGAGCTGAACATCCCCACCGGCGTCCCCCGCGTGTACGAGCTCGACCCGGAGCTTCGTCCCCGATCGTGGCGGTACCTCGGGGATCCGGCGGAGATCGAAAAGCGCGCTGCGGCCGTGAAGGCGCAGGCGTCGGGCACGAAATCAACCAGACCTTAGACTGGTTTCGGTAATCAACAGCTAATTCAAGAGCAAGGGGGATCGTGTCATGCCTTTCGAGCTTCCCAAGCTTCCATACGCGTTCGACGCGCTGGAGCCCCACATCGACGCCAAGACCATGGAGATCCATCACGGCAAGCACCACGCGACCTACGTGGCGAACGCCAACGCCGCGCTCGAGAAGCATCCCGAGCTCGCGAAGAAGACCGTGGAAGACCTGCTGTGGGGGATCAACAGCGTGCCCGAGGACATCCGGACAGTGATCCGCAACAACGCCGGCGGCCACGCCAACCACTCGATCTTCTGGACGATCATGGGTCCAGGCGGCGGCGGAAACCCTAACGGTCGCATCGCCGACGCGATCAAGAACACGTTCGGCGGCTACGACCAATTCAAGGAGCAGCTGCAGAAGGCGGCGGTCGGCCAGTTTGGCAGCGGCTGGGCGTGGCTTGTTGCCGACCGGCAGGGGAAGCTTGCGGTCAAGGGGTACCCGAACCAGGACAGCCCTTACATGGATGAGCTGACGCCCTTGTTCGGAGTGGACGTATGGGAGCACGCGTACTACCTCAAGTACCAGAACCGGCGCGCCGACTATGTCACCGCGTGGTTCAACACCTTGAACTGGGACGCCATCAACTCCCGCTTCGGGTCGGTCTGGGCTTAGGCACGGCCGAGCTCTCTCGGTAAAATCCGGGGCCATGGCCAAGCTCCAGAACGCTTTAGTCGTCGCGGAGGCAGTGCTTGCGGTGCTGCTGATGGCGGGGGTTCTGATCCAGACGCCGAAAGCGTCCGGCCTCGGCGGGACGATTGGCGGCGGGGACTCGGGACTGGGCGGCGGATACCGCACGAGACGCGGTCTCGAACGCCAGATCTACTGGACGACGTGGGTCCTGGTCGGCGCCTTTCTCGTCTGCTCGGTCGCCAATGTCTGGGTGACGACTCATCTCAAGTAGATCGCTGATCGCCGCCGCGTTTGCGGCGGCCCTGGCACTCGCGGGGTGCCAGCCGGTGGCCACGGTGCCGAAGCCGGCGCGTGGCGGCACCGCGGTCGAGGCTCTCGTCGGGCAAGCTACCGTGCTCAACCCGCTCTTCGAGACGAACGAGAGCACACGCGATGTCAACAGCGTGATCTACCAGGGCCTGACCGCGGTCGACTCGCAGCAAAACGTGGTTGGGGTGCTCGCCAGCGGTTGGAGCGTCTCCCCGGACCACCTCTCGTACACGTTCGACATTCGAGCTGGCGTTAAATGGGCCGACGGCCAGCCGTTCGGCGCCGATGACGTGCTCTTCACGTACAAGGTGCTGCAGGATCTCGAGTACCAGCAGCCGGGGGCCGACAATTGGCGCCAGGTCGGCGTCGCGGCCGGGGCCACTGGCCAGGTCGTCTTCACGTTGCGCGCCCCCGATGCGTCATTCCCGCTCTCGCTTCGCGTCGGCATCATCCCCAAGCACATCTTTGCCGGCATGGCGCCAGACCAGATCGAGGCGAGCCCGTACAGCGGCATCCGCGCCTTCGGCACCGGGCCCTTCAAGGTCGGCTCCATCAACCAGCTCGCGATCACCCTCGACCGCAACCCCTACGCGGACCCCCAGCCCTACCTGGACCACCTGGTTCTTCGCACGTATCCCGCGACGGACCCGCAGGTGGCCATCCGCGCGGTGCTATCGGGCGCCGCCGACCTGGTGGGCGGGATCCAGCCTCAGGAGGTCGACACGCTGCAGGGGCGCACCGACCTGACGGTCCAGGAAGCGCGGATGTTCACGGACTCCTTCGTCACCTTTGACTCGGAAGGCGAGGGTAGGCCGTTCTTCAGCGACCCCAAGGTCCGCCTTGCGCTCGTCCAGGGCATCGATCGCGAGCGCATAGTCACGGACGTGCTGGCGGGAAGGGCCGACGCCGATCCCAACCCTATCCCCACCGCCGACTGGGCTTACTCCGCGGCTGCAGGCAACATGCACCCCTTCGACGCGGTTTCGGCCGCGCGAGCCCTGGATGCCGCGGGCTGGGTGCTCGATCCCTCGTCCAAGCTCCGCGCCAAGAACGGCGTCGAGTTCAAGGTCACCCTGGTCGCGGCCGACTCCTACCCCAACCAGCAGGTGGCGCAGGCGATCGCCGGCCAGCTGGCCAACATCGGCGTCGAGGTCGACGTCAAGCCGTTGCCGGCGTCCAAGCTGCTGCAGGACTACCTGCTGACGCACAACTACCAGATGGCGCTGGTCTCGATCGACGTCGGTCCTGACCCAGACCAATACTCGCTGTGGCATTCGGGGGTCGATCCCGGCGCACTGAACTTCGCCTACTCACGCGGCTGGGGTCTCATCGACAAAGACCTCGAGGACGGGCGCGCCTCGGTCGACCCGCCGTCGCGGCTGGCCGCGTATATCGACTTTCAGATGCTGATGGCCGACGCCGCGCCTGCGATCTTTCTTTACGCGGGCCGGTATGAGTACGCCGTCTCGCAGCGGGTCCATGGCGTCCATTTCAACAAGGCGATCGAGCCCTACGACCGGTTCCAGTACGTGACCGACTGGTACGTCAACACCACGGGCTAGCGGCCGTGCTCTCTCGCCGGCCTCACTCAGACACGATCAGGGTCTGGAAGACGCCGCTGCTGCTGTTGACGTAATAGCCCACGGCGGTGCAGGAGCCGGATGAGACGCAGGCTACGCTGGTGAGCGCGTTGTAATTGCCAGTGTTTGGGGTGGACTCGATCGACCATCTGTTGTGTTTTCCAGACTCGATCAGGAACTGCGTTCCATTCCCAACACCGCCCACGGCGGTGCAAGACTTGAACGAGGGGCAAGCCACGCCATAGAGCGAGTTGTAGCTCGTCCCGCTGCTGGGGCTGGGCGCGATCGACCATCGGCTGCCGTTCAGGGACTCGATCAAGGTCTGCCCCGTTCCAATGCCCACAGCTGTGCAGGTCTTGGGCAAGAGGCAGGACGCGCCAAAGAGCTTGTTGTCGCCCAGTCCCCTGTTGGGGCTGGCCACGATCGACCAGCTGGTGCCGTTCCAGGACTCAATCAGGGTTTGGGAGACAACGCCGTTGTGGTACCCACCTACGGCGGTACAGGAGCTGGACGAGACACAGGCCACACCATGGAGAAAGTCGGGGCTCGTTCCGCGATTGGGGCTGGGAACGATCGACCAGCTGGTGCCGTTCCACGTCTCGATCAGGGTCTGGGCGCCATTGTTTACAGAACCCACGGCGGTGCAGAAGCTGGACGAGGCGCAAGAAACGCTATCGAGGTAATCGTTGCCTAGCGTGTTGGGGCTGGGCGCGATAGACCAGCCGGTGCCATCCTAGGACTCGATCAGGGTCTGGCCGATGCCGCTGTTGTCAATCCCACCCACGGCGGTGCAGAAGCTGGACGAGGGACAGGCGACGCTACTGAGGCCGCTGATGCCGCTGTCGGGCGCTGGCACGATCGACCAACTGGTGCCGTTCCAGGACTCGATCAGGGCCCCGTAGTCGTACGCACCCACCGCGATGCAGAAGCTGGACGAGACGCAGGCGATTCCGGAGAGGTAATTGTTGCTCGTCCCGCTGTTGGGGCTGGAAACAACGGACCAGCTAGAGGCAACTGCTTGTGCCTGGCCAAAGAACAACGCTCCAGCAGACAAAGCGAGCCCTGCCGCAACGCCGACTGCCCGTAGTCGCAATTGATGCATGTCCCCACCTCGATACAGCCGGACTCTGGGATGAGGACCTGAATACTCTCGTTTCGAGCGGATGGCAATAGGAGTTTTCGGTTGACGTCGCCGCCGGGCAAACCCGGGCCCCAAAGCAGCGCGAGAATGGCGTAGATGGATCTCGGCCTGAGCGGGCGCCGCGCGCTAGTGACAGCCGCGAGCAAGGGTCTCGGCCGGGCGTGCGCCGAAACGTTGGCCGACGAAGGCGCACGGGTCTTCATCTCCTCGCGCGATCCGAAAGCGATCCAAATGACCGCTCATGAAATCCGAGCTGTGGGTTCCTTCGCCGCCGACATGTCCAGGGAAGGCGACCCGGAGAAGCTGGTCGAGACCGCGGCCAGGACTCTTGATGGGCTCGACATCCTGGTCGCCAACGCCGGAGGCCCGCCGCCCGGGACTTTTCAGAGCACCACGATCGCCGCATGGGAGGCGGGGTTCCAGTTGACGCTAATGAGTGCGGTCCGTCTGGTGAAGGCGGCCCTGCCACAGCTGAAGCAGTCGGACCATGGGCGCATCGTCTTTATCACGTCGATCTCAGTCCGCCAGCCGATTCCGAACATCGTCATCTCCAACGCTCTTCGTGCCGGCGTGACCGGCCTGGCCAAGACCCTCGCGCGCGAGCTGGCGCCGGACAGCATCACGGTCAACTGCCTTGCCCCTGACGCGATCCTCACCGACCGGTTGCGGGAAATCGCCCGGTCGCGAGGCGTCGATCCAGAAGAGCAGATCAAGCAGGCGGCCGAGGCTGCGCCGATGAAGCGACTGGGCGAACCTATCGAGTTTGCGGCGGCCTGCGCGTTCCTTTGCTCGAGCCAGGCCGCGTATATAACGGGCCAGACACTTGGCGTCGACGGCGGCTCCCTCATCGGCGTTCACTAGCAACTACGATTCGGTTGAGATGAGCAGCACCGCGGTTCGTTTTGCCGAACGCATGTCACGTCTCGGCACGGAAGGGGCGTTCGAGGTGCTCGCCCGCGCGCGCAACCTCGAGGCCGAGGGCAAGCGCATCGTCCACCTCGAGATCGGCGAGCCCGACTTCGCGACGCCGGACAACATCGTCGAAGCGGCGATCGGTGCGATGCAGAATGGCTACACGCACTACACACCGGCGAGCGGGATCTTCGAAGCGCGTGAAGCAGTCGCAAGTTTCGTGAGCCGGATGCTTTCCACCGAGGTCGACCCGGCCGACGTCGTGCTCGTTCCCGGTTCGAAGAACGTCTTGCTGTTCACGCTGCTCGCCTGCGTCGAGCCTGGCGATGAGGTGATCCTGCCCGACCCCGGCTATCCCGCCTATGCGTCGCAGGTGAGCTTCATCGGCGCGGTGCCGAAGATGGTCACTCTGCGCGAGGAATCCGGATTCCGTATGGACCTCGACGAGCTGGCCTCCTTGGTCACTCCGAAGACGCGGATGCTCATCATCAACACTCCGCAAAACCCGACCGGCGGCGTGCTCACCGCCGAGGACATCGAATTCGTATGCGACCTCGCGCACAAGCACGACCTCCTGGTCGTGTCGGACGAGATCTACAGCCAGCTCGTGTACGGGTTTCACCACGTCTCGCCGTTGTCCAGGCCCGGCATGCGCGAGCGCACGGTCTTGATGGATGGGCTGTCGAAGTCCTACGCGATGACTGGGTGGCGCCTTGGTTACGCGGTCGCTCCGCGCGCGCTGGCCGCCAAGCTCGACACGTTGATGATCAACACGTCGTCGTGCGCCGCGGCGTTCACGCAGATCGCGGCCATCGAGGCGCTGGGGTCTCCGGAATCGGAGCACGCGGTGCGCCGGATGGTCAAGGTCTTCGAGCGCCGGCGCGACCTGGTGGTCGACGGCATGAACGAGATTCCAGGCATCCGCTGCGCGCGCCCGCAGGGTTCCTTCTACGTGTTCCCGAACATCGAGGGCACGGGATTCGACGAGCACGAGCTGGCAAGCCGCTTGCTCAACGAAGCCGGCGTCGCGGTTCTGCCCGGGACGGCGTTCGGCCTCGCGGGCAAGGGATTCATCCGCCTCGCCTACACGCAGTCGGAGGACGAGCTGAAGCTCGGCCTGGGGCGGATCAAGGAGTTCGTCGCCGCCCACAAGTCGTAGGCGCGATACATATAGTGGTGCCCATGCACGACGGGCTTCGCCGTCTGTCCGAGCCGCTGGTCAGGGAGGGCGGAGACCTGCGCCCCGCGTCCTGGGAAGAGGCCCTGACGAGGGCCGCCGCGGGATTCGAGGCGGCCCGCCGGCAAG
>Ga0209056_10002101_pt1 | contig 21664 bp, 16 predicted proteins | sample GraSoiAngelo_114_FD_185876 | JGI IMG/M metagenome (GOLD analysis project Ga0209056, IMG submission 185876) | Grasslands soil microbial communities from the Angelo Coastal Reserve, California, USA - 14_0903_13_40cm (SPAdes) (version 2) | ecosystem: Environmental > Terrestrial > Soil > Grasslands...
GTCGGCTACACGCTCGACGAGCTGCCGAACGACATCACGAAGACCACCCCCGCCTCGTTCGAGCCGGTGCTCGACTACGTGGTGGTCAAGGTGCCGCGGTTCGCGTTCGAGAAGTTTCCCACGGCGGATTTCCGCCTCACCACGCAGATGAAGTCGGTGGGCGAGGCGATGGCCATCGGACGCACCTTCAAGGAGGCGTTCCAGAAGGGGCTCCGGGCGCTGGAGATCGGGCGGCCGGGCTGGGTGGTCGGAGCGTCCCTGGCGGACGACCGGCTGACCAGCGACAGCCCGGAGGATCTGCGCGTGGCCCTGCGGACGCCCACGCCCGAGCGCGTCTTCCAGATCAAGCGGGCCCTGCTCGCGGGGGTCTCGGTGGACGAGGTCGCGCAGGCGTCGGGGATCGATCCCTGGTTCCTCTTTCAGATGGAAGAGCTGCTCGAGGCGGAGCGGCGGTTCGCCGCGCTCCCCGCCGGGGAGACCGGCGCCGCCGAGCTGCGCCGCATGAAGCGCATGGGCTTCTCGGACTGGCAGCTCGGGATGCTGCGCGGGATCCCCGAGGAGGCGGTTCGCGAGGCGCGCTGGCGGCTCGGCGTGCACCCCGCCTACAAGACCGTGGACACGTGCGCCGGCGAGTTCCCGTCGGCGACCCCGTACCTCTACAGCTCGTATGACGCCGAGAACGAATCGGAGCCCATCGGCGCCCAGGGCATCGTGATCCTCGGCAGCGGGCCGAACCGGATCGGGCAGGGGGTGGAGTTCGACTATTGCTGCGTGCGCGCGGGGCTCGCGTTCCGTGAGCTCGGCTTCAAGACGGTGATGATCAACTCGAATCCCGAGACGGTGTCGACCGACTTCGACATCTCGGACAAGCTGTACTTCGAACCGCTCACCCTCGAGGATGTGCTCGAGATCGTGCGCTGGGAGCGGCCCAAGGGCGTCGTGGTCCAGCTCGGCGGGCAGACGCCGCTGCGCTTGACCAAACCGCTCGAGGCGGCGGGGGTCCCGATCCTCGGCACCGCGCCCGACTCGATCGACATCGCTGAGGATCGCGGGCGCTTCGAAGCGCTGGCGGACCGCCTCGGGGTGACGCAGCCGGCGAACGGGACGGCGCGCTCCGTCGAGGAAGCCGTGAAGGTAGCCGAGCGGATCGGCTTCCCGGTGCTGGTGCGGCCCTCGTATGTGCTGGGGGGGCGCGCCATGGAGATCGTGTATGATCGGGGCTCGCTGCGCGACTACTTCGAGAAGGCGGCGCGCGTCGCGCCCGAGCATCCGGTGCTGATCGACCGCTTCCTCGAGGACGCGTTCGAGGGCGACGGCGCGCGTCGCGCCCGAGCATCCGGTGCTGATCGACCGCTTCCTCGAGGACGCGTTCGAGGGCGACGTGGACGCCCTGGCCGACGGAACGCGGTGCGTCATCGGCGGCGTGATGCAGCATATCGAGGACGCCGGGGTCCATTCGGGGGACTCCGCCTGCGTGTTGCCGCCCTACCTGATCGGGGATCGGCAGGTCGACGAGATGCGCCGCTACACCAAAGCGTTCGCCGAGGCGCTCGGTGTGGTCGGCTTGATCAACGTGCAGTACGCCATCAAGGACGGCGTGGTCTACGTGCTGGAGGTCAACCCGCGGGGGTCCCGGACCGTCCCGTTCGTGAGCAAGGCCACGGGGGTGTCTCTGGCCAAGCTTGCGGCAGCGGTGATGACCGGACACACCCTGGACGAATTGGGCGTTCCCGATGACCTTCCGCTCCCCGGGGTGGCGGTGAAGGAGGCGGTCTTCCCCTTCACGAAGCTACCCGGCGTCGATACCATCCTGGGCCCGGAGATGCGCTCCACCGGCGAGGTGATGGGGCTGGCGGACAGCTTCGGGATGGCCTTTGCCAAGGCGCAGATCGCCGCCGACGGCAGCCTGCCGCTTGCCGGGGGGATCTTCGTGACGGTGAACGACTCGGACAAACCGACCGTGCTGCCGATCGCGCGGCGGTTCCACGAGCTGGGGTTTCGTCTGACGGCCACCGAGGGCACGGCGCGGTACCTGCGGGCCCGCGGCGTGCCGGCCGAGCGAGTGGCCAAGGTGCACGAAGGGCGGCCGAACGCGATCGATCTGATCGTGTCGGGTGACGTCCAACTGCTGATCAACACGCCCCTGGGGAAGTTCACGCAGGCGGACGATTACGCGATTCGGCGCGCGGCGCTGATGCACCGCGTGCCGTACACGACGACGATGTCGGCCGCGAGCGCCGCCTGCGATGCGATCATCGCTCTGCGCAGCCGAACCGGCAGCGTGAGGAGTCTCCAAGAATGGCACGAAAGAACGACCGTGGAAAACCGGCCGCCGGGACTCGCAAAGGAAGCCGTCCGGGCCTAGCGAAGGCACCGGCCAAGGCGGCGGGGAAGGCGGGCAAAGCTCCTGCCAAGCCGTCGGCCGCGGCCGCGCCGCCCGCTCCGAAGGTCAAGTTCCGCGGGCGGGTGCTCGAGAGCGAGCCTCTGGCCCGCCACACCACATATCGGATCGGCGGCCCGGCGCGCTACCTCGTCATGCCCGCCGACACCGATGACGTCGCCAAGGCGCTTGAGCTCGCGCATGACCGCGGGCTGCCGTGGGTGGCGCTCGGCCTCGGCTCGAACGTGCTCGTCAAGGACGGCGGGTTTCCGGGCGTCGCGGTCCGCATCGGGAAGGGTCTCGACCGGTTCGAGATGAAGGGCGCGACCGCGATCGTCGGAGCCGGTCTGCCGACGCCGCTGCTCGCCCGCCGCACGGCGGAGGCGGGCTTCGCGGGCGTGGAGCGCTTCATCGGAATCCCGGGGACGGTAGGCGGCGGCGTGTACATGAATGCGGGCGCGCACGGGGCCGAGTTCGCGGAAGTGCTCACGGAAGCCTCCGTGATGGACGCCAAGGGGAAGATCCGACAGGTGCCGCGCAAGCAGATCTCGTTCAAGTACCGCTCGTCGAACCTCGGCAACGTGATCGTGCTGGAGGCGAAGCTTGCGCTGATCGAGGAGCCGCCGGCCAAGCTCAAGGAGTTGCAGGCGCGCCTGCTGCGGTGGCGAAAAGCCGGAACGCCGTTCGACCAGCCGTGCGCTGGCTCGGTCTTCAAGAATCCGGGCGGTCCGCGTACCGCCGGGGCCTTGATCGACGAATGCGGGTTGAAGGGCTTTACCATCGGCGGCGCCCAGGTGTCACCGCTGCACGCGAACTACATCGTCAACACCGGCAACGCGACGGCGAGTGATGTGCTCAAGCTCATCGAGCACGTGCGGAAGACGGTCGCCAAGAAGACCAGTGTCGAGCTGGAGCTCGAGGTCAAGGTGATCGGGGTCTAGATGGCGGAGTTCTTCGTCCACGAATCGAGCTATGTCGACGACGGAGCGCAGGTCGGCCGGGGCACGAAGATTTGGCACTTCTGCCACGTCATGCCCGGCGCGGTCATCGGCGAGCGCTGCAACCTGGGCCAGAACGTGGTGGTGATGCCCGGCACGCGGATCGGCAACAACGTCAAGATCCAGAACAACGTCTCGATCTACGAGGGCGTGACCCTGGAGGACGACGTGTTCTGCGGGCCGTCGTGCGTGTTCACCAACGTGCTGAACCCCCGAAGCCACGTGTCGCGCAAGCACGAGTACCGGCCCACGCGCGTGAAGCGGGGCAGCTCCATCGGCGCCAACGCCACGATCCTGTGCGGCGTTACGCTCGGCGAGTACGCGTTCATCGGCGCGGGGGCGGTCGTGACATCCGACGTCCCGGCGTACGCGCTGATGGTGGGCGTCCCGGCGCGCCGCGTGGGATGGATGTGCCAGTGCGGCGAACGGCTGTCGATCGGCGCCGGAAAGGCCGCCTGCGCGGTGTGCGGCACGACCTATGAGGAGGCGAGCGGCGCCCTGCGGCCGTTGGCCCAGCCCCGCCACGTCGGATGACGTATCACGCTTCCGGATGCTGACACCGTGAATGTTCCGCTGCTGGACCTCGTGGCGCAGTACCGGGCGATCAAGGACGACGTCCTGCCCGCCATCCAGGCGGTCATCGAGTCGCAGCAGTTCGTGATGGGTCCGGCGGTGCCGCGGCTCGAGGCCGCCGTGGCCCAGCTGGCCGGCGCCACGCACGGCATTGCGTGCGCGAGCGGCACCGACGCGCTGCTCCTGCCCCTCAAGGCGCTCGATCTCGAGTCCGGGGACGAGGTCATCACCACGTCGTTCACGTTCTTCGCCACGGCCGGGACGATTCACAACGCGGGCGGCACGCCGGTGTTCGTGGATATCGAGCCGGGCACGTTCAATATCGATCCGGCGGCGGTGGAAGTGGCCATCACGCCACGGACCCGCGCCATCATGCCGGTCCACCTCTACGGCCAGATGGCGGCCATGGAGCGCCTCCGCGCCGTGGCGCGCGCCCGCGGTCTCCCCATCATCGAGGACGCGGCGCAGGCGATCGGCGCGCGCCGCATGATCGAGGGGCAGTGGCGTATGGCAGGTGAGCTCGGGTGGGCCACCGGGTTCTCCTTCTTTCCGAGCAAGAACCTGGGCGCGTGGGGCGACGGCGGGATGATGGTGACGTCGGACGACGCCCTCGCCGAGCGGCTCCGGAGGCTGCGGCTCCACGGCGGCGCGAAGCAGTACCACCACGACGAGGTGGGCACCAACTCGCGGCTCGACTCGCTCCAGGCGGCCGTCCTGCTCGCGAAGCTGCCGCACCTGGCGTCGTGGTCCGCGAAGCGACGGGAGCACGCGGCGTATTACACGCGCGGGCTTGCCGATCTCCCGGCGGTCCGGCCGCCGGTGGTGGACCCCGCGAACGAGCACATCTTTCATCAGTACACGCTGCGCGTCGAGCGCCGGAACGAGCTGCAGGCGCGCCTCAAGAGCCAGGGCATCGGGAGCGCGATCTATTATCCCGTCCCGCTGCACCTGCAGCCCTGCTTCAGCCATCTGGGCTACCGGCCGGGCCGCCTGCCGGCGTCGGAGCGGGCGTCCGGCGAGGTGCTGTCGCTCCCCGTGTATCCGGAGCTGACGCGCGGGCAGCTCGACTGCGTGATCGAGACCATCCGTGGATTCTACCGGTGAGTCGGCTCAGGCTCGGCGTGATCGGCGCCGGGGCGTGGGGCCGGAACCATGTCCGCACGGCCGCGGGTCTGGCGGAGGCCGAGCTGGCGGCGGTGTGCGACACCGACGCCCAGGTGCGCGAGCGCCTGGTGCGACAGTACCCGACCGCGTACGTCACGGCCGACGTCGCCGACCTGCTCGGCCGGGTGGACGCGGTGGTGATCGCGTCGCCGGCGGCCACGCACACGCGGTTCGCGCTGCAGTGCGTCGAGGCTGGAAAGCCCTGTCTCGTCGAAAAGCCGTTCGCCTTGAGCATGCGCGATGCGGAGGCCGTGGCGCGGGTAGCCGCCGAACGCCGCGTGCCGGTGCTGGCGGGCCACCTGCTGATCTTCCACCCGGCGGTGGAGCGGTTGCGGGCGCTGGTGCAGGGGGGAGAGCTCGGCCGGATCTATTATCTGTATGGTCTCCGCGTCAACTTGGGGCAGGTGCGCGCCGATGAAAACGCACTGTGGAGCTTCGGGCCGCACGACGTCTCGGTGGCACTGTACTTGCTCGGGGAGGCCCCGGTGCGAGTAGCGGCGCACGGGAAGAGCTACCTGCAGCCGAAAGTCGAGGACGTCGTGTTCCTGACCATGGAGTTTGGGAGCGGCGTGCTCGCGCACGTGCAGCTATCCTGGCTGGACCCACACAAGGAACGGAAACTCACCGTGGTAGGGGCGACAAAAATGGTCGTGTTCGACGATATGGAGGCGCGCGAGAAGCTCCGTATCTACGACAAGGGCGTGGAACGGCCGCCCGACTACGGGTCGTACGGCGAGGCGCTGTCCGTCCGGGAGGGCGACATCTTCATCCCCAAGATTCCCAACGTGGAGCCGCTCGCCGCGGAGGTGAGTCACTTCATCCGCGTGGCCCGGGGCACGGAGTCGCCTCGTGCGAGCGCGGAGGATGGCGTGCGGGTGGTCCGCGTGCTGGAGGCGGCCACACGCTCGTTGACCACGGGCGGGGCGCCGGTCCAGTTATGAGCGCCGCCGCCCAGTCCCCCGCCGATGTCCTGGTGGCGAAGGCGCAGGACCGCTCCGCGCTGATCGGAATCGTCGGGCTGGGCTACGTGGGTCTGCCCCTCGCGATGGAGTTCGCGCGCGCCGGCTTCCGCGTGCTCGGGTTCGACGTGAGCAAGGCGGTCGTGGACGGCCTGACCCAGGGGCGCTCCCATGTCCAGGACGTCCCGAGCGCGGAGGTGGCCCGCTGCAACGAGGCGGGCAAGTTCACCGCGACGACGGACCTGGCGCGGCTGCGCGAGCCCGACGTGGTGTCGATCTGCGTGCCCACGCCGCTCTCGAAGACGAAGGACCCCGACGTGAGCTACGTGCTCGCGGCGACGACCGCGGTGAAGCAGACGCTGCGGCGCGGGCAGCTCGTCGTGCTCGAGTCCACGACCTATCCGGGCACCACGCGCGAGCTGATGCTGCCGGCGCTCGAGGAAACGGGACTGAGGGTGGGGGAGGACTTCTTCCTCGCGTTCTCCCCGGAGCGGGTGGACCCGGGCAACCCGAAGTGGAACACGCACAACACGCCCAAGGTGGTGGGTGGCATAACGGCGGCCTGTCGGCGCGTCGCGATGGCGATCTACGAGCCGGCGATCGAGCGCCTCGTGGCGGTGTCCTCCACCGAGGCCGCCGAGCTGGTCAAGATTCTCGAAAACACGTTTCGCAGCGTGAACATCGGGCTCGTGAACGAGATGGCGATCGTGTGCGACAAGCTCGGTGTCGACGTCTGGGAGGTCATCGAGGCCGCGGCGACAAAGCCCTTCGGCTTCATGAAATTCACGCCGGGCCCCGGCGTCGGGGGGCACTGTATCCCGCTCGATCCGCATTATCTCGCGTGGAAGATGCGGACACTCAACTATCGTACGCGATTCATCGAGCTGGCAGGCGAGATCAACGCCGAGATGCCCGAATACTGGGTCGCGCGCGTGGTCGACCGCCTCAACGAGCAGGGGCGGGCCGCGCGCGGCAGCAGGGTGCTGGTGATGGGCGTCGCCTACAAGCAGGACATCGGTGACATCCGCGAGAGTCCAGCACTCGACGTGATCCGCTTATTGCAGCGGCGCGGCGCGGCGGTCTCCTATCACGATCCGCACGTCCGGAAGCTCAAGGATGAGGCCATCGATCTCGCGTCCCTCCCACTCACGCCCGAGACGCTCGCCTCCGCGGATTGTGTGGTCATCGTCACCGATCACACCGACGTCGACTACGCCCTCGTGGAGCGGTGCGGGCGACTCATCGTGGATACGCGGAACGCCCTCGCGAAGGCCCGGCGCCGGAGCCAAGAGCGGTGAAGGTCGCGGTCGTCGGCACCGGGTACGTGGGGCTCGTCGTGGGGGCGTGCCTCGCGGAAACGGGCAACGATGTCGTCTGCGCGGACGTGGACGCGGCGAAGATCGACGGTTTGCGGCAGAACCGCCTGCCGATCTACGAGCCGGGGTTGCAGCCGCTGGTGGAGCGCAACCAACGCGGCGGCCGGCTGCGCTTCACGACCGACGTCGGCGGCGCCGTGGAGCGCTCCGAGGTCATCTTTATCGCCGTGGGCACCCCCCCCGACGAGGACGGCTCCGCCGACCTGCAGCACGTGCTCGACGTGGCGCGCACGATCGGCCAGCGGATGCGCGCTCCCAAGATCGTGATCACGAAGAGCACGGTGCCGGTGGGGACGGCGGAGAAGGTCCGGGCCGAGATCGCCAAGTACACGAACAGCACGTTCCACGTCTGCTCGAATCCGGAGTTCCTGAAGGAAGGAGCCGCCGTCGAGGACTTCATGAAGCCCGACCGCGTCGTGGTGGGCGTCGACTCGCCCGATGCGGCGCAGGTGCTCGGAGAGCTGTACGCGCCGTTCGTGCGCACCGGCAACCCGATCATCTTCATGGACATTCCGTCCGCCGAGATGACCAAGTACGCCGCCAACGCGATGCTGGCGGCGCGCATCTCGTTCATGAATCAGATCGCCCGGCTGTGTGAGGTCGTCGGCGCCGACGTGACGCACGTGCGCAAAGGCATCGGCACCGACCGCCGGATCGGCTCCGCCTTCCTCTTCCCCGGGCCCGGGTACGGCGGCTCCTGTTTTCCCAAGGACGTGAAGGCCTTGATCCGGACCGCGGAGGACCGGGGCGTGTCCCTGGAGATCCTCAAGGCCGTCGAGGAGGCGAATGAGCGGCAGAAGCGCGCCTTGTTCGACAAGCTGCACCGCCATTTCGACGGCAAGCTGCGCGGCCACACGATCGCCGTGTGGGGCCTGGCCTTCAAGGCCGAGACCGACGATGTGCGCGAGAGCCCGGCCCTCGTGCTGGTGGACGCGCTGCTCGACGCGGGCGCCACCGTGCGGGTGCACGACCCCGCGGCCCTCGAGACCGCACGCCGTCATTTCGGCGACCGGGTATGCTACGCCTCGCAGGCCTACGACGCGCTCACGGGCGCCGCCGCGCTCGCGATTGTCACCGAGTGGCTCGAGTACCGCAACCCGGACTTCACGAGGATCAAGCAGGCGCTGTCCCGGCCGCTCATCGTGGATGGGCGCAATCTGTACGACCCGCAGCGCATGGCGCGACTCGGGTTCGTCTACGAAAGCATCGGCCGCCCTGTCCCATGCGTATCCTCATAACCGGCGCCGGGGGCTTTCTTGGCTCGCATCTGTGCGACCGACTGCTGGCGCTCGGCCACCGCGTGGTGGGGATGGACAACTTCATCACCGGCCAGAGACCGAACCTCGATCACCTCAAGAGCCACCCGAAGTTTCAGCTGATCATCCACGACGTGGCCACGTTCATCGAAGTGGAGGGGCCACTCGACGGCGTGTTCCACTTCGCGAGCCCGGCGAGCCCGATCGACTACCTGGAGCTGCCCATCCAGACCCTCAAGGTGGGATCGCTGGGCACCCACAAGGCATTGGGGTTGTCGAAAGCGAAGGGCGCGCGGTTTCTGCTCGCGTCGACCTCGGAGGTCTACGGCGATCCGCTGGTGCACCCCCAGCCCGAGAGCTACTGGGGCAATGTGAATCCGGTCGGCCCCCGCGGGGTGTACGATGAGGCCAAGCGCTTTGCAGAAGCCATGACCATGGCCTATCATCGCTACCACGCGCTCGATACCCGGATCGTGCGTATCTTCAATACCTATGGCCCGCGCATGCGACCCCGGGACGGCCGAGTGGTCTCGAACTTCATCGTGCAGGCGCTCAAGGGCGAGCCGCTCACCGTGTACGGTGATGGCTCGCAGACGCGGTCCTTCTGCTATGTGGACGACCTGGTCGAGGGAATCGTGAGGCTGTTCGAGCGCGGCGGGTCCGAGCCCACGAATATCGGCAACCCCAATGAATTCACCGTGCGCCAGCTGGCTGAGCTGGTGTTGCGACTCACCGGGAGCCGGAGCTGTATCGTAGAGCGACCCCTCCCCACCGACGATCCCAAAGTCCGCCAACCCGACATTCGGCGTGCCCGTGAGACACTCGGCTGGGAGCCCAAGGTCTCGCTCGAAGACGGCCTGCGCCGCACCATCGAGTATTTCAGGGGCCTGATGGCGGCGTGAGCGCCCGGGTGCTCGTCACGGGCGCGGCCGGGTTCATCGGCTCGCACGTGTGCGAAGCGCTGCTCGCCCGGGGCGACGAGGTGGTGGGCCTCGACAACTTCGATCCCTTCTACCCCCGCGCCGTGAAAGAGCGGAACCTCGACGGGCTGCGCCGGGCGAAGCGGTTCCGCTTCGTCGAGGCGGATATCGTCCGCGACGCGCTCCCGCTCGACGGTGTGTCGGTCGTGCTCCACCTCGCGGCGCGCCCGGGGGTGCAGCCGTCGCTCGCGGACCCGGCCGCCTACGGTGAGACCAACGTCACCGGGACGGTGCGCGTGCTCGAGGCGGCGCGCCGCGCGGGCCTGCGGCGGATCGTGTTCGGCTCGTCCTCTTCGGTGTACGGCGACGCCACGCCCGCCCCCTTCGCCGAGGACACCGCGGCCGTGTGGCCGATCTCGCCCTACGCCGCCAGCAAACGCGCCGGCGAGCTGATGGCACACGCGTTCGCGTACCTGTACGGCATGCAGATCGCCTGCCTGCGGTTCTTCACGGTGTACGGGCCGCGCCAGCGGCCTGACCTCGCGATCCATCGCTTCACCCACCTCATCGCCGCCGGAGAGCCGGTCCGGATGCACGGGGACGGGTCGAGCGAGCGCGACTATACCTATATTACGGATTGCGTGGACGGCGTCCTCGCCGCCGTGGAATGGACCGCCCGGCCGCGGGCAGCAGGGCTCGCCGAGCCGATCAACATCGGCGGCGGGGCGCGCGTACGGCTCGACCGACTGATCGCGCTGATCGGGCGGACTTTGGGCCGTGAGGTGCGGATCGAGCGACACGACGACCAGCCGGGAGACGTACGGCTCACGGCGGCGGACCTGCGCCGCGCCGAGCACGAGCTCGGGTACCGGCCCGCGGTCGGGATCGAAGAAGGCATTCGGCAATTCGTCCGCTGGTACGAGGCGATTCATGGACGTCAGCGCTGAACATCTCGTCGAGCAGGCGCGGGAGCGGTTCCAGCTGCAGGACTACTACGGGGCCATCCACCTCCTCGAGGAGGTGGTCACCGCGGGCCGCGCGTTCGCCGATGCGCACCACATGCTCGGACTGTCCTACTCGCTCGTGGGCCAGCAGGACCAGGCCCTCGCGCAGCTCGACCGCGCCCTGGCGCTCAACCCCCACTACATCGAAGCGTTGGTGCACCGCGCCATCGTGCTGAACGAGCTGGGGCGGGAAACCGAGGCGGACGCCGCATTTCGGCGCGCCGCACAGGTCGGGGGTGAGCCGCGCCAGGGCTTCGCGGCCCACGTGGCCGCGAAGCTGGCGAACCAGCACGCGGCGCTGGGCGACGCGTACCTCGGGGCCGGCGGCTTGACGCAGGCGATCGGGGAGTACCAGGAGGCGCTCACCCTGGGCCCGGCGTTTCACGACCTGCGGTACAAGCTGGGGCGCATGCTGCTCGAGGCCGGCCGCGCACTCGACGCGCGCGAACACTTCGAGATCATCGTGCGCGCGCGTCCCGCCTACCTCGACGCGGCCGCCATGCTCGGGCTCGCCTGCTACCTCGCTGGGGACGGGCTCGCGGCGAAGGCGGTGTGGGAAGAATGCCGGGAGCGCCGGCCGGAGGATCCACGCGTGGAGGCCTACCTGGCGATGCTGGCCCGCAACGACACCGCCGCGCCGGTGGCCGTGCCGGCCTCCGGTGGGGACGGCGACCCGCCGTCGCCTCACCCCGCGGGTCGATCCGGGCGGAAGAAACGGTCGTGAGACGCTTGGTACTGCTGGGTGTCGCGCTGGGGCTTGCCTGCCAGCCGAGCGCCGCCGACCACGAGGAGCTGGGGGACCGCGCCTACGCCGCGGGGGCGTACCGGGATGCACTCGCCGAATACCAGCTCGGGCTGAAGGCCCACCCCGGGAGCGCGGACCTGAACGCCAAGGCGGGGGCGGCGGCCCTGCACGTCGGGGACTACGCCGCCGCCGTCGACGCCTACGTGCTGCTCGGGGAGCGCGACGGATCGCGGGCCGGTGAGGCTGCCGACGGCCTCGAGCGGGTCGCCCGTGCGGCGCTCGCCGCCAACGACCGCGGCGATGCGGCGAAAGGGCTGGCGGGGCTCCGGGCCGTCGCTCCCACGAGGCCGCTCGGCCGCTACAACCGGTTGGCGGCGCTCGATGCCGCCGATCGCGGCGATACCGCCGGCGCGATGGTGCTCCTGCCGGGAGCGGTCGCGGCCGCCGCGGATGCCCGTATCGCCGATTCGCTCCTGTTTGTGTACGGGATGGCCGCGGTGCGCGCGCGCGATTGCGCCACCGCCGTGCCGGCGTTCGAGGGCGTGATCCGGCGGCAACGGGAGCCCGCAGTCGCCGACCGCGCGCGCGAGGGGTTGGGGTTGTGCTCGCTGGTCGAAGGCCAGCGGCTGCTCGACACCGGCAAGCCCACCGAGGCGGAGGACTGGTTCCGGCGGGCCACCGCGCCGGGGGCGCCGGCGGACGTGGTGCGCGGAGCGTTTCTCGGGCTGGGAGACGTGAAACTCGCGCAGGGCGACGTGGCGGCGGCGTTGGAGAGCTACCAGCAGGCGCTGGCCGGCGGCACGCCCGGGGACACCATCACCCAGCGGGCGCATGAGAAAATCAACGGCTTGGGCAAGGCGGACGCGCCGTCGCCGCCCCCACCGAACCAACCGTGAGGATCATGCTTCGCTCGCTGCTCATCGCCGGGCCCGCCCTGCTGGCGGCCTGCCACCACGGACCCCGCGTCGTGCCGGCCCCGGATCCGGTCGCCGAGCTGGCGAAGGCGCGCGCCCAGTTCCGGAGCGGGAACTACGGCAAGGCGCTCGTGTCGTTCCGCCGGCTCACGTACGAGCTGGGCCCCAGCCAGCCCGAGATGGTCGACGTGCGATACCATCTCGCCGAGTGTTACTTCCAGACGGGGGACCGCGTGCAGGCGGCCCACGAGTTCCGCCAGGTCGCGGATCAATATGCGACGAGCGACTACGCGCCCATGGCCCTGCTGCGGGCGGGCGATGCGAACCTGCGGCTGTGGCGGAAACCGGAGCTGGATCCCTCGTACGGCGAAACGGCGCTCGCCGTCTACCAGGAGCTGGCGGGGCGTTATCCAGGGACCGATGCGGCCGCCCGAGCGCAGATGCACGTGCAGCAGCTCCGGGAGTGGTTTTCCCAAAAGGACTACAAGAACGGGATGTTCTACTTCCGGCGACGTGCCTACGATTCGGCGATCATCTACTTTAAGGACGTGATTGCGACCTATCCCGGGACGTCCCGCGTCCCCGACGCGTTGATGCGGCTGGTGGACAGCTACCGCGTCATCGGGTACGGCGACGAGCTGAAGGAGACCTGCGCGCACCTGCGGCGCTACTTCCCGCAGACTGAGGGGCTCGACAAGTCCTGCCCGGCCGACTCGAGTACTGCCACGCCGTCCTGACCTCGCGTGGAGGCCCTGTTCGGCGGCTCGTTCGATCCCGTGCACGTCGGGCATCTGGTCGCCGCGGAAGCGGCGGGGGAAGCGTTGGACGCCCGGGTGCGGTTCCTCCCCGCGCGCGTGCAGCCGTTCAAGCGGGCGGCGCACGGCGCCAGTCCCGAGCAGCGGGCAGCGATGCTGGACCTGGCGGTCGCCGGCAACCCGCGCCTGGCGGTCGAGCGCATCGAGCTCACGCTGCCCGCCCCGTCATACACGGTCCGGACGCTGCAGGTGTTGGCCGAACGGGAGCCGGGGAACCGCTTCACGTTATTGCTGGGGGCGGATGCCGCGGCCGAGCTCGCCGCCTGGTACCAGGTCGACGCGCTCCCCGCGCTGGCGGACGTGGTAGTGTTTGCGCGCCCGGGGGCGCCGCTGCCGCGGCACGCGGCCATCCGCCGGGTCGTCCAGGTGCCGGCGGTGGATGTGTCGGCCACGATGATCCGGGAGCGCGTGCGGCAGGCCCGCTCCATCCGCTATCTGGTGCCCGATGCCGTGCGCGACTACATCGCGGCGCGCGGGCTGTATCGCGAATAGAGGGCTGATGTACAAGGGTTGGTTCACCAAGATCTTCGGGACCCAGTTCCAGCGGGAGTTGAAGCGCATCCGCCCGATCGTGGACGCGATTCATCGCCACGAAGAGCGTCTCAAAACGCTGTCGGACGGAGAGCTGCAGGGCCAGACGCCGAAGCTGCGCGGCCTCATCGCCGAGCGCACGAGCGCGCTGGCTGCGGAGGTCGAGCGTCTGAAGCGGGAGAAGCACGGCTGCCCGGACGCCGACCAGCGTGTGGAGCTCAGCCAGAAGTTGTCCCAGGCCGAGGCGGCCTACGTCAAGGCGCTGCAGGTGGCCCTGAACGACGACCTGCCGGAGGCCTTCGCCACAGTCCGCGAGGCGTGCCGCCGGCTGGTGGGCGGCGAGGTGGTGGTCACCGGCCACGCCCTCAAGTGGGACATGGTGCCGTACGACGTGCAGCTGATCGGCGGCATCGTGCTGCATCAGGGGAAGATCGCCGAGATGGCGACGGGCGAGGGCAAGACGCTGGTCGCGACCCTGCCGCTGTACCTGAACGCGCTCGCGGGCCGGGGCGCCCACCTCGTCACCGTCAACAACTACCTCGCCCGTCGTGACTCGCAGTGGATGGGCCACCTCTTCACGTGGCTGGGCCTCACCGTCGGCTGCATCGACGACACGGAGCCGTCGACGCCCGAGCGCCGGGCGGCCTATCTGTGCGACATCACGTACGGCACGAACAACGAGTTCGGCTTCGACTACCTCCGCGACAACATGGTGTTCACGCTGGAGCAGCGCGTCCAGCGGGGGCACGCCTATGCGATCATCGACGAGGTCGACTCGATTCTGATCGACGAAGCCCGCACGCCGCTCATCATCTCGGGTGCCGTCGGCAGCGAGTCGGACGAGAAATACGCGCAGTTCAATGCACAAGTCGTCCAGCTGGTGCGGAAACAGACCGCCGTCGTGAACGATCTCATCGCCCGGGCGGAGCCGCTCCTCGCCGACGAGAAAACGGCGTACCAGGGCGCGGTCCTCCTGTACCAGGCGCAGCTCGGGATGCCCAAGAACAAGAAGCTCCTGAAACTGCTCCAGGAGCCCGGGGTGAAGTCCCAGGTTCAGCGCGTGGAGCTCGACGTGATGGCCGACCGCAAGCTTCCCGCGCGCGAGCAGAAGATGCGCCACGTCGAGGAGGACCTCTACTTCGTGCTCGACGAGCGGGGCCACTCCGTGCACCTCACCGATAAGGGCGTGGAGACGATGTCGCCCCAGGACCCGGACCTGTTCGTGGTCCCGGATATCTCGCACGCGGTACACGAGATCGAGCGCGACGAGACCCTCTCACCCAAGGAGAAGATCGAGCGGCGTCGCCAGGTGGAAGCGGACTACGCCATGAAGAGCGAGACGCTGCACATCATCCACAAGCTGCTCCAGGCACACGCCCTGTATGAGCGAGAGGTGGACTACGTCGTGCAGGAGGGGAAGGTCCTGATCGTCGACGAGTTCACCGGGCGCCTCATGCACGGGCGGCGCTGGTCGGAAGGCCTGCACCAGGCCGTGGAGGCGAAGGAGGGCGTGGCGGTCCAGGAGGAGAGTCAGACCCTGGCCACCATCACCATCCAGAACTACTTCCGGATGTACGACAAGCTCGCCGGCATGACGGGCACGGCGGAGACCGAAGAGACCGAGTTCTTCCAGATCTACGGGCTCGAGGTCGTGGTGATCCCGACCAACCGGCCGGTGCGCCGGGTGGACAAGCACGACCTCATCTACAAGACGCGACGGGAGAAGTACAACGCGATCCTCGACGAGGTCGAGCGACAGCACGAGCGCGGCCTGCCGGTCCTCGTGGGCACGGTGAACGTGGACGTCTCCGAAACCCTGTCGCGCATGCTCAAGCGACGCGGCTTCCGGCACGAGGTGCTGAACGCCAAGTACCACCAGCGCGAAGCGGAAATCGTGGCGCAGGCGGGACAGCCGGGCGCCATCACGATCGCCACCAACATGGCCGGCCGGGGGACCGACATCAAACTCGGTCCCGGGGTGAAAAAGTGTCAGGTGTGCGGGATCACGGCGCACGAGGCCCCCTTCGGCCAGCAGATCGAGCGGCCCGACCTCCCGGCCGAGGAGCTCAAGCGGCTCGGCTGCAATGACGATCCCCCGTGCGGCCTCGTGATCGTCGGCACCGAGCGGCACGAAGCGCGGCGCATCGACCGGCAGCTGCGCGGCCGCTCGGGCCGCCAGGGCGATCCGGGCCAGAGCGTGTTCTTCCTGTCGCTCGAGGACGACCTCATGCGGCTGTTCGGGTCGGACCGCATCGCGCGCTGGATGGACCGGACCGGCGCGGAGGAGAACGAGGTCATCACCCACCCATGGGTGACGAGCGCCATCGGGCAGGCCCAGAAGCGCGTCGAATTGCAGAACTTCCAGGCCCGCAAGAAGCTCCTCGAATACGACGATGTGATGAACCAGCAGCGGGAGGTGATCTATTCGCTGCGCCTGTTCGCGCTCGAGGGAGGGGAGGAGCTCAAGGCGGAGGCGCTGCGCATGGTCGAGCAGGCCGTCGCCGGGCTCGCCGACGAGCTGATCGGCGACACGAAGGATGCCTACCAGTGGGATCGCGCCCTGATGGAGACCGAGTTCCTGCTCAAATTCCTGGTCTCCGTCGCGGGCGTCACCGACCCCGCGAGGATTCGGAGCCGTGAGGAGCTGGTGCGGGCGGCGCAGCAGGCGGCACGCGAGGCCTTCCAGGGGAAGCTCGACCACTTCAAGGAGATCGAGGCCAAAGTCGGGGCCGTGAACATCGGCGCACAGGCGCTGTCGCACGTCATGCTGACGGTGATCGACGAGAAGTGGAAGGACCATCTCTACGACCTCGACCAGCTGAAGGCGGCGATCCACTACCGGCAGTGGGGCCAGAAGGACCCGCTCATCGAATACAAGCGGGAAGGCTACGAAATGTTCGTCGGGCTGATGCGTGACGTGCACGCGACGTTCGCCGAGCGCTGGCTCAAGCTCCAGATCGAGATCGGGCCCCCGCGCGGCAGCACCCCAGGACCGCTCGGAGCACCGCCTAAGAAGAAGGCCTCCCCAGTGATCGCGACCAAGCCGACCGCTGACGGCCTCGTCAGCAACGGTCCCACTGGCGGCCCCGTGCCGCCCCCCGGTGTACCGCCCGCCCCCGCTTCAAATCCGTACGCCGGCGTCGGCCGCAACGACCCGTGTCCCTGCGGCAGCGGCAAGAAGTTCAAGAAGTGTCACGGGGCCGCGTGAATTGCGGATTGCGGATTGGCGATTGCGGATTGGAGGTCGGGTAGTTCGAATCCGCAATCCGCGATCCCCAATCCGCAATATTCCGATGCAAGATATCTCCCGGTGCCACCTACGTTTCCCCCATGGCGTTGCGCCTCTCCGAGCACCCGGAACGCGACCGTCCGCGCGAGCGTTTGTGGAGCGTCGGCCCCGCCGCGTTGACGGGGCAGGAGCTCTTGGCCATTCTCCTAGGCACGGGATACGCCGGTCGGGACGCGCTCGCGGTCGCGGGCGAGGTGCTCGCCCGTGTGGAGGGGTCGTTACGGCGGCTCGCCGGGCGGCCCTCCGCGGACCTCGCGCGCGTGCCGGGAGTCGGCCGCGGCAAAGCCGCCCGCGTGGTCGCGGCGCTCGAGTTGGGGCGCCGCGTGGGAGCCGAGGAGGAGCCGCCCCCCGAGCGGATCCGGGGTCCGGCAGACGTGCAGCGGTTCTATGCCTCCCGGGTCCGGGATCTGGCGGTGGAGGAATTTCACGTGCTGGCCCTCGGCAGCCAGAGTCAGGTGCTGGGCGATCTGCTCATCACGCGGGGGATCTTGAACAGCTCGCTCGTACACCCGCGGGAGGTGTTTCGCGCCGCGATCGCCGAAGCCGCCGCGGGAATCATCGTGGTGCACAATCATCCGAGCGGCGATCCGACACCCTCGGCCGACGACCGGGCGGTGACGCGGCAGCTCGTGGACGCAGGCCGGCTGCTGGACGTGCCGGTGTACGACCACGTGATTCTTGGAGGCGATCGGTACGTGAGCTTCGCTGAGGCAGGACTGTTGTGACGACCACGGCACCGCTGCTCGCGCCGGAGCTGGCGCGGGCGGTCGCGCTGCAGCGCGACCGGCTCGACCTCGACCTCCTGACACGGGCCTACCGGATGAGCGCCCAGGCGCACCGGGGCCAGAAGCGCCAATCGGGCGACGACTACGTCTCGCACTCGGTCGCCGTCGCGACGATTCTCGCCGAGCAGCAGATGGACTCGGTCACCATCGCGGCCGCCCTGCTGCACGACGTCGTCGAGGACTCGGACGTCTCGCTCGAGGACATCCGGGGCACCTTTGGTCCCGAGGTGGCGGAGCTGGTCGACGGGCTCACGAAGCTCTCCACCCTCACCTTCCGGTCGACGGTGGAGGAGCAGGCGGAGAACTACCGCAAGCTCCTGCTGTCGGTCGCGAAGGACGCCCGCGTCATCATCATCAAGCTCGCCGACCGGCTGCACAACATGCGGACTCTCGAGCACCTGGACCCGGAGAAGCGGCGCCGCATCGCGCTCGAGACGCGCGAGATCTACGCGCCGCTGGCGCACCGCTTCGGCATGGCGGGCGTGAAGGCCGAGCTCGAGGACCTCGCATGCAAGTTTCTCGAGCCCGAGGACTACCGCGCGCTGGCGCGCAAGGTCAAGGCGAGAAAGAGCGAGCGTGAGGAAACCATCGAGCGGCTCCGGGTCCCGCTCGCCGAGGAGCTGCGGGCTGCCGGGCTCACCGGCTACGAGATCACCGGCCGCCCCAAGAACCTCTGGTCGATTTACAAGAAAATGAAGAAGCGCGACAAGCCGTTCGAGGAGATCTACGACCTCCTCGCGGTGCGCGTGCTGGTGAACGATATCCCCGAGTGCTACCACGTGCTGGGCGTGATCCACCACAAGTGGACCCCGCTGCAGGAGCGCATCAAGGACTACATCGCGAGCCCGAAGTCCAACGGCTACCAGTCGCTCCACACCACCGTGTTCGGACCGGGCGGTCAGCTGTACGAGATCCAGATCCGGACCCATGAGATGCACCACACGGCGGAGTACGGCATCGCGGCGCACTGGCTGTTCAAGGAAGGTCGCAAGAGCCCGGACGAGCTGGACCGCCATCTCGCGTGGTTCCGCCAGCTGCTCGAGCTCCAGCAGGACGCCCACACGCCCGAGGAGTTTCTCGAGTTCCTGAAGGTCGACCTCTACCAGGACGAGATCTTCGTTTTCACCCCCCGCGGCGACGTGAAGCGCCTGCCGAAGGGCGCGACGCCGATCGACTTCGCGTTTGCGGTGCACACGGAAGTCGGCCAGCACTGTCAGGGCGCGCGCATCAACGGCCGCATCGCGCCGTTGCACCGTCCGCTCAAGAACGGCGACACGGTGGAGGTGATGACCAGCCCGCAGGCCAAGCCGTCCCGCGACTGGCTCGCCCACGTGCAGACCGCCCGGGCGCGCCACAAGATCCGGCAGTGGATCAGCCGCGAGGAGCACGAGAAAAGCCTCGAGCTCGGGCAGGAGATCCTCGCGCGGGAGGTGCGGCGGCGCCGGCTCGCGTCGCCGGACGCCGCGCGGCTGGAGCGCGCCGCGACGGACCTCTCCGTCGGGACGGCGGAGCAGCTGCAGGCGGCGCTCGGGCGGGGCGACATCGCGCTCGGGACCATGATGCGGGCGCTGTACCCCGACCTCCCGGCCGAGGAGCTCCAGGCGCCCAAGCCGACGGCGTTCGGCCGTGTGATCGAGCGGCTGCGGCTCGGTCGCGGCATCAAGATCCAGGGGGTGGACGGGCTCATGGTGCGGTATGCCCAGTGCTGCCAGCCGGTGCCGGGGGACCTGGTCGTTGGGTACGTCACCCAGGGCCGCGGTATCTCGATCCATCGCTCGGATTGTCCCAACCTCCTCCTGCTCTCGGCCGAGGCCGAGCGTCGCATCGAGATCGATTGGCAGGAGTCCGAGGGAGAGACGTTCGTCGTGCGCCTGGCCGTGGGAGGGGAGGACCGGCGTGGCCTCTATGCCGACATCTGCACCGCCATCAGTGAATCGGGCACCAATATTCGCTCCGCGGAGATTTCGACGCGCGACGGCGCGGTCTTCGGCTCGGTGCTGGTGGAGGTTGAGAACCAGACCCACTTGAACAAGGTGATTCGGGCGATCCGGCGGGTGAAGGGTGTGATGGACGTGTCCCGCCGCGAGTCGGGCCCCCAGTCTCAGCCCGCCGCGGGTTAGCTTTCTCTGATGCCGTACGACCTCGTGTCCCCGTTCGCGCCGGCGGGGGATCAGCCGCGCGCCATCCGGGAGTTGGCCGCGGGCCTCGCGCGCGACGACCGCTACCAGACGCTGCTCGGCGTGACCGGGTCCGGCAAGACGATGACCATGGCGCACGTCATCGCCGGGTTCGGACGCCCCACCCTCGTGCTGTCTCACAACAAGACCCTGGCGGCCCAGCTCTACGGCGAGCTCAAGTCGTTCTTCCCGAAGAGCGCGGTCGAGTTCTTCATCTCGTATTACGACTACTACCAGCCCGAGGCCTACGTCCCTCAGACCGATACGTACATCGCGAAGGACTCGTCGATCAACGACGACATCGACCGGCTGCGGCTGCGCGCCACGTCCAGCCTCATGGAGCGCGAGGACGTGGTGATCGTGGCGAGCGTGTCGGCGATCTACGGCCTGGGCGACCCGGAGCTGTACCGCCAGCGGCTCGTGACGGCGAGCGTCGGCGAGGAACGCGGGCGCGACGCCCTGCTCGAGGCGCTGGTCGGGGTCCAGTACCAGCGCAACGACACCGCCTTCGAGCGCGGGACGTTCCGCGTGCGGGGCGACACGATCGAAGTGTTCCCGGCCTACGACGAGCAGGCCGTGCGCGTCGAGTTCTGGGGCGACACGGTGGAGCGGATCGCGAAGATCGATCCCCTTACCGGGAACACCATCACCGAGCTCGCCCGGGCCGCGGTGTATCCCGCCACCCACTTCGTCACCGAGCGGCCCACGATCGAGCGCGCCGTCGCGGCGATCCGCGCGGAGCTCAAGGAGCGCCTCGCCGAGCTGCGGGTGCAGAACAAGCTGCTCGAGGCGCAGCGCCTCGAATCGCGCAGCAACTTCGACATCGACATGCTGCTCGAAGTGGGGCGCTGCACCGGGATCGAGAACTACTCGCGACACCTGACGGGGCGCGCCGCCGGCGAGCGCCCCGCGTGCCTGCTCGATTACTTCCCGGACGACTACCTCTGCATCATCGACGAGTCGCACCAGACGCTCCCACAGCTGGCCGGGATGTTCGAAGGAGACCGCTCCCGCAAGCAAACGCTCGTCGATTACGGCTTCCGACTTCCCTCGGCGCTCGACAACCGGCCGCTGCGGATCGACGAGTTCATGAAGCTCGTTCCCCGGATCCTGTTCGTCTCCGCGACGCCCGGGGAGGAGGAGCTCAAGCTCTCCGGCGGGGTCGTGGTGGAGCAGATCATCCGGCCCACCGGCCTCGTCGACCCGCAGGTGGAGGTCCGCCCGGTGAAGGGTCAGGTGGACGACCTGCTGCACGAGATCCGGCTGCGCGAGAAGAAGAACGAGCGCGTGCTCGTCACCACCCTCACCAAGCGCATGGCGGAAGACCTCACCGATTACCTGCAGCAGCACGGGGTGCGGGTTCGCTATCTGCACTCCGAGATCGACGCGATCGAGCGCGTCGAGATCATCCGCGGCTTGCGGCTGGGCGAGTTCGACGTGCTCGTGGGGATCAACCTGCTGCGCGAAGGGCTCGATCTTCCCGAGGTGTCGTTGGTGGCGATCCTCGACGCCGACCAGGAGGGGTTCCTGCGCTCGGACCGGTCCATCATCCAGACGGTCGGTCGCGCGGCGCGGAACCTCGAAGGGCGGGCGATCCTGTACGCCGACCGGGTCACCGGCTCGATGCAGCGCGCCCTCGACGAGATGAGCCGCCGGCGCCAGGTGCAGCTCGAGTACAACGAGCAGCACCGCATCACGCCGCGCTCGATCGTCAAGTCGGTGGACCAGGTGCGCTTCGCGACGCGCGTGGCGGACGCGAAGACCGCCAAGCCCGCCGA
>Ga0209056_10002102_pt1 | contig 21659 bp, 19 predicted proteins | sample GraSoiAngelo_114_FD_185876 | JGI IMG/M metagenome (GOLD analysis project Ga0209056, IMG submission 185876) | Grasslands soil microbial communities from the Angelo Coastal Reserve, California, USA - 14_0903_13_40cm (SPAdes) (version 2) | ecosystem: Environmental > Terrestrial > Soil > Grasslands...
CGCGGGCGATCTCATGCGCAATCTCCTGCTGCACTGACATGGCCGTGCGGTAACGCGCGTTCTTTGTTTTCGCCGAAATCTGCCCCGGCATCTTTGCCGCGCGCGAACCCTCTTCCTGCGAGTACTTGAATATCCCGAGACGCTCGAAGCGAGCGCGACGAATGAAATCGAGCAACGCTTCGAATTCCCCCTCGGTTTCTCCGGGAAATCCCACGATGAAAGTTGTGCGCAGCGTGACGCCGGGAATTCCAGTGCGCAATTTTTGAATCAGGTCTTCGATGTGTGCGCGCGAAGTCTCGCGGCGCATGCGGCTCAGCATCGCGTCGTCAATGTGTTGCAAAGGGATATCAATGTAGCGCGCGACCTTGTCGCATTGCGCGATGGTTTCGATCAGCTCATCGCTCCAATGCGCCGGGTGCGTGTAAAGCAGGCGGACCCAGAATTCGCCTTCGATTTTCTGAACCTCACGAAGGAGAGCGGCCAGCGTTGGGCCCTGCGTCGAATCAATCGGTTGCCGCGGGCCCGCCTTCGCCTGCCACAAATCCATTCCGTAGTACGTGGTATCCTGGCTGATCAAATTGATCTCGCGCACGCCGTCGCTGATAAGCGCGCGAATTTCCGCGAGCACCGATTCGGGATTCCGGCTGCGATGTTTTCCGCGCATTTGCGGAATCACACAAAAACTGCACGGGTGATTGCATCCCTCGGCGATCTTTACGTAGGCGAAATGCGCAGGCGTAAGTCGGAAGCGGGGCGTATCGTAATCCGGGATATACGTGGGTCGCGTGGCTGCAAAGAGTAGCGCATGCGTCCCGCTTGTCTCGCTTGCCTCTCGCAACCGAGACGGTCGCGCTACAATCTTCTCAACAATTTCCCGAGCTCGCTGACCTGATCGAGCCCGATAAACGCATCCACCTCCGGCATTTCCTGGCGGAGTTCTCCCGCAAACCGCTGCGACATGCAGCCGCTCACGATCAGTTTTTGATGCGGCCGCTTGTTTAAGCCGCGCTGCTGATGCGCCTCCAGAATCGCTTCGATTGATTCTTCCTTGGCTGAATCGATGAACGAGCAGGTGTTAACGACGAGAACATCGGCATCTTGCAGACTCGATGTAATTTCCATCCCGCGCTGCAGCACGCTCCCCAACATGATCTCGGCATCGACCAGGTTCTTGGCGCAACCAAGACTGATCATGCCGACCTTGATAGGCTGTAACGGCAAGGGTGTCACCTGCTGACCGTGGAAATTTGCAGCCGGCACGGTTGCCGCTACAGCTGGCGAATTCATGACCGGCGTCAGTTGACCGTCACATCTTCGTCGCCGTCTTCCAGCGCCTGGCCGTTTTTCGTGATCTGAATGGCGTCACGATCTCCAGAAGGAACGCGAATTGAGAGATGCTTAGCGTGAAATTCCGCATTGCTGTTAGCAGGGAGCCATCGCTCAAACGCAGGATTCTGCTCGCGGCCATCGATAGTAACTTTCACGTAGGTACCTTTGCGCGTGTGAATGACCACGTGATTTGTCTCGGCGGCACCTCCCGATGATGAACCGGTCTCTTCTTGTGCATTGGTGAGATCTTCCTTGGTCACAGGCTTGGCCCGACGGACTTCCGGCTGACTTGGCATTGTGGACGCCGCCGCAAAACCAGTGGGCGCGCGTGTTGGCGCAGGAGAGGCTGCCGGCGCAACCGATGGAGCCGACGCAACCTTGCCTGGCGAAGCTTGTGCCGGCGCACGTTGAGAAGCTGCGACAGGCGACGCGCTCGGCGACACCTGCGCAGTGGATTCCCCTCGCCCGGGCGCGAGGCGCTGCACATTGAGAAAGAATTTCATTCCGACAAAGCCAATCACCAAAACGAGGATCCCAAAGATGAGTGGCATGGGTGAAACGCGGTCGCTACCACTGGCAGGGACCGGACGGCGCCGAACGACCGGCGCGCTAACCGGTTTGGCGCGCTCGTTCTCCTGCAGATACGAATAGCCATCAACGGTCACGCGCTCGGAGTCCTCGAACGCATCCAAGTACGGGGTCACATCGACATCCAGAAATTTCCCGTAGATAAGCAGGAAACCCTTCGCGTACGCCAGGCTCGGGAATTGAGAAAAATCGTCCGCCTCGATCTCCGCCAGTCGCGCGGGACGAATCTTCGTCATGCGCGCCGCTTCATCGAGCGTGAGATTTCTCGCGCGCCTTGCTTCCTCAAATTTCTTACCCAGCCCCTCAATCGTCATTGTGCAAAACGCCGGCTAAACAGCAGCATCGAGATCGACCAGAATCTCGCGCGGTTTTGCGCCTTCGCCTGGACCTAAAATACCGCGCTGCTCCAGAATATCAACGATGCGCGCCGCGCGCGTGTAGCCAAGCCTGAGCCTGCGCTGAAGCAACGAAGTGGAGGCGCGTTTTTCCTGTCGAATGATCTCAAGACATTTCTCCACCAGCTCTTCATCTTCAGCCGTCACTTCTTCCTCCGCCGTAGTCGCAGCTTGAAGCTTATCGTGCATGGCCGCGTCAAACGCAGGCGGACTTTGTCCTGAAACAAATTCGACGAGACGACGAATTTCCTCGTCGGTGACGAGCACGCCTTGCGCGCGGATGAGACGCGACGCGCTCGGTGGGAGGTAAAGCATGTCGCCCTGCCCGAGCAAGCGTTCGGCGCCGTTTTCATCAAGAATGACGCGACTGTCGATCTTGCTCGCAACCTGGAATGCGATTCGGCAGGGGATATTCGCTTTGATGACTCCCGTGACCACGTCCGCGCGCGGGGTTTGCGTCGCGACGATCACGTGAATGCCCGCCGCGCGCGCCATTTGCGTAATGCGTGCAATTGCGGTCTCGACATCCGCGGGCGCGGTCTGCATCAGGTCAGCAAGCTCATCGACGATGACGACAACGTAGGGAATTTTGTCGGGAATTTTCGCTTCTGCTGTAGCCGGGGGCGTTGACCCCGGCCGCTCGGTGAAAACTTCGTCTTCCCCGCCACGGTCACCGTCCGCGGCTACAGCTTTCCTCTGTCGCGCATTAAACCCGATAATGTTGCGCACGCCTACGCGGGCAAAAATTTTGTAGCGGCGCTCCATCTCGTCGATCAGCCAGCGCAAGGCGAGCAGCACTTTTTTCGGATCGGTTACGATGGGAAAGGCCAGATGCGGCAGTGATTGGTACGACTGCAACTCCACCATCTTCGGATCAATAATCACAAAGCGCAGTTCTTCCGGCGTGAAGCGAAAGAGCATGCTGGCAATCAGCGCGTTGATGCAAACGCTCTTCCCGCTGCCAGTGGTTCCGGCCACCAGTAGATGCGGCATTTGCGCCAAATCGGTGATGATCGCTTTGCCGTAAACGTCTTTGCCCAGCGCGAGTGGAATTTTTGCGCGGTCTTTCGCGGTGTCCCAGTCGGGCGATTGCATCAGCTCACGCAGTTTCACGGTCACTTTGCGCGTATTCGCCAACTCGATGCCGACAGTGTCTTTCCCCGGGATCGGCGCCAGAATGTTGATTCGCTCCGCGCGCGTGGCGCGTGCGAGATCGCGCTCGAGGCTTACGATCTTGTCCACGCGCACACCTTTTGCCGGATAGACTTCGTAGCGTGTGATAGTGGGGCCTTTCGTGATGTCGCCCGGTGCCACGCCGATGCCAAATTGCGCCAGCGTCTCAATCAGGATTTGTTGGACCTCTTGTAGCTCCGATGGATCAGTGACCGCGCGGCCCTCGAAACTGTGCTCTTCGAGCAGATTGAGGCCTGGCAACACATAATTTTCCCAGCTCGAAGTAGCACTTGGCGCGCTGGGCGCGGGCTTCGCCTTTTCCTCGCTGGCGCGCAATTCGGCAAGAGACGGTTTCCGCACGGCGACGTGTTCGCTCGATGGCACGGTCGTATCGACCACTTTCGGTTTGGGGCGAGCAGCCAGTTCCTCGGACGAAATGAATGCTCCGGCCGGTTCAGGCACAGGCATCCCTCTTTTCTTGAACTGCTTCTGTAGCGCTTCCAACGCCCGTCGCTGTTTTTCGGTTTTCAGTTTTTCTTTGAGGTCCGACCTGCGAATCCTCCTGCGCAATCGCCATTCGCGCATTCTCCCGACGGCACGGCGCGTGGCGAGGACCATCTCCCGAATGAGGTGGATTGGGCGCAGACCGGTCATCAAAATCAAGGTGGTTGAATAAATCCCGACGAGAAGAATAAACGAGCCGACAGGGCCGAGCGCGGCGGGCAGCAGCCCCCGCCGTTGATCGGAGAATCCATAGCCGATCATGCCGCCAGACCCTTGAATGTCCACCGGCACCTTCAATCCGAGCAGATGGCTGACATCCCAGAACTGATCGAGACACGCGCCAGACACAACGAACAAAACGATCCATGGAATCCGGGGCGCCACACGCAGCCGGGGATAAAACAATTTCGCTGCGCCGAACCCGAGCAGCACCGCTGAGACCAGTAACGACGCGAAAACGCCGATGGTTTGATAGAAAATGCCCGCCACAATTGCGCCCACTGGGCCGATGAAATTTTGCGCGGGATGATTCGCCGGCGAATCGTGGCTAAACCAGACCCACGACGGGATGTCTTTCGGCGTGTAGGAAATCAGCGCGAAAAATAGTAGTGTGCCGGCAAAAAGCAGAACGAGAGCGAACACTTCGTTCCAAGCGCTGAGTCTGTCTGTGCGGCCCACCGCGTGTGACAGTAATCCCGCCGCGGCATCTTTCAATCTCGTTGTGGCGGCGTTCGTCTCTTGCTCGCGCGCAACGGCGCGCCCCCGCCGCGGCGGGCAGGCTGTGGTCGCGCCCTACCATCGCGCTTTCATTCTTGCGCGCGACATCAGAGCCTGATAACTGTGCCAGCGCATTATGGCTTCATTCCTCCGCTACGGCGCGATTGCTCTTTCGCTCGGACTATTCCTGTTTTGCGTATCCTGTGAAAAACATCCGCTCGACCAGATGCCGGAAGTCCAGCGCGAACAGCCCGATCCAGCAAAGGTGTGGTCGAACGCGACAGAAACAAATTCTGAGGAATCTTCAACTTCGCCGACGCCGGCTGAAAATGTTCCGCACGAAGCTCGTTAGGCAAAGGAGATCACATGCACATGGCTAAACACAAATACGCAACTTCGCCACCGAACATCAGCACCATGCCGCCCGGCGTGCCGTATATCATCGGCAACGAAGCGGCCGAGCGTTTCTCCTATTACGGGATGAAGTCGGTACTGACCGTCTTCATGGCGCACTACATCTTGAGTCAATCCGGTGTGCTCGCGCCGATGAGCCCGAACGAAGCGTACATGTACACGCATTACTTCGTCTTCGGCGTCTATTTTCTGCCGATCCTCGGCGCCATCATCGCCGATGGATGGTTCGGCAAATATCGGACTATTCTTTCGCTGTCGATCGTTTACTGCCTGGGCAATCTCACGCTCGCGTGCATGGCGAGTTCCTGGGGCGTGCATGCGATTGGACAGCGAACAATGCTGGCGATTGGATTGTTCCTGATCTGTTTAGGGGCGGGCGGAATCAAGCCCTGTGTATCCGCAAATGTTGGCGACCAGTTTGGTCAGTCCAATCAGCATCTGCTCTCAAAGATGTTTGGCTGGTTTTATTTCTCCATCAACGCCGGCTCATTCATTTCGTCGCTTCTTTGTCCCTGGCTTCTTGCAAACCCGAAATACGGGCCGGGTTGGGCATTTGGAATTCCCGGCATCGCGATGGTGATCGCCACTTTGTTCTTCTGGGGTGGCCGCTACAGGATGGTCCACGTTCCGCCGGCTGGCCTCGGTTATCTGAAAGAAACATTCAGCAAAGAAGGTCTTCTTACGCTTGCCCGCATCGCGATGGTTTACGTTTTCATCTTGGTTTTCTGGGCGCTGTGGGGAATGAGCAACGGGGCCGAATGGACTTTGCAAGCGGAGAAGATGGACCTGCACTGGATGGGAATGGATTTGATCGCTGCCCAAGTTCAAACCGCGAATCCAATTTTGATCCTGATTTTTATTCCGCTGGTAAATTATGTGATCTACCCGCTGATTAACGCGGTGTTCCCGCTTACGCCGTTGCGAAAAATCGGGATTGGCCTTTTCATCACGGCTCTCTCTTTTGTGGTTATTGTCATGATTCAAGGATGGATCGATGCGGGATTGAAGCCGAGCATTAACTGGCAACTTCTCGCCTACGTTATTCTGACGCTCGGCGAAGCAATGGTTTCGATTACCGGCCTCGAATTTTCGTATACCCAGGCTCCGAACTCGATGAAGAGCTCAGTCATGGCGCTGTGGCTTCTCACTGTCGCCTCTGGTGAGCTCTTCGTCGGTCTGGTTAATAAATGGATCTTAGGCACAGGGCACAAGCTCAGCGCTTATCAGTACTTTACGTTTTTCACCTGGTTGATGTTTGGAGCCGCTGCCGTTTTCGTTGTCGTCGCCTGCTTCTACAAAGGCCGGACTTATCTGCAAGTCCAGCAGTTGCCGGCTGAAGAAATCGCCACGGAACCGATTCTTCACGGCGGCACGCCGAGCTAACTGTCGGATGAAAATCATCGTCGCGCGCTCGCGCAGTCTCGATGTGGGCTGTCGGTGCCCGCTGCATCGGCAGATCGCTTCGTCACCTGCTGGTCGCCTCGGCGAGCGCCGGTGAGAAAACTTAAATCGATTTTTATCGGTCCCGATGGTCTTCGCCATGGCTGGCGATTTCTCATCTTTGCAGCCGCTATTATTCTTGTTGTCGAACTTGTTGAGCAACCCGCAATCGCATTTCTCGCGGCGAAACTGCATGTCGATCGAAGCGCACTGAGCGCGCCGGCGATTATTGTTACTGACGGGTTCGATTTGGTCATCCTGCTCGTCGTGACCGGCGCATTTGCACTTTGCGAACGCCGTCGCGTGGACAGCTACGGCCTGCCAATCAACCAGGCATTCGGCGGACTTTTTTGGAATGGAGTCGTCGCAGCGCTGGTCGTAGTTGGTTTTGTCGGAGCGGGCATGCTCGTCACGGATGGAATGCGCATTCACGGAATCGCATTGCACCGCGCCGAACTCATCACGTCGCCGCTCTTGTGGCTGGTCGCGATGCTGTTGGTCGGCCTTATGGAGGAATACTTCTTTCGCGGATACGCTCTGCAATCGCTCTGGCGTGGGGCGGGCTTTTGGCCAGCTGCGCTGATCACGACGGCGATTTTTGCCGGCGACCATCTGGAGAAGCCACACGAAAATGCGCCCGATATTGGAATGATTTTCTCTCTTGGCGTCGCACTCTGTATCAGCGTTCGCGTCACGGGGTCGCTCTGGTGGGCGGTCGGCTGGCATGCCGCGTTCGATTTCGGCCAGCTCTTCATCATTGGGACACCGAACGGCGGTCGCGTGCCGGAGGGCCGTTTGTTCGACGTGACATTCCCGGGGCCAGCTTGGATAACCGGCGGCGAGCTTGGCGTCGAGGCAAGCTACTTTATGATTCCGGCAGTCGTGGGAACCTTTATCTATGTTATCTGTTTCCTGCCTCGACGATCATCAGCTTCGAAGGCGTAGGAAAAAAGGCTATTGGACAGGCGTAATGAAAATGATTGTCGGAATTTTGCTGCTGTTGTCTTTGTCAATCTCTATGGCCCCCGCCAATTCTCAGGACGACGCATTTCAGAAATTTGCACACGACTACATCGAGCAATATTTGCAGGCCAATCCCGAGGAAGCGACCGCGCTCGGCGATCATCGGTTTGACGGCCAGCTAACCGATTACTCACCCGAAGCGCGCGCGAAGGACTTGGCGACGCAAAAAGAATTTCGCGACAAGCTGAACGCCATCGATGGGTCGCAGCTCACCGGCGCAAACAACATCGATTTCCGCATCCTGAAGGAGAACGTCGATTACCAAATCTTCCAGGCGGAAGAGCTGAAAGAGCCGGACTGGAATCCGCTCGTTTACATGCAGAGCCTGGCCAACAGCCTGTATCTGTTGGTCGCGCGCGATTTCGCGCCGCCGGAAAAACGAATCCCGAATCTGCGCCAGCGCATGGAGAAGATTCCACGCGTAATCGAGCAGGCGAAGGCCAACCTGCACCACCCTCCGCGCATTCACACGGAAACAGCGATTGAGCAGACGCAGGGCGCAATCAATCTGGTGAATGAAGGGCTCGCCCCGTTGCTGGATCAAGCGCCGCAGATGAAGAAGGACCTTGCGCCGCTGCAGGAAAAAACCGCCGCTGCTCTGGGAGATTACAAGAAATGGCTAAAGAACGATTTGCTGCCTCGTTCTAGTGGGAATTTTCGACTCGGCGCGGAGAAATATCGAAAGAAGCTGCGCTTTGCGCTCACCTCAGATTTGCCGATGGAAGAAATCATGAAGCGCGCAAAGGCGGACTTGCAACAGACACAAACCGCCATCTACGAGACGGCGCTTCCACTCTACAAACAATATTTTCCCAACGCTGATTCGACCGCGCTCGCAGACAAGCACAAGGTAACCGCCGCGGTACTCGAGAAGCTTGCGGAGCAACATCCGAACGACGCCACTATCGTCGATTTCGCGAAAAAGGTCGTGGCCGAAGCGAGCGATTTCGTGAAGCAACACGGTTTGGTCACCGTTCCGGAGGTGCCGCTGGACGTGATCGCGATGCCGGAATTCAAGCGCGGTGTCGCGATCGCGTATTGCGATTCGCCGGGGCCGCTAGAGAAAAATGGCAAAACATTTTTCGCCGTCGCCCCCACGCCAAAGGACTGGTCAAAGGAGCGGAAGGAATCGTTCTTTCACGAATACAACAATTACATGATTCGCGATTTGACTGTGCACGAAGCGATGCCTGGCCATTTCGTGCAACTGGCTCACGCCAACGAATTTCGCGCGCCCACGTTGGTCCGCGCAGTTTTCCGGAGCGGCACATTCATCGAAGGTTGGGCGGTTTATTGCGAGCAAATGACGGCGGAACAGGGCTACGGCGGACCCGAGGTGAAGATGCAGCAGTTGAAAATGCGCCTGCGCGCCATCGCCAACGCGATTCTCGACCAAAGCATTCACGCCGGGAACATGAGCGAGAAAGAAGCGATGGATTTGATGATGAAAGAAGCTTTCCAACAGGAAGGTGAAGCTGTGGCAAAATGGAAACGCGCGCGACTTACTTCGGCTCAACTTTCGACCTACTTCCTTGGTGTGAGCGAGCATCTCGATCTGCGCGCCGCGGAGCAGAAAAGACTCGGCAAAGATTTCAATCTCGAAAAATACAACGACCAAGTGATTTCCTACGGCAGCCCGCCCGTGAAATACGTACGCGAACTCATGCTTCAAGGAACGACGGCTTCCCAGCCGTCGAGTTAAATGTAACGGCTTGGAAGCCGTCACTCCTTGGAGACCTAATGGATTCATTGCGCTTCTTTAACCCGTACGAGGAGATTCGGTTCACGGAGAACCTTCTTCCGCATTGGCAGCAGAACGGCGTCGTATATTTCATCACATTTCGATTAGCGGATTCCATTCCCACTGAGGCGCGAGCCCAATGGGAGGAGGAACGCGCCACATTGGCTGCGATTTCATCCTGAGCCGTGGGATCCTGAGACCGAACAGGAAAATCACAAACGGTTCGCCGGTGCCATCGAGCGTTGGCTCGACGCCGGGCAGGGATCGTGCCTCCTGCGGCAAAGAGACTGTGCCAGCGTTGTCAATGACGCCCTGCGCCATCTTGATGGTCAACGTCTCGCGCTTATCTCATCCATCATCATGCCGAACCATGTGCACGCGCTCCTTGTTCAGAATCGAGAATATCCGCTGGAAGATTTACTTCACAGTTGAAAAACGTTCACTTCGCGAACCATCAATCGATTACTCGGGCATTCCGGGACTTTGTGGCAGCGAAGCTATTTTGATCGACTTGTGCGGGATGAAAAACATTTCCGCAACTGTGTTCGCTACATCCGCCGTAATCCTGAGAAAGCCCATTTAAACGCCGGCGAATACATTTTATACGAGAGCGATTTGGCAAAACAGATCGAATAGCAAGGAACGACGGCTTCCCAGCCGTCGAGTTAAACGTGACGGCTGGGAAGCCGTCACTCCTTGAACTTGGCGTGACGCTTTCTCACAGGCGCGCGTTTGCGGGAGCTGGTGGGAGCTGCCTTTTTAGCAGCCGACAATTGCACCAGTTCATCAAGATTAAACGTCCGGCGCCGTTTCGTTCCCACCTCTCGAAATTCGACCTGATACCAGCCGTTCATCCGGTTCACCAGATAGCGTTTCTGCCCGATGCGCATCGGTTCGCGTGCAATCACGTGATGGATGATTTTCTCGTATCTGGAGCGTGGCCACCGTCGCGTCCGGCGTCCCCAATCAATCGCGCGACCCACGTCTTCGTACGTGTCGGGGCGCTTTTCGAAGTCGAGCAGCGAACGCGCATCCCCGGCGAAAACTGCGGCGATATGCTCCAGCGCGCTGGAATCGCTGATCTGCCGAATTCGTCGGCGAAATGGCTTCAAGGTTTCTGCCGCGATTGCGCGCAGGCTCAGCACCCGGCCGTCACGCAATCTCCAAAGCGGCGCATTGATGTCCGACGTGAATGGATTTTGGCCTAACGAGTTGGCCATGACGCGCCATCCGCGCCGCGAGGAATGTTTTCGCAGGCGAAACGGCGTGATGCGAGGAATCCGATGGCGCTTCAATTGTCGGAGCCCAAAATCTTCCCAGCGGAGTATGCCCTGTACGGCGCCGGCAATGAAAGTGCACGTCGCCAGCATTAGCGCCGGGTCCGGTGTAAAATCAGCTGTAACCTCGATTCGGCTCCCGCGCGGACGAACGCCCACCGCGCTGCTCTGCCGGTTTGTCGCCAGCAAAAATACCGGCACTGGCAAAATGTGGATCAGGAGATACGCCAGCTTCGTCGCATTACGGAGCTTCGACCGCCGCGCGTTCGGAAAAGAAAAATTGTAATGCGTGCTAAAGCCCTGGAGGCGGCACTCGCAGCGGTTGCGCTTGGCCCAATGATCCAGCTCCTGCCGCAAATACCGGATTTGCTCCCACAGCAAACGCGTCGCGCGATAACAACAACCGGGCTCGAGCTCCACAATCGGCGTAGCGACTTCGATCACTCCGGTATCGAAATAGATCGCGCCACCGGCGGGAAGTTGAAACGATTTGCCGGTGCGCGGAATCATTCGGCGTCGCACCAGATGTCTGGGATCGCCAAACACTTTTTCTGGCCGCCGTCTGCGCTCGTTAACAAAGAGATTGAATTCCGCTTCCAAGCCAATCACGGCGCGCGGCGGCGTCGCGCCAGGCGCGCGCGCAAGGCGTGACCGGGTGCGATGCTCTGTTCCAAAATCCTTCATTCCCAAGTACGAGATCAACTCGCCTCGCTGCAATCGCGCGGCGTCAAGCTCGCAAACCCTAAATCGATGTGGAGATGGTCGTCGGTTTGCCCTAGTTCCGAGCCAAAGGGCCGGACAAACACAGCCGGACTAAGCGACGCCGCGATCACGCCATATTTCTCGATCGACCTCGCATCGCGAAGGAAGGTGTCTCCAATCCGATAAATGTTCGCCGCTGTGGCCCAGGCGTGAATGCTTTTTGCCCCGCCAACCTGATGCGCCGGCGAGCGATAGCCGCCGTTTGCGCTGATGAACACTGGCACATCGACTTCGCACCGAAAATCCTCCAGGAATCTTGCAAGCAAAACGATTGCGCACGGCACATAATGCGGAAACTGGCTCAGCAGCAGCCTTGCTTCATGGCAATCGACCAGCAGGAGTTCCGCGAGAGTGAAGTGCGGCGCCAGCCGGATCTCGTGCGCTTCCTCCCAACTGCCGATTTCATAAAAAAAACGTGGCAGTCGATGCACATTGCCCTGACAATCTGTTTCCATTTCGCCCGGTCGCAGCAGCGCGCGGTATTCTTCAGGGAGACGCAAACCGTCAACCGCCCGCAACACCTCAAGCCTCATTTGAATTGAGTCCCCTTCCCACTAGGAATCGATAAATCAGTCCAGAAATGGCCGCCACGGTTTCGCGCCGCCCTTCTTGCTCCGGATCAAATTCAGTCAAAATGGCGGCGATGTACGGTTCGCGCTCCGGCAAATACACAATGCCCATATCATGGGAGGCAGTCGAGATCTCGCCCGTCTTGTGCGCGACTGCCGCATGCGCGGGAAGCCCGGCAGGAATCATCGAGTCAAATCGTTGCTCCAGCAAAATACGGATCACGTCTTGTTTGCTTCCATTGCTGAGAAAATCACCGCGGATCGCGGACAGCAACTTCAGCAACCCATTCGCCGTAACTTCGTTGTTTATCCCTCTCTCGTGCGCCGCGTGATCCTCGACGCCTCGCCGTAGTTCCACGCCATCCACGAGCGCATCCCGCAGAACTTCTCTCGCATATTCCACGCCCACAAAGTCGAGCAGCAAATTGGTCGCGAGATTGCTGCTGGCAGTAATCATTCCTTCCGCGAGCGCGGAAATTTTCGCTGTCCGTCCAATGGACTCATACAGTTCGGGCATCGCATCCGAATCGGGGTGGACGTGAAAAACGGAACCGTCCGCTGCGCTGAAGAAACGATTTCGCACGTGTAGAGAATCATCCAGCCGGAGCCGGCCCTCATCTGCCGCGCGGTATACCGTGAGAAGCACAGCAACTTTGATGGTGCTTGCAGCGTGAAACCACCGGTCGCTCTGCAAGGAAAATCGGAACCCGGTCTCCAGATCGTGCAACGCCACTGCGATCGCGCGAGCCTTGCTTTGGCCACTCAAACGTTCCAATTCTTCACGCAACGTGCTGGAGACATCCACAGCTGACATCGAAGTGCTCTTTACATACACGTCCGCAACTCGCAAATTCACCGATGCCTAACCTGGCCACCTGGATTCGGCCCAAGGACACCAAATGGTTTCGCCCGCTGTTCGCGAAACATCCTGAAATCAAAGTCTGGAATGCGCGAAATCGAAACGTTCCCCTCGATCAAATGGACGGACTTCTGCTCACAGGCGGATCCGACATCGCGCCGCAATTTTTGCAGCAGAAAGTTGCCGATGCTTCGGTATTGGACAAACACGTCGATCCGGAACGCGACCGCTGGGAATTTCAGGCCGCGCAGGACGCTCTCGTGCGCGGCCTACCGATTCTGGCGATTTGCAAAGGCCTTCAGGTATTCAATGTGGCACTCGGCGGCACGCTCAAGCTCGACATCAAAGGACATAATCTGCCTGAGCAAAAACATCGGGACGTTCAGGCATTGCGGAGTTCACGTGGCGCGTCACACCGATTTCCGAAAGTGAATAGTGCGCATCACCAAGCCGTCGAGCGGCTCGGCGACAATTTGGAAGTTGAAGCATGGGCCGCGCACGACGGCATCATAGAGCAGGTGCGCCTCCGCAAGTATCCCTTCGGGCTCGCGGTGCAATATCACCCTGAGCGAAGCCGAATCTACGACGCGCTCTTCGAAGATTTCTTTGCGCGCTTGGACTCGCCGAAGCGTTAAGGTGTTGAAGTGTTGCGCGCGCGTGCGCCGGCCAGGAATGCAACTCGCCGCAGCCGCAATGCAAGAAGCGCCGCGATAACTCCGCACGCAGCGAGCAGCATGAATGCAGGGCGGTGCGTGCCGAAATGATCTTTCATTGAGCCGATAAGCGTGGGACCGAGGAAACCGCCTACATTTGCGATCGTCACCACTAGCGCAATGCCCCCTGCCGCCGCAGCGCCAGTAAGGAACCGCGTCGGTATCGACCAAAAAGGACCATACGCCGCGCAGTGACCAATCGGAATCAGCGCCAGCGATAGCAGCGCCAATGGGTGCTCAGGCAAAAGAGCGCAACCGAAAAAACCCGCGCCCATAACCAACAACGGAATCGCTGTATGCAAAGGACGCTCGTCGGTGCGATCGGAATGCGCACTGTTCAACAGCATGAAGACGATTGTCACCGCGCTGATTGCGCCCAAGATGAGCCCTACGCCCAGATCGCTGCTCTTCGTAACCGATTTGATTACGAGCGGCGCCCAAAACGAGTACCCGTAGAAACCGATTGCAGCTAAAAGAAAAATAATCCCCAGCTGCCATATCGTTGGATCGATCAACGCCGCCAAGATTCCAATGGGTCGTACGGTCGTGCGCGCATTTCGTTCGTTCGCGAGCCGGTTGATGAGCCATTCCCGCTCGACGGGAGCGAGCCACCAGGCTAGCTCCGGCCTATCATTGAGATAGAGCAGCACGATGACGCCGAGCAAAATCGCGGGCACGCCTTCGACCAAAAATAACCACTGCCATCCGGCGAGACCGAGCGTGCCATTCAGAGTGAGCAGCGCCCCGGACAACGGGCCGCCGATAACACCACTCACCGGGACCGCGGTCATAAACGCTGCTATTGCGCGTGCGCGTTGCGCCTCTGGATACCACTGGCTCAGGTAATAAACCACTCCCGGGAAGAAACCCGCTTCGGCAGCGCCCAGCAGAAATCTCAGGACGTAGAAAGCCAGCGTTGTTCGCACAAACATCATGGCCACCGAGATCCCGCCCCAAGTCAACATGATGCGCGCGATCCAGCGCCGTGCGCCAACACGGTGCAAAACGAGATTGCTCGGCACTTCGAACAGGCAATATCCCACGAAAAACACGCCGGAACCGAACCCAAACGCAGCCGAACTGAATCCGAGATCGGAATTCATTTGCAGCGCCGCAAAGCCGACGTTCACTCGATCGAGCCACGCTACGATGTAGAGAACGAACAAAAACGGGATCAGCCGGAGCGTGACCTTACGCAGCGTCACTGTCGCAACATCTGGCAGCGTCATGCCGGAAGGTGAAAAAAGTTAAAAAGTTACAGCAGTTACAAGGTTACAATGTTTAGCTGGCTAATGTTTCCAGTTTTTTAAACCGCCTTTGTAACGTTGTAACTTTGTAACCTCTTTAATCTGCGTCATTTCTCACAACGACTTCCAACTTAATTTCCTGGAACGCGAGCTGATCATGGATAAGACCGAGCAATTCGAGCGCGCGTGTATCGGGCATATTCGCGCAACGCAACTCGATCCGCGCCGGTTTGCCGGTCAGCTCCGGATGCGCCTGCGCCATTTCGCCATCGAGCAAAAATGAAACGTAAGCGTTGAACCTCTCTTGTAACGCCAGTAATTGCTCGTCAGAGTCATCCCACTCGTTAGGCTCATTCATAACCAGGACGACTTCGCCCGTTTTCGCGTCCTCTGCGATGACATCGATCACGCCTGTGCGACCTTTTGCGTTTTCAGTTTGATCTTCAGTATTCATTCGGACCATTCGGGGTTAGACGTTCGACGTTCGATGTTCGATGTTCAACAGAAACAAATGATCGACAATTTTACCGCCGAAGAGATCCGCGACCTGCTCAAGCTTGAGCCACATGCCACGTGCGGGTTTGTGCGCGTGACGTTTATCAGCGAAAAGCGGATCGCGGCTGGAGGCTTGCCACCGCCATTCGCAGACGGTCGGCCTACGGGCTCAGCGCTCTATTTCATGGTCACGCCAGATGCGCCTGTGCGGCTCCATCGTATTCGCGCCCTAACCGACGCGCATCTTTGGGCTGAAATCTTCGATCGAAAACTGACTGACATCTTCGCGGTCGAGAGCGAGATCGCGAAAACGGCTGCTGAGACGTTGCAAGCAAGGCTCACAGGCTCGGAGAAAAACTCGATCGCGAAAACACCGACGGTGAATCCGGAAGCTTACGAGCTTTATCTCAAAGAAAAATTTTTCGCCGAGAAGCGGACCGGTGCCGACTTGCGCAAATCGAGCGAGTATTACGATCAAGCGATCGCAAAGGATCCTGACTACCCGCTTGCTTACGTCGGCCTGGCTGATTCCCACCTGCTTCTTTCGGTCTATGGCGGTCGCCTCGCTCGCACCGAAGCCGGCTCCGGAGATCGACAGTAAAGTCATCCCACTTCTTCTCTGTTGTGCCATGAATGAATTCTTCCAGCGTCTGAAAGAGCGCAAGCTGGTGCAATGGGCGATCGCCTACGTCGCCGCGGCCTTTGCATTGCTGCAGGGCATAGACATCGTTGCGCAACAGTTTGGTTGGCCGGAAGGTGTGCGGCGCGGCATTACCTTGGCGTTAGTTGTCGGCTTCCTTGTGACTCTGGTCCTGGCCTGGTATCACGGCGAACGCGGCGCCCAGCGAGTTACTGGCACAGAGCTTCTGATCATCGGCTTGGTGCTCGCTCTTGGCGGTGGATTCCTCTGGCGTTTCGCCGCTTCGTCGCGCACACCGGATAATAAGACCGCGACTGCGCCTAACGAGAGTAGAATGCCTGAGCCAGCAGCCGTCATTCCAGAAAAATCGATTGCGGTGTTGCCTTTTGAGAATCTGAGCAGCGACAAAGAGAATGCCTACTTCACCGATGGCGTGCAGGACGAAATTCTCACCGATTTGGCCAAGATCGCTGACCTGAAGGTTATCAGCCGCACCTCGGTCATGCAGTATAAGACGGATGCAAGACGCAACCTGCGCGAGATTGGTCAGCAGCTAGGTGTCGCCCACTTATTGGAGGGCAGCGTGCAGCGCGCGGCTAATAAAGTGCGCGTCAATGCTCAATTGATTGACGCCCGGAATGACGCGCATCTCTGGGCACAAACCTACGATCGCGACCTGGCCGATGTTTTCGCGATCCAGAGTGAAGTAGCCAAAGCAATTGCCGATCAGTTAGAAGCCAGGCTCTCGCCAGCGGAGAAAAATGCGATTGAGCAACGGCCCACTACCGATGTCGGCGCTTTTGAACTCTATAGCCAGGCCAAAAACCTGATTCTTAATACCGCCTTCAGCGCAGCGGCGGCGCAAAATCTTTACACCGGGATCGACTTGCTCAATCAGGCCTTGGCGCGTGACCCCTCCTTCTTTGCCGCCTACTGCCAACTCGCGTTCGCTTCTGACTCGCTCTATGGCTTAAGTGCTGATCATACCCCGACCCGGCTCGCTACTGGCGACGCCGCGGTTGCCGCCGCCTTTCGACTGCGACCTGACGCAGGGGAAGCGCACCTGGCGCGCGCAAACCATCTTTATCAGGCGTATCGCGATTACGATGGCGCGCTGACTGAACTGGAGGTGGCGCGTCGCACCTTGCCTAACGATCCCAGCATCTTCGAGCAGACGGCAGCGATCATGCGTCGCCGGGGCAAGCATGAGGAAGGGATCGAGAATTACAAGCGCGCGGTTCAACTTGACCCGCGCAACTTCTACACTCTGCAGCAACTCTCTTTAAGCTACACCATTCTGCACCGCTATGCCGAAGCCCTCGCGGCGATCGATCGCGCATTGGCAATCAAACCAGACGATCCCGAAACCAAAGCGACCCGCGCAGTGACTTTCCTGCTCTGGAAAGGTGATTTTCGCCCGTTACATCAAGTCATCGATCAGATTCGCACGCAGAATCCGACCGCAGTCAGGAGTATCGCCGATGTGTGGTTCATTGGTGCCCTGGCCGAGCGCGATGCTACCGGGGCAGAGATGGCGCTGACGGCGCTCGGCAACGGCACCTTCGGCGATAACTCGACGCAGTTTAATGCCGAGTTTGGTCGCGGCCTTCTCGCCAGGATGATGAAAGATGACGCTAAAGCCCATGCCGCATTCGCCGCCATTCGTCCAGAACAGCAGAAAAGGGTGGAGGCGCAGCCCGACTACGGCCCGGCCCTCTGCATTCTTGCGCTGATCGATGCCGGTTTGGGCCGAAAAGAGCAAGCTCTGCAGGAGATTCAACGCGCGGTGCAGCTCGTGCCGCTGGAAAAAGACGCGCTGAATGGAGCGGATATGATCCAGTATTCGGCCATCGTCGCCGCATGGGTCGGCGAGAAGGACCTTGCCGTCCAAAATCTTTCCAAAGCAGCGCTCCTACCTGGCTTCGTCACTTACGGCGCCCTTAAACTGCTGCCATGGTACGACCCGCTCCGCGGCGATCCGCGCTTCGAAAAAATCGTAGAATCTCTCGCGCCGAAGGAACCGCCCAAGTAGAAGAAAGATGAATCCACGCACCCTCTTTACCGAGCTAAAGCGGCGCAATGTCATCCGCATGACAGGAATCTATCTCGTCGGCGCATGGCTGGCCGTGCAAGTAGCCGGGACAGTGCTGCCAATGTTCGGGGCACCCGAGTGGCTTCCCCGCACCATCGTTGTTTTGCTAGCGATTGGGTTCGTTCCCGCGGTGATCTTTAGCTGGATTTTCGAATTAACGCCGCAGGGCCTGAAGCGCGAGGACGACGTGGCGCCCGGGCGATCGATCACTCCGCAGACCGGGCGCCGGATGGATCGCATGATCATCGTGGTGCTGGTCTCGGCGCTTGGCTATTTTGGCTTCGACAAGTTCGTGCTCGCGCCGCGCCGCGAAGCTGCACTGGTGGCTGGCGCAGCGCCTAACGAATCAAAGTCTGTCATTAACGAAAAATCCATTGCGGTGCTTCCATTTGAAAATCTGAGCCGAGACCCTGACAATGCGTACTTTGCCACAGGTATTCAGGACGAAATCCTCACTCGGATCGCGAAGATCGGGGCGCTAAAAGTCATCTCCCGCGTTTCGACGAAGCAATACTCCTCGCGCCCGGACAATCTGTCCGAAATTGCCCATCAACTCGGCGTGGCAAACATTTTGGAAGGCAGTGTCCAGAAGGCCGCCGGTCAAGTGCACGTCAACGTGCAACTTATTTCTGCCGCGACGGACGAACATCTTTGGGCCGAGAGCTACGATCGCAAACTAGAAAACATTTTCGGTGTGGAGGCCGAAGTCGCGGCGGCGGTTGCCGAAGCTTTGAAGGCGAAGCTCACCGGCGCCGAACAACATGCGCTGGAGCAAAAGCCAACAAACAATCCACAAGCCTACGATGCTTATCTTCGTGGAATCGCGTTATACGGCGAAGCCAACACGCTTGATGAACAGTCTAAATCAATACAGCCCTTCGAAGAAGCTGTCCGCCTTGATCCTAATTTTGCAATGGCCTGGGCGATGTTGGCGCGGCTTAATTCGTTTTGGTATTGGGGGGTGGAAGCGACGCCAAGCCGGCGAGCAGCAGCGCAGAAATCGCTCGACACTACCCTCCGGCTTCGGCCCGATCTTCCGGAGGTGCAATTGGCACGGGCATTCTATCAATTCTACGTTCTTGACGATCTCGAAGGCGCGCGTCCGAGCCTTGAGAGGCTCCTGACCAAGCTGCCGAACGACACAGATATTCCTATGGCGCTGGTGTTAATCAGTTTGAAACAGGGACGATGGAACAAAAGCGGTGCGTATGTCAATAGGGCTATTGAACTTAATCCGCGTGAACGATTCTTGCGCATTCAGGCAGCGCAAGTACGGGAAACCGCCCGTGATTTTGCGGGAGCAATTCGGTGTTACGACGAAGCACTTAGTATCTGGCCAGACGAGCCGTATTTGATCGCTGGAAAAGCCTCTGTTTACCAGTCGTTAGGCGAGCTGGATCAGGCAGATCCGCTACTCCAAAAACTTCATCCCACAGTTAAGAATTTTGCCGGCCTCGCAGAAATTTGTCAGCAAGCCAAATTGCGCCGGTCGTATTCAGATACTGCTGGGTTATTACGAAACTGGTTGGCTCAGTTCGGTTCGTCACTGGTCACCATACGCAATTATTATCGCCTATGGCTCGGCGATCTCGAGCGTCTGTCGGGCGATGTCGCCAACGCGAACGCCACTTACGCCCAAGCTCGCGACGAACTTGAGCAAACGCTAAAGGAACAGCCTGATGATGCCTCGGTCTCGGGGAAACTCGCTGAAGCGTATGCAGGGCTCGGCGACAGCCAACTCGCAATGAAATATGTCGAGCGTGCGATCAGTTTGGAGCCCGCGTCGAAGGACGCTTGGGACGGGCCTCGGTATGAAGAGACACGGGCGCGGATTGCAGCACTCTTTGGCCAAAAGGACCTCGCGATTTCCATTTTGACACGTCTGTTGGCGATCCCATACCTAGATCCGATTACCCCAGCGCGGTTACGGCTCGATCCCGATTTCGATCCATTGCGGAACGATCCGCGCTTCCAAAAACTCTGCGAAGAGAAACCAAAGTGAATCCGCGCAATTTTTTCGCCGAACTGAAGCGGCGCAACGTTTATAAGCTCACACCAACAAATTCTCTCCCAACCGAGCTGAGGCTGGCTGACTTGAATCGGCGAGAGCATTCTCGTATCTTCGGTCAATGAGCAGCGAAGCGGCCAAGTTATTGCAGCGGTTCGACCAGCTTCCTTTTCAGGAGCAGAAAGAACTGAGCGCCGCGATTCTGAAACGCACCGCTAAGTTCGACTACGAGGAGCCCTCGGACGAAGAATTGACTGCTGCGGCGGCGCGCGTTTTCGAGGTTCTTGATCAGGAAGAGGACGATGCCGCGTCGCGGTGAAGTCTGGCTGGTCGATCTTGGGCTGGCGCAAAAGATCCGACCTGCTCTTATCCTTAGTACCGCTTACTCAGACGCCGACCGTGCATTGATCACCGTTATTTCACACACGACAAAGATTCGTGGCTCGAATTTCGAGCTGCCGGTCTCCGCGCCGTTTCTCAAGCCAGGGGCATTTGTTGTGCAAAGCGTTACCACAATCCCAGCGAAGCTTGCCTTGCGGCGACTCGGCGCACTCTCAGCTGAGGAATTGAAAGCGATTGAAGATGGCGTTCGACATTGGCTGGCTCTGTAGCCAATGATCCTGCCGATCGCGCCGGAGCATTACGCGACAAGAGCATAGACAGCATGAACCCGCACAACTTCTTCGCCGAGCTGAAGCGGCGCAACGTTTACAAGGTCGCGGTCGCGTACGCAGTCGTTGGCTGGGTGATTGCACAGATTGCGACGCAGATATTTCCATTCCTGGAGATCCCGAACTGGGTTATTCGTTTGGTTATCGCGCTGATCGCAATCGGGTTTCCGATCGCGCTCGTGATCGCATGGGCGTTTGAAGCAACTCCTGAAGGAATCAAGCGAACTGAAGTGGCTGATGCCATGCCGACTATAACCAGCCACAAAAAGCACGCCTGGATTTTTGTTGTGATCGTTGGTGCCGCGCTTTCAGTCGGCTTGTTTTTCATCGGACGCTACACGGCATCCCGCACAAGCAAAGACGGACGGCCCGGCGGTCCGTCCCTACAACAAAAATCGATTGCGGTCTTGCCCTTCGATAATCTGAGCCGCGATCCGGACAATGCGTTTTTCGCCGAAGGTGTGCAGGATGAAATCCTCACCCGGCTAGCAAAGGTCGCCGACCTGAAAGTCATCGCTCGCACTTCAACCCAGAAATTCAAGAGTGCGCCTGCTGACTTGCGTGAAGTCGCAAAGCAACTCGACGTAACAAACATCCTCGAAGGCAGCGTCCAGAAAGTGAACGATCAGGTGCGGGTCAACGTGCAGTTGATCAACGCGCTCACGAACGCACATCTATGGGCTGAAATTTACGATCGCAAATTAAGCGACATCTTTGCGGTCCAAAGCGACATCGCCAAAACCGTCGCCGATACTTTGCAGGCGAAGCTTACCGGCTTGGAAAAACAGATGATGGCGGCGCAGCCGACGAGCAACACAGAAGCCTACGAGCTGTACCTCAAAGGCAGATTTTTTTGGAATAAACGGACCGGTGCCGATTTGAAACGCGCAATCGATTATTTCAATCAAGCGATTGCGAAAGATCCAAACTACGCGCTGGCCTATGCCGGCCTGGCTGATTCGTACACACTCCTCTCTGTCTTTAGTGCTGCTTCTCCGCAAG
>Ga0209056_10002103_pt1 | contig 21645 bp, 12 predicted proteins | sample GraSoiAngelo_114_FD_185876 | JGI IMG/M metagenome (GOLD analysis project Ga0209056, IMG submission 185876) | Grasslands soil microbial communities from the Angelo Coastal Reserve, California, USA - 14_0903_13_40cm (SPAdes) (version 2) | ecosystem: Environmental > Terrestrial > Soil > Grasslands...
AGCGGTTCGGAATGACAATCAAAAAGAGTTAGTGACAGTTGCCACTGCCGGAATCGCTGAAGGTCTTACCTTCTTCCGGGACGAACTGCCAGTCATAACTTTTGGGATGGAGGGTGAGCTTGAGCACGCCGAACGTGTCCGCCTGGTGCGCTTCGCTGTTGGCAACGAGGTTGGCGAAAATGCGATGCGAGTTCTTGCCGCCCGTACCTACGACAAATTCGCGAATGCCATGCTGGGGATCAGCTTTTCCGTTTGGATCTTGGAGTGCGAAGCGTTCGTAATCATGATCGTGGCCGTTAATCACGATGTCTGCGCCGGCATGATAAAGAATCTCCCACAGCGGATTAACTTCGACGTCATTGCCATGCGCTAAGCCTGAACTGAATAACGGTTTATGAAAATATGCCAGCGTGCATCCGGCCACGCGATTCTTCAAATCTTGCTGCAGCCACTTCCCTTGCTCGGAGGCAGCGGAACATCCGCCCACCGCTGCACATTCGCTATTCAGCGAAATGATGTGCCATTGTCCGAGATCGTAACTGTAATAGGCCTTTAGGGGGTCGCCGGCTACTGCCCCGAAGTAGCGAACGTAACCTGATGCACCGGTGCTGTGATACTCATGATTGCCTGGTGCAGGTCGAGTGCGGTCCTTGAATCGTCCCCAGGTGGGCGCGTAGCAGTTGCTGAAATCCTTATCGCTGCCGTTGGGGTAGGCGAGATCTCCCGTGGCAAAAACCGTTCCGGGAATTTTATCGATCAGTTTTGCGGTGGCGTATGCGCCAGCAAGGTCGTCGCAACTGGCGATATCGCCAGCGCCGACGAGGACCGGATCGGACGTGGAGGCTCGAGGTTCACCGGAGGCCACTACTAAGATTTCGAATTGTCCTGCTTCGGCTGTGGACAAGAACAACTGATGCGTCTTGGGATCCAACGCCATGGTCTTCGCCCGCGGCACGGTCTTCACGCTCTCCACGACTGAGTATTTGTCCATGCTGTCCTGGTGAATAACGGTAATCGTGCCTTCACCGTTGGAGTTGAAGATCAGGCGCCTTTCAGAATCGAAGACGGTCGCGTCCACGTGATCGCCAATCGGCAACGTGGTGATGACCTGGCCGGTATCGGAGTTCATCACCGCCATCACTTTGCTGCGGCAACCGATGAAAAGGCGATGGTGCGGGTGATCCATGGCCATGCTAGAAGGAGACTGGCAAGGCGCAGTCGGCCAGCGGGCTTCGATTTTCAGGTTGCGGGAATCAATTTTCACCACCAGGCTCTGGTCTTCGAGATTGTCGAAGACATGGCCCTCGCTGTCTGCATTGGCGAACTCGGGACCACCGCCCAAGTCAATGGTGCCGGCGACTTTTCCATCCGCGGCCTGGATCACCGTCGTACTGTTGCCGTCGCCATTGAATGCGAACACCCGCGAAGTCGCGGGATCATAAATAATCGCGTCGGGGCCTTTTCCACTCGTCACCGTACCGAGAGTTTTCAGCGTTTTCAAATCGAAGATGGTGACGGTTGAGGTCTTGCCGTCGCTGACAAAACCGCGGCCTAAGTCCGGGGCAATTGCGATTCCGTGAACTCCCAGCGTGTTGGGGATCTTGCCAACGACGGCACCGGAATCGACGTCTAGCACCTCGACTTGGGTTCCGTGGGACACGTAGAGGCGACGGGCTTTTTCGTCAACGGTGAGGTAGTCCCAACTGCCCTGACCGGGGATGGGGACTCGCTTGATTATGTGATAGCCGGGAGCAGATTGAGCCGAGGCAACCACATTCAACAGCGGGGCCAAAGCAGCCAAGATAACGAGCCTTTTCAGTGCATCCTCCTGCGTAGAAAATCCTAAAAGATTATGCCCCTCACACCCAAACAGAAACAAGCGGGCCCGTTATTTTCCTTCGCCCGCGAGAGTATTGCACGACGAAATTCTCATCTGCGCTCACCCGACAGTACATAGCGGAAGCCGACCGCGTAGGTAGGCTTGTAGAACTCGCGCTGCACGACGTATTGAGGGCTGCCGTTGTAGAAACCGAAAACTTCGTTGTTCATGTTCAGCCCGTACACAATCGCGGAGAGCCCTCTCCACAATCGTATGCTGCCCTGCGCATCGATTTGCAAGTGCGCGTAAAGATAGTTGTCGCCGCTCGGGCCTCGGATGCCAGTTGGGTCCGCGTTATCTGCCCATTGGTATTGATAGATATTCGCACCGTTGTAGCTCATGCCGAGTCGAACGGACACTCGATCCCGATCGTAGGTCGGACTGAAGTTCCATGTATTCGGGGCTTGGCGCAAAAGCCTGGGGTGGTCCGAACGGCCGGGCAGCCCGTTGGCTTGGGAAGCTGTGTAGCTGTAGTTTGCGGAAATGCCAAGTCCGCGCAAACCTCCAGGCAGAAACGACAGGTGCTGCTGGTAGGCAAGTTCAAAGCCGGCGACGTAGGCGCTTCCGGCATTACCCGGCTGCGACACTTGAAAACCGGCGTAAGGACCGCTCGTAGGTTGAGTGAGCGTCAAGATGATTGGGTCGGCCAGGTCTTTGTAAAAGACGCCAGCTTGAATCATTCCCAAAGGCTTCAAGTATTGCTCGAACAACAGGTCAAAGTTGTTAGCATGCTCGGCCTTGAGAGCGGGATTCCCGATATTGAAAGTGAAAGGATTCGTGGACGTATCTTCGCTTACCGCTGCCGTAATGTCCTGTGGATCGGGGCGCGAGAGACCTCGGCCATACACAAGCCGCAACGCGGAATCATTAGTCAACCGGTAGCGCACAGCGACGCTCGGCAGAACGTCCACGTACGACCCATTGCCGGGAACCGAGAACGTATTATTCACGTCACTATAGCTCAGGGTGTTCAGCTGAGTGCCTTCAAAGCGAACGCCGGTTACGAAGCGGAATCTGCCAATGTCCACAGTGTTCATTAGGTAGCCGGCCGAGACACGTTCGACCAGGTTGAAGGCTTCGTCACTGCAATAGGAGCAACCCGGAACGTAGGTAAAGGCGCTCGGATTCGCCGCAACAAAGTTGGTTATCTTGTCCCAGCTTGCTGCAGGGCCAAATGGATAGTGACCGTTGTAATAGTTGTTGTTGTGAAAGCCGCCAATGAACTGGGTCATTGGCAAGGTCCCGTTTGGATCCCATTCGTTCACATATCCATCGTCGAACTTGTGCGCGTTGCGAACTTTTCCACCGATCTCGAAAGTCGAGAGGTGCGAACCCAGGTGATAGTTGCGGGCGTAAGAGACGGAGCCAAGCAGATTAAGTTGAGCAGTCTGACCCAGAGACTTGGTTACGTCGGTGAGCTGATACATCGAAGGACCGTAAGCGTTGTCCCGTCCGGGCGTGAAGCAGTTAGGACTCCACTGCGGGATGTATTTATTTCTGGTCGCAGCGGCGTCGAAGACACAACCGGTGGAACTTGAAAGCGGCGATCCAGAGATCGGATCGAAATCGGCCCCAGGGTTCCCAGCGGATGCCAACTGTGCAGCGCGCGCGACGGAAAAGTCCCAGGTGAGCCATGACGAGGTGAATACGTGGCGGGCGCCAATCGTGACGCTTCCGATCCTGAAATCAGGACGACGACTGGAGGTATTGTAGGATGGCACGTCGCCATTATTCAGAGAATAGACCCAGCGGTCGCCATAGTCCTTGAAATCCGAATATAAACCGCGAATGTAAAGGCTGGACATCTCTCTCAGTTTGTAGTCCACGGTTCCAGCAAATCCCCAGCGCGACCTATCGTAGCGGTACTCGCGAATGTCCATGGAATCGTAACTCGGAGCGGCGGTGCCAGCTGTTGGAACCGGCTCAATGTCGTCTATTCCGCGGCCGTTGTAGTCGTAGCTCCCCCCGAATAGAATGCCCAGCTTCTTCTGGGGACCGAAACGCTGGCCAACCGTCGCATCCCACTGGCTAACGTACCGGCCATTTACGATCGGCGTGTATCCACCCAAACCATCCAAGATCAGAGTTGGCGACTCGCCGGCCATCTTCGTTTTCAGATCAACCGAACCGCCGATGCCGTCGCCGTCCATATTGGCTTCTAATGTCTTGTTGATTTCAACCGACTCCACCAGATCAGCAGGAATGGTATCCAGCTTCACCTGTCGCACCCCGCCTTCCGGTGAAGGAACATTAATCCCGTCGATGGTCAGGTTGCTGAGGCGAGGCTCGGTGCCGCGAATTTGAACATACTTGCCTTCACCCTCGTCGCGCTCGAGGGTGACACTCGGTAGCCGACCGATGGCGTCGGCGACATTTGCGTTGGGCAGACTGGTGATAACTTCTGCCGGCAACACCTGCAGAATGTTATCGGCCGTGCGCTCTTCGTTGATAGCCTCCGCCTCACCGTGCGCACGCTCGGCATAGACCATGATCTCTTCGTTCTTGCTGGCCACTTTGAGAGTGGCATCAGCACGTACAAACTGCCCGCCAGCGACAGTGACCTTGGTTGAATACGTCGAGAACCCGACGTAGTGCACGGTTAGCGTGTATTCGCCCGCTGCCAGGTCCGAGATATTGAATTCTCCCTGACCGTTAGTGACTGCGGATGCGCTGCCAGGCTGCAACTCAATTCGCGCGCCGGGTAGAACCGCGGCGGCAGAATCCATGATGCGGCCGCTGATTCCGCCTCGATTGGCCTGCGCTGCGGCAGAGCTGTGCAGCATGAAACCGGCCATCGTTGCGGCGAATAACAGCGCAAATACACTTCTGCGGGCCATGGCGTCTCCTTTGAAACTGTCCTGTTCTGAATCTAGGATTTTAGAAACGCGACGGTGAAGGGATGTTGAACAGATGATGAAACGAGGGTTAAATCTGTTTCGCAGCGATGCCGAGGACCTACCAGTTGTGCATGGTTCCATCCAGCTTGCGGTTGATGGGCAGATACGCGCGCTGGTATGGATATTTGATGGCGAGCGATTCGTCGAGATCAACTCCGATGCCGGGAGCGTCGCCGGGGTGCATGAAGCCATCTTTGAACGAATATGCGTGCGGAAAAACTTTGTCCGTCTCCGGAGTATGAGGCATGTATTCCTGAATTCCGAAGTTGTGCACGCTGAGATCGAAATGCAAAGCTGCACCCATGCAGACAGGGCTTAGATCGGTCGCGCCGTGTGATCCGGTCCGCACCTGATATATCTCCGCCAGGCTGGCGATTTTTTTCAGGTGCGTAATTCCGCCGGCATGGACGACTGTGGTCCGGATGTAATCAATCAACTGCTCCTGGATGAACTGCTGGCAATCGAAGATCGTGTTGAACACTTCGCCCACCGCGAGCGGCGTGGTGGTGTGGCGACGAATCAGGCGAAAACTTTCTTGCAGCTCGGCAGGAGTTGGATCTTCGAGCCAGAATAAAGAATATGGTTCTAGCTCTTTTCCGAGGCGCGCGGCTTCGATAGGGGTGAGGCGATGATGGGCGTCATGCAACATGTGCATCTCGGGACCAAACTCTTTCCGCAGTCGATCGAACAGCTGCGGAACAAATCGCAGGTAATGCTCGCTGGACCATTGATTCTCTGGCGGCGCGTCTTTCTCGGCGGGTTCGTAAAACATTTGGCCGCGACCTACGCCGTAGGTGCTGTTCAGCCCGGGAATTCCAGATTGCGCTCGCACGGCCTTATATCCCAGCTCAACATAGTGCCCGAAGGCTTCTACTGTCTTCTCGACGTCGGCGCCGCTGGCATGACCATAGACGAGCACCGCTTCACGCGATGCGCCTCCTAGAAGCTGATACAGGGGAGTGTTCAGGCTTTTGGCTTTGATGTCCCAAAGCGCGGTATCAACGGCGGCGATTGCGCTCATGGTTACAGGGCCACGTCGCCAATAAGCACCTTTATAAAGGTATTGCCAGAGGTCTTCTATCCGGCGAGCGTCGCGGCCGATCAACAGCGGAACAATATGATCGGAGAGATAGCTGGCGACCGAAAGTTCGCGTCCGTTCAGGGTGGCGTCGCCGAGGCCGTGGATGCCGTCTTCAGTGACGACTTTCAGCGTGACGAAATTGCGTCCGGGACAGCAAACGATAACTTTGGCGTCAACAACTTTCATGGTGTGCTAGGAAAAACATTTTAACCGCAAAGGACGCAAAGGTCGCGAAGGCTAAGAGACTCTATCAGTCAAATCCCCACCCTCCGCCAAAAAAAACAAACGGAAGGGTGGAGCAACCGTCGTATGAGAATCCAGCTAATGCGAATCCCGCGCGACTTTCGCACCGCTGTTTCCGACCAGAAAATCCAAATCCGCGCCCTTGTCAGCCTGCATCACATGCTTGGCGTAGAGCCTGAGCCATCCGCGTTCTGGCAGCGGCTGAGCAGTCCACTTCGCGCGGCGTGCAGCAAGAATATTGTCTTCAACTTCCAGACGAAGCTCGCGCTTCTTCACGTCGAGCGAGATCGTGTCCCCAGATTGCACCAGGGCCAGCGGGCCACCGGCCGCAGCCTCGGGGCAAACATGCAGAACCACGGTTCCATAAGCCGTGCCGCTCATGCGCGCGTCGGAAATTCGGACCATGTCGGTCACGCCCTTGCGCAGGAGCTTTGGAGGTAGCGGCATGTTGCCGACCTCCGCCATGCCAGGATATCCCTTCGGACCACAATTCTTCAGCACCATGACGCAGGTTTCGTCAATGTCGAGCGACTCGTCGTTGATGCGCGCGTGAAACTGTTCAATATTTTCAAAAACGACTGCGCGGCCGCGATGTTGCAATAGATGTGGACTTGCAGCCGAGAGCTTGATCACCGCTCCGTCCGGCGCCAGATTGCCTCGCAGAACTGTAATTCCCGCGTTCGGTTTAAATGGAGTGGAAAATTCATGAATGACTTCGCGATTCCAGCAAGGCGCTTCGGTGACGTTCTCCCAGATGGTCTTGCCGTTTACGGTCAATGCATCTCGATTGAGTGCACGGGCCTGGCCCAGTTCGCGCAGAACTGCAGGCAAGCCTCCAGCGTAGAAATAATCTTCCATCAGGTACTTTCCAGATGGCTGCAAATTCACCAGGCACGGCAGTTCCGAACCCAGCTGTTCGAAATCGTCGAGGCATAGCGGCACACCGATTCGCCCTGCAATCGCAACCAGGTGAATGACCGCGTTAGTTGAGCCACCAATGGCGGCATTCGCGCGAATCGCATTTTCAAATGATTGCCGGGTGAGAATTTTTGCGATGCCGAGATCTTCGTGGACCATCTGCACAATGCGCCGACCGGTCATCTGCGCCAGCGTATTGCGGCGTGCATCAACTGCAGGGATGGCAGCATTGCCGGGCAAACTCATACCTAGCGCCTCCACCATATTGGCCATCGTGGAGGCCGTACCCATGGTCATGCAATGGCCCTTCGAACGGTGCATGCAGCTCTCGGCGGCAAAAAAATCCTCTTCGGTCATTTCGCCGGCGCGGAGTTGCTCCGACATTTGCCAGAGACCGGTGCCGGAACCCACATCGTGTCCGCGATACTTTCCCGACAACATAGGGCCGCCGGAAACGCCGATCGTCGGAAGACCGCAGGATGCAGCTCCCATCAGCAGGGATGGAGTGGTTTTGTCGCAACCCATGAGTAGAACTACCCCGTCAACAGGATTGCCTCGGATAGACTCTTCAACATCCATGCTGGCAAGGTTTCGAAACAGCATGGCCGTGGGACGAAGCTGGGTTTCGCCCAACGACATGACCGGAAATTCCAGAGGAAAGCCGCCGGCTTCCCACACTCCGCGCTTGACGAACTCGGCAATTTCGCGGAAGTGGGCATTGCAAGGCGTGAGCTCCGACCAGGTATTGCAGATGCCAATGATGGGGCGTCCATCGAACAGATCGTGTGGCCAGCCCTGGTTCTTCATCCAACTGCGATACATGAAACCTTCGCGGTCGCGACGTCCGTACCATTCCTGGCTGCGCAGTTTTTTCATGGGGATTAGAATCGTGGAAAGATTTTAACCGGAAAGATCGCCGCGCAGTCGCAAAGTTCGCAAAGTTCGCAAAGAAAGTTATTCCAGGAGCCAAACGTGAACCATCGTTCTGTAGGGCAGTGCACGCCTCATCGAATGATTTCTGTTCTGTTTACATTTTTGATTTTCGCGTCGGTTGCGCGAGGGTGGGCCTCACCCGGAGCCAGTAAGGCCCTGCAAATCTACTTCGTGGATGTCGAAGGCGGGCAGGCGACATTGTTTGTCACGCCAACCGGGCAGTCGCTGCTGATTGACACCGGATGGCCGGGCTTTGATGGCCGTGACGCCGATCGCATTGTGGCGGCGGCAAAAAAGGCCGGTATCAGCAAGATTGACTATGTCCTGATCACGCACTTCCATATGGACCACGTCGGTGGAGCGCCGCAATTGGCAGATCGCATTCCGATCGGAACATTCATTGACCATGGCGAGAACCGAGAGAGCACAGACGCGCCTACGGTGCAGGTATGGCAGGCGTACCAAAAATTGTTAGCTTCAGGAAAATACAAGCGCATCACTGCCAAGCCGGGAGACGTTCTTCCACTCAAGGACGCACACGGGACAGTTGTCAGTTCCGATGGAGTGGTCATCGCGAAGCCATTGCCCGGAGCTGGTCAGGACAACCCAGCGTGCAAGAACGCCGAACAATATCCGGCTGATCAAACTGAAAATCGGCGCTCGCTGGGAACGCTGATCACGTTCGGGAAGCTGCGAATTCTCGATCTAGCTGACTTAACCAAAGATAAAGAGATGGAGCTGATGTGTCCGGTGAACAAACTGGGCAAGGTCGATATCTACATCGTGTCGCACCACGGATGGGGGCAGAGTGGGAGCCCGCAGCTGGTAAACGGAATTGACGCGCGAGTCGCGATCATGGACAACGGAGCGAAAAAAGGCGGAACACCATCGGCATGGGACATCCTTAAGAAATCGCCGCATCTGGAAGATTTGTGGCAATTGCACTTCTCTGACGAGGGTGGGCCAAGCCACAATGTCGCCGACGAGTTCATTGCAAACCCTCAAGGACCTGATGCGGGAAATTACCTGAAGCTGACAGCCCACGCCGACGGCAGCTTCGATGTTTTCAATTCGCGCACGCAAAAAACCAAACACTATCCAACGCAGTCTTCTGATACTCACTAGAGTTTCAGAAACGACATCCGCGCCTTCAATATCTATCCGATCATTTCGGTAGGCTTCGGATACAAGTTCTAACGATTTACGACCAAATCTCTTGCATCTTATCTCCGGTCGGCGTCACTCGTTCTGTTCGACTAATGATATAGCGCACTGCCGTCCAGCGGTTTCAATTCCTGCCCTGAAGCAGCCCATCCCACGCTCAGCACCGCTCCGCCTGTGCCCTGAAAATATTTAAGCTCCATCTTGTGAAATCCCTGCCGGAGAGGAACGTAGCCAGTGACTACTTGGCTGGCGTGGTTGCCGTCATTGTTGACGATCTCTTCGCCGTCAATCTGCAGAACCGTTCCGTCGTCTGATTCCACCGCAAACTTGTAGAAGCCGTCAGTGGGAACTTTGAGGTATCCCTCAAATGTGACCCCATAGTTCACTTGCCGACCGAACTGCTGCGGGTCAAACGAACTGGTAATCCCTGTCGTGGCCTGAGTGCCGAGATCGAAATCTTGTGTGCTGGTGAACTTCCCGTCAAACAATGTAAACGTCAGGCCCGGCCGGTTCTCGGTGTAAGGGACCGCATCTCGATACGAACGCCGCAACAGAGTGGCCGTGTAAACAATGCTGCGCCGACCTCGCGGGGTAACGACAATAAGATTTAATAATGTCTTTTTATCCGGCGGAAGAGGGACCTGGAAGGGCATCTGATAACGCGGCGATTGGTCGGTTGGGGCGCTGCCATCGAGCGTGTAGTAAATCTGGCTGCCGGGGATGAGGGAACTCAGTTGTACCCGTACGTGATCGTCGGTGGCAGTATAAAAATCCTTGAATCCGTCTGGTTCAGGAATCCGATAGTTTACATCCTGCTTTTCCAGCCGGCCGAGGTGATATGGCAGCCGCTGCAGAAAACCAGCATAGTCTTTGCTCTCCTCCGGTGACCACACCACTTCGGACAGTGCCAACAATCGCGGGACCGTCATGTACTCCAGATGTTGTGGCGTGCTGATGTATTCGGTCCACAGATTTGCCTGCGCGCCAAGAATGTACTTCTGATCGTCTGACGTCAGCTCTCCAGGGATTGGGTCGTAGCCGTAGACTTTCTCGAGTGGGATAAAACCGCCTATACTCGGAGGTTCCCGCTTGGCGTCGCCCTGGTTGTAATCGAAATAACAGTAGTCGGTTGGACTCATTATGACTCCGTGCTTTTGCTTTGCAGCTGCGATGCCTCCACCCTCACCCCGCCACGACATTACAATTGCATTCGGAGCCAAACCGCCTTCCAGAATCTCGTCCCACCCGATCGTTCGTCTTCCCTTGGAGCGCAAGAATTTCTCCATACGCTGAACAAAGTAGGTCTCGAGTTCATTCTCGTCTTTCAATCCCTCGCGCCTCATAACTGCTTGCGCGGCCGCACTCTGCTTCCAGCTATCTTTCGAAACTTCGTCGCCGCCAATGTGGACATAAGATCCCGGAAACAGCGTGATCACCTCATTCAGCACGTTCTGGAGGAATGAGAACGTTTCCTCGTTGGGGCAAAAAACGTCGTTGTGAACGGTGGCTCCAGAGCTCCCCGCGGACGGTGCAGGCGTGCATCCCAGTTCCGGGTATGCGGCCAAAGCAGCCTGCGAGTGCCCAGGCATTTCGATCTCGGGAATCACCGTAATGAAGCGCGCCTGAGCATAGGCCACTATGTCCTTGATCTGCTCCTGGGTGTAATAGCCACGAACGTAGGGATCGAAATTGTCCTCTGTAGAGGGATTCTCACTCTGCGGGCCAATATCAGTCAGCCGGGGATATTTCTTGATTTCAATGCGCCATCCTTGATCGTCCGTGAGGTGCCACTGAAATCTGTTGATCTTGTATTGCGCCATCAAATCGAGAAAATTCTTAAGGAACGCGACAGAGTAAAAATGCCGCCCCACATCTAGCAGTACTCCGCGATAATGGAACCGCGGGTAATCAGTGATGTCAACGGCCGGCAGCGCGACCGAGGGTTTGACACCCAACGGCAGCAGTTGTGTCAGGGTCTCCATGCCATAGAACAACCCTGCCGGCCGCCCCACAACACGAATTTCTATTGGCGTGACCACCAACCGATAGCCCTCAGCCGGCAAGTTTCGGCCGCCAGCTTGGGTGAAAGAGATATATGTTCCCCTCTGGGGCGCCGCAGTCTGGATTCTCAGATGGAGGCCGTGGTTGCTGAGTAAGAAATCATTCAACAGGCCAGCGATCCTGCGAGACTCTTCATCGACGGCCACGACTCGAGTTTGATTGTTGAGCGTGAAAGTGCCTGGCAAAGGCTTAACCTTGACTGGCAACGGAACGATATTCAAGTGCGGGACGGAAGGATTTTCCGCCTGAACTAAGCTGGCCACTGTGAGCAGGATCACTACCTGCATCAGATGTCCGACTATCTTCATCGACCAAATTCCTCGTTGATCACTGACTCGCTGGCGTGATGACAATATCCCGATAAGCTACGTGTCCTTTTTAACTACCTTGCAGGTACATCAAGTCCCGGCATTTCTTCAGAGGCAGCTCTCAGCGAACCGGCTCGTCCGCACGATGGCGGAAGATTCACCTCCATGCGAGTGTCGTAACAGAATTGCTCGCCAGAGTCAGCTCCGCTACCAGCGCGCCCATCCGCAATACGACTCGACGCGCGGTCGCTGGGTTGGTGATCACCATGATGCTTTGGCCGTCAGGATTCTCGCACGCGATATGAACAACGTCCCCTTCGATACCCTGAGAATCGAACCGGTGCGCACCGCGACTGATCAGGCGAGAAAAATGCGCGAACGCCCAGTACTGGCCGCTGCGGGTTATTTCCTTCGTCTGCGAATGAATTGTTACAAGTCCACCGCAGGAAAAGGGCCCGATGTTAGGGCGCCCGTGCTCATCCAGGGCTAGATTCCAGCCCGTAATCGAGCGGCACCAGTTGCGTAGGGCCTCAGTAAACGTGCGTCCCCATTTGGCCCAATCGGTGGCATAGTCGGGGCTGGTGAAATCGGGGCCACCCTCTGTCCAAAACATCGCAGCCTCGGGATGCGCGTCCTGAACGCGCGACATCATCTCGGCGCTGCCCGCGTAACCGTGCCACGCGACTGCGTTGGCGTACTGGCGCAAGCCTGGATCGTCAAGTTCGCATATCGCCCGGCCCCAAAGGTTGTAGTTGTGATCAAGCAGCCAAATCTTCGTCGGAATGTTGCCGGCTCTTAGCACCGGCCCCAAATGTTTTTTCACGAACTCAATTTCATATTCTTGTCCCCACAGGCATGCGGGCATGCGACCGTCCTGATCGGTGTCCACTTCATTCTGCGAGGTAACTGCCTGGATCGCCACGCCTTCGGCAGCGTACGCTTGCAGAAACTTCACGAAGTATTGCGCGTAAGCTCCGAAATACTTTTTCCGCATGGAGCCGCCTAGCATGGAACCATTTGCTTTCATCCAGCCGGGTGGGCTCCAGGGAGACGAAAACAGAAACAGTTCAGGGTTCACCTTTCGTGCTTGCCGCAGTGCCGGCAGCAGGTACCCACGGTCGTGATCGATCGAGAAGCGTTTCAGGTCAGGATCGGGTTCGCCTTCGTCAAAGCTGTACACCTCAGTCGAATAGTCACTTGCACCGATGCAAGTGCGGCAGACGTTGAGACCCAGTTCAGAAGGGTGAAAGAGTTCGTGGAACAACTGCTGCCGCGAATCTTCGGACAACTGGCTGACCAGGTAACAGGAGGCATCGGTAAACGCAGCACCGAATCCAAGAATCTCCTGAAATTTGTTTTCTGGGTTGAGCGTGATGATCGCGCCGGAGAGCTTCCGGCCCGAGCTCGGCCGCCACGCAGAGGCAGGTGCGACTTCAAACCGTCGTATCTCATCGGTCACCCGCACAGTGATTTCACCTGGGCCGGGATTGCCTGTATTCCGAGAAGGCCGCGCCCCTAGCGCTTCGGTAGCGGCGCTGGCTGCCAGCCCTGCGGCAGAGAATTTGAGGAAGTCGCGTCTCGTACGTTGTGTGGGCATTTTACCTCCCAACATCTCAGGATTTGGTGAGGCGGTGTGTTGATTCTGCTGGCATGCCCTTGATTCAGCCCGATTCAAACAGCCCTACTCGAAATAGCCTGCACTGCGTTACTGAACCGGTTATGCCAGACTCTGGCCGCACCGATGAGATTGGCATCTTTTCCAAGCGAGGCCAGAGCGAGTTCCGTCTTTTCATGCGGAACGAAGCGGCAGCCACGGGTGATTTGTTTGCGAATGCCGTCCAGAAAAAGCGGAGCACTCCGCATCAAACCGCCGCCCAAAACAATCCTGTCAGGAACAAAGAGGTTGATCAGGTTTGCGATGCCGAGGCTGAGATAATAGGCCTCGCGATCAACGGCTCTGCGAGCCAGTTCGTCTCCTTCAAGAGCAAGCTTGCAGACTTGCTTGGCCGTGCGATAGGAGTCACTCGCCGGCGCCTGCTCGTGAGCCCAGGCTGCCATGGCCGGTCCGCTGGCCAGCGATTCCCAACAACCTCGAAACCCACAGGAGCATGCCGGTCCGGAGAGATCAATTACCTGATGCCCAAGTTCGGGATGAGATCCACCGACACCGCGATATAAGTGTCCATCGAAGAGGATGCCGCCACCGATGCCGGTGCCGACGGTGATATAAATCAGCCGCGACTTGCCCCATCCTGCCCCCCATGCGGCTTCCGCTAGTACACCCGCATCAGCGTCGTTTTCCAGTGCGACATTGACTCCGAAGAGGTGGGCCAGATCTCGCACTGGGTTCTTCCGGCGCCAATCAGGAAGGAAGTCTAAATCGCCAAGTTCGCCGGTGACGGGATCGACGGGGCCAGTTGATCCAATGCCGATGCCAGTGATCTCGACGCGGGCGTACCGCTCCATTTCGCGAAACATGCCGGCGATCTTTTCAAGTCCCGCCGAATAGCTCGAATCGGAACCAGTCACGATCTCGTTCTTGGCGAGCACCTTGCCGCTCTCATTGACCAAACCGACCGCCAGCTTGGTTCCTCCAATGTCAACTGCTCCAATCATAGATTTTCTGCCCTGCCGGCCAAGAACACGACCTTAAGCGCGAAGTAAATAACTCGCGACATATGCGGCCGCGCACAAGAATAGCAATAGCCAAGGCGTGCGACGAACCCGGTCAACGCTACCCCTCGACTCGCGATCAAGTCTTGATCATTTTAGTCGCCTCATCCCAGTGCACAGCTTGCTGGCGAAAGTACGATTCATTGGCCATGTGACATGCCAATGCTGCGTGGTGGCCGAAAATCGCGTCTTCTACAACCGGCTTGCGTGAGCGCACGGATTCGAAGAAAGTCCATAGGTGGGGCCTGACGTCGTCATAATCCGCCGCCTTGAATGACACCGTCTCCGGCATGGGCTCCTGACCAAGTTTCGGATCGTTCTCCGCGTGCCATCGTTTCTCGTAAGCTGCTCGCATTGCATGCGGGAAACTGCCAGCGTAGTAGCTGGGGGCCGAATCTTTTCCGCTCTGCGGCGTGTATGTCAGCCCGAACTCGGTCATTTCGAGGATGCCCTTCGATCCCTGGAAACGGTAGGTCTCCGGCATATCGGTACCGAGGTTGAGTCGCATATAGACAGGAATGCCGCGGTATTGGAATAGGCTTGCGTGAACGTCCGGCATGTTGCGACCATCTTTCCAGCGCAAAATCCCTCCCATGGCCATCGCGCGTTCGGGAGGCTCATTCCAGCCCAGGACGAACATCATTCCGCTCACCAGGTGCACCAAGAGATCGCCAGCGACGCCTGTACCGTATTCCTTCCAACACCGCCAGCGGGCAAAGATCTCTGGATTGAACGGCCGCTTCGGCACCGTGCCCTGCCACGTCTCCCAGTCGAGGTTCTGTGGCGAAAGATCGAAAGGTGGGGGATACTGCCAGGCCCCGGTCGGATCATTGCGGCCGAGCCAGCCTTCCACCATCATGAGGTCGCCGATCATGCCCTGCTCAATCAGTTCCTTCGCTTTCTTGCAGATCAGCGAACTCACACGTTGTGACCCAATCTGAACGATGTGTCCAGTGCGCTTTTGCGCCTCTGCCATCTCGACACCCTCAGCAGCCGTGTGCGACATCGGCTTTTCGCAGTAGATATCCTTGCCCGCGGACACCGCGTCCACCACGATCTGCTTGTGCCAGTGATCGGGGACAGCCGCTATGATGCAATCAATGTCCTTGTCTGCCAGGAGTTCCTGGTAGCGACGGGTCGCCGGCAAATTCGGCTTGGCGGTGATCTCGCGGGCCAGGGTGTGGCGGCCGTCGTAGAGATCGCAGGCTTTCACGCACTCCACCCCTGGCAACTCGATGGCGCTGCTCAGCAGCCAATTTCCCTGCATACCAATCCCGATCATTCCGAACCGAAGACGATCGCTCGCTGCCACAGGCGAAGCCAGCAACGGCTCGGGATCCAGCAGGATAGTCTTAGCAGCGAGAGATGTGCCCGCGGCGGCGGCGCTCATCCCCAGAAATGTGCGACGAGAGAGAATGTGTTTGCGCAATGTAGTCCTCCTGCAACAACGTTTTGTCCGGCCTTGCAATCACTTGAGCGCCATGCAACGTCGGAAGACTCAATCTTTTTCTGTTCGCATTGCCACTTCCTCGTTCATCAATCCGAACTCACCATCAACGACATAGGAGCAATTACGAAATGCGTCACAGTCTACTCCCTGAAGTCGTGCCAGGTGTTCCGCAGCCAACTGGGCAGGGATAATATCAATGAGAAACTGCCAGTCCGGTGCAATGCTGGGGATTTGGAACACTAGGTCTCCAGCAAGGTCGGGGATCTCCTGCCCGATAAGCATCACCGAGGCTCCTAAGCGTCGAAGGTCACGGGCAACGGACAAATCCTGTTCCCGCATTCGGTGAGCGTCAATCCAGAGTCCGAAGCGGACATCCGGAGTGACCATTTCTTGTGGACCGTGGCGGAAACTGCCGGTACCTAAGGCCGTAGCGGGCGACTTGGCACCTTCCTCCCACAGCAGTCGAGCTTCGTGACAGCTTCCCAATGCGCCACCTCGCCCCAGAAAGTAGGTAGCCTTGTCGCAAGCAAACCAAGCGTTGTCGGCAATCTGGGTGCGCCAATGTGCAATTCTAGATTCTGTCTCCGCTACCGAGGCTACCAAAGACGCCGCGAGCTTCTCTCCGAAGGAGGTGACTGTCGCAGTGGCGAGAGCGCCAGCAGCCGCCGCCAGCGTGGAATAGGTGTTCACCGAAATCGCATGATCCGGCTTGGTCGGAACCACCATTGCGATCTGCGCCTCTTGCGCAAGCGCCCCGTCGGGCGAATTGGAAATACCAATGACGACCGCGCCGCTCTCGCGAGCTTTAGCCAGCAGACTTACGACTTCCGCGCTTCGGCCGCTGCGCGAGATTACAATCACAACGGCCGCAGGGGGGAGTGTTGCAAATTGCAGCAACTCTCCTGCGTCAAGCATGTGCACGGGGTTGGCACCGCGAGAAAAGATGGGCGCTACGCTGAGTGCCGCGTGCCAACTGCTGCCGATCCCCGTCACATAGACGTGCCGAGCTTTCCTGACAGCAGCGGCCGAGGTTTGCAAAGTACCCTGACCCGCTGCACACAGATAATCAAAAGCGCGCTGCAACTCTTCGGGTTGACGGAGGATGTCGTCAAGAAAGTGAGTCATTATCGCTTGTTCTGCGGGCCGGTGCCGATTCAGGTGCCTGATCTTCGTAAATTCTGCCGCCCTGACTATTTCTCTGCCGGAGTCAGGATGATGTTTCGAAAAGCGACGTGATTGTCCTCGCTGCCTTGAAGATAGATCGGCCCCGGCATTTCTTCGTGGCTGTCGAGTGCCCCACCCGTAATGCCGGGGACTTCCTGGTGATCCATCACAGTCTTTCCGTTCTGGACGACGGTTATGGTGCGTCCCACCAGGGTGATGTCGAAGCTCTGCCATTCTCCCGGCTTGCGAGACAACTCTGGCGAGGGAGCGATGAAACCGTAGACGCCTCCGGTATGGTGACTGGGCGGCTCCTGAACCGAATTGTCTTCGATCTGCACTTCATAACGGCCCCGCAGATAAATACCACTGTTTGCGTTGGCGCCGCAGTTGAACTCGATGTGCAACTTGAAATCTTGGAACTTTTGCTCGTTGATGATCTCCGGACCGTGTCCTGGGCTGACCAGCGTCCCGTCTTCCACCTTCCAACTCGCCGTAGAATTCGCGTCGCTCATCTTCCACCCGGTCAGATCTTTTCCATTGAACAGAGAGATCGGTTTTCCCCACTTAGGCTTGCCTTTTCGTTGGAGAAGCGGCGCCCTTACGGCGGACCATGTCCAGGGCGCTCCATTGGGCCCGGTGAGCGTTCCGGAGAGGCACTTCCCGTCAGGTTTTCCGACAAAGATCAGGTCGGTGGATGAACCTTCCTCTTCTTTGGGTGAAACGAAAGTGATCTCGCGATCGGAGATTTCAACTTTCGGAATTGGGCGAGCGTTCCCCCACCGTCCCACCATTTGTGCGACCGGGTGTCCGTTTTCCTGGTGAATCTCCAGCCAAGAGGGATATTCGCGGTCGGGACTCTTGAGAGTCAGATCCCAACTTCCCGAAAAAAACCGGACAGCGTCCGAAGGGGAACCCTTGTCGCCGTTTGCCCCTTGACAGAACGTGCCGGCAAACAGGAAAGGGAAAAACAGTAGCGCGGCCCAAGCGAGTCTGGATGTACCCTGAAGTGCAAGCATGGTCAATTTAGGAAATCGGTTCCTGCAACCGGTTTCATAACCATACTTTATTAATCTTTCTAATTCCCTGTGTCAAGGGAATTGAAATAGGGGCGTCGAGAAGCAGCGGTGACGCGGTTTCAGGACGGCACTGTCGCACTCCAAGCCGTGGAATCTCACAGCGGGCCTTGCAGGTCAATCGGCGGGTGCTGCCCGGTTGCGTCCAGGCTGGCGATGCGAAGCGGTTGTTCTCGAGCGGCAGCGGTGGATCTGCGAATTACCAACTCTGTTTCTACGTAGTAGTCCCCTCCTCCCCGGCGTTTCAGCTTTAGCATCTTGTCCAAGGCCTCAAATGCGATCGTCCCCAATCGTTCGCGAGGAACGCGGATGGTGGTCAAGGGAGGGCGGGCAAGAAAAGCGAAAGAAATATCATCAATGCCAATAACCGAGACGTCCTCGGGGATCCTGACCCCTGCCTCCTCGAGCGCACTCATGGCGCCCATCGCGATGAGGTCGCTTCCGCAGAAGACCACCGTGGGTATCTCGGGCTGGGACAGGATGGCACGAACCGACGACGCTCCCGCATCGACACGATAATTGCTTTCGAGAACAGGAAAAGGATTCAGCTTTCTTGCCTTCAACCCACTAACCAATGCTTGTTTGATGATAATCGCCGTGTGGTTATCCTCAGGCCCTGCGATGACGGCGGCCCGGCGGTGGCCGAGTGCGACCACGTGTTCGATAGCCTGGGAGATTCCCCGCTCGTAGTCGATCGAAATGTTGCTCACTAGCTTCTCGGCCCGGCCGAGGTTGCAGAAAACGACGCCAACTCCTGCTGCGATCAGGTCGGAAGTCATGCTTTTGCCGACGGACGCAGTCATAATAGCTACCCCACGGACATCGCTCTCGATCAGCTTCCGTATGACTGACTTAGTCCGTGACTGGTCGTACTCGGTGTTACACAGAAGGACGTCGAGTCCGCGGTCCCAGGCTGAAGCCTGGAACCCCCGGATGATTTCCGGAAAGTAGGGATTTGCGATCTCCGAAATCACCAATCCAAGCAAATCGCTCTGTCCGGTCGCGAGCCGTCGTGCGTGAACGTTCTTGTAGTAGTTAAGTTGGCGCACTACCGCAAGGACCCGCTGCTCGGTCTCGGTAGAGATGTAGTGGGTCTTGTTCAGGACGCGCGACACCGTGGCCGGGGAAACCCCCGCTCGCTTGGCCACTTCTCTCATGGTGTGGCCCATGGTCCCTCCCTTCGTAGAGCCGAGGCGCCGAACGCGGCCCTACGACCTAGACTAGGTCTACTGACTTGTAACTCCAGAACTTGGCGCAAGAACGGGGCAGGAGAGCGCTTTCTGAAACCGCTGGTCATGCCCTGTTGAACCTATCACGAGTGGCTCGCAAAAGGCCACGAGCAAGCTTCCGCCCCCGGCGACCGGAGAAGAAAGAACTTGACAAGCTTGCTGGCACTCGTGTAGTAAGGAAACCGGTTTCTGAAATCGATTGCCTAATTTAAAGGCCGCTGATTTTTCTACTTAATTGTTTTATTTTTGCCGGGCTGCAAAGTAAGCAGTGTGCAAGACACGTTTGAGTTCAGTACGCGAGGGTTTGACGATTCCAGGAGTGGATATGAAGCGATATTTGATGGTGCTTGCAATCGCGACTCTGTGCCTGCTGGTAACCGGCACTGCTCTCGCACAATCGGACCGCGGAACCATCGCGGGTACAGTGGTTGATAGCTCAGGTGCGGTCGTGAGCGGTGCGCCTGTCACCGTAAGAGGCGTCGACACCGGAAATGTTTACAAGACAACAACCACTGCAGAGGGAATTTATCGCATCTCCGACATTGCAATCGGCCGTTACGACGTGACCGTCGAGGCGCAGGGCTTCAAGTCTTCCGTACAAAAGGGAGTGCAGGTTCAGATCAATACGGTTGCAGCTCTCAATGTCACGCTTCAACCGGGCAGCACTACCGAGGAAGTGACGGTGCTGGCGGATGCTCCGACGATTCAGACAGAGAGCTCCGACGTCGGCACGGTCGTGGGTGACAAGCAGATTCACGACTTGCCCCTCGCTTTGAATTCCACCGGACAGAGCTTTGTGCGCTCGCCGGAGACTTTCATCTTTCTTGTACCCGGCACTGTAGGTCAAGGGACGGTAGGTGACCACGGTTCCGCGGGAGTGTTTGAGACCAAGTTGTCAGGTGGGCAGAATTTCGGCTCGGAGATTTTGCTGGACGGCGCCAGCGTGCAGCGTTCCGACTCGGGTACGGCCTTCGATCAGACAGCTCCGTCGGTTGAAGCGCTCACCGAATTCAAAGTCACCACCGCAACACCGACTGCCCAATACGGACACACATCCGGAGGGGTGGAAAGCTTCACCACCAAGTCTGGCAACAATGGCTATCACGGCAGCGTCTTCGAACTTTTCCGCAACGAGGTGTTGGACGCGAATTCTTGGACCAACAACTTCTTTGGCGATCCCAAGCCTCGCGACCGGCAGAATGATTTCGGCGGAGCGTTGGGTGGGCCTGTTCGTATTCCTCACCTTTACAACGGTAAGGATAAGACTTTCTTCTTCTTTTCGTGGGAGCAGTATCGCAACCGCAGAGGCCTATCCAACAGCGTGCAGACATTGCCGACCGCCGCCGAACGCAGCGGTGATTTTTCCGCGCTGCTGGGACCTTCACTCGGAAGCATCAACCCATGTACCCCAGGGCAGCCAGTGCTCAAAGGACAAATTTTTGATCCCTCAACCACCCAAGTCGTGGGAGGGCAAACCTGTCGCCTGCCATTTCTCAACAACCAGATTCCTGTCTCGAGTACGGTGGCTCAGACCGTCCAGGGTTATCTGCCTGCCACCAACTTGCCGGGTGTTTCCGCAAGCAATGGTGCTCCGGGAGTTATAAACAATTTCCTTAATCCGGCAGTTCTGGATCACGTGATCACGACCCAGACTAGCTTCCGCATTGACGAGAACCTCACCCAGAAGAATAAAATTTTCTTCACCTATCACAGCCGTGAGCAGAATTTTCTCAACGGCAATGACTTTCCTCTGCCCGCTCCTATCACCCCCGACAACTATTACAACTACTACTACACCCACTATCTCCGTCTCGGGTGGGACTACCTGGCTAGCCCTTCGATTCTGAATCACCTGACAGTGGGCTTCAATCGGGTGTACACGGCAGGCAAATCCCCGAGCAACACTGGACAAGACTGGCCGCAGGTTCTGGGCATATCGGGCGCAAGCGGAGCGACATTTCCGATCTTTGAATTCACCGGCGGCCCGTACACGATCGGCTACAGCAAGTTTGGGAACAACGCCTATAGCCTTCAGGTCCCCAACGCCCTAGTCGTCGCCGACAGTGTTTCGTGGACGCGCGGTCGCCATGCACTTCAGTTTGGCTTCGACTGGCGCTCTTATCAATATTCGGTGGAGAGTCCAGGCGCGACCTCGCCTCACTTCTATTTCGATAGCCGGGAGACTTCGTTCACTCCGGTCAGTGCGAATCCTAATGCCAGCTTAACTGGAGATCCGTTCGCGAGTTTCCTGCTGGGCCAGCCGGACCGCGAAACTCTAAGCGTGTCCTCTCATTACTCCCGCTGGGCCCAGAACTACTATGCGCTCTACGCGCAGGACGATTTCAAGGCGCGGCACGATCTGACTCTGAATCTCGGACTCCGCTGGGACATCGAAACGCCGCGTCATGAGGCCATCGGAGCACAGTCGGTGTTTTCCCCCGCTGCCTCCAACCCGCTCACCTCCGGTCAACCTGGGGCCCTCGTATATGGAAGCGGCGCTACCGGCACCAGCACCTACTTCAAAAATATCGGGCCCCGCGTCGGCTTTGCCTATTCGCCCGCATCCCTCCAC
>Ga0209056_10002104_pt1 | contig 21643 bp, 11 predicted proteins | sample GraSoiAngelo_114_FD_185876 | JGI IMG/M metagenome (GOLD analysis project Ga0209056, IMG submission 185876) | Grasslands soil microbial communities from the Angelo Coastal Reserve, California, USA - 14_0903_13_40cm (SPAdes) (version 2) | ecosystem: Environmental > Terrestrial > Soil > Grasslands...
TGGTGTCGGCCGGCGCTGCGGGTCTGCTCATCTTCCTCATGGCTCCGCGACTGAACCGGCTCGCGCGACGAGCCGTTTGACACGCCGCGGAAGGGGGTCGGTCTGCAGGTGCTCGCCGTCAACCTCGAGTCGGTCGAGCCGCCGTCGTTCGTGATGGCGGCATTCCAGGACGTCCAGAACGCACGGGCCGACGCGAGCGGTTCATCTCCGAGGCGGAGGCCTATGCGAACGGCCTCGTGCCCGTCGCTCGCGGCGAGGCGGAGCGAAAGGCCAACGAGGCGCTCACCTTCCAAGACCAGCGCCTGAACCGTGCCCGCGGCGACGCCGGGCGGTTCACGAAGCTCGCGGCAGAGCATCGCCCCGCGCCGGACCTTCTCGAGAGGCGCCTGTAGCTCGAGACGGCCGAGCGAGTCCTTCCGCGAGTCCGGCGCTATGTCCTCGACCGGGGTGGTGACGGCGCGCTGCCCATCCACATCACCGAGTGAAAAGCGCGTCGCCAGTCCGGGTTCGTCGCGCCGAGAGCCACGGGGCGAGAGACCACGCAGCCGCCTCAGCGCATCGGGGCTGAGGACGCTGTGCCGGCGTGGAGCCGGATCCGTACACGGCCGTACGGCGGTAGACGATGGGATGACGCCGTCTGCGGGCCTTCGACATTTGGAGGTGCGATCACGGAGCGCGTTGTCGCGAGCGACACGCCTCGGTGCCAGCCGTGCCCCGCTGGCACGAAGGCTGCTTTCGGCACGGTATGCGAATCCTTCTCGTGACGGCCGCAATCGTCGCATTTGCCGGGGCAGACCTGGCACGGGCCGAGTCCCAGCCGCAGACCGGTCAGGCTTCCCAGGCGAGCGTCGCAGATCTGCACCGCGCCGAGCGCATGGCGGAACAAGCGCGCAAGCGGCTCGAAACGCCAACCAAGAACCAGGCTTCAGGTTGGGTGCGCGGCGGTCGGTGACGCCGAGGACTTCGGGGACGTGTGCGCGTAGCCGAAGTCCGCTGCCCGTAATTTAACTATGCCCCGCACGCCGAACTCCGTGCTCGGCGATCCCTGCTCGCGCGCCGTGACTCGCTGTTCCTAACACCACCGCGCCGTTCTTCGATTCTACCCGAGCCGCCCCCGATGTGCTCTTGCAAGAGGGTCGGGGAACCTGCTTCACGAGTGCATGGCACTCGACAGCTCCAGCCGCGAGGAGTCTCAGAAGCGCGCTCTTCGGTTCCCTCTGGGCCTGGCCGCGTTCGGCTTGCTCCTCCTCTCCGCTGCAACGCCGCGGATGGCGTCCGCCAGGATGCCGGACAAGACCGCGGTCTCGCGCATCGCGGAGATCGACGGGGTCAGAATCCACTATCTGACGGCTGGCCACGGTGCTCCGGTGATCCTGCTCCATGGCTACGCAGAGACCTCGCTCATGTGGAGGCCGATCATTCCCGTCCTCGCCGAGCGATTCACGGTCATCGCGCCGGATCTGCCCGGCATAGGGGACTCGTCGATTCCACGGAACGGTCTGGACATGAAAACAGCCGCGACCCGGGTTCATGCGCTCGCCCGCTCGCTTGGAATCGAGAGAGCCAGAGTCGTCGGCCACGACATCGGCCTGATGGTCGCCTATGCCTATGCCGCGCAGTTCCCTGCGGAAGTCGAGAAACTGGTCCTGATGGATGCGTTCCTACCAGGTGTGGGTGAGTGGGAGGCCGTCTACAACAACTCCGGATTCTGGCACTTCCTTTTCAACGGGCCGACCCCGGAGGCGTTGGTGAACGGGCGTGAGCGCACCTACTTCGAGCACTTCTGGAACGACTTCGCCGCCGACAAGTCGCGCTCAATTCCGGAAGCGGACCGGAAGGCCTACACCGCCGCTTATTCCCGGCCGGGACGCATGCGGGCAGTCTGGGCCTACTTCGTTTCGTTCCCGCAGGCGGCAAAAGACTTCGCCCAACTGTCGCAGACGAAGTTGCCGATGCCGCTCCTCGTGATCGGCGGCGAGAAGGCCCTCGGAGAAGTACTGGGTGAGCAGGCGAAGCTTGTTGCCTCGGATGTGACCGTCACCGTATTAAGGGACACCGGACACTGGGTGCTGGAGGAACGGCCCAAGGAAACGACCGACGCGCTGGAGAAGTTTCTCTGAGCCATGCGCGTCTTGGGGCAGGGCCGCTTCCATCCTGCCGGATAGGGACGGACCTCGGCGGCTCCGCGGGGTAAGAGGGGACGTGAGGATCGCCACCTGGAACGTCAACTCGCTGAAGGCACGTCTCGACAAGGTCACGTGGTGGCTCGAGCGGGCGCGGCCCGATGTGCTGCTGATGCAGGAGACCAAGCTTGCCGACCCGGACGCGCCGGCGGAAGCGTTCCGCGATGCCGGGTACGAGCTGGCGCATCATGGAGAAGGACGATGGAACGGGGTCGCCATCGCCAGCCGCTGCGGTATCAGTGGCGTGGTGACGAACTTCGGTGAGCCGCTGCGCCCCGCGCGGACCCCGGACGTCGGCGACGACGAGCCGCTCGCCGAGGCGCGGATGATCGCGGCTAAATGCAGCGGCATCCGCGTCGTGTCCGTGTACGCGCCAAACGGACGGATCGTCGGCTCCCCCTTCTACCAGGCCAAGCTCGCCTGGTTCGACCGCCTCGCCCGCTGGCTCGCGGAGGCCGCGGATCCTGTCGAACCTCTGGCGCTCGGCGGCGACCTCAACGTCGCGCCTGAAGACATCGACGTGTGGGACCCGCAGGCGTGCCACGGGGGGACCCACGTTTCCCCAGCGGAGCGAGACGCGTTCGGGAGGCTCTGCCGCTGGGGGCTGATCGACGTCTATCGGCAGCACCATCCCGAGCCCGGCCGCTACACATGGTGGGACTATCGCGCCGGCAACTTCCACAAGAACTTCGGCATGCGCATCGACCACCTGCTGGCGACACGCCCGGTCGCCGGGCGCACGGTGTGGGCGGAGATCGACCGCGAGGCGCGCAAAGGCAAGCCCATTCCCTCCGACCACGCGCCACTGGTGATCGACCTCGACCAGCCGGGGCACCCCTTCGAGGCGGGTTGGACGTCCGCCGAGCAGCGGATCGCCGCGCGGCGCGCAGGCGCGCGCTGATGACAAGAAAAGACGCGGCCGCCGGCTTCCCGATCGAGCCGCCGATCGAGCCGATGCTCGCGAAGCTCGCGATGGACCTGCCCGCGGGCGACGGCTGGCTGTTCGAGCCCAAGTGGGACGGCTTCCGGGCGATCGTGTTCCGCGACCGCGACCGGTTCTACATCCAGAGCCGTGACCTGAAGCCGCTCGACCGGTACTTCCCCGAGCTGGAAGCGGCCTTTCGCAGCAGCTTGCCCGCTCGGTGTGTGGTCGACGGCGAGATCGTGATCGCGACCGAGCGCGGGCTCGACTTCGACGCCCTGCAGATGCGTCTGCACCCCGCGGCTTCGCGCGTGAAGAAGCTCGCCGCCGAGACGCCCGCCTCCTTCGTCGCGTTCGACCTGCTCGCCGGAGACGCGGGCGACGTCCGCTCCCGCCCGCAGGCCGAGCGCCGCCTGCTGCTGGAGAAGGCGCTCGAGCGGGCCTCGGGCAGCCTCCATCTCACGCCCTGCCGTCGCGAGCGCTCGGTGGCCGAGGAATGGTTCCATCGCTTCGAAGGCGCCGGGCTCGACGGCGTGATCGCCAAGCACGAGACGACGACCTATCAGCCCGGCAAGCGCGTGATGATCAAGGTCAAGCACGTGCGCACCGCGGACTGCGTGGTAGCGGGCTTCCGCTGGTACAAGCAGGGTCCGGGAACGCTGGTCGGCTCGCTGCTGCTGGGGCTCTACGACGACGCCGGCGCGCTGCACCACGTGGGTGTCACCTCGTCGTTCCCGATGGAGTCCCGCGGCCGTCTTGCGCGGGAGCTGGCGCCGCTGCGCAAGGACGCGCTCGCGTCGCATCCCTGGCGGGACTGGGCGGGAGCGGCCGACGGCGCGGTCCGCATGCCGGGCGCCCAGAGCCGCTGGAGCGCGGGCAAGGATCTCTCCTGGGAGCCGCTGCGCATCGAGCGCGTGTGCGAGGTCAAGTACGACCACCTCCAGGGCGATCGCTTCCGACACGCCGCCGCCTTCGTGCGCTGGCGTCCCGACAAGCGGCCGGCGGACTGCCGTTACGACCAGCTCGACGTCACGGCCCCCGCCGAGCTCGCCGAGATTTTCCGACTCGTCCCGCCGTAGAGCGTGCGTAGGGGTCGTAGTCGGGATCGAGCGGCTCCTGGCCCGGCCGCAGCGCCTCCGGGACGTGTTCGAGGTTCACGCGGACGCGAGTCCACGTCGAGGAGCGCCCGCGCATCGCGTCCACCAGGACGTCGGCGGGCTGGAGGTGGGAGGCGGTCAGGGGATGACGCGTTTTCCAGCGCTCGAGCCCGGCCAGCGCCTCATCCTTCTTCGCGGCGCGCCCGATCTCGATCAACGGCTTCGTGGGCACGCGCTGGCCGCTCGGCTTCGACCCGCCCTTCCTTCGCGAGGGCTGGACGCGCGGCGGCTCGCCGGCCTGCTTCGCGTAGTGCGGCGGCCAGGGCGCATCGCCGAGGCCCGCCGCTTCCTGCTGCGCCGACAGCTCCAGCAGCGCCTCCAGCGAGCCGGGACTCTGGTCGATGCCCGCGTGCCGGTCGCCGATGGCGGCGAAGCGAGCGGGCATGGTGCGCAGCGTAAAGTCCTCAGGCGCGCACTCGAAGAGCTCGTCCCAGGTCACGGGCGCGGAGACCCGGGCGTCGGGCTTCGCGCGCACCGAGTAGGCGCCCGCGACCGTGCGATCCTTGGCGTTCTGGTTGTAGTCGAGGAACACGCCGTGGCGCTCCTCCTTCCACCACTTGCTGGTGGCGAGCGCTGGCGCCCGCCGCTCGACCTCACGCGCGAGCGCCAGGGCGGCGCGCCTCACCTGCGTGAACGCCCAGCGCTGATGGATGCGGACGTTGACGTGGATGCCCCGCGAGCCCGAGGTCTTGGGCCAGCCTACCAGACGGAAATCGGCCAGGACCTCCTGGACCACCCGGGCCACGTCTCGGATCTGGGACCACTCGATGGCCGGCATCGGGTCGAGGTCGATCCGAAGCTCGTCGGGGTGCTCGAGGTCCTCCGCGCGGACCGGGTGCGGGTGGAGCTCCAGGCATCCCAGGTTCACCATCCAGGCCAGGGCGGCCGCGTCACGTGGCACGATTTCCTCCGCCGCGCGCCCGGAGGGGAAGCGTAGTGCGACGACTTCGATCCAGGTCGGCCGCGAGGCGGGCGCCCGCTTCTGGTAGAAGAAGTCACCGTGGATCCCGTCGGCGTAGCGGACCAGCACGTTCGGCCGGCCGCCCGCTCCGCGGAGCGCGCCCTCGGCCACGGCCAGGTAGTAGCGCACGACCTCGAGCTTGGTGATGCCGGCCTCCGGGAAGTAGACCTTGCTCGGGTTGGAGATCGCGACCTCGCGGCTGGCGACATCGACCACGACGCGTTCGTCCTTGCTCGCCACCTGACGAGCATACGTCGTCCCCTCGATACTTTCCCCCCCTTCCGGGATCGACGCGCACCCTCGGAATCAAGACGGCGAGCGGGTCGAGGGCCGGGGTGATGCTCGCGACAGGACACTCGGCGTATACTTTCGAGTTCCGGAGGTGCTACTGATCCAGGAGACCGCACCTGGAAGAGGAGGCGTCGATGGCTGTGAAGAGGACGAAGGGCAAGGCAACGAAGAACGTCGCTCGGAAGAAGCTCACCAAGACTGCTAGTGCCAAGCGCAAGACGGGGAAGGCCGCGACGAAGCCGCGCAAGCCGGCGTCGAAGACATCCCCTCCGCAGCCCGCAGTTCCCTCGGTTGTCGAGTCGCCGGGAGCCGTGGACCTCCTGCGCGCTTGGTCGCCGTCTCGCTACTCGACGCGCTGACTCGGCACAATCACCTCAGCCTGCGATGCGACGGTCGCCATCGGGCGGGGACCATATCAGCACCCCGTGACGGCAATCTCTCCACATTGTTACGCGCGTAGTTCTACGCGGTGCCGATCCAACTTGCCGCGTCAACTGACCCACTACCCGAAAGTTCCAGCAGTTGAAAGTGACGGTGGCATGTGGTCCAGTCGGGTAGGAGGTGGCTATGGAAGGCGTGAGGGCGGTGGGTGCGGCGCTGCAACCCTGGAGCGTCGCAGTGGCGAGCGTGCTGGTGGCCAGTGGGCTGGCTAGGGGGAGCTCATGGCTGGGCCTCGAGCTAGCCGTGAGTTGGTTTTACGTCGCAACGGCCGTCACCGCCTGGCTCGCGGGGAGAGCTCCGGGCGTGTTCGCCTCGATCCTCGCGACGGCACTGATCGAATATCTGTTCATTCCTGCGCACGGCCTGACGTTCGCGACCGAGGGCGCGGCTAACGCGGCGCGGCTTGGGGCCTTCCTCTTCGTGAGCCTTCTCCTCAGCCGGCTCGTCAGTCAGCGCAATTTCGCGCGCGATACCACGCAGGCGAAGGACGAGATGCTGGCACGGGCCTCCCACGAGCTCCGCGGGCCGCTCAACGCGATTACTACCTGGGCCGCGCTCCTCGAGCACGGGATCACCCCGGAGAAGCAGCGGCAAGCCGCCCAGGTCATCCGGAGCAACGCCAAGATGACGGCCCGTGTTGCAGAAGACCTCATTGACGTCTCGCGGATCGCGCTCGGGGAGATGCGCTTCGTCCGCGAGCACGTCGACCTGAGCACTCTCGTGATCAACTGCGTCGCAAGCCGCGCGGCGAGCGCCCGCGAGGCGGGCATCGAACTCGAGTCCGCGCTCACCCCGGTCGTCGGCGTCGAGGGTGACCCTGTCCGCCTGTCCCAGGTGGTGATGAACCTCGTTGGGAACGCCATCCAGTACACGCCCTCGGGGGGGCATGTGCGAGTGACCCTCTGGCAGTCCGGAGCGCAGGTGGTGCTCGCCGTGACGGATACGGGGCGCGGGGTCGGTGCCGCCGACGTTGAACGGATGTTCAGGCCGTTCGTCCGGCTCGGCGATGGTGGGGCCCTTGGCGTGGGGCTGGCCATTGCGCGGCACATCGTGCACGCGCACGGAGGAAGTATCCATGCGGCGAGCGCCGGGCAGGACCTCGGCACCACGGTGACAGTCGCTATCCCGGCCACGGGGATGCGGACGAGCTTCCCCGTCCACCGGCGATGGTTCCATATTGCGGGACGCCCCCCCGTCCTCCCCAGCGTCGCGCACTAGCTAGCTAGCCAACCCTAGCCGACCCCCGGTCATCACGACCCTCTCGACGTCGGCAGCTTCTCGTTTGACGAGATCGCTCACCCGGTGCCGCCGTGCTAGAAGCCCCAGGTATCCTCACCTTCGTCGGCAACTTCCGCCCCTCGGTCGATCCCCTTCCGGACCCCGAAGAGCCCATCCGCACCGAGCTCTTCAGCGTCGAGCGACTCGAGCAGCACGCCGAGAGCCTCGCGGCCGCGCAGCGCGTGACCGCCGACCCGCGCCGCGGGTGGCGCCTGCTGCCGCGGCTCGTCGACAACGGCCGCGTTCTCCTTGCTTCCTACCGCGCCATCGCGGAAGCCGTCCGCGAGGAGCGCGCGATCACCGCGGCGGCGGAGTGGCTGGTCGACAACTTCCACATCGTGGACGACCAGCTCCGCCAGATCCGCGAGGACCTGCCGCGCCGCTTCTACCGCGAGCTGCCCAAGCTCGCGGCCGGGTTCCTCGAGGGGTACCCGCGGGTCTTCGGCGTCGCCTGGGCGTTCGTGGCGCACACCGACAGCCGCTTCGAGCCCGAGGCCCTGTGGCGCTTCGTGCGCGCCTACCAGCGCGTGCAGCCGCTCACGATCGGCGAGCTGTGGGCGGTCCCCATCACGCTGCGCATCCTCCTGGTCGAGAACCTCCGGCGGCTCGCCGAGCGGATCGTGCGGGACCGGGCGGCCCGTCAAGAGGCCGACGAGCTCGCCGACCCGTTGCTCGGCCTCGGTGGACGGACGCCGGCGGATGCGACCGAGGTGCTGGCGCGTGTCGAGCAGCAGCGGCTGCCCACGGCTTTCGCCGTGCAGCTCGTCCAGCGCCTGCGCGAGCAAGATCCGGACGTCGTGCCCGCGCTCGGCTGGCTCGAGGAGCGGTTCGCGGCCCAGGGCACGACGAGCGAAGAGATCGTGCGCCTCGAGCACCACCGGCAGGGGGCCATGAACGTGACCGTCCGCAACATCATCACGAGCATGCGCCTCATGTCGAATTTCGACTGGAAGGAGTTCTTCGAAAGCATCAGCCGGGTCGACGAGGTGCTCCGCGCCGGCACGGACTTCGCGACGCTCGACTTCCCGACCCGCGACCGCTACCGCCATGCGATCGAGGACCTGGCGCGGGGCTCCCGCTGCTCGGAGGTCGAGGTGGCCTGCCGGGTGGTGGCGCGTACGAAGGAAGCTGCCGCGGCGAACGATCCCGGGCACGAGCGCCGGCATGACCCCGGATATCACCTGCTCTCGCAAGGACGCGCGGCGCTCGAGCACGAGCTCGGCTTTCGCGTTCGCCCGGGACAGTGGTTGACCCGCGCCTATCTCGGCGCGGCGATGCCGGCCTACCTGGGGACGGTCGCGCTGCTGTGCGCGCTCGTCCTCGCCCCGCCCCTGATGCTCGCCGCGCACGCCGGCGTGGGCGCTGCCGGCCTCCTGCTCTTCGCCCTGCTTGCTCTCGTTCCCGCCGCCGACCTCGCCGTCGCGCTCACGAACCTCGGGGTCGTCGAGCGGATCGGCCCCCGACCCCTGCCGAAGCTCGAGCTACGCGACGGGGTGCCGGCCGGGCTGCGGACGCTGGTGGTGATGCCCGCGCTGCTCAGCAGCGAGGCCCACGTCGAGGAGCTGGTCGCCCAGCTCGAGGTGCACTACCTCGCCAACCCCGATGACGAGCTCCGCTTCGCCCTCCTCTCGGACTGGACCGACGACCCGGCCGAGACGAGAGCAGACGACGAAGGGCTCGTCGCGGCGGCGGCCGAGGGGATCGCGGGCCTGAACGCGCGGTATGGCCCCGCGTCCGACGACGGCGAGCGCTTCTTCCTCTTCCATCGCGCCCGGCGCTGGAACGAACGCCAGGGAGGGTGGATCGGGTGGGAGCGCAAGCGCGGGAAGCTGCATGAGCTCAACCGGCTGCTGCGCGGGGCGACGGACACGGGCTTCGTGGTGGTGGCCGGCCAGCCGATGGCCCCGCCGTCCGGGGTCCGCTACGTCATCACCCTCGATGCCGACACACGGCTCCCCGTGGGTGCCGCGCGGGCGCTGATCGGCACCATCGCGCAGCCGTTGAACCGGGCACGGTTCGACCCGCGCGCAGGACGCGTGGTCGAGGGCTACGGGGTGCTTCAGCCGCGCGTGACGCCGACGCTGCCTCCCGACCGGAAGGGCTCGGTGTACCAGCGGATATCCGCCGGCCCGTGCGGGATCGACCCCTACGCCTCGGCGGTGTCGGACGTCTACCAGGATCTCTTCGGCGAGGGATCCTACACCGGCAAGGGCATCTATGACCTGGATGCGTTCGAGGCGGCGCTCGCGGGCCGCGTCCCGGAGAACGCCATCCTGAGCCATGACCTCTTCGAGGGGGTGTTCGCGCGCGCGGGGCTGGTGACCGACATCGCCTTCTTCGAGGAGTTCCCGACCCACTACCTGGTGGCGTCGCTCCGCCAGCACCGCTGGGCCCGCGGCGACTGGCAGCTCCTCCCGTGGATCGTCGGGCGGCGTGCCGCTGGCGTGCCCTTTCTCGGCCGCTGGAAGATGATCGACAACCTCCGGCGGACGCTCTCGGCGCCCGCGGCCGTCCTCACGCTCCTCGCGGCGTGGACCGTCACACCACTGGCCGCGATGTGGACGACGTTCATTCTCGCCGTGATCACCCTTCCGGCGCTCATGCCCGTCCTCACCCGGCTCATGCCGCGCCGGCGGGGCATCTCGAAGCGGAGCCACGTGGGCGGGATAGGCGCCGACCTGGCAATGGGTCTCGCGCAGGTGACGCTCACGGTGACCATGCTCGCCCATCAGGCGTGCGTGATGGCGGACGCGATCGTCCGTACGCTGGTACGCCTCTACGGAACGCGGCAGCGACTTCTGGAGTGGGTGACCGCTGCCCAGGCGAAGTCCGGCCTCGGTCTCGAGCTGGCCGGCTTCTACCGCCGCATGGCCGCCGCCGTGGGGCTCGCGCTCGGGGCTGCCGCGCTCGTCGCCGTCGTCCGGCCGGCTGCCTGGCCGGTGGCGGCGCCGTTCCTCGTCCTCTGGGTCCTCTCACCGCTCGTGGCCCAGCGCATCAGCCTGCCACCCCGAGCGACGGGGAACGAGCCGCTGTCGCCGCGCCAGGCGCGTCTCCTCCGTCTCACTGCTCGGCGGACGTGGCGCTTCTTCGAGACCTTCGTGGGGGCGGAAGACCACGCGTTGCCGCCCGACAACTTTCAGGAAGACCCGAAGCCGGTGGTTGCCCACCGGACCTCGCCCACCAACATCGGCCTCTATCTTCTCTCCACGATCGCCGCCCGTGACTTCGGGTGGCTCGGCCTCCTCGACACCGTCGAGCGCCTCGAGGCGACGTTCGAAACCCTGACGAAAATGGAGCGGTTTCATGGGCATTACTACAACTGGTACGAGACCCGCACGCTGCGTGCGCTCGAGCCGCCGTACGTCTCGTCCGTCGACAGCGGAAACCTCGCCGGTCACCTTCTCACCCTCGCGCAGGCCTGCCGGGAGCTGACCGAGCGCCCGCTGCTCGTCCCGAGCGCGCTGGCCGGCGTGGAGGACGCTCTCGGGCTCGTGCAGGAGTCCGCCGCGGCGCTCCCCGACGATCGGCGCACGGAGATCGTCACCCGCCGGCAGCTCGCCGACGCCGTCGAGGCCCTGGCGACGGCGCTCGGCGCGGCACCGAACACGCCCGCCGGCTGGGTGCGCTGGCTCGGCGAGCTGGATGGCTTGGCCCACACCCTGGTCGACGTGGCGGGGACGCTCGACGCCGAGCGCGGCGACGGGGCCGCGGCGGAGCTGCTCGCGTGGTCTCGGGCCGTCGCCGCTACCGTGCAGAGTCACGCCCGGGACATGGACACCCTGCTGCCCTGGGCACGTCACGCGGGTGAGGACGACGGCGATCACCGTCTCCTCGCCACGGTGCCCGCACCGGTCGAGATGTCCGACCGCTGCGCCGCGGCGCTCGCCGAGCCGGAGAGCCGGGCCGCGGACGCGGCGCTCGCCGAGGGCCTCGAGCGCGCGGCCGATGCCTGCGGCACGCTCGTCCGTCGCCTGCTCACCCTCGCCCGGCTCGCGCGCGAGCACTTCGAGGCCATGAAGTTCGGCTTTCTCCTCGATCCCACGCGCGACCTCCTCACCATCGGCTATCGCGTGCGCGAGGGCGATCCGGACCCGAACTGCTACGATCTCCTCGCCTCGGAGGCGCGACTGGCCAGCTTCATCGCGATCGCCAAGGGCGACGTCCCGGCCTCCCACTGGTTCCAGCTCGGGCGGGCCATGACGCCCGTCGACCGCGGCTCGGCGCTCGTCTCCTGGTCGGGCTCGATGTTCGAGTACCTGATGCCGGCGCTCGTCATGCGGTCACCGCCCGGGAGCCTCCTCGAGCAGACCTATCGCTTCGTCGTCCGCCGCCACGTGCGCTATGGCGCGACGCGCGGTGTGCCCTGGGGCGTCTCCGAATCCGCCTTCAACGTGCGTGACCTCGAGCTGACGTATCAGTACTCGAACTTCGGCGTTCCGGGCCTGGGGTTGAAGCGCGGCCTCAGCGAGGACCTGGTGATCGCGCCCTACGCGACCGCCCTGGCGGCGATGATCGACCCCGCCGCGGCGGCCGAGAACCTCGCAAGGCTCGCCACCCTCGGCGCCCGCGGGGCTTACGGATTCTACGAGGCGCTCGACTACACGGCCACCCGTCTCCCGGAAGGCGACGACGCCGGCCTCGTTCGCGCTTACATGGCACACCACCAGGGCATGTCGGTGGTCGCGATAGCGAACGTGCTGCACGACGGCGCCATGCGGGCGCGCTTTCACGCCGAGCCCATCGTGAAGGCCGCCGACCTCCTGCTCCAGGAGCGGGCACCGCGGGACGTCGCGGTCGCCCGGCCGCGGGCCGAGGAGGTGAAGACTGCGGCCCACGTCCGCGACCTCGTCGGGCCGGTGGTGCGGCGCTTCACCTCGCCGAACGACCCGGTGCCTCGGACGCATCTTCTGTCAAATGGGCACTACGCGGTGATGATCACGGCGGCAGGGTCGGGCTACAGCCGGTGGCGCGACCTCGCGATCACGCGCTGGCGGGACGACGTCACCCGCGACGCGTACGGCCAGTACTTGTTCCTTCGCGACGAGAACAGCGGCGACGTCTGGTCAGCGGGCCATCAACCGAGCGGCGTCGTGGCGGACGCCTACGAGGCCATCTTCTCCGAGGACCGCGCCGAGATCCGACGGCGTGACGGCGCGATCGCGACGACGCTCGAGGTGGTGGTGTCGCCCGAGGACGACGCCGAGGTGCGTCGGGTGACCATCTCGAACCTCGGTGGCCGGACCCGCGAGATCGAGCTCACCTCGTACGCCGAGGTCGTGCTTGCGCCGCTGGCAACCGACGCGGCCCATCCCGCGTTCTCGAACCTCTTCGTGCACACGGAAGCCGACCCGGTGCTGAACACCCTGCTGGCGACCCGCCGTCCGCGGTCCCCCGAGGATGCGCCGGTGTGGGCCGCGCACGTCGTGGCCGTCGACGAGCACAGAGTGGGCGGCATCCAGTATGAGACCGATCGGGCCCGGTTCCTCGGCCGCGGTCGCAGCATTCGCACGCCGATCTCGGTGATCGACGGTCGCCCGCTCTCCAACACGGCGGGTCCGGTGCTCGACCCGATCTTCAGCCTGCGGCTGCGCATCCGGATCGCCGCCGGTGCCAGCGCGCGCATCACGTTCTCCACGGTGGCGGCCGCCTCGCGGGAGGCCGTCGTCGATATTGCCGACAAGTACCGCGATCCGGGGACCTTCGAGCGCGTGGTCACGCTCGCCCGCACCCAGGCCCAGGTCCAGCTCAGCCACCTCGGCATCGAGCGCGACGAGAGTCACCTCTTCCAGCGACTCGGCAACCGCATTCTCTACACGGACCCGTCGCTGCGGCCGTCGCCCGAGGTGCTGCGACGCGCCAGCGGCGGTCCGTCCGGTCTCTGGCCGCACGGCATCTCTGGCGACCTGCCGATCGTGCTGGTGCGGATCGACGCCGCCGAGGACCAGGAGATTGTCCGCCAGCTCCTGCGCGCCCACGAGTACTGGCGGCTGAAGCAGCTCGCCGTCGACCTCGTGATCGTGAACGAGCAGGGCGCCTCCTATGCGCAGGAGCTCCAGGCGGCGGTGGAGACCCTCGTCCGGGCGAGCCAGTCGAAGCTCGGACACGAGGAACACCAGCCGCACGGGGGGGTGTTCATCCTGCGCGGGGACCGGCTCTCGCCCGGCGATCGGCTCCTGCTGCAGACCGCGGCGCGGGCCGTTCTGCTCAGCCGGCACGGCACGCTCGCCGAGCAGGTGACCCGCGTGGAGCGCGCGGAGGCCGTGCCCTCGGTGCCTGCAGTGCGGCGCGCTCGAACCCGCCCTGCGCCCGAGGCGCCACCGCCGCGCCCGGACCTCGAGTTCTTCAACGGGCTCGGCGGCTTCGTTGCCGACGGACGGGAGTACGTCATCGTCCTGGGCGAGGGCCAGTGGACACCGGCGCCATGGGTCAACGTGGTGGCGAATCCGAGCTTTGGCTTCCAGGTCTCCGAGTCGGGCGGCGGCTACACCTGGTCGGTCAACAGCCGCGAGAACCAGCTCACGCCGTGGTCGAACGATCCCGTCTGCGATCCTCCGGGCGAGACCCTGTACGTCCGCGACGAGGAAAGCGGCGAGCTGTGGGGCCCGACTGCCCTCCCGATCCGCGAGGAGGCGTCCTCCTACCTCGTCCGGCACGGCCAGGGCTACAGCCGCTTCGAGCATACCGCGCACGGGATCGCGCTCGACTTGCTCCAGTTCGTCCCGCCCGACGACCCGGTAAAGATCCTGCGCCTGGTGGTCGAGAACCGCTCCGGCCGCGCCCGGCGCCTCTCGGTCACGGCCTACGTCGAGTGGGTGCTGGGCGCTTCCCGCGGCGTGTCGTCGCCGCACGTGGTCACCGAGATCGACCCGGGCAGTGGCGCCCTGCTGGCGCGAAACCCGTGGAACGGCGACTTCGCGGGCCGGGTGGCATTCGCCGACCTCGGTGGACGGCAAACGGCGTGGACCGGCGACCGTACCGAGTTCCTCGGCCGCAACGGCACGCTCGATCACCCCGCGGCGCTCGCGCGCGGCACCGCGCTCTCCGGCAGGGTCGGGGCCGGGCTCGACCCGTGCGGCGCGCTCCAGGCAACAGTCGAGCTGCGCCCCGGTGGCCGGGCGATCGTCGTCTTCCTCCTCGGACAGGCAGCCACGGTCGAGGATGTGCGGGCGCTCGTCACCCGCTACCGAGCGGCCGACCTCGATGCCATCCTGGGCGCCGTCACCGCGCGCTGGGACGACATCCTCGGCGCCGTGCAGGTGAAGACCCCCGACCGGTCGATGGACCTGCTCCTCAACCGCTGGCTCCTCTACCAGACACTCGCCTGCCGCGTCTGGGCGCGCTCGGCATTCTACCAGGCCGGCGGCGCCTATGGCTTCCGCGATCAGCTCCAGGACGTCATGGCGCTCGCGGTCTCGAAGCGGGAGGTGGCACGAGAGCACCTGCTGCGCGCCGCCAGCCGCCAGTTCGTGGAGGGAGACGTGCAGCACTGGTGGCATCCGCCGTCCGGCCGGGGTACGCGCACGCGGATCTCCGACGACCTCGTCTGGCTGCCCTACGCGACCATTCACTACCTCGACGTGACGAACGACCCCGGCTTGCTCGACGAGGTCGTGCCGTTCCTCCAAGGGCCGGCCCTCGCCGCCGGCCAGGGAGAGGCGTACTTCGAGCCCGGCGTGGCACGCGAGCGGGCCACCTTCTTCGAGCACTGCGCCCGGGCGCTCGACCGGAGCTTGCGCGTCGGCAGCCACGGGCTTCCCCTCATGGGCACCGGCGACTGGAACGACGGCATGAACCGCGTTGGGCACAAGGGCGCGGGCGAGAGCGTCTGGCTCGGCTGGTTCCTGTACGGCACCCTTCGAGAGTTCGCCCGGCTGGCCGAGCTGCGCGGCCAGCACCAGCGCGCCAACGCCTGGCAGCGGCACGTGGACGCCCTGCAGGCGGCGCTCGAGCGTGAGGCCTGGGACGGCGGCTGGTACCGCCGCGCCTACTTCGATGACGGCACCCCGCTCGGCTCGGTCACCAACGACGAGTGCCGTATCGACTCGATCGCGCAATCGTGGGGGGTGATCTCCGGCGCCGCCGACCACGCCCGCGCGGCTCGCGCCATGGCGGCGGTGGAGGAGTACCTGGTGCGGCGTGGCGACGGCCTGGTCCTCCTCTTCACGCCGCCCTTCGATCATTCTGCGCGCGATCCGGGCTACGTGCAGGGCTACCTCCCGGGCGTGCGTGAGAACGGCGGCCAATACACGCACGCGGCACTCTGGGCCGTGCTGGCGTTTGCGGCGATCGGCGAGGGCGACAAGGCGGGCGAGCTGTTCGCGATCCTGAACCCCATCAACCACACCAACACGCGCGCCGGCGTCCACCGCTACAAGGTCGAACCCTACGTGGCGGCGGCCGACGTCTATGCCGAGCCACCGCACGTGGGCCGCGGCGGCTGGACCTGGTACACGGGCTCAGCGGGCTGGATGCATCGCGCCGGCATCGAGTGGATCCTGGGCTTCCGCGTCCGGGGTGGCACGCTTCACCTCGACCCGTGCATCCCGCGTGCCTGGCGTGGCTTCGAGATCACCTTCCGCTACCACTCGGCGCGCTATGAGATCACGGTCGAGAACCCCCGCAGCGTGACGCGCGGAGTATCGCGCGTCGAGCTCGACGGCGCGCCGCTCGCGGGCGGCGCGGCGATCGCGCTCGCCGACGACGGCGCTACGCACCGGGTGCATGTCGTGCTCGGCTGACCCGGCATCGTCAGCGTTGGCCGACGATCAGCTGCGTACCGCACCCGACGCAGAACATCGAGCCCTGACACCGTGACACGGCGTGCTGCTCGGCGCTGCATGGGATGTCTCGGGGGCACGCATCACGTCGAGCTCCTCGCGCAGGCCGCCCGCGTCGAGACCGAGCGCCTCGCAAAGGTTCTCGGGAGCATGATGTGGATCATCGTGGCCTCGAGCTGCGTGCTTCGGCCTCACGCTGTCCCGCGCGGAACTCGGCCCAGAAGCGCGCACGCGCCTCGGGCCGACCGCCGCCGTCCTCGCGCTCCGTCTTCACGGCGATGAGACCGCGTCGTTTCCACAACGACGTCCAAAGGTGTCGGAGCGCCTCACGCAGACGGTTCTGCATCCTAGTTCATCGACACGAAGCCGCGGGGCCGCCATCCGGCGTCGTGGCAGGCGGCACACGTCGGGAAGACCGTCTTCCGTGGCCGACCTCCGTCGGGATGGACCGGCCACAGTTGGCGCAGACGGTCCGCAGCGTCGGGTTCCCCTCGGCGCGGCATGCGCTGCCTTTTACTTGGCATGATGCGTGTTCCCGTCTCTTCGCACCAGGTGCAGCTGACCCGGTAGCCGTGGCCGCGAGAGTGATGGGATCAACGATGTGATCGCTGCCCCGTGCAGGTCGCTCGGGTGCCGGTCACGAGCGACCCAGTGCCGGATGAAGAGCTTGCCGCGATCTCCGGTGCTCCAGAGCTTGCCGCTGATGTGCCCGCGCGGGAGCCAGACGCTCTTTTCTCCGATCCGACAGAGCAGGGCTGGAGCGGTCGACCTGATGTCCTGGAACGGCACGAGGTCATCGGCGTTGTCTGTGGCCATGGCACGACTTCCGGAGTCCGCGCCGAGCACACGTGGGTAGGGAGCGGGGGCCCCTGCACAGTCGCGCTGCGGGGCTCTGAACGGGCTCGGAGACAATTCAACAGGACTTGCGATGACGGCGCAATGCGCGAGCGAAAAGAGGCACGTGAAGCACGTCGCGACGTTTGACAGGGAGGATGGCTGTGCGGGTTCTGTGCGGGTCCGACGGTGCGTGACGGTTCGCATGACATCGACCTGTCCGCTGCCTTCGCCCACAAGCTCGCGCTCAACGCCGAGCGCTACCCCGTCGACAAGGCCCGCGGCAGCAACCGGAAGTACACCGAGCTCTGACATGCGCGGTCATCCCACGGCGACGCACCGATCAGCAAGGTCCGCGGCGCTCGGACGGGCGATGGCTTCCTCGCACTCCCCCGCATGCGCCATGTGTTTGACAGCGTCGGGGAGAGCGCGGAGAGTCGAGGTTCCCCTGCAACAAGGTGATGTCGCCTCGCTCCTCGAGGACATTTCCTGGAGGAGGTCACTTGGCGTTATATTCGTCCCGCGGTCGGCCCATCGCGCGCCCGCCGTCCCGCTCCGGGCCGGTGATGGCGGTCGGACAGCGCGTGTTCGTCGATTCCGCGGGAAGCCGCTCCGGGTCGGTTCCCCTCGCAGACATGAGCGGCAAGGTCGTGTCGGCCGTCCAGCTGGCGGACGGCGTCGAGGTGCGCGTCCTGGAATGGCGGCCGCGCGGTACGAACGAGACCCGCTATCGCGTCCAGGCCCCGCATGGTGTGGACGGCTGGCTGCCTGCCGAGAATCTGCGCAGCGCCCTGGTCGCGGTTCCCCGCGTCGAGTCAGCCAGCCCGCCGCAAGCTACGACGGTCGCAGACTCCGGCGGGCGACGCTTCGGGCAACCGGCCGACCCGGCGAGCCCCCCGCGCGCGACGACGGTCGCAGACTCCGGCACGCGACGGTTCGGACAACAGGTCCATCCCGAGCACGCCTCCGACCCGGTCAGATCGGAATACGTCCGGCTGGGCACCGACGCCGGCGGGCGCCGGTTCGGACAGCACTGACCGTTCGCCACCACCGCAGCCGACCTGGACCACCTCGGCTCTCTCGCTACGCCCGCTTCGCGTCCAGCTCCGCCCAGCGGGCGTAGAGCCTGTCGACCTCCTCGTGAGCGTCCTGGAGCGCCCGGCAGCGCGCGGCCAGCTCTTCCGCCCGGGTGGCGACCGCCGGATCGTGTGCGGCCTCGTGGCAGCGCGCCAGCGTCTCCTCGGCGGCGACGATCGCCGCTTCGATGGCGTCCCATTCCCGCTGCTCCGCCCAGGTCAGACGCTTGGTGGCGGCCTTGGCCGCGACCGGCACGGACGGTGAGCGCGGCTTCGGGGCCGCGGCGGCGCGCTCGCGGCGGGCGGCTTCCCATTGACGATAGTCGGCGAACGGGGTCGCGGCGCCGCGGCCGTCCAGTGCGAGCACCGTGGTCGCCACCTGCTCGAAGAGGAATCGGTCGTGCGTGACCAGGACGACCGCGCCCGGGAACTCGATCAGCGCCTCCTCGAGCACCTCGAGCGTCGGGATGTCCAGGTCGTTCGTCGGCTCGTCGAGTACGAGCACGTCCGCTGGTTGCAACATCAAGGTGGCGACGAGGACGCGAGCCTGCTCGCCGCCGGAGAGGCGGCCGACGGGGAGGGACAGCTGCTCCGGCGCGAACAAGAATCGTCGCGCCCAGCCGGCGACGTGGATCGGCCGCTCGCCGAACACGACCTGGTTGCCCTGTGGCGCGAGCGCGCGGCGGAGCGTCACGGACGGATCGAGCTGCGATCGATCCTGGTCGAGGGCGGCAATCCGCAGACCGGTGGCGCGCTCGATGCGTCCCCGGTCGGGCGCGAGCTCGCCGGTGATGAGCCGGATGAGGGTCGACTTGCCGCTGCCGTTCGCGCCGAGCACGCCGAGACGCGTGCCGGGACTCAGCACGAGACTCACGTCGTCGAGCACGCGCCGCTCCCCGAGCTGCTTCGCCGCGTGCTCGACGACCACCAGCCGCTTCGTGCGCCGCTCCGTGGCGCTGAACTCGATCGTCGCCGCGCGACGCTCCTGCCGGGCGTCCACGCCGGCCAGCTCCTCGATCAGACGCCCGGCCTCCCGGATGCGGGCCTGGGATTTCGTCGTGCGCGCCTTCGGGCCGTGGCGGAGCCAGTCGATCTCGCTCCGGACGCGGTTGGCGAGCGTCTCCTGCCAGCGTGCCTGCTCGCGCAGTGCGGCATCCTTCCGCTCGAGGAACTCGCTGTAGCGGCCACGCGTCTGGAAGAACCCGCCGGCGTGCACGGGATCCAGATCCAGCATGCGCTCGGCGACGTGCTCGAGAAACCAGCGGTCGTGGCTGACGACCAGGAACGCCGCCGCTTCGTCGCGTAGCAGCTGCTCGAGCCAGAGGATTCCGTCCAGGTCGAGGTGGTTCGTCGGCTCGTCCAGGAGAAGCAGGTCCGGGGCGCGGACCAGCGCGCGGGCGATCGCCAGGCGCTTCCGCCAGCCGCCCGACAGCGTGGCGGGCGTCGCGTCGGGGTCGGCGAAGCCGGCGCGGCCGAGCGTCATCTGGACGCGCGTGTGTCGGGCCGCCTCGTCGAGCGGCTGGTCGAGTGGGTCTCCTTGGAGCGCATGGGCGAGCACCTCGGCCAGCGTCCGGTCGGACGGGAAGTCGGGGTGCTGCGGCACGTACGCCAGGCGCGCGAGGCGCCGGAGCGCGATGGTCCCGGCGTCGGGCGTCTCGAGCCCGGCGAGGACGCGCAGCAGTGTCGATTTGCCGCTGCCGTTCGGGCCGACGAGGCCGATCCGGTCGCTCTCGTGGATGCCGAAGGACACGTCGGCGAAGAGCGGCGCCGCGCCGTACGCCTTCGCGATTCCCTGACAGCCGAGGAGGAGCGTCATGTGCCGGTTCCGCCGACCTCGAGATCGAGGTCGATATCTTGAACCGGCCTCCTATATCTCGCCCCGAGCGCTGCATGAAATGACGCGTCTTCGATTCGAGCGCGTGTTCGCGGCCTGCGCCGCCCACGACACGGAGCTGTTCACGTACTCGGCGTCTACGTCCGTGCGTGCCGCGTTGCTGGGGGCAGGTTTCCTGGTCGGGCGGGGCGTCCCGACGGGCACCGAGCCCGAAACGACGCTGGCGATGACGCCCTCGGCCGCGTGCTCCTCGGTGCGGACTGGCTCGAACGGTGGAGACGAAGCGATGCCAGCGTGCCCGGCGACGTGTCGGCCGACCACCGGGCCGCGTTCGCCGCGCGGATACCGAGGCTCGCGCAGTTTTGGAGCACCGGCGAGCAGGCCTGGTGGCGCGCTGAGCCGTCACCGGGATGTCCGCCGCCGGTGACGGCCCCTGGCTGCCGCAGCGCTCGTCTAGAGGGTCACCACGTTCTCCGCAGCCGGGCCCTTCTGGCCCTGCACCACGTCGAACTCGACCTTGGCGCCCTCGCGAAGCGTCTTGTGACCCTCGCCCTGGATGGCGCTGTGATGACAGAAGACGTCCTTGCCGCCGTCGTCACGGGTGATGAAGCCGAAGCCCTTGTCGTCGGAGAACCACTTGACCGTTCCTGTCGTACGCATTGCCGGACTCCTCTGGTTGTCGAATCGCCGGAGTGCGACGCTGCGTTCGTCTGCCTCATGCGCAACTTCCGGGCTACTCGTCTTCGCGGGAACCCGTCCCGCAGCGGTGGCTCTCCGAAGGTCGGAGGGCCGTTCGGAGGGCCCAGCAACGAGCGCCTCCAACTCCGATTCGCCGATCCGGTGTGAGTCGTATCCGATCCCGCACGGGCTTGCCAGTCGGTCCGGCGATCGTTCCGGACGCGACTACACCTCGCCGACCGGCCGCCGGCGGGGGCGGCGCCGGCGCCCCGTCCGCGCGGGCGCCCCCAATGGAGGCGGGACGTGCGCGTGCGTGCCGTGATCGAAGTTCGGCAGCACCACGCGCGGGAGTGTCGCCGCGATCCCCTTCTCGATGGCGCAGAGTCGCTCCTCCTCCGCAGGCGACACGAACGTGATGACCTCGCCCGCCGCGCCGGCGCGAGCCGTGCGGCCGCCACGGTGGATGTAGTCGTCGGACGAGAACGGCACGTCGAAGTTGACGACGTGCGAGATGCCCTCCACGTCGATGCCGCGCGCCGCCACGTCGGTGGCCACCAGCACCGCGTACTGTCCGCGACGGAACGCCTCGAGCGCGGCGATGCGATCTTCCTGCCGGCGATCGGAATGGATGCTGGTCGTCCGCACGCCGCTGCGGGTGATCGCGCGTGCGAGCTGGTCGGCATCGCTTTTCCGCTTCACGAAGACCAGCACGGAGGACATTGCTTCCCGCCGCAGCAGGGTGGTGAGGAGCTGGGTCTTCCGCGCCTGCGCCACAGGGTAGACGCTCTGCACGATGCCGCTGGCCGGCTTCTGCGCGCCCACCATCACGACGACGGGATCGCGCAGGATGTCGTTCGCGAGCGCGCGGATGTCGGAGGCCATCGTCGCCGAGAACATGAGCGTCTGTCGTTCGATCGGGAGCGACCCGAGGATCCGGCGGATGTCGGGAAGAAAGCCCATGTCGAGCATCCGGTCCGCCTCGTCGAGCACGACGACCTCGAGCGCGGAATAGTCGACGTAGCCGAACCGCATGTGGTCCAGGAGCCGGCCCGGCGTCGCGACGACGATCTCGGCGCCGGCGCGAAGCGCCCGCTCCTGCGGGCGCATGTCTACGCCGCCCACTACGGAGACCGCCGTGAGCCCGACGTGGTACCCGAGCGCCAGCGCCTGCTCGTCGATCTGCATGGCCAGCTCGCGCGTCGGCGAAAGAA
>Ga0209056_10002106_pt1 | contig 21642 bp, 22 predicted proteins | sample GraSoiAngelo_114_FD_185876 | JGI IMG/M metagenome (GOLD analysis project Ga0209056, IMG submission 185876) | Grasslands soil microbial communities from the Angelo Coastal Reserve, California, USA - 14_0903_13_40cm (SPAdes) (version 2) | ecosystem: Environmental > Terrestrial > Soil > Grasslands...
TGAACCACCGATCTCTTGGCACACAACCAGGATGTCGTCGGCGCTTTTCTTTGCTGTAAGTTGTTGGCTCTAAAAGAAGTGGTCGGGGCGAATGGATTTGAACCATCGACCTCCTGGTCCCGAACCAAGAATAATCTCGTTGATTCGGTGTCGCTTAACAAAGATAAATGGCGTTTTTGCGGGCTAAGTTGGACCCAAGTTTGGACCCAAACAGACGCCAACCCAGTCTAACGTTCGGTGAATCCGGGGTGGGTCAAGACCAGATGGAAGCGATTGAAGGCAAAAATGACACTTTTGGCGAGTTCAGACGTATAATTATTGTAGGAGATCAGATGAGCTAGATAGCTAGATGGCTCTCCAGAAAACTTGTTGGTCAGTTCTTTCCGATCAACAAGCCCGTGCGGGCAAGTTTCTTGGCACCAGTGCTCTACAAGTTCTTACCTGAGGTCCCGGGGGATAACTAACGTGGCAATACAACTATTGTGGAATATTTTCAGGCCGCAAAAATAGCCTTACTGATTCTAAAGGACTTTAAGCCCTTTAGTTTGTTATCTATCTGGGATTTGCACATTCTAAAGGCTTTAGTCGAAATCGTGTAACCGACCGTTTTTCTATAGCTTTAAGTGGCGAAACTTTCGCCTGTTTCAAACGTATAATTGTAGGAGAGCAAATCAAACCCACCCCTGGGTCGCATCTACAATTTTTCCGGTTTTTACCCAGTTCAAACGAGTAACTCTTAAAGAGAGCAATCAACCAGTTTGGCCTTTCTGGCACCAGTAAGCGTGAAGATTATGACGCCGTCATCGGACGCTCCGGAACTTCCCATCACTCAGATTCCTTGCCAGCCCGCTTTGACGCAGACGATCCGTCTGCTTGCGAGGTTAGGGCGGGAGCGATTTTACGGCAAACTCACGATTAGCTTTGAGGCCGGAAATATCGTTTCCCTTCGTAAGGAAGAAACACTCAAGCCTGCCGACCTAGCTCGCTAGACCGCTAACTCCAACAATTTCTCGCCAGACGGAACACCCGTGGGCCTTCGCCATCGTCGATACCCGGATGCTCTGAGTCCTGGATTCGACGATTTTTTGTTTTTGGGCGCGATTTTGCGCCTGAATATTGAACCTAATACAAAAGGAACTAACAGCAATGTTGAAAATCAATGCAGTAAGCGTTGGCCGTGGAACCAAAAACCATGTCCTCGCATCATGTAAGGTCGAACTCACCAGTGAGGATGGTACAGATGTCGTGTGCATCCTCGACGCACGAGTGCTTCGCAATCGAAGCGGCGAATTGTGGGTCGGCTACCATAGTCAGTCGCTTTCCGACCTCGACGGCTCACAACGTTATGTCCCGACCATTGAGTTCTCGAAGAATCTGACTCGACGAATTTCTGACGCGGTGCTGGTCGAATACGAGTGTTATCGCGCGAGCGAGATGCGGAGCGTTGGAGGGTACGATGGACGCCGCTAATCTCCTGCAACAGATCGAAGCTACTGGAAAAGTCTCGGGGCAAGACGAAGCTAAGGCGATTATGGAAGTCTGGGGCCGCCCCCGGCGCGAAATGAATTGGTGCGAGCGGTTCTTTGATTCACTAGGAATCGTTTTCGGGTTTGGGGATGACCTATTAACTATCCTGGCGAGCAAGATTGTCCCCAAGAAAGTGGAATGGCTTTGGCCGAATCGCGTTCCGCTGGGAAAGCTCACCCTGTTTGTAGGCGACCCAGACAACGGCAAGTCAATGGTCGGAACGTATGTCACAGCAGCAACCACAACCGGGCTGGACTGGTATGAGGCAAAGAACGTCTTGTCGCCAAGCGAAGTTTTAATTTTCGCAAGTGAAGACGATAAGGACGATACGATTGTTCCCCGGCTGATAGCTGCTGGCGCAAATCTTGACAAAGTACAATTTGGAGAGATACGTAGCGATGGGCCGAATCAGACGTCGAACGAACGCGAAATGCAACTCGACAAAGATGTAGGGGCTATAAGGAAAGCACTCCTTGAAAATCGGAATATCCGGCTGGTCGTAATTGACCCAGTGTCGAACTATCTCGGCAATGTAAAGATGATCGAAGAACAGGCAATAAGACGAGTGCTTGCGCCCTTACAGAAACTAGCGGCGGAAACGTCCGTTGCGATTATTGGAATCATGCACCTAAACAAGAAAGCCGATCTACAGGTGATCAATCGAGTTGGCGGGGCGATGGCGTTTGTTGGAGTTGCCCGCGCTGTATGGCTCTTTTGCCGGGATAAGGAAAATCCTGACGAGTTTCAGATGCTCTGCGTAAAAAAGAATATCGGCGAACGCTCGAACGGTTTGAGGTATCAAATTGCAACCCGAAACATTGAAATTGACGGTGAGGAAATCCCGCAACCCTTTATCGAGTGGTTAGGCGAAACGGATCAATCCGCGAATGATGTGCTCGTATCGAAGTCAGTAGGCCGCGCCTCTGAGCTTGAGAAAGCGTCAGAATGGCTCAAGAGCCTTCTCAGTGCTGGACCAAAGCGAGCTTCAGACGTTGAGCAAGAAGCAGTCGCCGCCGGATTCTCAGACAGGACGTTGAAACGGGGTAAAGCGGAACTTGGCGTGCAATCAGAGAAAAAGGGTGACGGCTGGTATTGGCGCCTTTGAGCAAGTCTGCCCGATCCCTCAGCGTGGATACGTTGGCACGCTTGGCACTCTTGACTTTGTTCTCTATGAGAGTGTTTTTGGCTCTCTTTATGATAACAAAGCAGTTAGCTATATAGTCTTGGCAAGGATGCAAGGGTTCCAACAAATGTCACACGCGCACGCAAGAGTGCAAGGTATATCAAAGAAATCGAAACGTTGGATTTGAAAACGCCCGGAGGATTACGATCCGCTGTCCAGCCCGGAAAAGGCGATGACCCCGAATTAGTTGCAGAAGCATGGGGGCGTTATGTTCAAAGTAAAACGCGAGGGAATGTGAGAGACAGATTTGACCGCCAGGGTCTGCAACAGCAAGTTCCCCCCCCTGTAGAACGTGTCGCAGAGTTTGGGTGGGTGGGGGACACGGGTTCGCCCGAATCCCCTTAATCGGTTTAGTTCTTGACGGTCATTGCGTCCGAGTTGACGGCCTTCTGGCCGGTGACGCCTTCAAGTCCGGCGATGACGCCGCGATAATCGTTTTTGTCGCATTGCATTGCAAAGCCGCCCTTCACATCTCCAGCGGCCCACGTCAAGCCGACGTAGTGCTTCTTTGACTTCGTGAGTGCCATCAACGCACCGATACCGAAGGATACAACCGCGAGGCCGATTGCTGCACCGACACGCCGATGAACGTCTTGGCCGTAGCTAATCTCTTGGACTGTGGAAGGCACAAGGGTTGTAACAAGCGTTTTCCCATCCATGATCCTGATTTGGTTCGCTTCAATGTACAGCTTAAGGTGCCTTCCGGCCTTCAAATCCGGGAGCGATCCTCCGTCGTACATCACGTTATAGCCGCCGTCATCTTTGGCAACAGCCAATGAAACCTGCACGATTGCAAAGCACAGCAGTAGGGCTAGGATTTTGGTGCGCATGTTTTTCCTTTTCAAAGTAGCAGTCTGTGGGCCTAGATTGATTGTCCCGTAAAGTCAGAGGGGATTAGCTGGATTCGCTGAGCGAGTGACGTAGTAGTGCCCGCCCGAAAGGGCAGGTACAAATTAGTAGGGACTGGCGAATCGACCACGCAAGCAGGGACAATGCCCTTCAGGTCGCGTCAGAAATAATCCACCCCCAAAGGGTCCCTACTGGAAATCTCTGCGAGGCTCCTGCCCGAAAGAATGGGGATGGACTAAATCTCCTCAATAACTTACAGGCACTTTTTCCATAAACCAAGTGTTGTCAGTTAGATAAACAATTCTCCCGTAGGTTGGTTGTTATGTTGAACTTAGATGGGACCCATTTCCAGGGTGGAGTACCTGTTTAAGTCCTTAGCAATCAACAAATTCTGAATTCTAAAATTTCGGATGGGGTTGACCACCCTTTTCCATACGTTGTCCCTCCTGGCTGAAGCCTTAACTCCAAGGGAATCTTCGACATAGACACGGCGCGCCGATCTACCAGGTACTAGGGAGACTTGAGAATTTCTCTGAGCGGTGGAAAGGGCAAAATGACTCACCCACCACTCAAGGTCAAAGCTCCATTTCTCCTCACGCAGATGAACCACATGTCCCAGCCGACGTGGATTTGCGTGTGGTCGCGGCGCGGAAGGCAATGGGTTGTGAGTCAGGACCTGCTTTTGGACGCGACTGGGAAGTGCCCTCCCCGCGACTGCAATGTGCGTTCAAACATCGGCAGAGAGCCTCAGGGAGGAAACGATGGCATCCGTCTACGAAATAGTCACTGAGCAGATCGTCGAGCAATTGGAGAATGGCGTCGCGCCGTGGCGTAAGCCGTGGCGTACAGAGTTGCCAGTAAATCTCGTTTCAGGGAAAGCGTATCGCGGTCTGAACGTTTTCCTACTTGGCTGTCAGGGCTACGGCTCGCGGTATTGGTTGACGTTCAATCAGGCGGCCAAACTTGGCGGCCACGTTCGTAAGGGCGAGCGGTCTTCGCTGGTGACGTTCTGGCATATCGGGGAAGAGAAGATCATTCGAGATTCGGACGGGAACCAGCGTAAATCCAAGCCATTCTTGCTTCGCTTTTACCACGTCTTCAATGTCGAGCAAACCGAGGGAATCGCCGACAAGCTCGGGTTGACTGGCGCATCTCCGCGCGTCCCAGACCTGGAGCAATGTGAAGCGATTGTCTCCGGCATGCCTAATCCCCCTAAGCGTGAGCAAGACTGCCGCGCGTGGTACAGGCCGTCTACGGATACAGTGGGGATGCCAGCACGCGGCCTATTCAATTCCCCCGAAGAGTACTACAGCACACTTTTCCATGAGTTAACGCATTCGACGGGCCATGCATCGAGGGTAGGACGCGAAGGAATCGAACAACTAAACACGTTCGGCTCTGAGTCGTACTCCCGCGAGGAATTGATAGCGGAGATGGGAGCAGCAATGCTTTGCGGAATGATGGGCATTGAGCAGGCTACGATTCAAAACTCGGCGGCCTACCTCAAGACGTGGATTGAACGCCTCAAGAGCGATTCCAGGTTACTCGTTACTGCGGCCAGTGCCGCGCAAAAGGCCAGTGACTACATTCTCGGCAAGTCTCAGGCCAGCGAATCCGAGACGGAAGTAGGCAACTAGATGCAATCTGAGTGCGCACAGAGGGTAGCGATTTACGCTCGGGTTTCCACTAAAGACCGGCAGGAAGTGGAAAACCAATTGCGCCAGCTCCGCGAGTTTGCATCCTCGCAAGGATGGACGGTCTACCGCGAGTTTATAGACCACGAGACGGGTTCGACGGATGACCGGGCCGAGTTTCAGGCCATGTTCAGGGACGCCAGCCAACGCAAATTCGGCGTGCTGCTGTTCTGGGCCTTGGACCGTCTCTCGCGTGAGGGTGTGCTCGAAACCCTCCAGCATCTCAACCGGCTCACGTCCTACGGAGTCGGCTACCGGAGCTTCACGGAGCAGTATTTCGACAGTTGTGGGATTTTCAAGGACGCGGTGATCGCCATCATTGCCACGGTTGCCAAGCAAGAGCGTGTGCGCATCTCCGAAAGGGTGCGGGCCGGTCTGGAAGTAGCTCGCGTCAAGGGAAAGAAGCTAGGCAGACCGCGTGTAACCGTGGATGCCGCAAGGATTGCCTGCCTGCGAGCGTCCGGGGCATCCTGGCAAACCATCACCCGCCAGCTAGGCATCAGTGCCGGTACGGCCAAGCGAGCCTTCTACAGCCTGTCCAAAAACCCCTCGCGTTCCACTTCCGTAACTGCCTGATTCTGCGTGCTGGTTCTTAACGCTTTCAACCCGTCCATAAACAGATGTTATTGGACCCACAACCTAAATGTCATAAAATCGGCTTCAAAGCGAAGATTGTGTGCAATAGCAGTGCAATTGACGTTTCAACTCGTGCATCTGCTGAGACTTACAGGCGAGAAACGGGTCGGCGAACCTACGTTCAACCAAAAAGGGGAAAAGTTGGTCTTGGCAAAACGACTTGTCTGGTAACGCGACTTCCAAATGCAGAATGACTTTGAGTTTCACTTGCTCGGGAGCGGGTAATAGCTAGTGTGGCCTCTGGGGGGAGGTTGAGCTACGCTCAGTACGCTGTTTCGTTTCAGCAAGTCTCGCACCCAAGATCCCGGGACAGCCAACATGATCCCCGAACTCTGCGCCACAGGAATGCCTCCAGCAGCGCCAAAAAGCGGAGCGGGCTCAGCTTGGACAATGACACCTATGACCTCGCCAGTATCCAGCCGGACTACGGGAGAACCGCTGTTGCCTTTATTTCCCGACGCGCTAATTTGAAGCAAATCACGCTGACCTGCCGGAACTCTTCCTGCATTTGGATTAGTGGTTCTAGTGGCAGCTACAGTTCCGAATTGAATGGCAGGATTCCATGAGCCGAGTGGAAAACCGGCGATAGCGATAAATTCTCCGGTAATCGGTTTAACAGTTGAAACCCGCAAAGACGCTATCGGCCTTTCCATGCCGGGGTTATTTTTATTCTCGCTAAATTTTGCCAAGGGACCGACGATCTTGCAAAGTGCCAAATCGTGAGCTTCATCTTTTTCAATCAAGTCGAACCATGCCCCACCGATGTCGCCGCTTCTCTGGCGTAGTCCAACAGTCATCTGAGCCGATTTAGGTCTGTATTCTTGAAGCACATGTGCCGCCGTGATGAAGTAGCCGTCTGGTGCCACTAAGAACCCGGTGCCAACAGCTTGCATATCTACCTGATCCCCGGGTTTGTTGTACCAAACCGAGAGCACGGCAAAATCTACGTTATAAGCAACCTGTTCCAATCGCCGCTCTATGTCCTGGGCCTGGAGAGGAAACGCTCGATCGTTGAGGCTCGCCAGCGTCACAAGGCTAGCAACTACGACTGAGATTCTTATCATTTATGGACTCCCGTGGAGATAAGTATACTCCTTGGAGTTAGAACGCTCGAACAACGATTCCTTGCAGACGGACAAGTGGGCTGCCCCGACATTCAGTTCCGCAGATGCGTGCAAATCAAGTGCAATTGCGAATGGAAGCCACATTGCTTCTGTGGTTTACAGGTGAAGAACGGGTTGGGCAACCTCCGTTCAACAAAGCTGGGACGGTTTGGTCTCGGTGCATTCGGGTGTCGGTGGTAACCGTCACTAACCCGCTATATACTCTACGGAAATGACGGAGCCAATCAATTCAGCCGAAGTCTCACTCTTGGTGACAAAGGTCGAGGAAGCCGCGCGCGCAACCGAAGAAGGAGTCAAACACTTTATCGAGCCCGCACCGGGGACCTTAAAAAGAGCCGTCAGCAAACGACACCACATTGTGTTCGGCCGACGAGGATCGGGAAAATCTAGCCTGCTGCGAAAAGCAGCTGCTGACCTCACCGTGGACCGACGCCCGATCGCTTACGTCAACCTTGAAGCTTTCAAAGGGCACAGCTATCCTGATGTTCTCCTAAGTGTATTGATCGCGACCTTTCGTGAATTCAAGAAATGGCTGGACACTGCTGCCGTCAATCGACCTGACAAGGTATCCTTCTGGCAGAAACTGTTCGGAACAGTTCCCTCGCGACCGTCATTTAATCGAAAAGAGAGCGCAAGACTGTCAGGTTTTCTACAGACTCAGATAGCAGAACTTGGATCCCAGCTGCATACCCCAGATGAAGCTGAGGTAAAGGTGACAACCAGCGAACGGGCCGAAGCTGAAAATACAGCAGAACTATCGGCAGGGGTGAAATCCCCTGTCGCTCAAGCTGGCGTAACAACGAAGTCCAGAGGAACTTCACAGCGCGGGGAGGAAGTGCAGCAGGACTTCAAGCAGCACAAGTCAGATTTTCTCCACCGTCACATCATGGATTATCAACAGATCTTCCGTGAGATGGCCACGCTGTCACAGGGAGATTCATACCTAGTGCTCGATGACCTCTACCACATTCGACGAGCAGACCAAGCAAAGGTCATAGATTACTTTCATCGAATAGCTAAGGACCATCATCTCTGGCTAAAAGTCGGTACAATTAAGCACCGAACTGAGTGGTACTTCCACGGAGACCCGCCTATAGGAGTCAAACTGGGTGATGATGCGGACGAGATTGACCTCGACATCACGTTGGAGAAATACGAGCTTGCGAAGCAATTTCTCTCGAGAGTGCTCATGAACTTTGCTGCTGAGGCTGGGTTAACCGACTTGAGCGAGTTGTTGACAGGAGGCGCTGCCGACCGATTAGTTCTCGCGAGCGGAGGAGTTGCTCGGGACTTCTTATCGATTTTCCGGAGGTCTGTTGACGTGGCACGCGAACGGCTCCTTTCAGCTTCCGGACCTTCGAAAATTACCGCGGAAGATGTAAACGTTGCAGCTGGAGAGTACGACGGTTCTAAACGGGAAGAATTTAAACGCGACACAGGAAGTGACGATCAGGAGAGCCTCGATCAGCAGTTCCAACAGATCAGAATTTTTTGTCTTGAAGAGGCCGAGACCAATTGCTTTCTACTAGATAAGGATGCAAAAGGGGAAGAGGTAGCTTTGATACATGAGCTTGTTGATTTGAAGCTTCTCCACCTTGTGCGTTCGCGGGTAACAGTCAGTGGGCGGCGAGGGAGTATCTTCGAAGCGTATATGCTAGACCTAAGTCAGTATGCTGGCGCTCGTAAGCGGCGGGGATTGGATATTATCGAGTTTTGGAAGCCTGAATCCAAAGAGAGCCTGCGACGCGCCTCTCTCATATATTCAGTTGTGTTGGAGAGATCCCTGTCCCGTTCTGCTCTTTTGAAGGCGGCCGAAGTATTTGACCTGGCTCCGCGTGAGATTGAGCTTGTAGAACTGCTTGTACAGGGGCTGAACCCCAAGGAGATTGGGATTCGCCTCAACCTGTCTGCGTTCACTGTGTACAGGCGTTCGAAGGATGTGATGGGGAAAATGGGAGTGTCGACACGCGCGGAAATTATGGGAAGAATCCTGGGTTTTCAAACACGGAACGCAGCGGGTAACGACAGCTAGGCAGGGAGTCAGGCGTGCTGAAAGGGTGCCGCGCGCTATGACGGACTCAGAAATCAACTCGCTGCAAATTACCTTTCACCAGACGCTTCCGCAACGGGCGCTGCAAGTTGACTGATACTCGGTGCCCGGCAATCGCACCGCGCGGCTTTCAGGAATCACCAGTTTTTTGATAGCGCAGACTCTCACCGGGGTCTTGTCCAGAATCGCGGCCCGAGTCACTGGGTGTGAAATATCTGAAGAACTCGTCCGTCACTTTTCGAGAGGTGAGCAGTTGCAACACCGCCTAAGCAAATTGAGGTCCTGCCGCCCTTGCCATCACTGCAGTGAAGTGTGCCATTGACAATCCACGTATCTCCCGATACGCCAGCGTCTAGTGGTTGTTCCGAACGAATGATTCTCTCCCCATATATGCGAATCAGTTCGGGTTCGGCCACTTTGAGTGCTGTTGTCTTATCTGGGATGGAACCTGCTGCGAGCGGGACTTTCACGCTTCCGCACCCGGGTCTTGCTTGATATTTCCAATTTGATGCTGCGGCAAGAAGTTCTTGGTCGAGTTCTTTGACGCCGGAACGGCGGACGAGCCGAAGGCCACGTATCCCACCATCCTCCTGAACTTCATATGCAACCATCGGTGGCCGACGATATTTCTCGCCTTTTTGAGGCTGGGGTTCGTGAACCTGCGTTAACCCACTCTGCAGTACCAGAGATTTGCAATCAGTTTGATTCACTTGCGAGAATGCAAACGGTGAGAACAGCAACGCGACGTAGGCAGCGGTTAGCAGTTTCACAAAAAGCATTCTATCGCTTGTTGAGCGGTCAGATGTTTTCGCCGAACGTTCAAACGGGTGGATCGTCCAAGTGCATTGACCGTCTCGCACCCTGCCAATTAGGACCCCTTTTGGGGTGGAACACGTCGAACAGAATCCTGGTTGCACAATCAGTTGCACGCTTGCTCCCGGACGTGCCCGAAAGAGCTTGTCTCCATAGCCGTCAGTGCGGCCAATTGCCGAATAATCTGCTCAGTGACCACCTGGTAGACGTTTCGGGGCGAGGTGGAATCGCCCGAAGCTGCCGGATTGATGGGGTTCATGCGTCATGCCCCTCCCATCTTCCAGAAAAATTCTCTGTGGCCCTCACTTGCGTATAGAAAACTTCCTAGAAAATAAGGGCTTCGGGGAACTCCTTACCGAAATTAGTGAACGGGAGATGCCCACCGAGATTTTTGAAAATCGAAAAATTGGCTTACGCGGCCTTACCTTGGCTCAGAATTCCAAATGTTGTAGACTTCTGTTGTTTCGACGGCCAAAATGCGACGCTTTGGTCACTTCTGCTCCACTACCTTCTCGCTACTGATCTTTGCTGCATCAGTTGGACTTCCGAAGTTCATCGTCCCGAATCTCCCTGACCTCATGATCAAAACCCACCGCACGTCCGGTGACTGGCTGTCGCAAGTGAATACACTTTACGTGAAGGGTGCGCGGCAACGGACTGAGATCGTGATTCAGGGACGGGCGCGAGCCAATGCCACCAGTTCGGCGGCTATTCAACAATGCGATGAAAAGCGGGGCTTCATCCTAAATGAAAATGACAAGCTCTATGCGTCTTTCAAAATCGAGGATTGGTCTGAGCGGTTGAAGAAATCACATCCAGCCCATTTGACGCAGATGTCGGGAGCCGAAGTGACGGTCACAATCGACTCCACTGATACAGGTGAGCGTCGCCAATTTGAGCATTACACCGCTCGTCACGTCAAAGTCAAAACGCAATACGAACCTAGCCCCGGTGCTTCAACGCCTGCGAGCATAGACGAGACAGACGGCTGGTACATCGACCTGCCAGGATTGGGATGTCAAGAGCAGGCATCAAGGGGACTTGGCATCGGTATGATCGGCAGTGGCAACCGCCAGGATCGATTGCAAATCAAATGGCTCGGTACGGCATCCCGAGGGTATCCAATCGAAGAAACTTCGATCAGAACTGAGGCGGGAAGCAAAACGATTAGCAAAGTGGAACTCCTGGAGATCTCCGAAGCGCCCCTAAATCCCTCCCTCTTCGATCTGCCTGCGGGATATAGGCGAGCGTTACAGACCGGGAATGGCGGTGCCGACTTAACAAAGCCAGACACAATCTCTAACCGCGCTCAGTACTACTGGTCGGAGATTACTCTCTGGCTGCACTATTTATTTCGCTAACAGGACCAAGCCTAGATGCAGCAGGACCGCTCTCGCTCCCAATTTATCCATCGTCAGTCCGAAAAAACTTGCGATGAAAGTGTAGATACCCGTAATGCAGCAGAGCGCTGCCAGTATGGCGAATGACCTTTCGCATGGGGTGTTCTCTTACATTACACTCTACGCTTACGCGGAGCTGTTGGGAGCCTATGGACTGCGCCCCACCGCCTATTCACCACCCAAAAAGGGTCCTTAGCTTTGATTGACGACCCCTGTCTTTCTGGCGCGCACCACTACGCCATCACCTCCGGCGAAGGAGGAAAATTGGCCCACACCGCCCCCGGTTTTGACGCTCGCCAAGATTACTGCCTTCCTTGGCCTCTCAATTTGCTGTGGGGATAGGAGATCGGATCGGCCAACGCGTTGATGGAGTGAGGAAGTGCCTCAGAAGTTGATGGCTGGGGCGAAATGGCAAGGCTTTCCGTCGGGTGGAAAGGCGGAATCTTTGAGTCTCTTCAGTTCGTCTTCAATCGCCGAAAAGTCAGGAGGTATTTTTTCCTCTTTACCTGCGAACTTGCCAACGCCAAACGTCCTGCTCGTCTTCGCCAGGCCGTCGTCAATTCTGATGGTGTGCAATTCCAATTCCTCGTTACCTTGTGCCGCATAAATGAAGATGAACTGCCTCTCGGGTAACTCGAAGAAATGTCTTTGGATAATCAATCGCACTAGGTTCTTCACCACGTCCTGGCTGACTTTGGCCCTACAAGTGGGAATGTCGGTCACAGGCATCGGACGGTCTGGGTGTGCCTGTAGAATTAGTGAACCATCGCCGCGCACGAAGAACAGTTGAACCCAACCCTTGTGGATTGGCGGTTGGTAGACTACCGTCAGCCTTTGCAGTGCCGCATGGTCTTGGAGCAGTGGTTCCAGGTCAAGAGAGTGTCTTTCCGATTCAAACGCCTGCGGCAAGACGAACAGAAGGAAAGCGAGGACGACTCTCATATCAGTACTCTTTTTGATTCCATTCTAACGCAGCCGAGTTGTCTATTCTTTGCCCCGAAGTGAGCCAAGTCCTGATAAGTCGCAAAACCGGACAAGTGCAGTCCTAGGACTCCACATCTCCGGTAAGCGCGTCAATCAGGCACTAGCGTTTTGACTCACGGCGAACGAGTGAACTTTGTGTTAGATTTGTACACGGTTAGCGACCTAATTTAAGAGCAGTCTGCCGCCTTCACGGTCAAAGAAGTGAAACCAGCTATCAACGGAATTCTCACGATTGCAATCACTGCAGTGGTTTGGCATCGCTGTGTGTCGGCGCAGGTCGAGCACCATTCAACCAGCAAAGATGGGTCGATGAGTGCTAATGCCAGTTGTTATGACAAATCCACCGGGAGATTGGTCGGGTCGAATAAGTCGGTCACTTCCGTGCTCGTGTCGCCCGGCGGACTCTATCGAGCATACGCCGAGAGCGAGGCGGTGGCATCTCAATCGCCAAACACTGCCAACCAGGAATGTCAGAACACGTCGAAACTATTTGTCTCGGGCCCAAACGGCGACGATTTCCGCCCGGTGCTAGTTGTGAAACCCTCGCCAGAAGCGCTCGGGAACAACATTGACCTTATCGATTGGTCTCCCCATGGAAACCGCCTCTTGCTCGCTCAAGGTGTCTGGCAGTGGGGTTCGGATGCAGGCGGAATCATGGTGCGAATTTACGATGCTGAATCTCAGACTTTGTCGAGAGAGTTTCTTGTTGACGAGGCGTTTAGCAGATATGTCGGCAAGAACTGTGCTGGTGTTTTCTATCCCGTGGGATTCTCTTCGAGCGGACAGGTTGTTGTCACAGCCGGGCCCTATTTCGAGGTAGGAGAGGACAAGCCGGTGGAAGACTCCTGCGTTCAGAAAAAGGGATTCTGGCTTATCGACACTGTAATTCCCGCAGTCAGTCAACTTCCGGATGATTACAGAGTTGGCCACTACGCCAAAGTTGCGCCTTGAGCCTTGCGCCCACAGCGGGCGAGCCAAGTCCTGATAAGTCGCGTTACCGGACAAGTGAAATCGCTGATCGGCAGTTGTCCGGTTACCGCGCGTTATCAGGCAGACTGATGTGACTTCGAGCAACAATAGGTTCACGCTGTTGATCTTAAATCACCCGCAGACGTGCCAAAGAGAACAATCCATCAGTTCTGTTTAGGGCAAGCCTGGATTTGACACCCGCAGAGACAGAGTAAGGTTGAAAGAGGAGCAGGCGGCAAAGACCGCCCTCCGAGGTGCGTGTTCATGGTGCAGATTAAAGGATCCGCTATCAGGGAAACGATTAACCAGATCAAGTCCCGCGCCGGCGAGGAAGCCCTCCAGAAAATCCTCGGCCTTCTGGACGAAGAAACGCGAACGATTAGCCAGAATGAAGTCTTTTCCTCCACTTGGTACCCGTTGGATGTTTTCACCCGCTTCCTCGAAGTTGAGATCAGGGTGCTCGCGGACGGAAAGGAAGAAATGGTCACGCGCGGCTCCGAAGTGGTAATCGAAAGGCAGCTTCGTGGAATCTACAAGGCTTTTGTGAAACTTGGTTCCCCTGAATTCGTGATCAAACGAATCGCCGCGGTTCACGCAACCTACTTTCAGGGTGTTCCGATTGAGGTGCAGTTGCAGGGACATGGCAAGGCAGTGGTCAGATACACAGGATTTGAAAAGAAGCACCGTATTATGGGATTCGCGATTATGGGATTTTTCAAGAAAGCACTGGAGATTTCCGGAGCCAAGGACGTGGTCCTCTGCTTCACCGTACCGATCGAGGAGGGCAAGGCATTTTCCGAGCTCTCGATTTCCTGGAGCTAAACGAAGCGCGGAGAGGCTCCATGTTCGCAAGCTTTTTCGTTTCGCGGGTGGACTCTAGAACGGACTTCCCGGCGGAATCTGGCACGGCTACCCTAAGAAGTCGGCTTTCCTGCGTCAACTCATGGTAAGTCGGAAAACCGTACAAGTCGGCGCAATGGCGCCGGTTAGGTCTCCCTCATTAATGCTCTTTTTGGAGCCTGGCGAACACCGGCGTAATGCCGAGGCCGAAGAAGGTGTTCACAAGCGCAGGGAGTTGCTCTCCGGGAGCCGGATACGCACTGGCAGTGATACCGTTTCCTTCCAAATGAATTCGGTAAATGAACCCGTGATGCCCCGTCATCTCCGGGCCGAGGTCACGCCTTGAAACCAGTTCATGTTGGCGATCATGTGAAAACGTATTTTTTTGAACGCTTGGCGGTTGTTGTGCTGGCAAGAACCGAAGTCCCTCCAGAAAGAATCCCACCCCCAAAGGGTCCCTACTAATAATTAGAGTCTCTGAATGACGCAGGGACTAAACCTGCTCAATCGGTGGGCAATTCTTCGGACGTGCCCCAGTCCACCCCTATAAACAATGGTGTTGCGACCGCTCTTACCGGGACAACCACTACAAACACTACAAATTGCTGGCCCCAGGCTACACTCCTTATGAGCTAGGACCGTCCTTGAACACAGCGCCAGTTTACGACGTAGGCGGGCGATTGCGCCGTTGTTCGTTAAGAAGCTGTTGAACACCCGGAGACAGCCGTGAATTTGCCGCTAGCTGACGCATGATGTCCAGCCCCTGATCCGACACGTCGTCCATCATGAAGAGCACGCGGGTCGGAGTCACGCTAAATGACCCTTTCTGAGAAGCAGTCGGGATCGTATCGCCAAGCATGAGCGTGTACAGGATGCCCGAGACATAGAACTTGTACTTCACGCACTCGGTATCGTTCATCTGCACGGGTGGAAAGCAGCCGAGAAACTTCGGCGGCGTAGAAGCAATGGCAAGTCCGATCACGATATCGGGCGGCAGCGGAACGCCATCTTTCACAAACTTCCGTAGCGCTTCCGTGTGCTTCCCGAGATCAATATCATAGGGTGTCTCGTCGAAATCCCACTTGTGCGCCGCCGCTTTGAAAAAGATTCCTGCCCCGTAGTGAAGCAACGCTTCGGTGTCCAGGCCCGGAATTCTCGTTCCCTCAAACACTCTGTAACCTAGTTCCGCGAATCCGGGCGTCTGACCCGCAAAGAGACTCAGCAACGGAAACCCGGCCGTGGTAGCGATCTGAGAATGAATGAACGATTCGCCGCGCTGGTTGAATATCTGTTCGCAATCAAAGCAGAACGCATAATCGCGAACCTGAATCGACGACTGCCTTGCCTCGTTCGACGTAATGGTAACGGGGTTCGGATTGCGTAGAGAGGGTTCCCGGAGTCGCTTGTAGATGGCCTTTCCGACGAAATGGCTATCCTGGAGGTCTTTTTCTAGCAGGCAGAGCTTGCAGATTCCGCGTTTCACTTATCCACCTTCCGTTGACGAGGGCTTCTAGATGTCTTCTCCGGGGAGAAGCGTTAGTTTAATCCTCTTCCCCTTTGTAGTCGCTGTACGTCACTTCAACAGCGTCGGTCCTCACAAGTCGTGCTGACCTTATTGCCACTGCAGCAGTGTCAAAAAGGACGACATTGTGCCCGCCTTCAGCCATCGCGCTCCCGTACCGTATGCCGTCATAACCGTGGTCCTTGGCCCATTCGGCAAAAAACTGCGTGGGCAGGTATTCATGCGTATCATCTGTGTGGCGTAGAGGCTTTGCAAATTCTTTGTTGAGATGGTTGAACAACTCGCAAGATTCCACGAGAGAACGAAGGTATCCCTCGGAACACTCGAATGGGGACGCTAGTGCCATTCCGGCGCTCAAATCAATCAGTTTGAGGTCACGCAATGTTTCTCCCTCGCCTATGGTAGCCAGCGCGCCCCGATGAGGCCGCACTTCCGCCACTGCTGTGCCTTCGTCTTCAGCACCATAAAAGTAACTCACACCGACCGGATTCGCGCGTGCTGCCTTCGTCACAGACACAGGTGGTGGCGCACCCATCTCTAGCGCTGGTATGGGCACTGTCCGGTAATCCTGTTCTCGATAACCCAAACGGACTCGAAAAATCCCTGTGCCGGCTGGTATAGTGACGCTGGCGCGATCCACATCTTCCTCGAACCATACTAGCGGGTCCATGGCGGTTGCGAGGTCTTCCTCCGTCGGCTGTAAGTCTGGAGCAATCGGGCTGTGATGCTCCGGATCTTTTAAGTCGTCGGCCAGTTCGTACCAGCGGTCCAATAAAGTGGTGCGTAGCCAATCGCGGTCGGTCCACAGGTCATGGACGGCAGGAGCGTCTAAGATTTTCTCCCCCTTGCAATTAGCTTTAAAGATGTCATTGAGCAGGTCGTGATGCTTGTCGCGCTCAACAAGGCGCTCACTAAAGATTCCCCACTGCTCGTCGATGAGCGTCGCTAATGGCGCTCCCACTTCCAACACGTCCGCATCAGAAGGAACGTTGCCGCCAAGGTCTACAGGTGAGTAGAGCTCCGTGAATCGGCTGAAGAACGACCTCAACTCCGAAGCATCAATCACGTACCTTCCTCTCGCACGGCAGTATTGGCATGAGCCACGTCTGCCGTGTTGACGGATGTAATCCTTGAGGGAATCGTCCTCGAAACAGGCTTCACAGCACCGCATGGCACTTTTTGAAGTCCTCACAGCTCTCTTCCTGATACGGGAAGTTACAAAGAGAGCGGTCAATGCAATTCTAGCCAAGGAGCCGCACAGAACCCTCCAGCTACGCCACCTTCACATGCAGTTCATCTCATAGGCAGATCAGAACAAGTCTGTCAGTTTCTTGGCTTTCATCAGTTTGTCGAAGCTTGTATATCGTGGCCCTTGCATGCTCCCTTGGGGAGCGTCGGCAAACGGAATAGGACCTATCGGTTTTGCTGGCTCCGCGAAAATCAGCTTTAACTTGCCTTGTTCTCCATAGGGTTCAATGCGCGCCTCCGGGGCATAGTGCCTGAACGCTGATTCTGGCTGAGTCTCAATTCGGTCATAGAGCGTAAGGTCTCGGCGTTTCAGGCTGCCCTTGCCGCGCACTTCTATCTTGGCGTGGGAAAGCGGCAGGCTCGGATTTGCAATGATGATCTCGTTTATCCAGGATTGAACGTCCCCAGTAAAAGTCCACTCGTTAACGGTTTCAGTAACGGGCATCGCTACGCATTATACTGACAAACACTCATAGACCGAAGAACCGGCAGTATGCATTGAGACACAATCGTAAACTTGAGATCCACTTCCAGGCGTGATGCTCACTTTTGGCTTCCGTCCTAGGCGATAAGCAACCTGTACCGCTGTCCATTCGTCATCCTTCTCGTACTCTTGAACGCCCGCCGGGCGCTGGTAGGGTCGGACGTGTAAGGGAAAGGCCCATGCGGGGACCCATTTCGGTGGAAGGCCACCCCTTAGGTGAAGCCTCAACTCCAGAGAAAAGTTTGTGACGTAGTTTGTGACGTAACTGGGTCCATGCTATTCGTCGTGAGTGCTATCGCCTGCTTACAACGACTACAGCAGGACTGGCCGTTCCGGACGTATACTGTGCCCGATGTACTGCTGATAACTTTCAAGCATGGCGACAGGTCAAGCTACCAAACTGACGAGCGCAGTCGGCGAATTTCTAGTAGCGGCGGAATTGTGCCGTCGCGGCCTGCTCGCAACACCTTTTGCCGGAAACGTCCCGCATTACGCGTCTGGTCAGAGTGGCGGACATGTGGCGGTTCAGGTAAAGGCGATCAACGGCCACGCGTGGCAGTTTGACATTCGGAAGTTTCTGGACGTTCACATGGACGAGGACGGCAAGCGTCAGATTCTCGGGGCACCGCAACAGGAGCCCTTTCCGGAACTAATGTGTGTACTCGTTGTCCTCAAAAAGACGGGGCAGGACCGCTTTTTCATTCTCGAATGGAAAGAGCTACAAAATCTTCTGGTCCGAGGCTATACGGCATATCTTTCTAACCACAACTTCGTCCGTCCAAGGGTGCCGGGTTCCTTTCACATGGCACTTGCTATTTCGGATGTGGAGCCATTCGAGAACGAATGGCCTAAGATTCTGGACCGAGTGCCCAGGACCCTTTAGCGGTGGGAATTTGAATTAGTCGAATAGCGGCCACAAAGTGCGGCACCCCGAACTTTTCCACCGAAGAGTAGCCGTCCAGTTTTCAAGGATTAGCGGCCAATTTCTGCCCATTTTCGCGCCTCTACTGATGATTGACGTCTTGCGGAGTGACGTGGACACAGTGCACGAGGGCAGATTTTCAATGAGCTACGATTCCTTTTGTCGCACTTTCCGCAGGGCTTGAGCTTCCAAGATCTTAGCTGGAAGCGAACCTTCGACCTGCTAAAACAAAAATCCAACTGGAAAAGACTAACACCTTCCACCTACAGCTCTATTAGGAGAGTGATCCAAAAGATTGGCCGCTAATAAACGGCAATCCAGAAAATAGGTCATTTCTTGCCCTCGTTCGCTCCTTCGCGTACGTCGGCGAGGTCAATCTCCTTCGTAAGACCTTTTTGCTCCTCCACCGGAGCAATTTTAGCAGCAAACCACAAATGGGTCAGAACAGTGAGGACGTGTGTCTCCCCAAGTGGCGTGTGGTAGTATCTCCCCCGCGACACCGAATCGGAAAGGTAGAAGCATGAGCCGCCGATACGGTCAGTCAGGATGTTTAGTTAAGAAAGGCAATAATTGGCACGGACGCTTTTACGTTGACCTTCAGGACCGACGTAAACGGATGTCTGTGCCGCTCGGTCCGATAGGCGAATTGACGAAACCAGAAGCCAAACGGAAACTGCGCGAGTTGATAGGACAATTGGGCGTCAATACGGAAGCCCATTTGCTCAAAGCAACGAACGTTAGCCGAACCTTCGAGCAGGAGTCCGCATGGTGGAGGCAGAACAAGCTTTCGCTATTCAAACCGTCTTGTCAGGAAACAATGGGCAGCCATATCGATAAATATCTGCTACCCAGATTCAGCGAACTTTCGATTGATGCTGTGGATGAACGACGAGTGCAAGAGTTCACTGCCGACCTTAACCGCACGGAACTCGCTCCGAAGTCCATTCGCAACATTATCGGAGTGCTGAAGCTTATTCTCGGAAAGAGCCGCTGGAGGGATTGGAACTTGGTCCTTCCAGAGGTGCCGGAAAGGGAACAGCGCTACTTCACCGAGGATGAGATGCGGAAAATCATCAATTTCGTAACTGGGCAGTGGCGCGTTCTATTTGCAACGATGGCCGGAACAGGTCTTCGCTGTGGCGAAGTATTCGGGCTACACTTTGAAGACCTGGACTTGGCATCCTGCCGCATCTCTGTTCGTCGCAGCGTTTGGCATGGACAGGAAGTCACGGTCAAGACTAAAAGTGGAAACAGAACCGTGAATATCGAACCTGCTCTGGCTGAGATGCTGCGCGAGCATTTAGGTGGTAGAAAATCAGGACGCGTTTTTGAGACCAGGAACGGCACGCCATTTTCCAAGGACCATGTTCGGCAAAAATTGGTGTCCGTCCTACTCAAACTCGGTTTGAAGCGAGGGGGACTCCATGCCTTTCGTCACGGCAGGGTGTCCGTCCTTCAGGAAAATGGTGTACCTGGAGACTTGGTGAAAGAGTGGATTGGCCATTCCAGTTTGCGAACAACATCCCGCTATACGCACATCAGCCCCGAATTCCGTGAGCGAGTCGCAGCGGATGTGGGACTGTTTAAGCCGATGTTGGACCCAAATGGACCCAATTTGCAGCAAACCAAGGATGCGTAAGTGATTGAAAAAATTGGTCGGGGCGAATGGATTTGAACCATCGACCTCCTGGTCCCGAACCAGGCGCGCTAGCCAGGCTGCGCTACGCCCCGACTGTGTATCCTACCCATTATCATGCGCTTGCAGCAACTTTTTCAAGCGGAGAATTTTCGGTTTTCCGTCCATTCCGTCCAATAACGATGATTTTGGACGGAAGTTCGAAACCCAAACCGGCCTTCTCTGCCATTTCTTTGCGAAACGCCACGTTCGATTTGATCTTGTCGTAGAGGTCGGACATGCCCTCTCCGGAATGACCCATCCAGAACTGCAAGAGACCTGGAGGAGTCGCCGTGAAGTTCCGCAGGTACGTATTGCGAAAGCGACGGAACGCATGGACGCCGCACTTCGGTTGGCCGAGGGCGGCCAGGGCCGGGTGCAGCTTGCGCCGCAGGACGCTCGACTGGTGAAGCGGCTTGCCATTGCGTGAGGCAAACAACAGGTTGGTCTTGCTTGCCCACTTTTCGTGCGTCCGCTTTTCCATGTAGTCCCGCAGCAATTTGGCCATCGAAGAATGAAGGTCGATCTCCCGCTCGCCGCTTTCAGTTTTCAAGCGGTCTTGTACTTCCGAGCCCCAGGCCTTCTCGACGATCTTGATGTTGGAGCAATCCGAGGAAATGTTCTTGATGTCGATTCCCAAGGCTTCTCCAAATCTCAATCCCGATGAGGCCAGGAGCGCAAACAGCACGCGGTACTTCTCCTCTTCGGTTCGCTGGACAATGCCGGTCACAACTTCGCCAGTGAAGCTGGGTGTGCGCTGCTTCTTCTTGTTCACCTTGGGCATTCGAATGAGCTTGTTATTCCACTTGCGAGGATACAGCTCCTCTCCTTGCTCATCCGTTGCCGAGGCCACGACCATCTTCACAATCTGCGAGTAGTTCCCAACCGACTTTGGAGACAGGCCGCCTTTGACCATCTTGGCCACCAGGTCTTTCATAGCCACAACGTTGACGGACTCCAGAGGCATGTCGCCGATGTTTGGCTTTATCCACTTGTCCAGTGCGTAGCTCCACGTAGCGATGGTTGACCGAGCCAACGGGTCGCTGTCGCGGTTACGCATATCTTCGAGCCAGGTATCCGCCTGCTGACGGAACGTCACGCCAGGACCCGACTGTTTCACTACCCTGTCGAAATATTCCTGCGTGTCCACTCCGCTGGCCGCGATGATCTCCTTGGCTTTGCGTTCCCGTTCGGATGCTGAAAGTTTGCTAGGGCCGGAGATCGGACAGATTCTCTCGTAGACCCGCTGCCGTTTCTCTTGTCCCGCGACATCCTTCCAGTAACGAACCACGTACCAATTACCTTCCTTCTGAATACTGCCTGACTGTCCAGATCGTCTTGACATGGACTTTCTTCCTATCCGTGCCAGATCATCTGGTGTCGCAGGACAAATGGTAACGTGACTCGTGCTATTGGGCAATGGAACGGCCGTAGTAATACCTGGTCCCGGGCAATCCGGAAAACAACACTCCGTCGGAGTTGCCTCGATTCGAGTTGTTGGGAAGAGGCCCATAGGTTGCATCGGCCTCGTGATATTTTCCTTGGCTCGCTTGCAAGTGCGCGAACGCTTGCAGGCGACAGCTGCATTTCGCGGCCACATAGCACTCCTCGATTTGATTTGTGTTTGTGGAAAAGCGGAATGGAAAGGGTGGCCAATCAGGAATGGATAAAGGAAATGCGTAAGGGGAATGGGTTAGGGGGCGGAAGGGCCAAGGGAATGGA
>Ga0209056_10002107_pt1 | contig 21640 bp, 21 predicted proteins | sample GraSoiAngelo_114_FD_185876 | JGI IMG/M metagenome (GOLD analysis project Ga0209056, IMG submission 185876) | Grasslands soil microbial communities from the Angelo Coastal Reserve, California, USA - 14_0903_13_40cm (SPAdes) (version 2) | ecosystem: Environmental > Terrestrial > Soil > Grasslands...
GACCGCCGGTGTCGTCGATCGCGGCGCGAGCCTCGGCCTCGATCTTCGAAGAGGGACCGTAGACGAGAGTCGAGCGCTGGCTCAGCCCGCCCATCACGGCCCGGCCGGCGATCTCCCTTCCCTCGCTCAACGAGGGATTGCCCTGGTTGTGGATCGACCAGCTGACCGCGTGCGCCGGCAGATCACGAGCCAGCGCGAAGTTGAGATTCGACCCGCACAGGTGGACGACGTTGAACCACGCGTCCCGCGGCAGCGCCTCCAGGACGGCGACGTCGTACGGCAGGACCAGATCGCGATAGACCTCTTCCTTCAACACGTTGCGTCCCGCATATCCGGAGATCGCGTAAAAGATCCCCGCGGATCCGGCATCGACCGACCGGCGGCTGAAATCGAGCAGAGCCTCCGCCACCTTTTCCAGAGCCGGGCTCACGACCTCTGGATGCGCTCGAAGCTCGCGCACGACGCGCGACTGCGACTTGCCGACGAGATAACCGCCGACCGTGATCGGGCTGAACACCGTCTGGATCACCGGCACGTCCGGGCCGAGGTCCCGCACGACCATGCCGATCGACTCGACCTGATCGTCCAGCGCCTTGCGGTTCGTCACATCGACCGAGGCCCACGAGTCCAGGTCCGGGACGGCAGGCTTGATCAGGATCGGTGCCCGCAGCCGGTGGCCCGAGGGGTGGTAGACCGAGCCGAAAGCCTCCGCGAACGTGCTGGCCCGTAGCTGAAACTTGACGAAATCCCAGCCGAAGTGCTTGGCACGCTGCACCGTGATCGCCGCCAGGTCCGAGGGCGACCACTCCTCGCGGTACGTGTGACCCCAAGCGCCGGCCGGCGGGCGGTCGGCGACGCCCAGCGCAATCGCCGCTTCGACCCGCTTTCGGCCAGTCACCAATTCGAGTTTAAAGTGGACTTGATGGCGGACATCGACCAGGAAGCCGCACGGCTCCGCGCCGCAGCGGAGGCCAAGCCGCTGCGCCTACCGATCAACCGCAAGGTCGATGAATCGCATCATGCCGTGACGCCCGACGGTCTCTCGGTCTGGTACACCGTCCAGGTCTCGCCGCACAGCCGCATCCAGGAGGTGGTCTTCGAGCGCGCCGACCGCCTACCCACAGACGAGGAGTGCCGTCGATGGCTGGACCTGCTGATCGTCGGAGCGCGGGCGAGCGAAGCCGGATCCTTTCCCGGCGCGATGACCCGCCGCTTCGAAGCGTTCGAGCGCAACCCCGAGCTGGAGGCGCCGATCGCCTGATGGCTCTTCCCAAGCAGGTCGCCGACGAGCTCCGCCGCGTCGTGGGCCGCGAGTCGGTCATCGACTCGGCCAACGACCTCCGCATCTTCGAGCGCGACGGTTCGATCGAAGGTGCGATGCCCGACGCGGTCGTGCTCGCGTCGACGACGGAGGACGTCGCCGGTGTGATGAAGGTGGCGGCGAATCATCGCATCCCCGTGGTGCCTCGCGGCGCCGGCACCGGTCTTTCCGGTGGCGCGGTCACGATCCGCGGCGGCATTGCGCTGCAGGTCACGCGCATGCGCCGCATCCTGGAGATCGATCCCGTCGCGCAGACCGCCCTTGTCGAACCTGGCGTGGTCAACCAGGAGCTCTCGCTGGCCGCCGCGCAGCACGGCCTGTTCTATGCGCCCGACCCTTCCAGCCAGAAGGCGTGCACCATCGGCGGCAACGCGGCCGAAAACTCGGGCGGTCCGCACTGCCTGTACTACGGCGTCACCACGAACCACGTCCTCGGGATGGAGGTCGTTTTGGCGGACGGGTCGGTGCACTGGGTCAACGGCGACACCCCCGACCGAATAGGCCTCGATCTGTGCGGGATCCTCGTGGGCTCCGAAGGAACCCTCTGCGCGATCACGAAGATCAAGGTGAAGCTCCTGCGCGTGCCGCCAAGCATCGCAACGCTGCTGGCCGCCTTTCCGAGCATCGAGACCGCAAGCCAGGCCGTGTCGGCGGTGATCGGTCACGGCATCGTACCCGCGGCCCTGGAGATGATGGACAGCGTCACCGTCGGCGCCGTCGAGGCTCACTATCACGCCGGTTACCCGACCGACGCAGGCGCCGTCCTGCTGGTCGAGGTCGACGGCATCGCCGAGTCGACCCGCGAGCTCACGGCCGCGATCAGCAAGATCCTGGGCGAGAACCGGGGCTACGGCCTTCGCGAGGCGCAGACACCCGCGGAGCGCGAGCTGCTGTGGGCCGGACGCAAAGGCGCGATCGGCGCGCTCGGCCGGATCAAGCCCAACTACTACCTGCACGACGGCGTGGTGCCGCGCTCGCGACTGCCCCAGGTGCTTTCGGCCGTCGGCGAGATCGGCGAGCACTACAAGCTGCCGGTGGCCAACGTCTTTCACGCCGGGGACGGCAATCTCCACCCCAACATCCTTTTCGACCTCCGCGACCGCGAGGTGCTGCATCAGGTCGAGTCGGCCGGCGAGGAGATGCTCCGCGCCGTGGTCGAGCTCGGCGGGGCCCTGTCCGGCGAGCACGGCATCGGCCTCGAAAAGGCCGCATACATGCCCTGGATCTACAGCGACGACGACCTCGACGCGATGCACCGCGTGAAAGACGTCTTCGACGCCGGCGGCACCTTGAACCCCGGCAAGATCTTCCCCGACCCTTCGCGCAAGGCGGTTCATCTCGCCGGGCGCACCGGGCGGGCCATCGAGGCCAAGTGGTGGTGAACGCGCCGGCGATTGAGAAACCAGCCAGCGCTGAGGCATTGGCCAAGGCGCTGCATGAAGCCGCCTCGCATAGGCTTGCTGTCATCCCGGTCGGCGGCGGCAAGGCACGCGGCATGGGCGACATTCCCAAGAGTTGCGACGTCGAGCTGCACACGACCCGCCTCGACCGCGTGATCGAGCACTCGCAGGCCGACATGGTGGTCAGCGTCGAAGCGGGGATCACGCTCGAAGCTTTGCAGGCGGAGCTCGGCAAGGCGGGCCAGTTTCTGCCCCTTGATCCTTTCAACTCGCCCGGCCACACCATCGGCGGCTTGCTCGCAACTGGATGGACCGGGCCGCTTCGGCTGCGATTCGGGTCGCCACGCGACTTCCTGATCGGCGTCCGCGTCGCCCTGCCGGACGGAAAGCTCGCGACCGGCGGCGGTCGAGTGGTGAAGAACGTCAGCGGCTACGACATGATGAAGCTGCACTACGGCGCGCTCGGCTCGCTGGGCGTCATCGTCGCCGCGTCGTTCAAGGTGTTTCCCAAGCCGCTGCACGACGTGACCGTTACGAGCGAGGGTGGTTGGGATGACGCCGACCGGGCGCTTGCGATGCCTGTCGCGCCTTCGGCCCTCGAGATCTTCTCTGACGGCCGCATCCTTGCGCGCTACACGGGCAGCCGCGACGCGGTCGACCGCGTGGTCGGCGACCTTGATTGGACAATCGAGGAGCCTTCGATCTGGGAGCGCCACTCGAGGCGAGCGCCGGCGCGATGGGCTCGCATCGCCGCGCCGCGGTCTGTACTCCGCCGCCTGGTCGAGGCGCTTCCGCGGGGCGCGGGCTGGTGGGCCTCGCCCGGCACCGGAGTCGCGCACTGGGCGATCGCGTCTGACGCGCCTTCGGTGCTGGACATGCGAGCGAGGACCGCATCCGCGGGCGGAACGCTCGTGATGCTGGACGCGCCCTATGACTTCATGCGCGAAGTGGGCGCCTGGGGCACGCCGCCGAAAACGATCGAGATCATGCGCCGCCTCAAAGCAGCCTTCGATCCCGACGGCGTCTTGAACCCCGGAAGGTTTGTGGTGTGACCGCTCCTTTCGCGCGTCTCTCCGACGACGACCTTGCCACCTGCGTCCACTGCGGCCTGTGTCTCGACGCATGTCCTACCTTTCGGGTCACCGGACTCGAGACCGAGTCGCCGCGCGGCCGCATCTACCTCATGACCCAGTGGAAACGCGGAACGATGCCCTTTGATGAGGAGCAGGTCAAGCACATCGACCTGTGCCTCGGTTGCCGCACGTGCGAGGGCGTGTGTCCCTCGGGTGTTCCGTACGGCAGGATCATCGAGGCCGGCCGCGCCGACGTCGAAGACGTGCGCAGGCCATCGCCCAAGCGCGCAGGCAGCCGCATCGCCCTCCGACAGCTCGTCGGCCATCCCGGGCGGCTGCGCCTGGCGGGTGCTGCCGCGCGGGCGGCGCAACGACTCGGTCTCACGTCGGTGGCCCGCTCCGGGCGGATGCTGCCCCGATTGCAATCGCAGTTCCGCCGGCCGCCGGGCGACGTCGCGCACGCGCGGGGCGAGGCGAGATATCGCGTGGCTTTTCTCGTCGGCTGCGTGATGCCGATCCTTTATCCGCAATCGCATGAGGCGGCGGTTCGACTCCTCCAGCTCGCGGGATGCGACGTCTGGTTTCCGGCCGGCGAGCGATGCTGCGGTGCGCTTTTCGCGCACAACGGCGATCTGAAGGGGGCGGCGCGTCTGCGCGAGGCCAACATGCGCGTCTACAGCGCGGGCAAGTTCGACGCCCTGGTCGTCGACTCGGCCGGATGCGGCGCGCACTTGAAAGACTTCTACCCGGACCTCAAAGGCCGCGTCAAAGACCTGACTGAGTTGCTGGCCGAGGTTGGCCTGCCGGAGCCGGAGGGCAAGCTCAACCTCCGCGTCACCTACCAGGACGCCTGCCACCTCGCGCATGCGCAGCGGATCAAGAAACAGCCGCGCGACCTGATCCGCTCGATCCAAGGAGTGAATTACATCGAGATGCGCCATGCGGAGATGTGCTGCGGAGCGGCCGGTCTCTACAGCACGCTGGAGCCCGAGATGTCCAATCGGATCCTGGAGGAGAAGCTCGACGACGTGATGGCAACCGGTGCGGACGTAGTCACGGTCGCCAACCCTGGATGCCAGATGCAGCTCGAAGCCGGGCTGCGGAGCCGTGGGTCGGCGATGCGAGTCGAGCACGTCGCCGAAACGCTGCTCCGCGCCTACTAGTTCACATCCCCACCTCGTGGGGAGGTCGGCGGCGCGGCCGTCGGGCGGGGACGATCCCTAACGCTAAAGCTTTAGTTTCGGCAAGACCGCTGTCTTCGTCACGTCGACTTCGACACGCGCCACGGCCAGGGTCACGTTGTCGGGCGCGCCGAGCTCGCGGCATCGCTCGATCACGCGCTCCGCCCCACGGTCGAGGTTCCCGTCCTTCAGCAGCAGGCGCCCCATCTCCTCCACACTCACACCCGCCGTCTCCACCCCGTCGCTGCACAGCACCACGGCATCGCCTTCCTCGAGCTCCATCTTGTCGGTGAACGGCTGGATCTGCTCCCACACACCGACAGCGCGGGTGAGCCGGTGCTTGAGCGGATGGTTCTCGGCCTCCTCGGGCTTGATCAAGCCGAGCCGGACCTGCTCGGCCGGCCACGAGTGGTCCTGGGAGATCTGCTTGGCGAGACCGTTGCGAAACAGGTAAGCCGGGCTGTCGCCGACGTTGAGCAGCGCTACCTCACCCGAGCGGATCGCCGCGACCACCATCGTGCTGCCCATCCCAGACCAGTCGGGGTTATCGCGCGCGGCGTTGAAAACCACGGTGTTCGCCTCCTTGCAGGCACGCTTCAGGCGATCGACGTCAGGTCCCTCCTGCCCGTCCTCTGACAGCACCTTGGTCACGGTCTTGACTGCGATCGAGCTTGCGTGCTGACCTGCCGCGTGGCCGCCCATCCCATCGCAGACCACGATCAGGGTGTCGAGGCCGGCCTTGTTGCGCCAGACCGTGACCGAATCCTCGTTCTCCTCGCGCTCGAGGCCGGGGTCGGTGGCCCACGCGATCTTTAGACGCATTGGTCTAGTAAACGAAAAGAACCGGCACTAGTCTCCGAGAACCGCGAAGTGGACTGAGTTCTGACCCACGGTCAAGCGGTCGCCGTGGTTCAGCTGCTTCTCCTGGACCGACTCGCCGTTGACGAACGTGCCGTTCGTGCTGCCCAGGTCGACGACCCAGAACTCCTCGCCCCGACGCTCGAGCCGCGCGTGGTGGCCGCTGGTCGCGGGGTCGCGGAGGATGACGTCGTTGTCGGGTGAGCGGCCGAGCCGCACGGCCCGATCCGCGGCGCGATGGGTATGACCGGCGTCCGGACCGGATTCGATGGTGAGCTCCGCCTGTGGACCGGCGGCGACACCAGCCGCGGGCTGAGGCCGCGCGGGCATCGCCATCGTCTCCGGGACCAGGGGTGTCGCTGGGGCTGAGGGCGGCGGCTGCCACGCCGGCATCAACGTGGTCGGCTCACGCTCGGCGCCGCCATCCATGGGCGGCGGAGCGACCATGGTCGCGGCGACGTCGAGGCCGTTGTCGGCCGAAGGACCGCGCCAGGGCGGCGGCGCGAAGGGCGGAGGTGGAGGTGGAGGCGCGGCCGCTTCCTCGGGCGCGGCCTGCGCGCCGGCGGCGAGGTCGGCGTCGGTTGACTCTTGCGCTGCCGGCTCGATCGGGGCGGCCGGAGCCGCGGACGCCGCTGGCGCCGACCATACGGGTGCGGGAGGCACGTTCCACGGCGGGGGCGGCGCGCTCGCGGGCGGCCGCTCCAGAATTTTGACCGGTTCCGGAGCGGGCGGCGCAGCCGGCGCACCCCAGGAGGGCGCCGGCGGAGCGGCCGGTTCCTCGGTCTTGGGGATGTCCCAACCCCCTGGTGCCGCACCGGGCACATCCCATGCCGGAGCGACGGTGGGGGGAGATGCGGGAGCTCCAGGCGGCGGGCCCCAATCGCCCGCAGGCGCCGCTGGCGCGGCGGGCGGAACGTCCCAACCGCCCGCGGCGGGAGGGTTCCAGGATGGCGCGGTGGGTACCGCGGGAGGCGGGCCGGCCGCCGGCTCGGCCGAGGGTGCCCCCCACGCCGGTGGCGGAGCGGGAGGCGCTCCCCACGAGGGAGCGCCTTCGGACGCGGCCGGAGCGGACGCCGGCGCACCCCACGATGGCGGGGGCGCGGACGCCGGCGGAGGCGCAGCGGCGGGCGATCCCCACGTCGGCGCGCCGGCTACTGGCGGCGGCGAAGGTGGGGCGCCCCACGACGGCGCGGCGGCGGGTGGCGGCGGAGGTGCGGACGGCGCTGCCGGTGGAGGCGCTCCCCACGCCGGGGCCGGGCCGGCGGGCGGAGGGGGCGCGGCCGGAGAGGCAGGCGAGCCCCATCCGCCTGCGCCCGCTCTGGCTGGAGCCGGTGTGCCCCAACCGCCGCCCCCTGGAGGGGCGACCATGGTCGGAGCTACGGAGGCCGGCCGGGCCGGCGTCGGCGGCGCCCACGTGGCCGCAACACCGGCGGTCTGGTTGGCCGGGGCGGCCGGCCGGACGGGAGGGGCCGACTTCTTCCTGCGGCGGCGGCGAGTCCTCAGGTACAGCAGGGCGACGACGATCGCTGCTACCGAGAGCATGATTGTCAGCAGGTTCTGGTCTGGCATCCGGTGGAAGGCCTCCCTTCTCGCCTATTGAGGCAATCGATCGTTAATCAGGCGCTCTTTGCGTAGTGCAGAAGTATGCCACCGCGCTCACGATTCGCTACTCGGCTTGGCGCCGTTCTCGATCACAAGCCTGCCCGACGCGACCCCGGGCACGGTCACGTCCGCCTCGAGGGAGTGGGCCCCCGCGCCGAGAGGTTCTCCGGTCACCACGTGCACGACCAACCGCCGGCCCAGCGGCATGTCGAGGCGCTTGGGCAGGGGCGCGAGACCGGCGTTGGTCTCGATCTGCAGCTGGTGACCGGTGACGAGCACGCCATCGAGCCGCAGACCGGTGACGCCGACGAGCACCGCGGGGCGCGTCCGGTTGTCCAGCGCGAAGCTGACGCCTCGTTGCTCGGGGCGAAGGCTGTGGAGATCGGCCAGCCGCTCGGCCAGGTAGCGTGGGATCTCTGGACGTGGCCGGCTCGGCGGCGTCATCGAGCTGACGGTGAACGAAAGCTCGGCGCGGTCGATGACCTCACCTGATACCGTCAGCGAGGCCTCCATCCGGTACTCTCCTTCCGACGCGAGCGGAAGGCTCAGGGTGGTCGCGCTGACCGCCGGCTCCAGCGGAGTCGGGACCTCGACCTCGACCAAGCCGGCGTACGACTTCTTCTGGACCGCGTCGCGGACCCGATCGAACCCGCGTGAACCGGCCGCCTTCTCGCGCACGATCGACCAGCGCACGACGCCTCGACCGCCCACCGCTGAATCGTCGTTCACGACCACCAGCCGAGCCGCGAACGGAACGCGCGGACTCTGCACGATGCCGAACGGCCGGCGCGGCTCGAAGGCCAGCGGCTCGATGATCACGCGCGTCGCCTTGAACGCGATGGTGAGGGCATCGAGGGCGCGCTTCGGCCGGCGTGCTCCGTCGAGCAGGCCAAACCCTATGCCTGGAAACGGATCGACCAGGTGAAACGCAAAGGCGCCCCAGCACGACTCGAACTTTCGCGTTCGTAAGTGCTCCGCGGCGTAGCGAATCACGTCCGCCTGGTACCGCTGCGACGCCTCGATGTACGCGTCCAGGCTGCGGTAGGCGGAAGGAAGTCCCGCGCCTCGTTCCGCCCAGTTGACAGGCTGGAAGCCCGCGTGGCGCCACGCCGGATCGTCGTCGGCTACGGGCCAGTGCGTTCCAATGCGTTCCCACACGGGCGAATCGGCGCTGGGCAGCGATTGCGCGCCAAACGCGCTGACCATCAATGGTTCGGCCAGTCCGATGTCACGCCACGAACCGTCCGCCCAGCCCTGCATCAGATGAAGGTCGGCATCACCTGATGCCGCGACTGCCGGCCGCGTCCCGTCGAGGCGCTCGAAGGAGGCCTTGAGCTCCTGGTCGATGGAATGGTTCTGCCGGACAGCGTGCACGTCCCCAAGGTCCAAGTTCGTCGAGAGCCACGGCGGCTCGTCATGCGCCGTCCAGAGCGCGATCGACGGATGGTTCTGGAGCATCGCCACCATCTCCGCCTGCTGCTCGCGCGCGGCGGATTCGAAAAAACGCGCCTCGTCGGCACGCGCGTGATACACGTACGTGCCCGTGAGCGGAAGGTCCTGGAGCACGAGCATCCCCGCCTCATCCGCCTTTTTGTAGAACTCCAGCGGCAGCACGTTGGCGACGACCCTGATCGCGTCGAGGTTCGCTTGCTTGGCCGCGGCAAGATCGGAGGCAAAGATCTCAGGCGTCAGCTCGTCGAGCCGGTAAGAGGGCGCGTAGCAGGCACCGCGCAAAAACATCGGGCGCCCGTTGACGCGAAAGCTCCAGCGGCGCGGACCGATGTCCCACGTGAGCTCACGGAATGCAAATCCATCCTCCACGCGCGATGACTCGGCCCCGTCCCCGGTTCGCGCCACGAGCTCGGCGCGGTAGACGGGTTGGGCGCCAAAACGCCATGGCTCCCACCGCTGCGCGCCGGGAAGGGCAAGGCGCATCGCCATCGTCTCCTCGGCGCCGCCCGCCAGGTGCACCTCGCGGCGCAGTCGCAGCGCGTCACGGCCGGGGACCGGCACGACGAGCTCAACCTCGCCGTCCATGTTCCTTCCGTCGAGGTTGCGAAGCCTCGCCTGGACCTCGAGCCGGCCGTCTCCCGCCTCGAAGCTCGGCTTGATCCGCATCCAGTCGACCCCTATCGGCCCGACGTACTCCAGCTGCACCGGCTGCCACAGGCCCAGCGGGACCTCGGGTTGATAGGGCTCGGGAAGGCTCGAATAAGCCGACGCCGGATAGGGCTTGAGCTCGCCGTCGTTGAAGATGCCCATGATGTGGCGCTTCTTCTCCGGCTGCCTCTCGAGCGGCGACTCGCAGCAGATCACGAGTTGGTTCTCGGGCTTCAGGTACGGCGTCAGGTCGAATCCAAACGGCGCGAAGTAGCCGTAGTGCGAGCCCAGTAGGCGTCCGTTAAGCCACACGTTGGTGGCGAGGAACGCGCCACCGATCCGAAGCACCACACGCCCCGCGTGATCGGGTCGCGGAAATTCGGTGCGGTACCAGATCGACTGACGGCCCTCGCGGGCGGCGAGCTGCCTTGGCACCTCGATCGGCTTCCATCCCGTGCCCCGCCCGATGGTGAGCCGCTCCGCCTCGCCTTCGCCCAGCGGCATCCAGATGGCTTCCCATCCGGTCAGCTCCCGCCTTCCTGCGGCGCGCTGCGGGAGCGGCATGAAGAGGGAATCGCTCATCCGGCGTTGGTGTACGCGCCGTCTGCCGTGGAGCAGAAGAGGACTGGTTGCTTGATCGTGCTCTTGAAGGACTCGGCCTGCAATCGGTCCACCAGGGCCAGGATGCTGCCGCCAAAGCCCGCGCCCATGATGCGAGCGCCGTAACACCCACCGGCCGCCCAAGCGCGCTCCACCAGCGCGTCGACGTTCGGTGTGGAGACTTCGAAATCGTCGCGCAAGCTCATGTGCGATTCCTTGAGCAGCTGTCCGATTCGGCTGAAGTCACGAGCCCGCAGCGCGTCGACGAATGCATGCACGCGCGCGATCTCGGAGTCGACGTGTCGCCGGCGCCTTGGATCTCCCAACTCCGCTTCGCGCCGGCGCTGGTTGTACGGCGTGTCCGCGAGCGAGCGATGCTCGCCGGAGTCGATCACCCCGATCGCGAGCTCATCCGGAAAAGGGACCACCTGATACTCCAGGGTCGCGCAATCGAGCAGGAGCGCGCTGCCGCGCCTTCCAAGCGCCGACGCGAACTGGTCCATCACTCCGACCTGCACACCAGTCGCCTTCTGCTCCGCACGCTGACAAGCGAGCGCCGCCTGCTTGCCGTCCATCTCCGGTTTGAGGCCTGCGGCGACGGCGACAAGCAGCGCCGCCGACGAGCTGATGCCCACGTTGGGCGGCACCTCCGACCTCACGTTGACCGCCTGCGGATCCACGCCGAGCTCCTCCCCGAGGGCGCGCACGTAAGCGAGGCCACCCCGGACGTCGCTGTCGATCGACCACTCGCCTGCCCCGTGGCCGGAAACCTCGGTGAACCGGTCGACGGCCGCCGGGAGCACAACCCCGCCAAGGTAGTCGACATGCTCGCCGATCAGGTTCACCCGGCCCGGCGCGCGCCCACGCCATTCAAACCTTGATTTCACGAAGCTCGGCGGCGGTGTCCTCGGCCCTCGCGTCGAGGATGTAGGCGCCGGCCCCGAGCTCGGAGCCAGCGAGGTACTTCAGCTTGTCGCGCGTCCGATTGGGGGGATAGAACTCGATGTGGAAGTGATGGTGGCCGTCGCCGCGTCCCGGCGGCCGCTGGTGCATCGCCATCACATAAGGAAGAGGCTTGTTGAAGAGGCGATCGTATTTCTGCAGCAGTTCTTTGAGAGTGCGCGCCAACGATGCGTCGTCTTCGTCGCTCAGGTCGATGAGCCCGCCGCGATGTGTGACCGGCGCGAGGTGGACCTCGTACGGCCAGCGCGCAAACTCGGGCACAAACGCGATCCAGCGCTCATCGCCTAGGACCCTGCGTACGCCGTTCTTCTCCGATTCGATGACGTCGCAGTACAGACAGCGCCCCGTCTTGCGCTTGTGCCTCGCCTCGGCCGCGAGCTCGCGCTGCAGGACAGGCGGCACGAATGGGTAGGCATAGATCTGTCCATGCGGATGGCTGAGAGTGACACCGATCTCTTCGCCGCGATTCTCGAAGACGTACACGTATTTGACGTTGGGCAGCCGGCTGAGCTCGTCCGTGCGGTCGCGCCAGACCTCGATCAGGTCGCGGATGTGATCGACGGTCTGCTGCCCGAGGGAGGAGTCATGGTCGGGCGTGTAGCAGACGACCTCGGCCCGGCCCTGGTCGCCCGCGTAGGAAGGGAATCGGTTTTCGAAGACCGCGATGTGGTAGTCGGGCTCGGGGATCTCGGTCTCGGGTTGACCTGGCCGCGTCGGGCACAGGGGGCAGTGCTCCGCGGGCGGATGGTAGGTGCGGTCCTGGCGCCAAGGTGCGACCGTGACCCACTCCTTGAGCAGCGGATTCCAACGCAGCTCGCTCAAATTTTCTTTTCGTAATAGATGAGGTAGCGCCCGTCCGGCTTCCGGACGACTCTTTTCCCCACTCTGGGGGGAGCTCCCTTCCCCGCTCGGCGGGGAAGCCAGTCCCGTCGCGAAGCGACCGGACCGGACGGAGGAATCCCCGAAGCCTTAATCGGCGAGAGCACGATGCACCGCCTCCGCCGGCGTCTTCACCACGTCGAGCCCCTCGACGTCCCACGTGTCGAGCCCGAATACCGAGCGGCCCAAACGCCGCGCGAGCGCGATCTCGCTGAGCGTGCCCCATCCGGGGCCGATCGCGATCACGCTGTCCGCCGCGGTGACGATCACGGCATTGCGCGCCTGACCCAGCCCTGTCGCAATCGCGATCGTGAGATGGGCGTTCACTCCACCGCGATCGGAGTCCGGCAGGATGCCGACCACGGTGCCACCCGCGCCGGCCGCGCCTTCGCTCGCGGCGCCCATCACGCCGCCGAACCCTCCGTTGATGACGACCGCGCCGTTCTGAGCAAGCAGCTTGCCGACCTCGCGCGCGGCGTCGAGCTGTGATGGCGTTGCCTCGGAGGCTCCGCACACGGCCACGTAACGGCGATGCATCGAGCGAGAAGTTTATTCGGTACTATTTGCGACGAAGTTCAACGCCCGTGGGGCAAGGAGGTGAGGCGAAGCTTGGATAAACCGAGTCGTGGTGCCAGCCGCCTCGTTTGCCAGCTAGGAGTTCGGGAGGACGAAACCCTCTAGGGCTTCTGATCCGCTACTCGACTTCTGGAGTCGGAGGCGGTAGCACTGCGAACGTAGACACTTGAGGGTCGGGGCAGTCCCGACCCTCAGCTTTTTCTCCCCACTACGATTTCACTCTCATGGCCAAGGATTTCTCCGCGCGGTTGAACGAGATGCCCGAGGGCTGGCTTCAGGCGATGGGCGTGACCATCACGCTCGCGACCAAAGACGAGGTGCGCGCCGAGCTGATCACGGGCGCCGAGCACATGCAGGGATACGGAATCGTGCACGGCGGCGTGCATTGCGGTCTGATCGAATCGCTCGCATCGATCGGCGCCGCGCTCTTCGCGCTGCCGCGTGGGCAGCACGTGGTCGGTCTCGAGAACAACACCAGCTTCATCCGCGCGGTGCGTGCGGGCGTCAAGCTGCGCGCCGTCGCGACACCGATCAGCCGCGGCCGGCGCACTCAGGTATGGGAGGCCCGGGTCATCGATGAAGACGACCGGGTCGTGGCCACAGGCCGCGTGCGGCTTCTCTGCCTCGAGGCCGAACAGGCGCTCGCGGGCGAACAGGTCAAGGGGGTCCTGCACCCGGAGCAGACGCCTGGCTCCCAGTCACATAGCTGAGGATGATCTCGTCGATCAGTCGCTCCACCGGCGCGAGGTCGTCGGTGAACACCTGGTCGTGATAGGGCGAGACACGTAGGCGCCCGTCGCTGAGCACGCTCTGCGCGACCGTTTGTGCCAGGGGTTCGCTCACCAGGCCGAGGTTGTGCTCCACGTCGACAACGGTCACCGGCTCGGTCGTTCCGTAAACGAGCGTGTTGTTGAAAGCGGGCACGTCGACCAGGAAAACACTCGGGTAGACGGCGGACATGGTGCTGGCGATGGCGTCGACGAGGCGGTAGTCGGTCGCGGTCCGGCCGGCGTTCACGACCGCGACTCCGCCCGGGCGCAGGTGGTCGCGCACCTCGCTGAAGAACTCACGCGTCGTGAGGTGAAACGGAATGTACGGCTGGCGGTACGCGTCCATCACGATCACGTCGTACTTCGCGTCCGTTGTGTCGATCCAGTAACGCGCGTCGGCCACGACCGGATGCACGTTCGGCTCGTTGAGGTGAAAGTAGCGATGCGCTACGTCGAGGATGTCGGGATCGATCTCGACGCCTGTGATCTCCACGTCCCGGCCGAAAGCCGCGGTGTACTGCCGCGCGGCGGTGCCACCGGCCAGCCCGAGGATCGCAACATCCTTCGGCCGCAGCTCTGAGCCCTGCGCGGGTCGGAATGAGTTCGCGACGACCATGTAATCCCACGGGCCGCCCGTGAGCAGGCTGCTGGTGTCATAGATGGAGTGGATCGCCTCACCCTCATTGAGGATCAGCTCGGTCCTGGTCCCTTCTTGCACGACCTGGATGTAGCCGTAGGCCGATTCCTTTTCGTAGACGAGCTGGCCGACCTGTGGCGGCTTGATCCCCGAGGGCAGAAAGATCCACGCGAGGATGACCGCCGCGGCAAAGGCAGCGTAAAAGCGGCGCCGCGGCCAGGGCCATAACCCCATCACCGAGACGCCCACAAGAACCAGTCCAAACCCTTCCAGCGTCGGCCGCGTGCCGTAGCTCGGAATGAACCAGAACACGGGCAGAAACGTGCCGAGAATGCTGCCGGCGGTCGAGAGCGCGTAGACCCGGCCGGCGGTGTTGCCTCCGGTCTCGACGTCTTTCAGCAGCAGCCGGATGGCGAAAGGGCTCACGCAGCCAAGGAGGATCACCGGCGCCGCGAAGAGGATCACCACGGCGAAGAGCGTTCCGGCGACAAGGCCCGCGCTCAGCTCCTTGAAACCCTGCTGCGACACGAGCAGGATCGGATAACTGACGAGAGGGATGACGCCGATCCACAAGCCCGCCCAAGCGGTGATCTGAAACAGCACCTCTTCACGTGGGTGCCGGTCGGCGAGGCGGCCTCCGATCACGTAGCCGGCAGAGAGATAGATGAGGATCAGGCCGATCAGCACGCCCCAGACGTAAAGGCTGGTGCCGAAGTAGGGAGCGAGCAGACGCGACGCGCCGAACTCGACTCCGAGCGACGCCATGCCGGAGATGAAGACCAGCGGCAGGAGCAGGCGCCTGCTCGAAAGATTGGTCAGGTCGGTTGCTCTGCCGCCCACTTGCGGGTCCTTTCGTCCATGGGAACGGGCAGCTGGACCCGCACCTCCGCGTACATATCGCCGACTGGACCGCCCTTGGGGTCGGGCAGCCCAAGTCCGCGCAAGCGGATCTTGGTCCCATTCTGAGTCTCGGCCGGGACGTTGAACTTCACCTGGCCGCCCTTCAGTGTCGGCGCCGAGACCTCACCGCCGCGGAGAGCGACGTGAAGCGGCACCGGAACCGCCACGCGCACGTCCTGGCCCTCGCGGGTGAAGACCGCGTCCGGTGCGATCTGGACCGTGGCTCGAAGGCCCGGCACCCGCAGCACGGTTCCCTCCTTCACGCCCGCGGGCACCTTGACCTCGACTCGCCGCCCGCCTGGCAATTCGACGGTGCGGCTGGTGCCTCGATAAACCTCGGCGAGGCTGACGGTGATCGGCGCCTCGACGTCCACCGGCTGCTGGCGGGTGCGACCGCGCGCGTTGCCGAAGATGGAGCCGAAGATATCGCCGAAACCGCCTGTCTCGCCGAAGAGATCCTCCATGTCCTCGGGCGTGACGGTGCGGTACTCGACCCTAGGGCCAGTGTCGGTGCGGAAGCCTCCACCACGACGCTGGCCCTGCCCGGGCTGAACACCTGCGGCCTGCGCCGCGGCCCAGTCGGCGCCGAACTCGTCATACAGCTTTCGCTTCTTGGAGTCGGAGAGGATCTCGTGGGCCTCTGAGATCTCCTTGAATCGGGACTCGGCCTGCTTGTCCCCCGCGTTGAGGTCGGGGTGATGCTTGCGCGCGAGCTTACGGAAGGCAGCCGAGATCTCCTTCTGCGTGGCCGTCCTCGGCACGCCGAGCACGTCGTAGTAGTCCTTGGTCTTAGCCATTCACAATGTTTGTTACCCGCTTGTGGTGCTCGACGAATCCGGGGCGCCAGACATAACCCAGGGCCTCGTTGACGTGGAGCATCGGCGCGTTCTCGGCGTTGTCGTCCTCGACCTCGCAGTGGCGGTCTGGCAGCTTCGCCCACGGTCCGTGGACCCATCCCAGGAATGGGATCGAGCGACCGTCGCGGTTTGCCAGAAAGCGCCTGTATTCGTAGCCGCGGCGCGGGGGCTCCCACCGATCACGGAGCACCACCGGGTCTTGCGGCATCGCGGGATACGAGGCGGCCATCCCGTCCGCCGTCAGCTCCGCCTCGTCCAGCACCGCCCGCCGGTAGGTGACGTCCACGACACGAGACTTTAAAGACCGACGATTCGCGGCATGATCCCGTCCCGGTCGATCTCGAGGACGCCGATAGAAGGGGGCTCGTAGCGGAGGAGGTGCCGCGCGAACTGCAGCCAGCACCACTCGAACCAGCCCGGTCCCTGCGTAAGACGGCGTCTCGCAGTGGCCGGGGTCCACTGGTGCACGCCACCGGGATTGAACAGCAGCACGCCGTCAAGGCTGCGCATGTGCGCGCTGTGCGTGTGCCCGTAGACGATCACGTCCGCGTCCGGAAATTTGCGCCGCAGGTGGCGGGGAAGGCCCCGGTGGGGATGGAAGAATCCCAGGCTCAAGGTCCACAGCAGGGTGTTCGGCTCCTCCAGCCAGCGCGATCTGTGGCCGTGCACGACCACGATTCGCCTTCCCTCCACGGTCAGCTCGCGCGCCGGCGGCAGGTCGCCTAGAGCTGCGTCGTGGTCGCCCCGCACGGCCTCGACGGGCGCAATGCGGGAAAGCTCCTCCAGCGTCGAGCGTTCACTGATGTCGCCCGCATGAAGGATCAAGTTCACGCCCTCGAAGACGGTGAAGACCCGAACGGGAAGCTCGTCGATGAACTCCGGGCAGTGCGTGTCGGCGATGACACCGATTCTGGTGGTCAAGGATTCCGACCTAGCTTATCCCCGAGCGACAAACTACCATTTTTGGCCTTGACCTTGACAGATTGGTAAGTCGTGCCTTCTAATTAGGGGCATGCAAGACCTACAGCGTGAAATCTTGAACCAGGTGGTGGCGGGAACCATCTCGGCCGAGGAAGGGGCGGCGCGCCTGGAGGCCCTGGATTCGGCCGCGCCGACAACGCCCGCGCCTGCGGCCGCTGCGGGATCTCGGTCAGACGTCGTCAAGCAGGTCAAGGTCATGTCTCGCTTCGGCAACACCGAGATCATCGGCGACCCGACCGTGGCCACCGCGGTCGCGGACGGTCCCCACCGCGCCCACCAGGACGGAGACACGATGGTCTTCGAACAGACCCCGGTCAGCGAGGACCCGAGCTTCGAGTTCGTGCGGCCCCAGGGACGCGTGGTCATCAACGGCTTCGGCTTCGGCCGCAAGCTGACGGTTCGCGTGAACCCCTCCCTGCCGCTGAATGCGAGCGTCCAGGCGGGAAACCTGCGCATCGAAGGCGTTCACAGCCGCCTAGCCGCGGACGTGCAGGCGGGCAACTGCAAGGTCCATGACTTTCGGGCTCCGATCAACCTGTCCGTCGCGGCGGGCAACGTTGAAGCACAGGGAAGTCTCGACTCCGGCACCAGCTCGATCCGCTGCGAGATGGGCCAGGTCAAGGTGGGCCTGGCCAGGGAATCGAGCGTGCGAATCAGCGCCCGCACGACGATGGGCAAGGTTGCCATCGAGGGCGACGGCATCAGAAAAGGGAGCAACGAGGTGACCGTCGGCACGGGCGCCGGCACCCTCGAGCTCGAGTGCACGATGGGCAACGTCAAGGTGAGCGTCGGCTGATGGCGCGCACTCAGACCCGGCGCCCACCCTCGAGCTGCCCGGTGTGCAACCACCGCCTGGCGACGACGCGCCTCAGCTGCCCCGCCTGCGACACCGAGCTGTCAGGTGCCTTCACGCAGTGTGAGTTCTGCGTCCTCACCGACGAAGACCGCGAGGTGCTGCGGGTCTTCCTCGCGTCGCGGGGAAACATGAAAGACCTCGAACGGCACCTTGGCGTCAGCTACCCGACCGCACGAGCGCGCTTCGACACGTTGCTCGGCAAGCTCGGGATCGAGCGTCCAGCCGCTCCCGCACCTTCACGGGTAGAGCTGATGGAGCAGGTGGCTCGCGGAGAGATCGACGTCGACGAGGCGCTGGCGCGCCTCAACAAAAACGGCTGAGGAGGAGCGAGATGATCCCGATGGAACCCGGCCCGGAAGACTTCGCGAGGATGCTGTCCGAGCAGCGCGCCCGCATGGACGAGGCTCGCGCCATCGCCCGCTACGCGCACTCGCGCACCGGGCTGCTGACGAGATACCTGCGCCGCCTGGCGGACCGGATCGACCCTACCGGCGCGTCGCGCCGCGAGATCCGCTAGGCACATGGCGGGCGTTGTGAGCCAAACGCAAGCGATGGAAGAGCTGGTTCCTTCCCCGATCGATGCCACGCTGCGTCTACGCCCGTGGACGGTCCTCGCATCGGGCCCGTTCCGCAAGCTGTGGGTGGCGACGACGCTGTCGCTGTTCGGCGACTTCTTCAGCTACATCGCCATGGCGTGGCTCGTCCTGCAGCTGACCGGTTCCAGTCTCGCCCTCGGCACTGTCTTGGTCGTCCAGGCATTGCCAAGAGCGGTGCTCATGGTCGTCGGCGGCGCGCTGGCCGATCGCTTCTCGCCACGCCTGACCATGCTCGGGTCGATGGGGCTGCGCGCCGTCTTCGTCGCGCCCCTTGCGGTTCTCGTCCTCACCGGTCGGGTGCAGATGTGGGAGGTCTACGGAATTGCGGCGGTATTCGGCATCGTCGACGCGTTCTTCATGCCTGCTCGCAACTCGATCCTCCCCATGGTTGTCGACGACCAACAGCTCGAGCCTGGTAACGCGGTCCTGAATGTGACGGCGCAAACCTCCGTCATCCTCGGCCCCGTGCTGGGCGGTCTCATCGTGGCCGGCCTCGGGATCGGCTCGGCGTTTGCGGGGGACGCGGCGTGTTTCGCGCTTGGCCTTCTTTTCATCCTATGGCTGCCCGCAGCCGCCCGCACTGCGAGCGGCGAGGCGCACCCCGGCGGTGGGCTCGGCGGACAGATCGAGGCCGGCCTCCGCTACGCCTGGGCTGACTTCGGCATCCGCGCGACACTCATCGTCGTCGCTGTCGTCGATTTCGCCGCCAACGGCGCCCTGGGCGTTGGGCTTCCGACCCTCGCCCACGGGCGATTCGGCGCCGGCGCCGCGGGCCTTGGAATCCTGCTTGGGGCATGGGGAGTCGGCGCCACCGCCGGCGCCCTCGGCTCAGGCTTCGTGCCGCCGCCAAAGCGTTTCGGTTGGTTGATGGTGCTCCTATGCCTGTGGCTCGGACTCGGGGTCGGCGGGGTCGGCCTGCTCCCTTCGCTCCCGCCGGCGGCCGTCGCGATGGGTCTTTGCGGCGTCGCCACGGGGGTCGTCAACACCTACGGGGTGAGCTGGCTGCAGCGCCGCACCGACGCCGCCATGCAGGGACGCGTGATGTCCATCGTCATGCTCGCTTCCATGGGCCTCACGCCGGTCGCGTACGCGGCGTCAGGCACGGTCGCCGACGTCAACCCGACGCTGCTTTTCCTGATCGCCGGTGGTCTGATGCTGCTGTGCGCTGCCGGCACCGCCGCCAGCCCGCGCGTCCGCGCGCTTCGCTAGCTCGGGCTACCTGATCCCTGCGGCCGCCAGCCCGGCCGCGTGCGCGGCGCCCGCGTCTTGCCCGGCGTCCAGGGCCTGGACGGCGGCCCCGGCAAAGGCGTGCGAGCGGTGCTGGTCGAGGTTCAGGTCGATGTTCGCGAGTGCGAACCACGCGCAGTAGGTCTGGCGCCCGTACGCCACGTTTTCGGGAGGCCTGCTCATCGCTGCGGTCGCCCACTGCACGGCGGTGGTGACGTCCTTCCCTGAAGCGAGCGCTTTGAAGGCGCCCTGGGCCGCGGCGTGGCAGGCGCTCGCCGGCGCCCCTCCCCTTTTCGCCCAGGCAAACCACTCGGCGTAGGAGCGGTCCTCTGCGGTCGGGCCCTGCGGGCCTTTCGCCGCCCTCGCCTGCTCGACGACCTGCCAGGTCGGCTTGGCCGTGGCGGGTTGCGTGGGCGCGGCCGGCGCCGGGGGGATCTGCGCCACAGGCAGCTGCCCGCCGGCGGTGGGAGGCGCAGGTGCTGACGGCGGCTGGGGCGCGGGATGGGCCGCAGGCTGCGCGGTCGCATGCGGGATCTGCTCTTTGGGCGAGAACCAGGTTGGCGTGCCGGGCTCGGCGGCCAGCGGCACTCGCGGCGCCCACGCCGGGACCTGGAGCGGGGCGGGCTGCTGCTCTCGGGGGGCGGCGGGCCCGGCCTCTGCCGCGGTTTGGGTGGGGGCCCACGTGGGTCGTGATGGCGGTCCGGCCTGCGCCGGGGCGACCGGGACTTGCTGGACTCCAGGAATCGTTTCCGGCTCGGTCGGCGGTGCCGTCTCGATCTGCGGGGCAGGAACTGGTGCCGGCCGAGCGGGTGGAGCTGGCGGCGGGGGTGGGCCTGCCGGCTGTGTCACCTGCCGGGCCGGGGCGGCGGGCGCACTCACCTCCGGCGCCGGCGTGATGGTGGGAGGGGTGGAGGCCGCGACCGGCGGCGGTGTGATGTGCGCCACGGGGGCGGCCGGCGTGGAGTCGAACGAGTCCGGCCAGGTCGGGATCGCCTGGGCGGGAGTCGCCGGCTCTTCCAGTTCGGAGGGAGGCGGCCAGGCCGGCATCGCGCGCTCGGTCGGCGGCTCTGGCGGCCAGATGTCGGTCTCTTCGGGAGGCGCCGGCGGGGATTCCGCGCGGGGCGGCCAGGTCGACTTGAGGGCGTCGGCGGCGACCGCCTTCGGTGGGTCGGTCAGGGGCGTGGCGGTCACCTCCGCTGCAGGCTCCTCCGCGGTCACCTCCTCCGTGGCCGCCTCCTCGGCGGCGGCAGGGGCCGGCGGCTCGCTCGCGACGGCGTCCGACCATCGAGCCTTCTTCTCAGCGGGTTCGGCTTCGGGCTCGGGAGACGCCTCCTCCACCTCGGCGAAAGCCTCGCCGGGAGAAGTGGGCACGGTCTGAGCCCACTCCGGCGATTTGTTTCCAGGTTCGCCGTCGGTCGAGCTTTCGGGCTCGGCCCAATCGGGATCGCCTTTCCCCGACGGGAGCGGGGGTGGCAGCGCTTCGTCCGCTGTCGCCTGAGGGTCCACCGCGTCGGCGCTGTCTTCGGCGGGAACGACCGGCTCCGTTTCCGCCCAGACTCGCGCCGTCTCCCGTGTCGGGAGGGCGGCTATCGGTTCGTCAGCTGCGACCTCAGGCGGCGTTGAGTCGTCGGACACGGGCGGTTCAGTCTCCAAATCGCCGTCAGTCTAGCGATGAGCGTTTGATCTTGTATCCAGTTTGACCCCACCCTGGGCGAAGAGGTTTTTCATCGCGTCCTCGGGCACCGGGTCCGGCTGCTCCTCCGCCCAGTCAGCCGCGTCCGATGCCTCCTTGTCGCACCTCGACTGGACATCAGCCGCCCCATCTGGGGTGATCCAACCGCGTTCGATCAACCAGCCGGTGAAGCGAGCGATCGGGTCGTGACCTGCGGCCTCGTCAACCTCTTCGGGCGTGCGGTACTTCAGGTGGTTGTCCTCCGACGTGTGGGCGTTGATCCGCCAGATCTTGGCGTCGATCAGCGTCGGTCCCTTGCCACGCCGGGCACGCGTGACCGCCTCGCGGCACGCGGCGTAGCAGGCCGGCACGTCGGTGCCATCGAGAGTCGCACCCGCGATCCCATAGCCGGCGGCGCGGTCGGCAACGTCAGGGTTCGCCATCTGCAGCCGGATCGGGACCGAGATCGCGTAGCTGTTGTTCTCACACACGAAGACGATGGGCAGTCGGTGTACGGCCGCGAAGTTGACCCCTTCGTGGAACTCGCCCTGGCTCGTCGCCCCGTCGCCGAACGTGCACAGCGTGACGCTG
>Ga0209056_10002108_pt1 | contig 21634 bp, 21 predicted proteins | sample GraSoiAngelo_114_FD_185876 | JGI IMG/M metagenome (GOLD analysis project Ga0209056, IMG submission 185876) | Grasslands soil microbial communities from the Angelo Coastal Reserve, California, USA - 14_0903_13_40cm (SPAdes) (version 2) | ecosystem: Environmental > Terrestrial > Soil > Grasslands...
TGCGTGCAAGCCTACGGCGTCTCCGTATTCTTCGCTGGTGATTGTGCCTCGAGTTGGTCGAGCTTTTTGCGGACGAACGGCAGATCCTGCACGTCGAAGAACGTGATGTAGAGCATGTAACCGATGATCACGACCGCGCAGCTGGTCTGAACCACCTCCAGCACCCGCATGTTCACCGGTCTTCGCCGCACCGATTCAATTAGTGCCAGCACAATGTGTCCGCCATCGAGCACCGGAATCGGCAGCATGTTCAAAATCGCAAGGTTCACATTCAAAATGACGCTAAACCACAGCGCGAGTTTCCAACCGCCTTCGGCTTCAAAAAGCCTTACGTAAATATTCCAAATCCCGACCGGGCCGCTTAAATGCTGCAATTTTACGTCCGACTTCGGCGAAGCCACCGCGCCGATTGTCTTTAACGTGCTGGTCACGCTGTTGTAAACCTGCTCGATTGGACTGGGATGTTGGATCGACACTATTCCCGTGGTGTCCCATTGAATTCCAATTCGGGGTTTCATTTCGCCGCCCGTGGGCAGTGGTGTCGGCTTCACGCGCAGATCAAACTTGCTCCCGCCTCTCTCTACTTGGAGAACAAGCTCATTGTTTGGATGTTTGCTGATGTATTCCAGTAACGCGATAGGATTGTAGATGGGCGTTTGATTAAACCCCCGAATGATGTCTCCGGGACGCAGCCCCGCCGCCGCAGCCGGAGTATTCGGTTCAACTTTGTCGATGATCGGTGTCTCTGCCGGATAGATGAGCAGTTGGCGCACACTTTTTCTGCGCCACCTGCCCGTCTCTGCTATGTAAGGCTCTACCCAAACTGTTTGCACTTTGCCGTCTCGCTGGAATTTCACCGCGATTTTGTCGCCTTCGCTGCGCACCACATCCCAGCTCACACTGTTATTCATCCCAAGAAAACGCCTGACCGGCTTGCCGTCCACGGATAGGATTTTATCGCCCGGTCGCAACCCAGCCTTCTCCGCAGGCGAGCCGGGCATCACATACCCGATCACAGTTGTGGAATCGGCTTCGCTCACCGGATGGCCAACGGCCCAGACAATTCCGGCAAAAGTGACGGCCAGCAGCAAACTAAATAATGGCCCAGCAACGGCCACGATCATCTTGTCCAGCGCGGAAATTTTCGGCAACCTGGCCCGGTCCACATCAGCCTTGCCCTCGATAATGTCCATCGGTGCAAGCTGCGGCAGTGCGACGTAGCCTCCGAACGGCAGCGACCCGAGCGAGTATTGGACGCCATTGATCGTTTTTTTCCAAAGCGGTTTGCCAAACCAGACGCCGAATTTCTCTATGTAAAGCCCTCGCCAGCGCGCAGCCAGAAAATGTCCCAGCTCATGCACCACAATCAGCAGATTAAACAGGATGAGGACCTCGAGCAGGATGAAGATGACGCGAGCGATATGCAGAATCATGTGATTAGCGACTGATGATCAGTGATTGGTTGGACACGCCACCGTGTCTGCCGTTGTAACTCTTTAACGCCTCAACGATTTAACGTAGCCCTGCGCTTCGGCTCGCGCCCATTGGTCAGCTTGCATTATCGCATCGAGATCAGGATGCGCAATAGGCGTATGCCGGTTCATCACTTCTTCGACGACGTGCCAGATGTTCGGAAAACGCACTTGCCGATCTAAGAATGCTGCGACCGCGATCTCGTTCGCAGCATTCATCACAGCGGGCAACGTGCCGGCGGTCTCGCCTGCTCGCCGCGCAAGATTCAATGCGGGAAAATCATCATAGCGCGGTGTGAAAAATTCCAACTTCGATAGCTTCGAAAAATCGAGCGGCGGCAATGTATTCGGGACGCGATCCGGCCAGGTCACCGCGTATTGGATCGGGAAACACATGTTCGAATAACTTAGCTGCGCCAGCGTCGAGCCGTCTGCAAACTCGACCATTGAATGGACAATGCTCTGCGGATGGATGACCACCTCGACGCGCTTCATCTCAATGCCAAAAAGCCAGTGCGCCTCTATCATCTCCAAGCCCTTGTTGAACAGCGTCGCTGAATCGATGGTGATTTTTGGTCCCATGTTCCAGGTTGGATGATTCAGCGCCTGTCGTGGTGTAATCGCATCAAAATTTTTTCGCGGCGTTTCGCGGAACGGCCCGCCGGATGCGGTGAGAATGATGCGTCTGACATCAGAAACGTCCAACGTCCAACGCCCAACGCCCAACGCCGAATCTTCTGCATTGGACGTTGGGCGTTGAGCGTTGAGCGTTGAACGTTTCCCTTCCAAACATTGGAAGATCGCGTTGTGCTCCGAATCCACAGGCAAAACGTGCACCCCGTTATCGCGCGCCTCCCGCATCACAATCTCACCCGCCATGACCAATATTTCCTTGCTGGCTACGGCGAGATCTTTCCCAGCTTCAACGGCCGCAAGCGCCGGGCGCAAACCGCCCGTGCCGACGATCGCGACCAGCACCATGTCCGCATCGGTCAGGCAAGCGATCTCCCGCAGTCCCTCTTCGCCTGAAAAAATCCGCGGCTTGTAATCAAGAGCGCGCCGAAGGATATCGACCTTCGTCTCATCAACGAGACAAACAGATTCCGGGCGCATTTCGTTCGCAGCCGTCGCGAGTTTCTCGGCATTGCTGTATGCTGCCAGGCCGATGATTTCCATTCGCTCAGGAATATCCCGCGCCACTTTCAGTGCACTCTCGCCGATCGAACCAGTCGCGCCGAGAATAACGACTCGTTTACGTTTCATGAGGATTTCAACCGCGGGTTATGCGGATGGCATGGATTGGGCGACTCAAACATGAAGATCAGGATTGTCTTTTATCCGTGCAATCCGTGGTCAAATTTTCAAGCGTTATCACGATATGCGAATCACCAGCCGCAGATAGAAGAACAACAGCGGCGCGGTGAAGAGAAGACTATCCAAAAGATCGAGCGCGCCGCCAATTCCCGGGAGCAAATTTCCTGAGTCTTTTACGTCGGTGCTGCGCTTGATGATGGATTCAGCCAGGTCGCCTAGCACCGCGGCGAACCCCAAAAGCAACCCGAGCACGGTCGCGTGCGCCCAAGTGAGCGCCGGCAAATGGCCCGGCATCAGTTTAAACAGTGCAAGGCTGCACAGCAGCGCAAAAACAATCGCGCCGAAGAACCCTTCCCACGTTTTCTTGCCGCTGATATGCGGCACCATCAGATGCCGCCCGATTGCGCTGCCAGTGAGATACGCGCCCATGTCGGCAAATTTCGTGACCGCGACCAAATACAAGACATAGAACTGCCCGGTGAGCTGGCCCGAGCTCAAACGCGGAGTCAGATAAACGATTTTGGTGATGAAATTGTAAAGCCAAAGCACATATAGCAGGCCAAATAAAGTGTAAGCCATCGTTTGCAACGGCTCATCGTGTCGTAGCCGCGCGAACATTTGTCGTCCGAATACCGTTAGCAGAAAAAACAGCAGAACGGCGACTTCGAAGTCGTAGGAACCCGTCGGTCCGATTTTGGAAAAGTAATAAAAACTGCCCGCGAGCATGACAACGCCGCAGAGCATCCCGGTAATTTTGAAATTCGGCAGGCCCTTATGATCGAGCATCCGGTAAAATTCGAGCAGCCCGATCAGCCCGAACACGCTGATCAACAGCCAAAACAAGATCTCGTATCCGGAGAAGACGATGAGCAGCGCGACTGACCAAAGCGCGATAGTGCTGACGAATCGCAAGATGAAAGCGGACCGGGACGTAACGGCGTTTGTTCGGGTTTGCTCCAGGGTCACAGCCATGCAATCTGCATCATTCCCAAGGATCGCGCCCGACGCAAGAAGGGAGCGTGCGCTTTAGTCTGCCAACAGAACGGATGCTCGGTGGCGACCGTGCAATGTTCAGTGAATTGCATCTGGAAATCGGACTGGCTCATCCGTTCTGGGATGGACTCCCAGTGGTGGCGCTTTAAACTGCGCATCATGTCCAATACGCCCGTTTCGCGCTGCGAAAATTGCGGCGCGCAACTGCAGGGACATTGGTGCGCGCGATGCGGCCAGGCGACAATCGATTATCGGCGCTCGTTCCGGCATGTGATTGCCGATGTTCTGGAATCGTTTCTGAACTGGGACTCCAAATTTTTCGCCACGCTCGCCTTGATCATCGTGAAACCGTGGCGTCTGACGAACGATTTCCTCGCCGGCAAACGCGTCCGCTATGTGCATCCGTTGCGGCTCTATTTGCTAGCGAGCATTCTCTTTTTCTTTGCTGTGAATTATTGGGCAAAAGCGATTCACGTGACTCCGCATCACATCTCGCCAGAGGAGCGTGCTGCGATTGAAGCCAAACTCAAAGATAAGAATTTGCCGCCTGCGGTACGCGTCGAGGTCGAGAACGCTTTACGAAGCGAAAATGATGAACAGGCCGAGGAGTCCGCGCGAGGAACGCCGACACCAAAAGAGATGGCAACGCCGATTGTGGACTTTGGTCCGTCCGAGAATCCACAAACGTCAATCGGGACGTGGCTCGAAACGCGCGCCAAAGAAAAGATGGGCGAACACGGAACAAAGATGGATCTGTTTATCCGAACGCTGATCAGCAATCTGCCTTATATGATGCTTTTCTGTATCCCCCTCTTCGCACTTGTGCTGAAAGTTCTTTACGTTCGCCGCCGCATCTTTTACATCGACCATCTGATTTACGCGCTTCACATCCATACATTCGCTTACACCGGGATCATGCTGATCGTTCTCGCAACCATCGGACTCAACCGTGCGGTCTCAGGTCTGATCGGAGGCTGGATTATCGCGCTCCTCTGGAGCGCGTTTGTCATGCAAATTTTCCTGTCGATCCGTCGCGTTTACCGTCAGGGCTGGTTCATCAGCGTCTTCAAATTCCTCTTTGGCGGATTCGCTTATCTAATCGTCCTTGGGGTCGCGCTCGCCGCGACCTTCTTCGTTACGCTGGCAATGCCATGAGTGACGCAGACAATTCTGTGCGCGCGTTCAATGCCTCGAATTTTACTAAACCTGGCGGGCAAAATAAGATTGCCTCACCCTGAACTGAGCAGTCTTTTCGCTTCGGTTAGCGCTTCGTTGATCTTGCCGGCATCCTTGCCCGCGCCCTGCGCGCTGTCTGGGCGACCGCCGCCTTTGCCGCCCACGATCGGTGCGATCTGTTGAATCAATTTGTTTGCCTGAAATTGTCCGGTCAATTCCTTCGGGACATATGCGGCCAATGCGAGCGATATGTCTCGCGCGCCGGCGAGAAAAATGGGCGCTTTGATTTTTGTCTTGAGCGCTTCCACGACTGCTTGCAGCAGTTTTCCATCGGCATCTTTCACTTCAGCCACACAGAACTTTTCGCCGGCATGCGATCGCGCCAAATCACTTGCGATTCGTGCTGCGCGGCTGCGCAGCTGCGCTTCAGCTGCCTTCGTTTGCCGCTTCTCCCATTCGCGAATTTCCGCTTCGATCTTTTCCAAGTGCGCAGCGCGCGCGTCGATTTGTTGCAGCATTTTATCGATCTCAGCTTCGCTCTCAAAAGCAGGCAGCACTGCGATGCTAGGTTTCTTGCGGGCAAGGGCTTCAAACTGCTCCTGCTGTCGAGCAGCTTCCTGTTTCGCCCAATTGCGCGCTGCATCGCCACCGACTGCCTCGATGCGCCTAGTTCCCGCGGCGATCGCTTCTTCTCTCACGATCCGGAAAGGACCGATTTCGCCTGTAGATCTCACATGTGTGCCGCCACACAACTCCATCGAGTAACCATTGAGCGCGCGAGGGGCGCCGCCGATTTGCAAAACGCGCACGGTGTCTCCGTACTTCTCCCCGAAGAACTGAATGATGTCGTTCCGTTTCCTCGCTTCCGCGTACGGAATTTCCGTCCACGACACCGGCGCGTTTTCAGCGATTTTTTCGTTCACCAACTTTTCCACATCGCGCACCTGCTGCCTGGTCAACGCAGCGCTGGAAAAATCGAATGTCAGTTTGTCAGGGCCGACGTAGCTCCCCTTTTGCGCCGCATCGGGCGAAACGACTTGGTGCAGCGCCCAGTGCAATAGATGCGTCACGGTGTGGTGTCCTTGAATTGCGCGGCGTCGATCGGCGTCGACTGAAACGCGTACTGCTTCGCCAGGCTCCGGCGGGCGACCCTCGGCGATTACGGCGCGATGAATAAACACGTCGCCGCGTTTCTGCGTATCACTGATGCGTAATTTTCCGACCTCGGTCCAATCATGTCCCGGAACGTGGAGAAGTCCGCGATCGCCCACTTGCCCGCCCATTTCCGCATAGAAGGGCGTCCGATCGAGAACGACGTTGAGCTCATCTGGTTTTTTGCCCGGCAAAACGGTTTCAACAACCGCTTCCGCCTCAAGAAAATCGTACCCCAAGAACTTGCTCGGCTCGGCCTTGAGCTCACCTTCAACGGCGATTTCCTCCTTCTTCTGCGCTTTGCGCGCGCGCTCACGCTGTTGCTCCATTAGTTTTTCAAAGCCCGCCACATCGACCGTGAGGCCGCGCTCACGCGCCATCAGTTCCGTGAGATCAAGCGGAAAGCCTTGCTCATCATACAGGCGGAATGCAAAAGCTCCCGAAATTGTCGGCACACCGCGCGCGACCTCGCGCTCGAAGAGCTCGATGCCTTTATCGAGCGTCTTGTTAAACGCATCCTCCTCACGATGGATCGTGTCCTTGATCTTTGATTGTCTCTCGCGGACCTCAGGGAACGTGTCGCCCATCATTTTGGCGACGACCTCAGTGAGTTTGTAGAAGAATGGTTCGCGAAAGCCGAGTGTGCGCCCATAACGGACTGCGCGACGCAGGATGCGACGCAATACGTATCCGCGGCCTTCGTTTGATGGAATGATTCCGTCCGCGATTGCGAAGGAAAGCGCCCGGATGTGGTCGGCAATCACGCGGAAGGCGACGTCGATCTTTTCCTGATCCGGCTTCTCTGTAGGGCGACCGCTCCGGCTGCCTTCCGCCTCGCCTGGCAAGCGATGCGCTCGCCCTACAATTGGCAGCGTACTCGCGTACTTTTTGCCGCTTAATTTTTCGAGGTCGTCAAAGATCGGGCGAAAAATGTCGGTCTCGTAATTCGAAATAGTTCCCGAAAAGTCGGTGAGGTTCTTCGTGCCTTGAATGATGGCGGTCGCGCGCTCGAAACCCATTCCAGTATCGACGTGACGCGCCGTGAGCGGAACATATTTTGCGCCGCCGGAGTCACCGCCTCCGGCTACAGGTTCGGCGTTGAACTGAATGAAAACCAAATTCCAGATTTCGATGCAGCGCGGGTCTTCTTTGTTCACGAGTGCGCCGCGAGTGTCGCCATCGGGCGTAAGATCGACATGCACTTCGGAGCACGGTCCGCACGGGCCGGTGTCGCCCATCATCCAGAAATTGTCGGCCTTACCGCTACTGAGAACGTGAATCTTCGGATCGAGATCGGCTTCGCGAAATAAACGCGCCCAATGATCGTAGGCTTCCTGGTCAAATTCGCTCGGCTCGTCCGGGCCGGGTTTGTAAACGGTTGCGTAGAGCCGTTGTGCCGGAAATTTCCAGCGCTCGACCAGTAGTTCCCATGCCCACTCGATTGCTTCCTTCTTGAAATAGTCGCCGAAGCTCCAGTTGCCGAGCATTTCGAAAAAGGTGTGGTGATAGGTGTCGAGCCCGACGTCTTCGAGGTCGTTATGTTTTCCGCCGGCGCGAATGCACTTTTGCGTGTCGGCCACGCGCGGCGGCGTCCACAGCGGTTTTTGTTGGCCGAGAAAAATCGGCACGAACTGGTTCATGCCGGCATTGGTGAAAAGCAGATTCGGCGCTTCGGGCAGCAGTGACGATGAAGGCACAATGGTGTGCTGTTTCTCGCGAAAGAAATCGAGAAATGATTGCCGGATGTCAGCCGAGGTCATGCTTGACCACGAATAAACACGAATTTGTGGAAACTTGAAGCCAGCACTCTGGATTGGTGTAGGTCTGATTGATTGCCTTCGGCAGGCAAGATGCCCGCCGGCCGCACAGCTAGGATGGCTGCGCTACGATCCTAGCTTTTGTCTTCGTCCAGCTTCGCTTTGACCGCGGCCTCAATTTCTTCGTAGAGCGCCTTATCGTTTTTCAAAACTTCTTTGGCGGCGTCACGGCCTTGGGCAAGTTGCGTGCCTTTGTAGTTCACCCACGAGCCCCGCTTTTCGATAATTTGTTTTTCCAACGCAAGATCGAGCAGGGCTCCGACGGACGAAATTCCCTCGTTATACATAATGTCGAACTCGGCCTCGGTAAATGGCGGCGCTACCTTGTTCTTCACGACCTTGATACGGGTGCGATTGCCTGTGACCACGCCATCTGTCTGTTTGATGGCGCCGATGCGCCGAATGTCGAGGCGCATGCTGGCGTAAAATTTCAGCGCCCTTCCGCCGGGCGTCGTCTCCGGGTTTCCAAACATCACGCCGATCTTTTCCCGGATTTGATTTGTGAAAATGCAGCAGGTTCGCGCTTTTGAAATGAGCGAAGTGAGTTTGCGCAGGGCGGCGCTCATGAGTCGCGCCTGCGCGCCAACGGTGGCGTCCCCAATTTCGCCCTCGAGCTCAGCTCTGGTGACCAGCGCGGCGACGGAATCGACTACAATTACATCGAGCGCGTTGGAGCGCACCAGCGTCTCGCAAATCCGCAGCGCTTCCTCGCCGGAGCTCGGCTGAGAAACCAGCAGATCGTCAAGATCAACCCCGAGTCTTTTGGCATAAGCAGGGTCCAGTGCATGTTCGACATCGATGAACGCCGCCAAGCCGCCGCGTCTTTGAGCCTGAGCAACCACCGTCAACGCCAGTGTGGTTTTTCCGGAGGATTCAGGACCGAAAACTTCCACCACCCTGCCTCTGGGGAATCCGCCGACGCCGAGCGCGCGATCGATTAAAATGTTGCCAGTGGGAATGACATCGATATCGACAATTTTCTCGTCACCCAGGCGCATGATTGCCCCTTCCCCGTAATCCTTGGCTATCTGTTGAATCGCCAGATCGAGGTTTTTATTTCTCGCCGCAGTCAGTTTATCAGCGGCTGTCTTTTCTTCGGTCTTTGTCGCCATATCAGAATGACTCTAAGTACGACGCAGGCGACGATTAGCCAAGCAGAAAAGCAAGCGGCTCGGCTTGGAAAAAACGAAAAAGGCCGCGAACCTCAACGGTCGCGGCCTTAAATTTCGACGCAGCCGACCGTTATGAAACGGTGATCTTGCGCGGCTTGACATGCTCCGCCTTGGGCAGAGTCAACCTCACAAGGCCCTGCTCGATCTTCGCACTGATTTTGTCGGCGTCGATTGATGGATCGAGCTCGAACGTGCGCAGGAAATTTTCCGGACGCGATTCGTGATGGATCAGCGTTCCTTCCACTGGGGGAACCGAACGCCGCCCGATGACCGTCAGTTCGTTGTTCTCGACCGAAATATCAAGCCCGTCCTTGTTGACGCCTGGCATCTCGATTTCGAGCATGTAGCCCTCGGCTGACTCCGTCACGCTGGCCGGCGGCGCAATGAACTGTTCCGCATGCGCACGATCACCGTCGCGGGCTTCACGGGTTAGAGTATTCATGATTTGACAATTCCTTTCAGTTTTCTTGGAGTTAGCTGACTTGGATTTGTTTTGGTTTCGCCTCTTCAGCCTTTGGCAGTGTCACCTTCAGAATGCCATCCTGATAGGTGGCGCTTACTTTGTTGGCGTCCACGTGTGTGGGAAGCGCGATGCTTCGCCGGAACGCGCCGACGTAGCGCTCGGTGCGCTGAGCTTTCTCACCGTCGGTACTTTCGCGCTTGCGCTCGCCGCTGATCGTCAGCGTCCCGTCATGCAAGGAAATGTCGATGTCTTCCTTACGCATTCCGGGCAGCTCCACAACGGCGACCACATTGTCGCCACTCTCGTAAAGATCGAGGGCAGGCGACCAGCCGGTAAAAAGCTGGCCTGTGCGCGCCAAACTCGACCAGAACGGCATCTCAAAGAACGAGTTCAACTCGTCCCGCAGATTGCTCCAGCGATCCAAAGCCGACCAAGGCGCCAGATCGGGAGCTTGATAACGAATTAGATCCATAATTTTCAGATATCCTTTCTTGGATTAAGAATTTTGAATTCAGTGTTTTGTAATAGCTCCCGCTATGCCACAGGCTAAATTCAGCCAACGCATAGTCATAAATTTAGCAGGATCAGTCGCTTATCGGATTACGGGAGAGAAAATCTTCGCAATAGGCGCTGGTTTAATCTGACACAACGCATCAAGTGGCAATCCAAATGGCGTGACAAAATTGCACTGGAGTGAAGGATCTCGAATCAGCCTTGCGGGATATCGAGCTTCGCGGCAAATCAAGTCCGTGCCGCGCCTTGACATCTCAATCACTAAACGGCTACGGGTCGAACGATGAAGCATCTAAACGAAGGCCGCCGCGACTTGGATTCCCTGGTCGTCACTATCGAGCTTACCTTGGTTAGCATTATCCAGGGGGTTGCACTTTTTTTCCTAACGGACAGCTCCCGTGCGCTCTTGTCGATGCCGAACGCGAGTGCATTCATCTATATCGCTGCCGGCTTGTGTGTGATATTCATTTTCTGGTCGCGTTCGGTGATTCACACGCTCACGCTGATTCGGTGGCCACTCGAGTTCGGTCACAACTTTTTCTACATCGCAGCCGCGCTGGGTGAAGCCATTCTGTTCAGCCGGCTCGACAATCCCCCGGTCTGGTTCTGGCTAAGCGCCGCCTATGCGGGCGTTGTCTGGTTGCTGTTTATTTACGATATGCGGCTGATTCGCGCACGCATCGCCGAGTCACGCGACGATTCCGAACGCGCGCTTTACGCGCGCGCCATGTCCGATCAACTGCTCAATATTCGTGCACTTGCTCCCTTGCTTTTCGTTCTCAATCTTGCTTGTGCGATTGCCATTTGGAGCTGGCCCGACCTATTCATCGCTCGCGGCCGTCACATTTGGTTGATCAGCGGGCAACTTCTTTCCTTCATCGGTTACCTCTTTTATACCAGCCGTTACTTCAGCGCGATTGCGCCGCTAATCCTGGGAAGCCGGCGGACAAATTAATGGGACATGTGCTGTTTGCTGTCGAGATAAAGTACCACAAAGGCGATGCCCAGCAGCGGCTGGAGAATTCGTTCCAGGATGCCCAGGCCGAACGTGGAAACATCGAAACCATGCGCCTGCTGAGTTTCAGTGAATTGTTGCAGAAGCGCCTGCGGATTCTGCGTGGTCATTAGTTCGTTAAAATAGTGCTGTAGTGTGCCCCACTCGGGAGCGACTGTGATCGCCAGCACAAACGCGAACCAGATCGAGGCGAGGATTGCGCCGAGCCAGAGCGGACGTTGGAACCAGGGAAGGTCGCTTCCGCTGCGCGCGAGATTTCTGCTCTCGCGCAATGCATCGATGAATCCCGCGTTATCGAGGACAGCGAATTGCTGCCAAAATAGAACGTTGATGAAAAAACGACTAAACATCCAAACCTGCAGAACGAGCAGAGCCATCGCGAAAAGGATCAACAGCAATGAAGACGCCCCAGCAAGAGCGATGGCTGCGATGAGCAATCCGAAGATCATCAATAGGAAAAACACGCCATAGACAAAGATGCAGAGCGCAGCGACGCGCGGCCAAAATCTGACCGCTCTATTCACCGCAGCGACGAAACGGGGCCGTCGCCCGCCAGCAATCTCCGCCGTGAGGATTTGTATGCCCGCGATATAGATCGGCGTCATCACTATCGAGAGCACAGACATCAAAAAGGCAAAGCTTCCAACAGCGAGCATGCGCAAGTCGAACTCTGGCCGCTGCCCGGTTTGCGCGACTACCGTCGTTAACTGACTGCATATCGATGGACCCAAAACCAGCAGGGTCAGGAAGAGGAATTGAAAAAAACCTTTAAGATAAATTTGGAACGTCACGGCCAGAATCTGGCCAAAGCTGCAGCGTGTTGTCTGGGGCGGCTGTTGTACCAGCCATTCGGCGCTCAGAGGAGGCCCCTCTGCAATGAAGAGCCCAGGAATTTCCGCCGCTGTTGTCCAAAGATCGACATTTGCCTGGCGCGCTTCATTCTCCGGCAGCAATCGGCCCTCTGCTTTCCACTCGCGGAGAGTCTCGATATCAGCCGGTCCGTACTCCTTGCCATTCACGCGCACGATCCATTCCTCGGTCATGCCTTGATCATCCCGCATCATGCATCCAGAATCCAGCATCAGCCTTTGCCATGAGATTGCTGCTTATTGACGGTCACTACTACGTTTATCGCTCGTTTTTCGCTATCCCGAACCTCTCCAATTCCCGGGGCGAACGGACAAACGCCATTTTCGGTTTCACCAAGACGTTGCGCCTGATGTTGAAACATTTGCAACCGGAGCTAGGCGCGGTCGTTTGGGACGAAGGCGTGCCGCAGCGGCGAGTGGAACTGCAACCCGCCTACAAGGAAACGCGCAAAGAAATGCCCAAGCCCATGATCCCGCAGTTGGAGTTTATCCAGAAACTCACACCTTTGCTCGGCTTTAGGAATATTTCGCTCCCAGATACCGAGGCCGATGACCTGATGGGCTGTTACGCCATCGCCGCGTGCAAACGGCCGGGAATGGAAGTCATACTGGCGACCAATGACAAGGATCTATACCAACTCGTCGGGCCTTGCGTGAAAGTCTATTCCACAGCGAAAGCGGACCTCGCGTTGCCCAAAGATGGATTCGCGTTGCTAAGCGAAGATCGAGTCACGGCGAAATGGGAGGTCCCACCCAAACTCATTGCCGATGTGCTCGCGTTGACCGGCGATTCAGTCGATAACATCCCCGGAATCGGACTGGGCCGCAAAACTGCCGCAGCATTGATTCGTGAGTTCGGCGGGCTAGAATCATTGCTGAGCAACACCGATAAGGTGAAAAGCGCGCGAACCCGGGAGAAGCTCGTCAACGCTCGCGAGCAAATTTTGCAAAACCGAAAAATGGTCGATCTGGATTGTCATCTTGAATTGCCTATGCCGATCGACCAGCTTCGAATCGAACCCGATTACGCTGCCCTCATCGCAGCGCTCGAACGATGCGAGTTTAAATCGCTTCTGCAGGAGGTGCGCGACGAAGCCGCTCGGACTGGAGCTCGCAGCCAGGGTCAACTCCTGTAGTTGATCGCACAAACGATCTCGACAGCACACATCGAAAGCTGGCGCGTACCCCTTTTTGCGTAATCTCCTGAATGTCAGGAATTAGCTTCAGACACGAATTTTTCGTAAAAAACTTCGAACGCCGGTTGCTGCAAACTGTCTAACTCAACAGGTTAAGGCGATTCGGGCGGTAGCACGATTTTCTTAGATTCGTTGTTTCTCCTTACCGTGCGCTGCCCGAATCTTTTCTTTGTCTGATCGGGGACAAAAACGACGCGGAGATTGTCCATTTCGGTTCGCTCCCTAGCTTCGGCATCTTTGTCCAAGATGGATTGCAGCGCGTTTGATAGACGCGTGTTGACAGATCCGTTCGCATTTCGCACTTATCATGCACATTCTCCTGCGTTCATGAAGCCGGACCATTACGACGCGATCGCTGCGGCGCTTAAAGAAGACATCGGCGACGGCGATCTTACGACTGACTTTTTTGTGCCGGAGACGTTGCGCGCCACTGGGCGCATCATTGTGCGTGAAAAAGCTGTGGTTGCCGGGACTGGTGCGGCTGCGGAGGTTTTTCGACAGGTCGATCCTTCAATGGATATCCAGATTAGCTGCCGAGACGGCGATGAGGTTGCTGCCGGTGACCTTATGATCGAAGTGCGCGGACTGGCTCGTTCAATTCTGAAGGCGGAACGCGTGGCGCTGAATTTTTTACAACGTCTCTGCGGCATCGCAACACTTACACGTCAATTTGTCGGTGCCGTGGGGAATGATTCGGCCAAGATCCTCGATACACGCAAGACCACTCCGGGGCTACGCGCGTTGGAAAAGGCTGCAGTAGTTGCCGGCGGTGGCGTGAATCATCGTTTCGGCTTGTACGACATGGTGCTCATCAAGGACAATCATCTCGCGGCCCTCGGCGGACTTTCCAGTTTTGCCGATCGAATTCGCCAGCTTCGCCACCAGCGACCAAACATCCGCATCGAAGTGGAGGCTGATGATCTGGACAAAGTGCGTGCCTTTGTCGAGATCGACGGCATAGATGTCATCCTTCTCGACAACATGACACCCGCCCAAATTCGAGAAGCTGTGGCGCTGAGAAGGAACAACATCAAGTTCGAAGCAAGCGGCGGCATCACGCTGAAGAATGTGAAGCGCGTGGCCGCCACCGGGGTCGATTACATTTCCGTCGGCGCGCTGACGAACGCTGCCCGCGCGATCGATATCGCGCTGGAAATGACGCAGGTTCCCGGCTGATCCCAAATGCTGGTAGCGGGTGGCCAATCGCTAATTGCCAGCCGACGCCGAAGCATCAACACTCCTCCATGTTTAAATTCGAAAAATTAGATGTGTGGCAGAAGGCTATTGAGTTCGTAGATCTCGTTTACTCGAAAACCAAGTCGTTTCCATCGAGCGAGCGATTTGGACTGACGAATCAGATGCGGCGTGCAGCTATTTCTATTTCTTCGAACATCGCTGAGGGCAGTGCACGAATTTCCGATGCAGATTTTGCGCGATTTGTAGAGATCGCTACGGGATCACTTTTCGAAGTAGTCTCCGAATCGACAGTCGCAAAACGCCAGGGTTATCTTAGCAACGAAAACTTCGCCGCCATTTACAAGGCAGCTGAGGAGCAGGGTCGAATGTTAAGCGGCCTGCGTCGCACGCTGGTCGGCAATTAGCCATCAGCTATCCGCTATTAGCAATTCCGTGACCTCGTTCGATCGGCTGCTTGCTGATGAACTAAGAGCCCACCTCCCCGGCTCGGTCATCGGCCAAGAGATCATCGTGCTCGAACAAACTGGCTCCACGAACGATGCGATTCTGCAAACCCCCGTTGCGGCTTCAAAAGATGGTCTGGTTCTCTTCGCAGAACATCAAACTGCCGGGCGCGGTCAACGTGGCAACCGGTGGGAATCGGCGGCGGGGAAAGGCCTGTGGTTTTCAATCCTTTTGCGACCTGAAATCAACGTTAGCGAGTCCGGGCGGCTCACGATTTGGGCTATCGAGGCCATTTCCGACGTGATTCGCACCGAGTTTTCGATCGAGCCGACAATCAAGTTACCCAACGACGTTCAGGTTCACGGGCGTAAAGTAGCCGGCGTGTTGGTGGAGATGCGCGCACAAGAGAAATCGCCGCACCTGGCGATCGTTGGAATCGGAATCAACGTCAACCAATCCCGCGAAGACTTTCCGTTGGAGCTGCAAGACAACGCAGTTTCCCTCGCCATGGTGTTGGGCCGGCAGGTTGATCGCCCAACATTTGCCGTCGCTCTCTTACGGAACCTGGACCAGACTTATCGCGAAAAGTTCGTTCGCGGAATTATACCGATGTAAAGGTTCTCAACTTTTCGCCTGCTCTGCCCACCACTCGCGATAAACATGCGGCGAGATTTCAGATGGCTTGATCTCGCTGCGTCCGCCCCAGAACACGTTCGTGTAAGAGACTGGGATTCCGCACGAATCAAGATGCCGATCGATAGCGACTTTGTGGTCCAGCAGCAGCTGTTTGTCGGTGCCGTGCGCCACAGCCATAATGTTCACGTTCTGGAATTCTGGGCCGGCTTCGCGCCAGTAGCAATGCGTTAGAATATGGTGGCGACCTACCTCGCTGCCGGCTTCAATTTCACGGCCGGGCGGCACCGCCCAGTGGAAGAGAGCGTTGAACCGCGTGACCCGCACCCCGCCCGCTGATGGTTTAACGTGCTCGAGAAAAGTTGAAAACCGCCCAATGATTTTTCGTGCACTCAATTCTTCTGCCACGCTAAAGAATTCTTCCAGTGAGACCCCGGCTTCCTTCGCGCGCGCAACCCAAGGCGAGGGTCTTATTTCCTCCGGAGTAAATTCGCGCTTGAGCGCAAGCAGAACATTCCATTCGTGCTCGCTAAGTTCGACTGGCTGCACCGGAATCATTTTTGCCGGCTGATCCGCCTTACTCCCCGGCTCGACCGTTTTCCGGCGGACATGCCCGACCCCAAGAGTAAAAATTCCTTTTGCCGGCATTAGCCGAAAACGTTCGGCGCAGACTTTTTTCGCGAGCAATTCGCAATGCTCTTGCAATGAAAATCCCTGGGGAACCTTTAGCGTGGTCCAAAGTTTGTAGTCTGATCCGGCGCTGACAGTATCCGTAGAACGCAGCACCACGTGGCCCGAAAAAGGATCGCGCTGAAACATCCAATCGAACGCGGCGTCGATTTTGTGCTCGGGAACGTTCCACGCCACCAACGCGCCCTCCGCGAGATTCGTCGCAAGCAAAGTTTGACGGACGCGCCGGATCGTTCCTGCGCGTAACATGGCGGCGATGCGCGCCATCACAACATCCACACCGACACCTGAGCGGTTCGCAATCTCTTCGAACGGTTCGCGCACGAATCCTTCGATTTTGTCTTCCGAAATCGCAAGAATCCTCGCATTGATCGGATCGTTATGCTCAACCGGCAGCATATGAATTAATCCGTCTGCCCACTCCTGTTGTCCAATCACAGACTTCGCTGCATGAAAGCCGAACCGATTCCCAGCTCGCCCTTAAGTTCCGCAGCAGGAGAGAACCGCGAGGAAATGGCAGCTCGAGCCCGCCAGGACGAATAAATGCCAGATAAAATGACTGTAGCGGAGGCGGTGATTGGTGAAAAAAAACACGCCTGCTGTGTAGGCAATACCGCCCGCGATCAGCCAAAGTAATGCAGGCAACGGAATCGCCAATGTCATTGGGCGAGCCGCAATAATGGCGAGCCACCCGATGCCGAGATAAAGAGTCATTGAAAGCTTCGGGTGGCGCGCGGCTCCGCGCGTGATCTTTAGGAACACGCCGAAAATCGCCAGCGCCCAAACAAGTGCCAGCATGGTCGATCCCCAGATGCCGCGAAGCGGGCCCAGGGTGAATGGCGTGTATGTTGCAGCAATGAGCAAAAAGATCGCCGAGTGGTCCACGATTTGCAGAATGGATTTCCCGCGCCTTTGCGGCCACGCATGGTAAAGCGTTGATCCAAGATAGAGGACCGACATCGCAGTCACAAAAATCACCGTGCCGAGAAAAAAGCCGGGGCTGCCGCGGCGCGCTTCCAGCAGAAGAATCGGCGCGCCGATTAACGCGGCGCAGAATCCGATTCCATGGCTGATGCTGTTCGCTAGTTCTTCACCCGCGGACTGCGTCCGCATTCGTGAAACGGATAACTTATCGCTGGTGCCGATCACGCTGCATCAATGGAAAACCGATAAACCAGTTTGCAAAGTTAAAAATAACAACGCTTCATCGCGCCGTTCGTGCGAACGCCACCGCCTATTGCGCCAGCGGCAAAGGTTGCAATCAGTCTTAAAACGACTTTCCATCGAGCTAGCGCATTCATGTCCATACAAAACGAACCGGCATCGTTAAAAGCGATCTTTTTCGATGCCGTCGGGACACTGTTTTATTTGAACGGAACGGTCGGCGAGCATTACGCCCTCGTGGGCAACGAAGTCGGCCTGGCGCTCGATGCAGACCAGCTCGATCACGCTTTTTATTCGGCTTGGAAGAAAATGCCGCAACGTGCCGCGATCGAGGGACCACGGAAAAACGACGACAAAGGCTGGTGGCGTGAACTTGTCAATCTTGTGCTCGACCAAGCCGCGCCTTCGTTAAGCGAATTCGATCGCGATAATTTTTTCGAAATCGCTTATGAACATTTTGCAGAAGCCGGGGTTTGGGAACTGTATCCAGAAGTTCCCAGCGTGTTAGAGAAATTACAGCCGCGATTCAAACTCGCAGTAGTTTCAAATTTCGACGGACGTTTGCGCCTGATTCTGCAGCACCTCGGCATCTCGAAGTATTTCAGCCACGTTTTTATTTCCAGCGAACTCGGCGCAGATAAACCCGACCCAGAAATTTTCAGGCGCGCACTGAAGTTGATCGATCTGAAGCCGAAAGAGGTTCTTCACGTTGGCGATGATTCGGAGCGCGATTGGGCAGCAGCCCACGCGGCTGGCCTATCGACCTTTGAATTGGTTCGACAACAAAATTCGCTGCGCGATTTGCTCTCGACTTTGAAACTGTAGGGCAAGCGCTTCGCTTGCTAGGTCTGCGAGTGGCAGGCGGAGCGCCTGCCCTACAACCTTGCGAGCATCTGCAATCTGGATTAGAAAACGTTTCCGGCGCGGGTCGGTAGCTCAATTGGTAGAGCAGCGCCCTTTTAAGGCGTTGGTTCCGGGTTCGAGTCCCGGCCGACCCAGACTTAAAACGGCATCACTGATTGTCGAGCACATGGCGGGCATGAAATATATTCTTCGGGTTTTGTGTGTGGTGAGCATCTCAACTACCAGGATGGCGCAGGGGACGACAGACTTCGATTTGGCCACCACTGCGACCAATCAACTCGCGGTCGAGCTTCATCGGCAGCTTGCCACAGGCGACGAGAACCTTTGCGTCTCACCGTATTCAATTGAAAGCGCGTTGGCCATGACTTTCGCCGGCGCCGACGGCGAAACGCGAACGGAAATGGCGCGGGTCTTGCATCTTCCGGAAAACAATACCGCCGTGCCGGCCGCGTTCTCCGCGCTCCAACATTCGCTGGAAGAAATGCGCGCAAAGACGGTCGAGCTGGTAAAAGAATCCAAAAAATTCGGCGGCCCAGGCGAGCCGATTACGATAAACATCGCCAATCGGCTCTTTGCGCAGAAGGGTTACGATTTTCGGCAGGATTTTCTGTCGCTGGTGAAACAAAATTACGGCGCAGCGTTTGAGCCAATCGGTTTCGTTGCCAATCCCGGAGCCGCTGCGCAACACATCAACAAATGGGTTGCCGAACAGACCCGCGACAAGATTCGTGATCTCATTCCTGCGAACGCACTGAACAAATTGACCCGGCTCGTGCTCGCGAACGCGCTTTATCTCAAGGCCCCTTGGGCGGATGCCTTTTCGGATAAGACCACTCGGCCGGAACCGTTCCATGTCCGCGGCGGCGCGGCGGTCGATGTCCCGATGATGCGGAAAACCGCACAGTTCGGCTATGCGAAACGAGAAGGCTTCACCGCCGTGAGCGTTCCGTATGCCGGCGGCGATCTTCAGTTTCTCGTTCTTCTTCCCGACGACGTGAACGGTCTGCGTGCGCTGGAATCGAAGCTCACCGCAAACGCTCTGGCAGAATCCGCAAAGCTGGAAATGCATGAGGTCGACCTGCATCTGCCAAAGTTCAAACTCGAGCCGCCGACGATTGCCTTGGCGAAAACATTTCAGGCGCTGGGAATGAAGACCGCGTTCGATATTCCGCGAGGCAGCGCAAATTTCGACAGGATCGCGCCGCGCAAGCCGAATGATTATCTCTACATCTCAAACATCTTTCATAAAACATTCATCGCCGTGGACGAAAAAGGAACTGAAGCGGCCGCGGCGACGGCCGTGGTTATGATGAGGGCAACGGCGCTTGCGCGCCCAAAACCACCGCCGATCGAAGTAAAAGTCGATCGCCCGTTCGTTTATGCTATCCAGCACGTGCCCAGCGGCGTCTGTCTTTTTCTCGGGCGCGTAACCGATTCGCGCTGAACGCAGCGCGAATCGTAGGGCGTTTGTGTCAGACGCCTGCGTTGTCGGACCGATAACTTAATTCGCCATTCACAATCCGCGCCGCGGAAGTGTACGGATGCGGCTCGATCTTTTTCGCGTCCAGAATATGCGTCACTTCAATCCCGCGCGTTTTCAGGTAATCGGAGATCAGTGAGCGATGGCAGCGCCACCAAACCGCCTCCGCGCACATGATGGCAATCGGTCCGGCTTCGCGAGCAAGGTCGAGCAGGCGCTCGACGCCTTTGTGAAACTCCGCCGTCTCCATGTGATCGGCATAACCGCGAAATGACGCGTTGCGCCACGCACTGTTGCGTGAGTCGGACTTCGGTTTTCGTTTTCCGCCCAGCTCAGGGAAACGCTCGTAGCGAATTCCGGCTGCGCCTAACGACTTTGCGAGCGTTTCCTTATTGAACTGCGGATAGCGCTTTGATCCAGGCCACGATCGCACATCAGCTAGCAATTTGATCCCGTTCTCTTTCAGCAAGGAAATGAAGATATCAATGCCGCGCGTCGAATGACCGATCGTCCAGATTTTCGAGATCTTCTCTTTTGATTGCATTCCCATCATCGGTAAGCTTCGTCAAAAATCAGGAGATACGAAAATGAACAAAATATTCTTATCGGCGATCATGGGACTCGTTACATTGGCGTTCATGCGGGCAGCGGAGACGGAGAAACAACCGGAGGTGGGGAAGCCCGCGCCGGATTTTAGTCTTACCACGAGCGATGGCTCGCAAGTGAGCTTGAAAGATTACTTCGGCAAATGGGTGGTGCTCTATTTTTATCCAAAAGATTTCACCAGCGGTTGCACGATGGAGGCGCGCAATTTCCAGCGCGACCTCGCGAAATATCAAGAAGCTGGCGCTGTCATTCTCGGCGTGAGCGTCGATACCGCGCAATCGCATAAGGATTTTTGCGCGAAGGAAGGACTCAACTTCAAGTTGCTCGCCGATCCCGATGCGAAAGTCTCGGCCGAGTATGGATCAGTGATGGATTACAAAGGACAAAAACTCGCCGCGCGTAACACCTTCATCATTAATCCGAAAGGTGAAATCGCCAAAGTGTATACCAGCGTGAAACCCGCCGAGCACAGTGAGCAAGTGCTGACCGATTTGGCTGAGTTAAAAAAGAGCTAAACACGAATTAACACGAATCGACACGAATTTTTCGCGGCAAAGCCGCAGCAAAAGTAGCGCAGATTTCCCAAGTCTGCTGTATCGCGGGTTTCCTAACCCGCAGGTTGCACCAGCTCGCTAACCCTGCCGATTTGGAAATCGGCGACACAGCAGGTTTTGAAACCTGCGCTGCAACGGCCGTGGCGAACTTGACGCCGCTTTCGAAAGAGAACCAAGAAATAGCAGGAGGCTGATATGGCGAATAGAAAATCAATCGATTGCAGAGATTATCCGAGTGAGAAAAATTGCTCGCTCAAGATGTCCGGAACAGAAGAGGAAGTGCTCGACGCGGCTGTGCAGCATGCCGTCTCGGCGCACGGACACGAGAACACGCCGGAATTGCGCGATCAGATCAAATCGATGCTCAAAGACGAGAGCGATTGACCACTTCGTTGACGAAGACCTGGCCACCGCAAGGCGGGATGCCCAAGATCATCCGGCTTGTAATTGCGCTCGCAATTTTGTTGTTCGCACTGGTGATGTTCGCGCACCTGCCGGACCAACTTATTCTCTTCCCCAGCACTCAGCCGCTGAATCCACACGGCGCGACGCGAAAAGAATTGCCATTCGAGCAGGGCAAGTTGGAGATCTGGGTAGCGCAGTCACAGCAGGCGCGTCTGAACGGCGCAGCCGATACTTATGTGCTGCGCTTTTATGGTAACGCGGATCGCGCCGAGCACTGGGCAGCGGCAGAGGCCGAGATGTGGAACGATCGCGCGGTTGAAATCTGGGGAATGAATTATCCCGGATTCGGCGGCAGCACCGGACCGGCGCGACTATCGCGGATCGGGCCGGCAGCGCTTGCGGCCTTTGATGAATTAAAACGCCACGCAGCCGATCGACCGATCGT
>Ga0209056_10002109_pt1 | contig 21634 bp, 17 predicted proteins | sample GraSoiAngelo_114_FD_185876 | JGI IMG/M metagenome (GOLD analysis project Ga0209056, IMG submission 185876) | Grasslands soil microbial communities from the Angelo Coastal Reserve, California, USA - 14_0903_13_40cm (SPAdes) (version 2) | ecosystem: Environmental > Terrestrial > Soil > Grasslands...
GCATTTTGTCGAGCAACGAACGCTTTCCGTAGACGACTTCATCGTGTGATAATGGGAGGACGAAGTTTTCGGCGAAGGCGTACCAAAGGCTGAAGGTCAACTGGTTGTGATGGTGTTTCCGGTAGACTGGGTCTTTCGTCATGTATTCGAGTGTGTCGTGCATCCAGCCCATGTTCCATTTCATCCCGAAGCCTAGTCCCCCGAGATAGATCGGACGTGACACCATGGGCCAGGCTGTTGATTCTTCGGCGATAATCTGCACATCCGTGTGTGCACGGTAGACTGCCTGGTTGAGATCTCGGATGAAAGACAGTGCCTCAAGGTTCTCTCTCCCACCGTACTGGTTTGGGGTCCACTCGCCCTTCTTCCGAGAGTAGTCCAGGTAGATCATTGATGCTACCGCGTCGACTCTAAGCCCGTCAGCGTGATACATGTCCAACCAGAACAGCGCGCTGCTCGCTAGGAAGGAGCGGACCTCGCCTTTTCCAAAGTCGAAAATGTAGCTCTTCCAATCCGGATGATATCCTTTCTTCGGATCAGCATACTCGAAGAGATGCGAGCCGTCATAGTAGGCGAGGCCATAGGCGTCCGATGGAAAATGCGAGGGGACCCAGTCGAGGATTACTCCGAATCCCTTCTTGTGAAGCTCATCGACGAGGTGCATGAAATCTTCGGGTATGCCAAATCGGCTTGTCGGAGCGAAGTACCCGAGGGTCTGGTAGCCCCACGATCGTGAGTATGGGTGCTCCATTATCGGGAGAAATTCGACATGAGTAAAACGCATCTCTTCCAAATAGCTCGGTAGATCGTGGGCCGTCTCTCTGTACGTCAGTGACCGGTTGTTGTCTTCAGGGACTCGCTTCCATGATCCAAGATGCATCTCGTAGATGGCGAGTGGCGAGCTGAGCGAGTTCTTGTCTGCCCGGGCTCTCATCCATTCCGCATCGTTCCAGGAGTGCTTCAGGTCCCAGACGATCGACGCAGTGCGTGATGGAATTTCCCAGTGCAGAGCGAAAGGATCGCCCTTCTCCATCGAATAACCAAGATGGGCCTTCGATTCGACATGATACTTGTAGAGCGAGCCCCTTGTCGGACCAGCGATGAATCCTTCCCAGATCCCGGAATCGTCCCTTCTCTGACCAAGCGGGTATTGGCCAGGCCGCCACTCGTTGAAATCTCCAATAACAGAGACATGTTTTGCATTTGGTGCCCACACCGCAAAATGGGTTCCATCATGTCCATCGAGCTGGGTTGGATGGGAGCCGAGTTTTTCGTGGAGTTTGAGGTGTTTTCCCTCTTTGAAGAGGTAGATGTCGTAGGGGGTCAGCAGCTCATGTTCGGTGACTGGGTCCATGGCCTGGGAAACGCCTGTAGGATGGTTTGGTGACGATGGCTAAGCCTTACGATTCGGCCTGAACGGTGGTTAGCGCAGGTTCTGCCACCGCAACTTGGAAGTCGGCTCCTTCCCACTTGTTAGCTTCGGGCCAGAAGAAAGTGAAGACAACGCTCTCGCCTCGCGAGAGGCCCATGGCTTCCAGGTCAGCGTAGTGGATTCCGAGCCCAGTATCGACAGTTTTCGAATCCGTTACAGTTTTCCAACCGTCGCTGCTCCAGTGAATAATCGCAGGCGCGAGCACCTCGATTCTAAGATTCCTTCCATGCGGGATTGTTCGAATCTTCTGGTTGAACCTCCATGCAGCAAGTTTCGAACTGGTCCTCTTAGTTTGATATCGGATAACGGGTTGCGGCGGCATGTCGAAGACCTTCCGTTCACGGATCGACCTTGCGAGTTTGATGTATTCCGCGTGCGCCCATACCAGGGGCATGGCTGAACCTGCAGGGCGGCCGTTGTGAAGTCCTCGCTTGGGAATGTCTTCCGCGTCCCATATTTGTTCTGGAATGAGTCCTCCAGGGCTGGCTTGAGCCTCGATCACGTGCAGGAGACGTTCAGCTTCCTGAACCTCTCCCTTAGCTATTTCATAGTGGGCTCGTTCCCCGGCGAGGAGCGGCCAGCCTCTTCCGACACCAGTCCCATCGAACGGGGAGCCGTCGTCGTGTTCGCCGTAGCCGTCTAAGTTGTACCGATGCCAGACCGGGCCTGTCCTAGTCTCTTTTCGGAGAGTCGCGTCTATCACCTTGACAGTGTCGAGGATCCGCGGGTCCTTAGCTGATCGTAATCCGTAACGGACGAGAGCGAGAGCGTCCACGCTAACTAATTGTTCGCCGGGGACCACTTCTTGTCCTAAGGGACGATTTCGGAGAGAGACAAATGCTGAACCTGGAATCTCAATGTCGGAAGGATTCGCAGGAGCGATTCTGACGTAGTACCCGTTGACTCCGACGCGTTTCGCGAGTTTCGTTCCTGTAACATAGGTCCAACGTTCAATGGCTTCGTTCCATGTGTCTGCCGTCTCCCTGAGATACGAGGCCAGACCATAGTCGCCCTTCTCTTCGGCAAAATCAGCCGCCGCGAGCAACCCTGCGATCTCAGCCGCGAGAGTAAATGGAGAATATCCACCGTCCTCCTCCCACCTGTCCTGCTGTGTGACAGGGCCGTTTCGGAGAAGGTATCCTGCCGCGCGTTGTATCATCGGCCACGCGTCAAACCCGGAAAGAGCATCCACACGTTTCAATTGGTCCGCGACAAGTATTGGAAAAGCCGTTTCATCCATCTGCACTCCTCCCCAATAGGGTGATCCGTCGAGCCACATGTTCTGCAGCCAATGACCGTCCTCCTCTTGGGTAGACATGAGGTAGAGGAGAGTCTCTCTCGCGTGTTCAGCGTCTCCGGAGGCGATGAACCCTCCGGCTGCCTGCGCCAAGTCCCTAGGCCAGATCAGGTGGTATCCGCCCAAGTCGTCGTCGCTCTTGGAGAAACCCCATGGAATCGAGAGACTGGCGATCACCGCGCCCGGGTACGATTTTTCCTCGTGCGTTCGGAGGACTGTATTGCTTACGCGGTAGAGGTCGAAGCCCGTCTCGTAGGTCTTTCCAAGATCCATGCTTTGCGACTGGACCTCTTTCCATCCATCAACAAACGTCCTCTGGACCCTATCGAAGTCCTTCAACAAGGCATTCCGGGCCTGCTGTCCTGCCTCGTCCGGCGTTCGTCCGAAAGCAATAGCGGTTACACACTCGCCATCATTGTTCGTCAAGTCGAGTTCTGCGGTCAGAGCAATGTTTCCGTTAGACGCTGCGGAATATTCCCATGTCATCTTCTTGTTGGCACTGACATCTTGCCAACCATCGCTGACACCCACGTATCCACAGCTCATCTTCCTGAACGGGGTCGAACAAGCAAGGGCGAGGGAGACTCCTCCTCTCTGCGCAAAAAACATCGGTGTACCCTTGTAGTTGCCGATCCACCCGTTGTTTCCATATCCACGGTTTCCAATGTGCGGGGCGAGCAGAGCATAGACGCCGTAGTCCCCGAGTCTGCCCTTGCCCGCATCGAAGTGAACCTTCTGCAAGAGCACGTCTCGCTCTGGATCGGTGATGACGGTCTTCGTCATCCTGTAACGTCCTCTCTTGCAAGAGTTAACGAGTCTATATCCGGGTACGCCTTGTTCTAGGGGTGAGATTCTTCTGTTAGTATCGCGCTTCTCTTCGGAGAAGTATTGATCGCCATCAGCGACAAGAAATTCCATGTCGCGAGTATTCGCCTGGTCTATTCTCGGATAGTAGACCTCGTTCAGGATTCCGTGAGAAATGGTGAACCAGACCCTACTCTGGTAGCTGGCGGAGGTTCCGACCCCTTCTTTGGCGCTGGAAGTCCATCGCGGCGAGATACCTGGCCAGCCAGGGGCAGCATTCTCCACAAGCGACGCCATGAGACTGGGTGGAGCGACTTACTTGCATTCAAGACTTGGCTCGCTTTCAAGTGGCTACGCTGGTTTGACGATTATTTGGCCATCGAGCCAATTATGCCACGCGCAGGCGTACCGGTAAGCTCCTGGGATCGTCAGAGTGACGGAGAAGGTCTTTCCCGGTAGAATTAGTCCCGAGTTGAACAACGACGCCCCTTGGGGACTGACTATTGCGGTAGCAGTATGTGGCTGAGTATCTTTGTTCACCCATTCTATTGTGTTGTTGATTCCGATTGTGACAGTGATGTTGACGCGATATGGATAGGCGCCCGTCGCGAATTCTGTCTGGAACTTGGTCAGGTTGAAACCGGAAGGCTCGATGTAGGAACCTTGGGGAATGTTTATCGTGGTGACTACGGGTTTGGCACCGCTATTTACCGAGGAGAGTGATGCGAGATAGATGTACCCCGTTATCGCGGCCGCTAGTACGGCCACTATTGCGACAACTAGGACAACGACCCGTCGCGGTATCATCGGCCTTTTGAGATCACTTTTCTGATAGTTGAATCTAACTGTTGATATTAGGCGAATGAGTTTCCTTCAAATAATCGATGAGATGTTCGGCTGTTTTGCTTACGAGTGGAAGCACGCTAGCCTAGGTTTCGCACCAGGGTGCCGCGGTCCGGCTCTATCGCATTAGCCGAAAGGCTACCCGGTGACGATAACTGTTCCGTGCATCCACGGGTGGTATGAACAAACGTAGTTGTACGTTCCATCGATGCTAAATGTGACTTTGAATGTGGCGGTGTAATTCATCTGTCCAGAGTCGAAGCTTGACGCTCCGGATGGGACACTAACTGACGTGACAGTGTGCGCAATTTGATAATCGTTGTTTGTCCAGGTGACTGTGCCACCTTTGGCGACTGTTACGCTTGCTGGTTGATAGTTAAGGGACTGCTGAATACCGGTACCATTCAGAATAGTCACACTCACAGAGCTGGGCGCAGGACCGTTTGACGCCATGGTTGAGAAGACATTGGGTCCTCCGAGGAGTTGAGAGACTCCTACACCTGCGAGCCCTACACATGCGCCTACTGCGAGCACAATCAAGATCGGCGCGATTATCTGAACGATCAGGGGTTTCTTGTACCAAGGTAATTTTGGCGGAGTGCTTCCCAACTCGTTGCACTCTGGTTTGGTTAGCGGGTAGGAAGATAAGTTTTTGCGAAGAGAGGGATGGGCTAACATCTCTCTAAATCCAAAAATGGATGCGTGATCTTTCAGGTGTCTAGTTCATGGCTTAATCTAAAATATGAGTGGGCTAGGGAAAACACGAGCCTTTATGTCGAAGACGACTAGGCGAGAATTTCTCAAAATCGGATTAGCAGCCGCCGGTGGCGCCCTTGCAGCTTCAGGGATGGAAATCCCTCTCTTCTCCGGAAGTAACTCGTCCATGCAGACCCAGCTGAATAACGCGAACACGCAGGTAATCAACCTACAGAATCAACTCAAGACTGTGACTGGATTCCTCACGCTCAGCGTCAATGAGCAGGCGCTGCTCGAACCCATAGTTGAGACCATTATCCCATCTGATAGCACCGGCCCAGGAGCGAAGGAAGCGGGAGTGATCTACTTCATTGACAGACAATTGGCCGGAGATTATGGGCAGAGCGCAAATATGTTCATGGAAGGACCGTTCATCCCCCCGAAGGTTCCATCCACCGCGAATCTTAGTGTGGCACCGAGCCCGAGTTGGGTTGCACTGCCATCCCCAGTCGGAGGAGGAGGAAATGCCACGGCCATAGCCTACCCAGGCGGCACCGCAAGCCCAAGAGTAGGAGCGGGTATCAACTATCAGTATCCTCTGAATCTTCGAGCATTTTGGAAGGCTGGTTTGGAAGCTGTGCAGAACTATGCGAGGAGCTCAACGTATGGAGCACCTTTCCAGCAGTTGTCAGGCGACAAGCAATTGGCGCTTCTGGCAGACCTTTGGGCCGGCAAGCCAGCGACGTTTGCGGATAACCATGGGACCATCATTGGCCCAGTCGACTTTGCGTATGAATTGAGTTTTATGACTTGGGCGGGATTCACGATGGACCCACTCTACGGTGGAAATCAGAACATGGTCGGATGGCAGTACATGGGATTCAACGGAGTAAACCTAGGCAACGCCTACGGGGAGGGTTTGAGCCAGAAGGACCTTATGGTCGCAACCACCCCGACTCGCCTGAAGCCCGCTAGCCTCGCCCAGTACCAACAAGCCGCAGCGGGAGGCGCCTAGCCATGTCGAGCGTTATCATGGAGCCGCGCAAGAACCTAGTTTGTCTAGGTGCTGGTTTCATGAGCGGCCTGGTCGCGGCTGAAGTGGCGCGTGACTCTCACAACTACTCAGTAGTGGCAATAACCAAGGGTCCTTGGTGGGATTACGTCAGCGACTTCTCGACCACGAAATACGACGAGTGGGGAGTAGGACTAGGACGAAAGTATGACAGCCCTCTTCCCGTCCAGTCCACAACAATACGGAACAGTCCCACACAGTTCGCGCTCCCAGTGCGGAGATACACGATGCCGATCCAGTACCATGCCCTCGGACACGGTGTCGGCGGCGCAGCCCAACATTATGGAGGAACAATGGGACGCCAGGGCCCGTGGGGATACAAGCAGCAGAGTCTCAGTGACGCCGCGTATCCAGGGAAACTTGCCCAGATACAACCGAATAATGATCTTCAAGATTGGCCTTTGGACTATGCAGGCTACGAGCCATACTACCACAAGTGGGAGCTAGTCTATGGCCTCTGCGGGACAAACAACGGGAGTCCTACGGACACTTCCAGCGACATGAATTATCCATGGATGGACCCAAGCTACGGCTCAAAGTATCCAATGCCGCCACACCCACTTACACCCGTGGCGACGCAATTTCGAGATGCTTGCCTCGCGACTTCTCCGCCTCAAGGCGCGAAATTCACTTCATATCACCCGTTCCCACATGTGAGTTCGCTAGCGTCTCAGCCCTACACGAATGTCCCGTACGGCGTTCCGGTCAACCCATGCGTCTACGACGGATACTGCGGCGGAAACTGCAACTATGCATGCGAGACTGGTGCAAAAGCCAATGCAGCCTACCGAACCATCCCGGCAGCAATGGCGACCGGCAACTTCAAACTTGTAACAAACGCCTACATTTTCCGTCTAGTATGGGACGCAACTAGTCATACTGTCACAGAGGCGCACTATTATGATGCACAGGGAAACGTGCACATCCAACAAGGGGACGTATTTTTCAATGGAATGTGGGGATACAACATGATACGAATAATGCTTCTCTCAGGCGTTGGCGTTCCCTACCAGTACAACTCGGGATTGGGAACTGGAACTGGCTCTGTCGGAAGAGGACTAACAAACGGGTACGCGCCTTACACGGGAACTGCAGCTAGTGGCACGCTCAACATAGGGGCCAACTCGTACTCTGCGGGAAATGCTAGTGGAGGGAGCGTGGACATCTACGACCTCATGGACGACAACTTCGATCATACCAACCTGAACTTTATCGGAGGGGCCCAGATCGGGATGGGCGGATACGCAGGCGGAGGACCGGGCAACATAACGCTAGCCGGGAATGTAAGCCCGTCAAACACAGGCGTCGGGGGTACCTTCAAAGCGAAACAGAAAGACAAGTACCTTCCAACAACTACAAACGTAGGTGCCACTCCCTTCGCCCCGGACATACCCACATATGATCACTATGTCGACCTAGACCCTCACTACACCGACATTTACGGAGACCCTCTCAGCCGGCTCACATACGACTGGACAGCTAACATGTATAACGGAGCGACATATCTGGCAACTATTGTAGCCCAGATCCTTACAAAGATGGGTGCCTCAAACGTCAAGGTGGGAGCAACACCCGCGCAAGTTCACAATGACTGGTGGGGTCACCACCTTCGTGGTGGTTGTCGAATAGGGAAAGATCCAACGAGTTCTGTGTTCAACAGCTGGAACCAGCACTGGCTGTCCGGGGCGCCGGGGCCGAACATTGGAAGCAATTATTTCGCCGCGGGCGAGATCACAAACACTGCCGGGGATACTGTTCCGTCGGGGACACACGTCGCAGGACCGCAATCGTGGCGTGCGGCGGAAGGCATCCGGCAATATTTGCAGACCCCGGGACTCCTGACACCTTAGCACGACTGCAACTCCAATTTACAGTGGAAGCCTGAAATTTGCCTGTATTGAAAATTCCGCGTAAGGCTCAGCGGATTGTCGCCCCATTTGTTGAGAGCAGGGTTCCAGGACCTGAGGAATTTGTTGTTCTTAGTGAACCCTTGCTGAATGCCACTCTGAAACTTGCTCGATTATTGAAGGGTTGCAAGTCAAAGTGGGCTTTGTCTGGTGACGCAGGAGAGCTCGTGTCCGGGGTCAGTATCCCCGCCGACCATCTCTCTATTCTCACCACTGCCGAGGGTTGTGAAGAGATTAGTTATCGGCTCGTCGAGAATGTGGTCCAACCCCCCAGAATCGTAGAAAGGAAATTGGACAGGGAGGCCAAAATCGGCAAAGAACCATACCCTGTTCAAATGAAGAGCCACGAGGCTAGATTCCGGATAGAAGGCCAAAGACTCCACGTTTACGGAGGATTGCAGATTAGGATCGGGGATTGGGAGTGGGGTGACCCACTCGAATACGAACCTGAGTATGTATATGTCGGGTCCGAAAAACTGCCGGTCGTCCCGCTCCGACTTAAGACGGAGCTCTACATCGGCCTAGGCTGGATGGATCGAGTGAAGAAAATCAATGAAGCAATGGTGAGACGACACCATGGACCGGGCTTTGGCGGCTAGATAGTGACTCAACAGGTAGGCCCTCTACGACAACCGATTTTCTCGAAAGAGGTTGCAAGAATACAAGGTAGAGAAGCGTGGACAAATAACCTTCAACTTGCATCGCTAGCAGCATCAAAACTCGCTAGTAGTTTAGGCCCGAGAGGGGCGTACAAACTTGTGACCTACCGCCTGGGCCCCGAACTTGTAACAAGGGTGACTAAGGACGCAGTAGATATCGTAAACGAGTTGGGAGTTCAGTATCCAGCTATCAAGACACTAGTTGAAGCGGCGAAGATACACCGAGAAGATGCGGGGGACGGAGTCTCAACTCTCGTCATCCTCCTATCGTCATTGCTTACCGAGGCCGATCGATTGATAGAAGTCGGTGTTCATCCCGTCGCAATCCTTGACGGATACAAAGACGCCGCCAAAAAATGCCTTGCAATCATCGACGAAGTCGCCGAGGATCCTGCTCGAGACCTAGATAGTTGCCTCATGGAGATCGTCGATTGCGGAAGAGGTCTCCTAGGCAAGAGCCTTCGAAGTGAACTGCCTCAAGCGCTGAACTTGGTGGACAACGGGGGCAAGGTAGACGTCTCAAGGATCAAGATAGAAAAGAAGCTCGGTGGTACAATTGACGATTCCAAACTGATACATGGCGTCGTCATCAAGAGAGGTAAGGCGCATCGATCAATGCCAGATGAAGTAAGTACCCCAAAGGTCGCGATTGTCTACAATATGGAAATCAAGTCCCTTGAGTTGATCGATAAGAAACAGGGGCCCTTCACCACAGCGCTGAACGTTACTTCTGGAGAGCAGCTCCCGATGTTTATTTCGGAAGAGGCTCGACTGAGAAGCCGTCTGGTGGAGAAAGTCAAGATGACCGGGGCTAACGTTTTGATCTCCCGGGCAAAACTGACGGATCGGATCTCGGACAAGCTGAGCAGAGAGGGCATCTTCGCATTACAAATGGTGGATCAGAAGGAGATAGACGAGGTGGCAATGGCCACGGGGGCAACCATCGTTGGAGATACCAACGACATCAGTGAAAGAGACTTAGGCACCGCGGAAAAATTAGAAGTTGACAAGATTCCACCCGAGGACGCAGTATTCATTTCCTGTAAGGGGGCCGCCTCTATTCTGCTTCGTGGTAGTTCTCCCGAGGTCTTGCGAGAACTTGAGAAGGCCGTGAAAAGTGCTCTCCTCGTTCTAAAACATGGCCGTACATGGCCGAAGGTCTTGCCCGGCGGAGGAGCTATCTTTGTCAGATTAGCCTTACAATTGCGAAGGTTCGCCCTAACTTTTCCTGGAAAACAACAACTGGCAGTCCGAGCTTTCGCTGACGCTCTCGAAATCATACCAAAGTGGCTCGCGACAAATGACGGCTTGGACCCCATAGAGATAATGATGCAACTTCGGAGAGATCACTCAAAGAATATGAACTCAATGGGAGTTTCTGAACAAGGCTGCACGGACATGGACAAAGCAAACATCGTCGAACTAGCGCAGTTAACCAAGGCTACCATTTGGAGAACCTTCGAAGTCGCCTCCCTTCTGCTCAAAGTCGATGACTACTTTTACGTCAAGGACCTCCCTGTCTTTCATAAGCACTAGTCAAGAGACTTTCCAACCAAGATCGATAATTTCCTAGTGACTTTATCCCACTGCTGCCCCTGTCTTCCCTTGAAAAATTGAATCTTAGAGAACCAGCTGGAGACAAAGCGCGACCAAAAGCTATCATCTTCGATATGGACGGTACTCTAGTCAGTAGTCTTCCGGTGATCTTTCATTGCGAGAACGAGATCTCTCGCAAATATCTCAAAACCTCACTGACCCTTGAAGACGTAATCTCTAAGTTTGGACCTCCAGCACATACGATCATCAAGGAAATGACTCGAAGCCTGCCGGATTCTGTCCAAAGTAGGGCAGTATCAGACTATTACGAATGCTATCGAACCCATGTCTCCAGCCGGGGACTCGTATTTCCTGGCATCACCGAACTATTGGGCAAGATCAAAGGCTCTGGACGTCGACTGGCTCTTTTCACGGGGGTAGAGAAGAACATGATGGAGTATACTCTCAACCCGTTCAAACTAGTCGACTTCTTCGAAGTGCGTATCACCGCGGACGACATCCAGAAGAGCAAGCCCGATCCTGAAGGTATCAATCTGGCGTTGAGCCGAATCAAGGCCAATGCGAAAGAGTCGATGTATATCGGGGATTCCCCTTCAGACATCATCGCCGGGAAAAGAGCTGGGGTCCTGACCGGTGCTGCCTTGTGGAGTCCCGAGAATCGTGGAGACCCCACGACAGAGCATCCCGACTATGAGTTTCGAAGTGTCCAGCAGTTGTCAGATTTTCTCTTTCCGAGGAAAAAGTCAAGCGAAGAACCATATTTCGGCTCACGTTGGACCGAAGAAAAGTTGTGAGAATTTTCGAGAGGAAGAGGACTGCGATCTTCTCACATCAAGGAGTGAAGAAAAAAGGAGATTGGACCTGAAACGAACAGGTCCGTCTTAGTTTGCTGCTAGTCCGTCGGCTCCTGCTGGGATCCCGCCGGTCGTCTGTAGCCATGTGAGACTTCCATTTGCATGCACTTCATATGCTACGATAGAGTGGTCGCCGTTATCGAAGACGTAGAGGAACCTGCTGTTCCTTGCGAGAGCCATGTCGAGATCAGTCCCGCCGACTGTCGCGGCTTTTGCGTTGAGTAGCGAGATTTTTCCGTTGCCGGCGATAGTGTAGGATGAGATGGTGGTGCTGTGGGCGTTGGCGGTGTAGGCAAACTGGCCATTCCCGGTTACGACGAGCCAGCAGGCTGCCTGCTGAGTGTCAGGGACGGAGGCACTTAGTGTCGTCAGACTGCCGGAGTCAGAGATGGTGTAGGATGAGACTGCGCTGGTTCCTGAGGGTCCGCCTGCTGCTTCGCTGACGATGAGAGTGCCGCTGGGTGTGAAGTCGAACCCGAATGGGGTTCCGCCGCTAGAAGATTGAACGTTGGGAGCAGACGCTACGCCTTCACTGTTGACGAGGAATGTGTCGATCTTGCTGGTGCTCTTCTCGGTGACAACCAGGACAGTGCCTGTTGGGTTGAAAGATATCTGAGCAGGCGCTGTCACGCCGCTAAGGGGCTGGACAGAGCCAGGTATTGTAGAGAGCTGGCCATCGTTGAGATGATAGCCTGCAATGTTGCCAGTGCTCTCGGCTCCACCAGAATTGAGTGTGTAGACGACGCTTCCGTGAACCGTTACGCTGATGGGCATCGCGCCTTGCGAGCCAGTCCTGTCAGTGAGTGTCAAGCCTTTGTGATTGACGCTGAAGACGGAAATGTCATTGCTGCCAGCATTTACCTCGATCAGCCATTGACCGTCTTCGCTGAGGACTAGTCCTCCTTGGTTGCTTCCAGTCAGGCCGGTGATTCCGAGACCGTTGGTTGCGTAGTTTGCTTTCCAGGATAGCATGCCGTCGGCTGCTCTGGTGTATACTATGACTTGGTTGCCGCTGGGTGAGTTAGACAGGATGTAGACGCTTCCGACAACTCCTTGCGCGTTAGCCGGTACGATTACTCGTCCGCTTGAGAATGCTACAACGAATAACGCGAATAGTCCCAGGATAATTATCAAATTCTGCTTTTTCATTCTTTATTCCACCTCCCGCTTTCTGAGTTGTTACAGCGTTGACGGTCGGAGTCTATTTGAGAGATTGGCGAGATGTGGTGGACGTCTGGTCTAGATCTGGGCCTATTCTAGCGAAGGGTTGTCCTGAAGAGAACGAGTATCCCTAGCACTTGCGCGATGTTCATTCCTAGAAGGTAGGGAAGGAACGGTTCTCCGATGAATGGTGACATGGTCACGAAAGAGTAGACGGCGAGTATATTCTGTGCGAAGAGGATCGCTGCAAAGATTGTTAGGCCTAGGCTGAACTGTGCTCTAGTGTCTCTGTAGACCTTGGCGTAAGTGAGGATGAGTCCGAGCAGTAGCGCCGCGCTGAGGGCGGCCGTGTAAAGACTAGCGTCCATTAGTGATACCATTACTTTTTCACCTCCCTGGCACCGGGCTGGATCTTGACCCAGATCTCGTCAAATATCGGAAGATGCGCCTCCATCTCCTGCGAGAGAAAGTACAAGCGTCCGTATCTCTCGCCTGACGGTGAGACCAGGTGATTCTTCTCCAGAGCACGAATATGATGTTCCGCGACTCGATAGTGAACGTCTAGAGCCTCAGCCAACTGGTTCACGTTCTTAGGCCCCTCACGTAGCAGGTTGACTATCTTCCCCCGGTTCGGTCCTCCACGAGACCCTGCTAGAACATACCATAGGAGTCGTCTCCAGGAGGTTTCTGAAGGAGAGAGTACCCTAGCCAACTCTAAGACTCCCGTAGCATCTGAATGGGCTTCTTGAAACAATGGCAATAAGACTTGCAGGAGACTCAATGGGGTTCATGCTAATAGGCGCTGGTCAGGATTAGGTCAGGATCATTTGGACGGTAGGTTACTCCCTTGACGAAGTCCCGAATTCTCGTGGGTTGGGCCAATACTGAAATCTCAAAAGGTCCAAAGTGAAGCGTCGGAGACTCAAGTTGAAAATTACCGACTTTGAAATCTACCAGCTAGGCGAGCTCTCGTCACAAGGAAGTGCTACTTGGGCTGGAAATTCTGTCCTTCTAAAACTCACAACCTCCGACGGGACCATCGGCTACGGAGAAGCGGTCCCGACTCTACGAGTCCAGCCAGTAATCCAGTCGTTACACGAGGTCGGCCGAGTGTACAAAGGAAAGGATCCGTTTGACACGGAGCTGAACATTCACGAATGGCACAAGCATGACTTCTACCTCCCTGTATCCTTCGAATCTACAACCGCCCTGAGCGCGTTCGATAATGCGTGCTGGGACATTGTCGGGAAGCATTTCGGCGCTCCTATACACCAGCTGGTTGGGGGCAGCTTCAGGAACAGTGTCAGGGTCTACGCGAACGGATGGTATGACAAGTGCGTCACGCCCGAACAGTTTGGCGAGCGGGCCAAGAAATTCGCAGCGATGGGCTACACCGCTCTCAAATTTGATCCCTTCGGGACACACTACGATTCAATTGATGCCAAGGGATTGGAAACGGCTTACGCGCGGGTAAAGGCTGTCAAGGACGCAACAGCCAGCAGAGTCCAGCTTTTGATAGAACACCATGGAAGGTTTGACCCGAACGCGGCAATTGCAATCGCGAAGAAGCTCGGCGAGTTCGATCCGCTATTCATGGAAGAGCCTGTTCATCCGGATAATCTCGAGGGTCTTCGAAAATACCGAGAAGCAACGGACGTTAGAGTCGCCTTGGGCGAACGGATACTTACCAAGGAACAAGCGGCCTTCGTCCTCGCGAACAATCTGACCGACTATCTGCAAATTGACATTACAAACATCGGCGGGGTTACGGTCGCTCGCAAAGTCGCCGCTATGGCAGAAGCGTATGGGGTAGAGATGGCTTTTCACAACGCTTTCGGACCCATCCAGAACGCAGTAACAGTACAGCTCGACGCCGCGCTTCCCAACTTCCTCATTCAAGAGTCATTCTACGACTGCTTCCCAGCCTGGAAGAGACAATTGGTAAGAGACCAGTCAAAGGTCGAGAATGGTCAGACTAAGGTTCCGACCCGACCTGGGATTGGCGTGGAAGTGGACGAGAAAGTCCTGGAAGAGCATAGGGCGGAAGGCCAGGAGTACTTCAACCCCGACGAGCCTGTCTGGGTCGTCAAAGACACGTGGAAGGATTAGCCTGGAACGATGAAACGGGTCCGCGCTCGGACTCAGCGTAGACACGGGTTAGACAAGCTACATCGTGACGTTCTTCACGCAATGAACGCAGCCCTCGTTGCAGCCGACCCGGCGAGGATCATCAGGAAAAACCTGAAACTCACCGGATCCATACTTCACGTTGGCACGTTCCAGTATCCACTCAAAGACTATCGACGAATCTTCGTAGTAGGTGGAGGAAAAGCCTCAGGCTACATGGCTGAGGAGATCGAAAAATTGATGGGGAATTGGATTACACGAGGGCTGGTGATAATTCCAGATTATCTGCGGCCGACGCCTCGAACTCGTCGAATAATATATCACCCAGCGACCCATCCGATACCGACCGGGAAGGGCGTGGAGGGCGTTCTAGCAATGCTACGCTTAGTCGATGACATTTCGCGAGACGATCTAGTCATCGTCCTGGTCTCCGGAGGAGGTTCAGCCCTAATGCCCTTACCAGTTGAAGGAATAAACTTGGACGACGAAGCAAAGGTCACATCATTATTACTAAGATCCGGAGCTGGCATCGAGGAGATCAACACCGTACGAAAACATCTCTCCCAGGTAAAAGGAGGCAGACTTGCAGGGAGACTCTATCCAGCGACTGTGTTGACTCTGATTATCTCGGATGTTGTTGGCGACAAAATTGATACCATCGCGTCGGGCCCAACGACTCCAGATTCAACGACCTACCACGATGTTGAGCTAGTTCTCAAGAAATATGATCTCTGGTTCCAGATTCCAAAGAACGCTCGAAGAATCATCACTCATGGCCTCTCAGGATCTATACCTGAGACCCCGAAACAGAAAGACAAAGTCTTCAGGCGCGTACAGAACGTGATAGTCGGCAACAATCGAGCATCTTGTCTCGCCGCGGCGTCAGCAATGACGAAAGCGGGCTACAGGACCCAGGTGTTGTCGATCCAGATAACCGGTGAAGCACGCGAAGCTGGCCGAATCTTCGGCTCGATCGTGAGGGACATCCGGGAAAATTCGCTACCTTTCGCACCTCCAGCGGCCTTGATCGCAGGCGGAGAAACAACTGTGACCGTCCGAGGAAAGGGCAAGGGGGGCAGGAATCAAGAGCTCGCTCTTGCAGCGGCCGTAAAGATTAGTGGTTTAGAGGGGGTTGTCGTCTGTTCGTTTGCGACCGACGGAATTGAGGGTCGGACGAATGCAGCTGGTGCATTGGCTGATGGATCAACAATCACGCGGGGCCTAAGGCTTCGAATGGATCCTGAAGAATACCTCAGAAACAATGATTCCTACCAATATTTTTCGAAACTACAGGATCTAGTAATAACGGGTGCGACGGGAACGAATGTAAACGATATCGCGATCCTTGCTGCAGACCGCCAGTAGCTTTTTGGTTCTACTTCGACTTGTATGGGAAGAGATACGATAGGCTGGGTTTATCGTTCCAGTCAACGTAGCAAGTTTTCAATTGAGTATATCCTTCCAAGCCGTACCTTGAGCCCTCAGCGCCTAGTCCTGACTGCCTGAAGCCGGTGTGTGCACCCTGGAGCTGTTCTGGTCCGACTTGGTTGATGTAGGACTCGCCGAATTTGATCCGGTTCATAGCCTTCAGAACTCGTGTACTGTCTTTCGTGAAGATGTAGGACGCTAGGCCATACTTCGAGTCGTTGGCATAGTCGATTGCCTTGTCAAAGCTGTCTACCTCAAGAATGGGTACGACAGGTCCGAAGATCTCGTCTTGGACAAGTGACGATTTCTGTTTCACATCCTCAATAACCGTTGGTTCAAGAAACCATCCCTGCTTTGGGGCGGAAGGCTTCTCTCCGCCGATGACAATCTTGTCTCCCTCTTCCTTCGCCTTCTCGATGAAGCGCATGCTGGTTTCTCTTTCCTCTTTGCTGACCATCGGTCCAAGGTCCGTGCCCAGTTCCAAAGGGTTCCCAATCCTCAGATCTTTTGCCATACGGACGAATGCGGGGACAAACTTGTCCTTGATCTTCTCGTCAACGTACATCCTTTCTGAGCAGATACAGGTCTGGCCGCAGTTCCAGAAACGAGCCCAGATCGCGCACTTCAGCGCCCAAGGAATGTCTGCGTCATGCCAGACAATGAACGGTGCCTTCCCACCCAGCTCCAAGACCAGCTTTGGAAGATGATTCGAAGCATGTTCCATAATCGTCCGTCCCGCATCGGTACTGCCCGTCATCGTAACCAATCCAGTAATCTTGTTTGTGACGAGCTCATCCCCTACCTCCGATCCACTCCCAGTTACGACATTCACAACTCCTTTTGGAAAGCCGGCCTCTTCCATCAGCCTCACCATCTCTATTGTACTGAGGGGAGTATTGCTCGACGGCTTCGTCACAACAGTATTCCCGGTAATCAGCGCAGGAGCAAGTTTTCTGGCGACTGTTGCAGACGGAAAGTTCCAAGGAGTAATCGACGCGACCACGCCGATTGGAAGTCTGAGAATCATTACAGTCTGGCGGGGGTTGTCGCTGGGCAGAACATCACCCTCAATCCTACGCGCAAACTCAGCATAGTACTCGAAATTCGACGCAGCAGCATCAATCTCGCCGCGAGCCTCGAGCAGAGGTTTTCCCTGCTCCGACGTCAGGAGTCTGGCTAGCCTCTCTTTGTCCCTTCGAATCAGTTGAGCCGTCTTGAAGAGAAAGGTCGCTCTTTGGAGGGGCGCGAGATCTTCCCACTTCGGTTGAGCGTCCTCCGCCGCTTCAAGCGCAGCCTTCGCTTGCTCGCGACTCGCTTTCGGAACAGAGGCAATAACTCTCTCAGTAGCGGGATTTACGACATCAATAGTCTCCTCCTTCTTCGAGTCAACCCACTCACCATCAACGAACATCCTATAGTGCTTCGCGATTCCTTGGACTGCCCTTGCATTCGCCAACTCTCTCAAAATCCTCTTTTCAATAGTCCAGTCTCTCTAAGAACGCCTGCAACACTCTTTCGTTCATCTTCTGTGAGACGTTGAAGCGGGCTCTTGACACCTCCCACAGGCATCCCGACCATTCTCATCGCCTCCTTCAGCCCTGCAGGAAATCTTCCAACACTAATCGCTTCGATTATCGGAAGAAGCTTCCACTGAGCCAGCCTCGCCGCTTCTACGTTTCCCTGTTTGAACTCGTCAAACACCGAACTCGCTAGCTTAGGGGCAACATTGGCGACTCCGATAACTCCACCGCTTCCACCAAATTCCAGATTTGTAAAAGTCATCGCATCAGACCCGGCGAAGATCGCGATGCGTTTCCCGGCGACTTTGAGAAACCGGAGAAGGTTGAGGAGATTATACTCAGTGTACTTCATCCCCACGATCAACCGCTTCTCGGCCAATCGCTGAACGACGCTTGGAGGAACGAAGAGATGAGTCCATTCGGGAATGTTATACACGACAAGAGGCAGTCCGCCTTTCCGGGCAATTGTCTCGAAATGGTTGAACAGCCCGTCCTCCCCAGTCGCGTAGTAGTACGGGGGAGTCGCGACGATTGCGTCTGCACCGGCATCTTCAGCGTCCTTCGCAAAAGTCAGGACATTCTCAAGGCTAGGGTCTGAGACGCCGGCCAGCACCGGGACTCGACCATTAGTCTGGTCAACAACCGTTTCGATAACGTTCTTCCTTTCTTCTCGGTCAAAGAGGGCAAACTCTCCGCTCGTCCCCAGCGGGAACAGCCCGTCGATTCCTCCATCGATCAAGAAATCCACGAGAGTTCGAGTTGTCTTCGCGTCGATCTTCTCGTCGTGAGTTATTGCTGTGGCCATTGGTGCTATGATACCTTCCAGCTTTTTCATAGTCAAGCGTCGATCTCTAGCTAGAGACGTGCTTTAAGGCTACTAGAAAAGTCGACGTCGGGGAGGTGCTCGGTCTTCGCGAATGGGTACTGCCACTACTCTCGAGGGTGCTCCGTCTCCGTCTTGCAGTTTTATCGGCATGCATATCATCAGGATTCTCTTACCAACAAATTCTTTCAGGGCGCTGCTTAGAGACTCGATGATGAAGATTCCATTTGCGAGAAGGGTCTTGTGTACGACGGGCTCGGGGGCCTTGAACTTCTCGACGCTGAGAAAATCAATTCCGACGGCCCGGGGCTCTTTCGAGACAAGATAGTCCGCTGCGTCAGCAGTAAGATACGTGTAGTCTCGGTTGATAGACTCCTTGCCCCAACGTTCGCTGCAACCCGTATAGATGACAACAATATCATCCCTCGCAATTTTCTCTTCGAGTTCTGGCTTAAGGTCCTCTGATGTGATTCCGCTACCTATCGGCTTTCTGGAAAGGTCCGCCACGTAGGCTTCTCCTATCAATTTGTTCGGTGGAATTCGGTCTATGCCTATCCCGTCTCGGATGAAGTGTTTGGGTGCGTCGAGATGTGTGCCAGTGTGTGAACCCATAATGATCTTGGTCAGATTGACACCGTCCTTTTGTAGAGTTGAGTAGTGCTCGAATGACGGGGAGGGGTCGCCGGGATAGATGGGCATACCCTCGCGCAGGTGATGGGTCAGGTCGGTGGCTTTCTCGAAGAGGTACAAGCCAATCGACAATCAACGAACGATCGGGCCTTGATAGAACGTTCGCTATGGGCAAATTGTGCCTTGAGAGAGGGTCACCCCGATTGGATGGGATGGGTTACGTCTTGCATAACTGGTGCTCTATCGTTCAATGTCACGTTCAATCCGGTGTAATATCGTGAGCGAATTAGGAATCGAGAAAGTGGTCGTTGAGCTAAACAGCTTCCGACAGCGAACCGCGATGATCAAGGAAGAGATTGCCAAAGTGAGCAGAGCCCTGAACGAACGTGCTGGCCAGCTTAATGATTTGGTAAACAAGAGTCTTGGCCAGCTAAAGGAACAACTCGGCGGAACCACCCTATCAGGATACTTGTCACTACAAGGCAGATACCAGTCCGGCGATATGAACGATCAGGACTACACCCAGCAGAAGGACTACTACCGAGGCGAGTTGCAGAACATGATCCGAAAGCTAGACGAGTCGAAGAAGCTCATGATGATAATGGCCCAGCTCGACTCCCAACGCCCCGGTGCTCAGGCGCCACAGGGCCAACCTAGGCCTCAGCAAACTCAGTGAACCGAATCCAGAATCCGATCCTCCTCTGAAACCTAGTCAGGCTCAAATCTACAACATTCTGGCGCACCACTGAACGCCAGGTAGCGCATTAGACTAGTAGATGCCGGTAACGATGTTGATCCTTGCCGGTGTGAAGACTCCCGGTACCACAACAACAGTAATCGGCAAGACTCGGCATCCCATGTAACTGCAGCTTGACAGATTCAGCGAATAGGTTCCGGGGCTGAGTCTCACCTGAAATGGTGCTATCAACTCGCAGCGGTTCTGAAGTGTCCAATTGAGCGCCACTACTTGGATCCTTCCACTTGAGGATGTGATGATGAGATCTGGACCTGTTGCAGGGGCTGATCCTGTTATGCTACAAACGGGCGAGACATTGGCAATGGTGACGCTGCCGGTTATTCCCTGATGCGACGAAACATTCAGAGTCCGGTCGATGTCGGGGTGGATCGAGAAAATGGCGTTTGTAAGAGAAGGCGAAGTTGCGAGGGCATAGCTGGTCGCGATTAGAGACGTTGCAAGAAACGTGAGAAAAAGTACGGTAAGAGCCCTCTTCAAAGCGTCTCCCAGATTGCCGAGACGCGAATTGTTGAATATAGATTTATCGCGGATCCAAATCTTGATCAGTAGAAAGCTTCGTTAGATTCTTCTGGCCTTGAGCCAGTAATACTCAAAGTATCTCTCCATTACTCCCGCATACTCTTCATCGGATAATCTGAAGGCTATTCGCGAGCCTCCTTCTGACGGCATTTCAAGGTTCCAGAGATACGTCACGATCGAATCTCTCCCGTCAACAGAACAAACGTTCATGGGACGGGGAGATTCCTCACTCGGTTCTTGGATAATACCGACCTCCGCGTCTTCAGAAAGCGCAGTAAGGCTTTTTTGATCGACGAATTTCGGATTCAGGAAGGACACTATCTTTACGGCAACGCCTCTCTCCCTAGCGGCCTTTATCGGTGCGCGTAAGTCTTCAACGTCTTGCGGAATGATTGTTGCGAGCTGAAGATAGGCCCGGGTCTTCGCTGTAGCGATTAGTTCGTTTTGTTTGTCGGCTATCTTGTCGCCTCCGTGGATGACCCAGAGGCTGATGTGTTTCACAACTTCACGCCGTTCGTAGATCGCCTGCAAGTCCTTGCGCATGAGGTTGGTGAAGGCCTCCATCTCCGACTGCTTCTGCTCAAGCTCCAGCTCTGCAACAGACCTGGGTGGGTTAGACTCGTAGATTACTGGTCGTCCAGGTCTTGCCCTGATCCATTTTCGCTTCTCTAATCCTTCAAGAGTCCCGTAGACACGGGCGTAAGGAATCTTGACGCTCTCGCTAATCTCGTAGGGTGTCGCGGGTCCGTCGAAGACCAGTTTGAGGTAGGTTTTGATCTCGTATTCCGTCAGACCGTGGTCTTTCAGTATGCGGTGTAGGTTCTCGTCTATTCGGGACAATTTTGAGGGGCTGACCTACCTTTTTGCATAAATAGGGTAGCTGGGGATTAGACGTTTTTCCTTAAAATAGGTAACGTACACGCGGGAGTCAAATTGACACTTACATGTACAGAGAATCATCCGAAATCAGGGGCTGTGAGAAGGAATCCAACATGAAGAGGTTCTCTCTCATGCCCAGCTCATTCTCCCCCTCGTCGACTCGTCGAGCTGGGTAGGCGGTTTTGGGTCACACTACGGACCCATGGCAGTATTTGTGGAATGTCGATGGCGGGATTTATCCTTGAGACTTGGAATTCCGAGGCAACTTCGTCCCGCAGTTCTTGCAGAAGAGCGCATCCGGCGGATTTACAGTCTTACAGTTCGCGCAAGTCCTCATAGCTACTTGCAGAGTCTCCTCCTGAGTAGTCGTCAGAGTTCTGTGCGCAAACCTCGAACCAGTTCCTCCCAGGAATCCCCAGACAGGGACAGCCAGAGCTAGAAAGAGGACGGTATCCCCTCCAACATTGATGGGCAGTTTTAGAGCGCTGATTACGACATAGACCAGACCAGCGACGACTCCCACCATTATCCCGTTTCCGATGGCATGATCAGGATCGGCGAAGCCCGCAAGTGCACCGGACAAGGCAGGAATCGTAACGAAGATGACTAGGTCGGTCAAAGTGAAACTTGTCACACTGTCGGTTGTGGTTGCTAATACATCGAGTAGGA
>Ga0209056_10002111_pt1 | contig 21631 bp, 20 predicted proteins | sample GraSoiAngelo_114_FD_185876 | JGI IMG/M metagenome (GOLD analysis project Ga0209056, IMG submission 185876) | Grasslands soil microbial communities from the Angelo Coastal Reserve, California, USA - 14_0903_13_40cm (SPAdes) (version 2) | ecosystem: Environmental > Terrestrial > Soil > Grasslands...
CGCGCCGCGCCTGTCGGATCTCCTCCGCTTCCTGTTCGGGCCGGCCGCGCCGGTGATCCGCGACGTCGCGGCGGTCGTCGTCACCGTCGGCGTGCTCTCGCTCGCCGCCGTCCTGTTCGGCCTCTTCGTGCCGCGGTCCATCGGGGCGCGGCACGCGCAGTCCGTCCTGCTCGTCCTCGTGTGGCCGCTCGAGCTCATCACCTGGGTCACGCGACCTCTCGTCGCGGTGCTCTTCATGCTCACGCAGGTCTTCACCCGTCCCTTCGGCGCGAACCCGCAGACCGGCGCGCTCGTCACCGAGGAGGAGATCAAGGCGCTCGTGGAGACCGGTGAGGCACAAGGCGTCCTCCACGAGGGCGAGCAGAAGATGATCAGCTCGATCTTCGCGCTCGCGGAGAAGCCGGTGCACGAGGTGATGGTCCCGCGGACCGACATGGTCGGGATCGACGTCGCGACGATGCCAGACCAGATCCTCGACATCATCACCAAGGTCGGCCACTCGCGGATCCCCGTGTTCGAGGGCTCGGCCGACAACATCATCGGCATCCTCTACGTGAAGGACGTCTTCCGGCGGCTCGCGCGCGGGGAGAAGGACGTCCAGCTCCGGCAGTTCCTGCGGCCGGCGCAGTTCGTCCCCGAGACGAAGAAGGTCGACGAGCTCCTGCGCGAGATGCAGCGGGACAAGGTCCACATCGCGATCGTGGTCGACGAGTACGGCGGGACGGCCGGCCTCGTGACGATCGAGGACCTGGTCGAGGAGATCGTCGGGGAGATCCGCGACGAGTACGACGTCGAGCAGGAGCTCGTCCTCCCGGTCTCCGAGAACGAGGCGCTCATGGACGCGCGCGTGTCATTCGAGGAAGTCCGCGAGACCTTCGACCTGTCGGTGCCGCCGTCGGAGAACTACGACACGCTCGGTGGGTTCCTCGTCGCGCAGCTCGGGCACTTCCCGCGCGTCGGTGAGTCCGTGCAGTCCGGCGGGGCGCGGTTCGTCGTCGAGAGCGTCGAAGGGCGGCGTATCCGGCGCGTCCGCGTGTCGAAGATCGCGGCGAGCCCGGAGCCGGTTTGAGCCTGGGGCCCGGCGACGAGGACCTTATCCGCGTCGCGGCCCTCGCGCGCCAACGTGCGTACGCCCCGTATTCCAAGTACCGGGTCGGCGCCGCGATCCGCACGCGTCGCAACAAGATCTACAGCGGTGCGAACGTCGAGAATGCCTCGTACGGGCTCACGGTGTGCGCCGAGCGCTGCGCCGCGTGGGCCGCCGTCGCGGCGGGGGAGACGAAGGACTGGGACGCCATCGCGATCGTCATCGACGACGAGCGGCTCCCGACGCCCTGCGGCGCCTGCCGGCAGGTGCTCGTCGAGTTCGCGCCCGACCTGCGCGTGATCCTCGCGACGACGGGCGGGCTGCGGAACGTGACGACGCTCGCCGCACTCCTTCCCGAACCGTTCCGGCCGGAGAATCTCGCCTGATCGCGCCCGGCGCGCTGGCCGCGCTGCGGGTCGCGGCCGTCGTCGCGGTCGCGCTCGCGACGCTGGTGTGCGCGAAGCCCGTTCCCGCGCTGAACGACAGCGAATATGTCGCGATCGCCCGCGCGACACCGGAAGGCCGCGAGTTCACGCTCAAGTACGGCGACGGGCTCGCCTACGTGGACCACAGCGGCAGGCTCGCGGTCGACCTGTACGCGAACCGCTCCGGTCAGTCCGTGCGCCTCCGCATCTTCATCGACGACAACCGTGCCGCGTCGAGCTTCTTCGAGTGTCCGCCCGGAACGGTGAGCACCGACGTCATCGGCGCGATCGGACGGTGTGGCTGATCAGCGGCCCGGCGTCTGCGCGTCGTTCAGGGCGCGGTAGAAAGCGGTCGCACGCGTCATGGCGAGCTCGTGGAGGCCCTCGGTGATGCGCTCCTCGGAATGCATGCCCGCGGACTCGAGGCGCAGGACGCCGTAGTCGCGGATCAACGAGAGCGGGAACGGCCTCGCAAGGCTCGCGTCCTGGACGCGGTCGAGGAGCAGCGCGGACTGGTTCTTGTTGAACACGCCCCACCGTGAGATCAGCCGCCGGTCCGTGAGCACGAACCACTTCGCGCTCCAGGGGATCCACCGGACGACGATCCAGATCGTGAGCAGCACGAAGCTGACGAGCCCCAGGCCGACCAGCGTCGCGTTCCCGATCCCGACGAAGTACAGCGTGAGGACGACGAGGACGACCTCGATGAGCACCAGCGGCTCCCAGAGGAAGAGCGGACGCGTCGCCAGGATGACCTGCTCGTTCGGCTCGAGGATGAGATCGCCGGGCCCTGCCGCCATCGCGGCGGCATTCTACGATTCGGGGGCTCCGCCCCCGGCGACGACCAGCGAGGACTGCCTCGCGCCGGTCGCGCTCGCGACGAGCCGTTCCACGAGCGCGATCGCGTCCGGTGCCGCGAGCGGCGTAACGCCGCGCAGCAGGTGCACCGCTCGCCCACGATGCGAGGCGATCTCGTCCTCGAGGAGGGCGCGGACGCCGAGCTCGTCGAGGATCTCGCGGACCGCGGCGACATTCTCGGCCGGGAGCGGCGCGGCCGGCTCGAAAAGCGCGGCGAGCCGCTCGCGGGTGCGCCCCGCCGCGCGTTCGAACGCGAGCACGACAGGGAGCGTCTTCTTGCGCTTCGTAAGGTCGTTCATCTCGAGCTTCCCAGTGCGGTCGGTCGTGCCCCAGATGCCCATGAGGTCGTCGTACGCCTGATAGGCCTGACCGAACGCCTCGCCGAATCGGGCGAGCGCGTCCCGTATCGTGCGATCGTCCGTCGCCAAAGCCGCGGCGCCCTCGGCCGGGGCGGCGAAGAGCGCGCCGGTCTTCTTCGTGGCCATCGCGCGGTAGCGATCGGCGGTCACGTCGGTCCGCGATTCGAAGCTGATGTCGAGGAACTGCCCCTCGCACACGCGGACGCAGGCCTCGTCGAGGAGGCGGGCGAAGTCGAGGATCCGCTCGGCCGGGAAGCCCCGGTCGCGCAGCCGCTGCACCGCGAGGCGCGACGCCGCGTACATGCCGTCGCCGGCGTTGATCGCCTGCGGGACGCCCCACACCGACCAGACCGTCGGACGGTGATGGCGCGCGGGGTCCTGGTCCTCGATGTCGTCGTGGATGAGCGTGAAGTTGTGGAGCAGCTCGATCGCGGCGGCCGCCGGAAGGGCCGCGCTCGCGTCGCCCGTGATCGCCTCGAAGAGAAGCGTGCAGAGGAGCGGGCGGAGCCGCTTGCCGCTCGGTGCGGTCGCGTCGAGCCCGAGGTGGTAGAGCATCATCCCGTAGAAGGGCTGGAGGGCGGGCTCTGCCTGCCTCAGCACGGCGCGGATCTCTTCGTCGATCGCCGCGATGTGGCCTTCGAGACTGCGCGAGCCCACCTCGGATCGATGATACGAGTCGCCCGTCTCCGCTCCCCGCCCCCCGCGACTTACCATTGCGCGGTCGTGGCAGCACGCACGTACCGCGCCGAGGCGATCGTGCTCAAGACCAATGATTTCGCCGAGGCCGATCGCATCCTCGTCCTCTTCACGCGCCATTTTGGCAAGGTGCGCGTCGTCGCGAAAGGCATCCGCCGGGCGACGAGCCGCATGGCCGGGCACGCGGAGCCGCTCACGCACGCGACGTATCAGCTCGCCCGGGGCAGAGAGCTGGACGTCCTCACCGGCGCAGAGGCGCGCGCGATCTACCCGGACATGCGCGATGACCTCGGGCTCATCGCGGCAGGCTGGTACGTCGCCGAGCTGGTGGACCGCTTCACCGCCGAACGCGTGCCGTCCGCGCCGCTCTTCGATCTCCTCGAGACGTCGCTCCGCCGGCTCGACGCCGGCGTCCCGCCTGCCGTCGTCTGCCGCTGGTTCGACCTGCACCTGCTCGACCGCTCGGGCTTCCGCCCCGAGCTGCGCGAGTGCGCGCAGTGCCGCGTGGTCCTCCTCGAGGAGACGAACGCGTGGTCGCCCGAGGCGGGAGGAGCCATCTGCGCGCGTTGCGCGGCGACGCTCCCATTCGTCGACCCGCTCACGGTGCGCGCTCTGAAATCGCTGCGGTACCTGCTCGCGAGCGAGCTCGCGGTCGCGTCGCAGCTGCGCGTCGACGCCGCGCTGGCGCGAGAGCTGGACCGGCACCTGCGCGCCTTTCTGCGCTTCATCCTCGACCGCGACATCGCGACCGCGCGCCTCCTCGACGAGCTGCGCGAGCTTCCTCGACCGCACGCGGTCTCGTGACCACGGTCCGGGGGGCCAAGCCCCCCGAGAACCCCCCGGCGCCGTCCCTCGCGGAGAAGCTCACGTCGCTCGCCAAGCGGCGCGGCTTCGTCTTCCCGTCGAGCGAGATCTACGGCGGTGCCGGGGCCACCTGGGACTTCGGTCCACTCGGCGTCGAGCTGAAACGGAACGTGAAGGAGTCGTGGTGGCGCGCCATGGTGCAGCTACGCGGTGACATCGTCGGCCTCGACGGCGCGATCCTCATGCACCCGCGCGTTTGGGAGGCCTCGGGACACGTCGAGAACTTCATCGATCCGCTCGTCGAGTGCCGCAATTGCCGCAAGCGCTTTCGCGTCGACGACCTGCCGAATGGCGACGCGCTCATGGACGCGTGGCGGTCGAAGCGGCTCGACCTCTCGGTCGTCGCCTGCCCGAACTGCGGCGAGCGCAAGCTCGCCGATCCTCGGCGCTTCAACCTGATGTTCAAGACCTTCGTCGGACCGGTGGAGGAGGACGCTGCGGTCGCCTGGCTCCGGCCCGAGACGGCGCAGGCCGTCTATGTGAACTTCGAGAACGTCCAGCAGGCGACCCGCAAGCGGCTGCCGTTCGGCATCGCCCAGATCGGCAAGGCCTTCCGGAACGAGATCACGCCCGGGAACTTCATCTTCCGCTCACGTGAGTTCGAGCAGATGGAGATGCAGTACTTCTGCCGCCCCGCCGACGCTCCTCGCGTCTTCGAGGAGTGGAAGGAGGAGCGCATGCGTTGGCACCGTTCGCTCGGTGTCGCCACCGAGCTCCTTCGCTTCCGCGAGCACGCGGAGAACGAGCGCGCCCATTACGCGGCGCGCGCCGTGGACATCGAATTCCGCTTCCCGTTCGGCTGGAAGGAGCTCGAAGGCGTCCACAACCGGACCGACTACGACCTGCGGCGGCACGCCGAGTTCTCAGGGAAAAAGCTCGAGTACTTCGACGACTTGAGCAACGAGCGATTCGTGCCGTTCGTCGTCGAAACGGCCGTCGGCGCCGATCGCACGACGTACGCGCTCCTCTGCGCGGCCTACGACGAGGAGCCAGACAAGGAGGGCGTCCGCGTCGTCCTGCGCCTCCGCCCGGAGATCGCGCCGTACAAGGTCGCGGTCCTGCCGCTCTCGAAGAACGAGCGGCTCTCGCCGCTCGCGCGCGAGGTGTGGGATCTCGTCCGGCCGCACTGGATGTCGACGTACGACGAGACGCAGGCGATCGGCCGCCGCTACCGGCGCCAGGACGAGATCGGCACGCCGCTCTGCGTGACCGTGGACTTCCCGTCGCTCGACGATCGTCAGGTGACGATCCGCGAGCGCGACTCGATGGCACAGGTCCGCGTTCCCATCGCTGAGCTCGTGCCCGCTCTCCGGGAGCGCCTTCCCAGCGCCTGATCTTCGCGGCCTCGCCGACGCGGCGCTCGCGCTGCTCATGCTCGCGATCGGTGCGCAGACGCCGGTCCTCGCGCTCCTCGCGCTGCGCCGGCCGCGGGTCCTCGTCGCCGTCGTCGCACCGTATCTCGTGCTCGTCCCGGTCGCGGTCGCGATCGGGGGGCTCGCTCCCACGCTGGGGCTGGGCGCGCTCCTCCTTGCGGCGGCGCCGGCGGAGCTCGCCGCTCCGGCGCTCGCGCGCGCGGTCGGGGGACGGGCCGAGACGGCGGCCGCGATGATGACGGGCACGCTCGTCGTCTCGTTCGCGCTGCTCCTCACGGTCGTCGGGCCCGCAGGCGCGAGCGCGGCGACCGCAAACACCGCGTTCGTCGCGCTCGCCGTCGGCGCGGCCGCCGCCGGCGCGGTGCCGACCGCGCGCGACGCAGTCCTTGGTGCGATCCGGCTCGCCGCGAACGTGGCGCTCGCGATCCTGGTGGCGAACGCGCTCGTGGGAGGCATCGCCGCGCTGGACGGCGGCTCGGTCCTCGCCGCCCTGGCGCTCCTGGCTGCAGGCACGCTGGCGGCGGCGGTCGGAACGGCGGTGCTCGGTGGCGACGTGGTGGCGTCGGTGTTGGGCGGCGGGACGCGCGACTTCGCGGTCGCGGCGACGCTCGCCGCGGATCTCGCCCCGTCGGCGGCGGCGCTGCCGCTCGTCTACGGAGCGCTCCTCTTCGGGCTTCTCGGGGCGCTCGCGGCGGCGCGTGCGCTGCGGTCGCGTTCCGCGCGACGAAACGGCGCTTGACCCTCCGCTAGCATCCAGCGGCAGAGGGACCGGCCTCGCGCCCGCGGGGCCGGCAGGGAGGGTCAATGAAAAGGTTTGCGCGCTGGGGTTCGCTCGTTCCGCTCGCGATCTTGATCGTCGCGGCCTGCTCGTCGCCGGCTCCGGAGTCGTACAGCGGCGTCCAGCCACGGACACCGATCGACAAGATCCCGGCGGGCGGCCAGATGAAGAACTTCACCCTCGTCGCGACCAACCCGCTGCTCGATCCCAAGTTCAACCTGCCGCGCGGCGCGAACGGTGGCATCACCGCCGTCCGCGATTGCCTGTACGTCGGCAGCAACATCGCCGCGCAGCCGACGCTCGTGGTCGACATGAAGGACATGACGAAGCCGGCCGTCGTCGGCGAGCTGCCCGGGATCCCGGGCAAGTCGATGGGCACGGAATCGTTCCAGGGCGTCTCGGACCTGAGTCTCCTGGTGAACACGACGCGCATGTCGGCGATCGGCAAGTACACGTACAAGCCTTCCGAGGCCGACAAGAACATCGGCCTCGTCGTGTACGACGCGACGGACTGCCGCAAGCCCACGATCGTCGCGAAGATCGACGTGAAGAACGAGTTCACCCACTACATGAACCTCTGGCGCGACCCGAACAAGCCGGACCGCGTCCTCGCGTCGGTCAGCCTTGGCAACGGCGCGCCGGCCGACGGCGTCGACATCCGCGTCTACGACCTCACCGGCTGCCCCAAGAGCTGCAACCCCAAGCTCGTCGGCGAGTGGGGCCTCCGCGCGCAGCTCGGCGTACCGCAGAGCGTCGTCACCAAGTACGAAGGCGGCCAGCGCACCGACAGCACGCAGACCCACGACCACACGTGGTCGCTCGACGGCCGTCGGATCCACCTCGCCCAGACGAAGTACGGCTACTTCCAGATCGACAGCTCGGCGATCGCCGAGGGCCGCTCGTGCGACCCATCGCCGGCGAAGAGCAGGACCGAGTCCGGTCACTGCCTCTCCGTCTTCCCTGACTTCAAGCCGCTTCCCGCGTTCGGGACCGAGGTCGCGACGGTCCACGGCGTCGTTCCGGTCCCCGGCCGGCCGTACGTGATCCTCAACCACGAGGGCACGACGTGCCCGTTCGGCGGCATCACGATCGCGTACATCGGGAACAAGGACGCCTACAACAACTACGACAAGCAGACCGGTGCGATCGTGGGCCCCGCCGCCGGCTACGCGGGCAGCTTCCGCGCGGACCTGTTCCCGCGGAACGTGGGCACGTTCGCGATCCCGGAGCAGAACCCGGACCGTTGCCCGAAGCCGGGTGACCAGGTCCCGGCGACCACGAGCGCGACCGGCCCCTACGGGGTCGACGTCCTCCGCGGATCGAAGACCGTCCACGACACGATCGCCTTCCCGAGCGTGATCTTCTCGACGTGGGACGGCGGCGGGCTGCGGGCCATCGACATCACCAACCCGCAGACGCCCTTCGAGCTCGGCTACTTCTTCAACAAGCCGCCGCAGGAGGTCCGCTGGTGCAGCGGGCGCAGCGGCCTCTGCGCGGATGCCGAAGTCGACGGCGAGGGTGTGCCGGTCCGGGTCAAGGGGCTCATCCCGCCCGACATCGAAGCACGCAGCTACCCGATCACGATGAACGGGTACATCGTGTACTCGGACTCGGTGTCGGGCCTCTTCGTGCTGAAGTACACCGGGCCGCACGCGAGCGAGATCCCCGCGCAGGGGACCTGTGTCGCGCAGAACCCGAATGTGCAGGCGATCGGCTACGAGCCCTGCAAGCCATACGTGACGTGGTCTCCATAACGGCGGACTGAACGCTGCGAAGAGGCCGGCAGGACGCGCCTGCCGGCTTTTTCGTTACCGGGGCCGGCGCTCGCGCCGGCTCGAGGTCGCGACGTCCTCGTCGGCGGCGAGGCGCCCGGCGAACCGCTGCGCGACGAGCGTCGCCGCGGCCGTAAGCGCCGCCGTCACCGCTTCCCAGGCGGCCTGCTTGGCGCGCGGGCCGGACTCGACCTCGCCGATCTCCTTGCGCAGGGCTTCCCGGAAGCGCTTGCGGGTCTTGCCCTTCAGCTGGTCGAGACGTCCGCCGAGCCGGCTGACGATCTGGTCGAGCTCCCGCTCGCCGCGCGAGCGCCGTGCGCCCCTCACGCGCGAGGCGATCGCGACCGCGCCCGCGACCGCGAGGGACGCCAGCGCGCCACCGACGGCGACCGGCTGCCGGGCCGCGAGGCGCCGGGGATCGAGGTCCTGCTTGGCGCGCCACTGCAGCGCGCGCAGGTCCTGGTCGATCTCGCGGCGCAGGTCGGCTAGCTCGCGCTCCGTCCGAGCAGACGTGCTCTCGCCCAACGGATCGTCTCCTTTACCGAATTGATCGTGCGTGTCGGTCCGCGCAGCTCGAGCTTCTTGAAGCCCACGTAGCCCGTGACGCCTGCGCCGACCGCGAAGACCAGCATCGCAATGAGTGCCGCCACCCAGAGCGGATCGTCGAGACCCGCGAGGGCGCGGAGGGCCAGGCCGATGAGCGCGATGACGAGGACCACGAGCGCGATGAGGAACGCGAGCCCGAACGCCGCCGCGACGCCGAACCAGATCGCCGCGCGCAGGTTCGCGCGGACGATCTCGGCGATCTCCTGGCGAGGCAGCTCGAGCTGCTTGCGGATGTACGCGCGGACGTTCGCGCGCACGCGTCCGAGCAGCGTTCGGTAGCCGGGGGTCGCGTATCCGGGGACCGCGGGCATGGGCCGCGACTGTACCGCAGGCACGCGCACCGGCGCCGGTGGAGCACGAAGCCTGCCAGCGCCGCGGATCACGTCGCGAGTCGCTGACCGGATTTCTGCCAGAATCGAGGCTCCAGCTGAGGAGGGTCACCGGGTGGCGGTAGCGGTGCGCACCAGCCGAGCGCGCGCGAAGTCGTCGGCTCCGACGCGCGCGAAGGCGAGCGGCGCGCGCACGAAGTGGGTGTACCTCTTCGCGAACGGCAAGGCCGAGGGCAACGCGAAGATGCGCGAGCTCCTCGGGGGCAAGGGCGCGGGCCTCGCCGAGATGACGAACGCCGGCCTCCCGGTGCCGCCCGGCTTCACGATCACGACCGCGGCGTGCAACGCGTACTTCGCCGCGGGCCGCAAGCTCCCGCCGGGCCTCCTGGATCAGGTGGAGAACGCGCTCGCCGCGGTCGAGCGCGCGACGGGCAAGAAGCTCGGCGACACGAAGAACCCGCTCCTGGTCTCGGTGCGCTCCGGCGCGGCGATGAGCATGCCCGGGATGATGGACACGGTCCTGAACCTCGGCCTCAACGACGAATCGCGCGCGGCGCTCGCGAAGCTCACGAAGAACGAGCGCTTCGCACACGACGCTTACCGGCGGTTCATCTCGATGTTCGGCCGGATCGTCCTCGGCATCGACGCGGAGAAGTTCGAGCACGCGCTCGAGGCGAAAAAGCGGAGCGCCGGCGTGAAGACCGACCCCGAGCTCGGGCCAAAGCAGCTCGAGGAGCTGGTGCGCGAGTACAAGGACACCGTCCGCCGGGAGACGGGGAAGCCGTTCCCGACCGACCCTAAGCAGCAGCTGCGTCTCGCGATCGAGGCGGTCTTCGGGTCGTGGTTCGGCCAGCGCGCGAAGGACTACCGCAAGCAGTTCAAGATCCCGGACGACCTCGGGACCGCTTGCAGCGTCGTGACGATGGTGTTCGGCAACATGGGCGACGACTCCGGAACTGGGGTGGCGTTCACGCGGAACCCGAACACCGGTGCCAAGGAGCTCTACGGCGAGTACCTGACGAACGCCCAGGGCGAGGACGTCGTCGCGGGGATCCGGACGCCCGCGCCGATCTCGCAGATGAAGGGCGACCTGCCGAAGGCGTACGCGGAGTTCGAGAAGATCGCCAAGCGCCTGGAGAAGCACTATCGCGACGCCCAGGACCTCGAGTTCACCATCGAGCGCGGCAAGCTGTACATGCTCCAGACGCGCTCGGCGAAGCGCACCGCCGCCGCCGCCGTGAAGATCGCGACGGACATGGTCCGCGAGGGCCTCATCACGAAGGACGAGGCGCTCCAGCGGGTCGAGCCCGCGCAGGTCGAGCAGCTTCTGCTCCCGCGCTTCGACCCCGCGGAGGTCGAGAAGGCCCGCAAGGCCGGCCGCTATCTCGCGAAGGGCCTGAACGCGTCGCCGGGGGCCGCGACCGGTCGCGCGGTCTTCGACGCCGACCGCGCGGTCGCGCTCAAGGGGCAGCGTCAGCTCGTCGTCCTCGTTCGCCCCGAGACGAGCCCCGACGACTTCCACGGCATGGTCGCCGCGACCGGGATCCTCACCGCGCGCGGCGGGTCCACGTCCCACGCCGCCGTCGTCGCGCGCGGGCTCGGCCTCCCGTGCGTGGCGGGATGCGCCGCGCTCGAGATCGATCTCGGCAAGCGCGAGATGCGGGTCGACGGGAAGCTCGTCCACGAAGGCGAGGCGATCTCGATCGACGGGACGACCGGCGAGGTCTTCGCCGGCGAGCTGCCCACGATCGAGCCCAACTTCCGCGAGGAGAAGGCGCTCATCGAGCTCCTCTCGTGGGCCGACAAGCGCCGTCGCCTCGGGGTGTGGGTGAACGCCGACACACCCGGCGAATGCAAGCTCGCGCGGGAGCTCGGTGCGGAGGGGGTGGGGCTCGCGCGGACCGAGCACATGTTCCGGCAGGCCGAGCGGCTGCCGATCGTGCAGGACATGATCATGGCGGACAGCACCGAAGGCCGGGAGCGCGCGCTCGCGAAGCTGCTGCCGTTCCAGCAGGGCGATTTCCGCGAGATGTTCGAGGCCATGGACGGCCTGCCGGTCGTCATCCGCCTCATCGACCCGCCGCTCCACGAGTTCCTGCGCGAGTACGCGGACGTCGACATCGAGATCGCCGTCGCGCGTGCCACCGGGAAGGACGGCGCGGACCTGGCCGAGAAGGAGCGCATCTACCGGCGGCTCGAGCAGCTGCACGAGGACAACCCCATGCTCGGGCTCCGCGGCTGCCGCCTGCTCCTCGTGTATCCCGAGATCCTCGAGATGCAGATCCGCGCGATCCTCGGGGCGGCGATCGACAGCAAGGAGCGCGGCGTCAAGGCGAAGCCCGAGATCATGATGCCGCTCGTCGGCACGATGGGGGAGCTCGATCGGCTCTACGAGCAGGTGATGTCGGTCGCCGCGACGGTGCAGCGGGAGCGCGGCACGAAGGTCGACTTCAAGTTCGGCACGATGATCGAGATCCCGCGCGCCTGCCTCATCGCGGACGAGATCGCCGAGAAGGCGGAGTTCTTCTCCTTCGGCACGAACGACCTCACGCAGACGATCCTCGGCATCTCGCGGGACGACGCGCAGAAGAGCTTCCTCACGCGCTACGTCGAGGAGAAGATCATCCCGGCCGACCCGTTCCAGGTGCTCGACCGCGACGGCGTCGGCGCGATGATGCGCATCGCCATCGAGCGCGGCCGCAAGACGCGCGACGGTCTCAAGATCGGCATCTGCGGGGAGCACGGCGGCGATCCGTCGTCGATCGAGTTCTGCCATCAGGTCGGCTTGACCTACGTCTCACCTTCCACGTATCGCGTACCCGTCGCGCGGCTCGCCGCGGCGCAGGCGGCGATCGCGGGCGCGGCAGGGCGCGACCGCTGATCGGGACGCGCGAGGCCTCGCAGCTCGGCGGCCGCAGACGGGCGACGCGACTCAGGGCTTCTGGCTGAAGTCGAACGCGTTCAGCAGGTTGTTCGCCTTGGCGTCACGCTCGCCCAGCGGCTGCAGGTTCCAACGCCACTCGATAAAGCGGAGGATCGAGGTCGTGTCGTACACGGTCTTGTCGACGAACCCCTTCTTCGCGTAGGGCGAGACGATGATCGCCGGCACGCGAGTGCCCGGGCCCCAGCGGTCGATCTTCGGCGGGGCGACGTGGTCCCACAGCCCACCTCCCTCGTCGAAGGCCACGATGATTGCGGCGCTCTTCCAGTACGCGCTGTCCTGGATCGCCTTCACGAGCTCGGCGGTGTGACGGTCGCCAGCCACCAGCCCGGGGCCCTGGATCGGATGCGCGTTGAGAGCGGGTTTGACGATCGCAACCGCTGGTAGGTCGGACCCTTTGAGCGCCGCGAGGAAGTCCTCTTCGTCCTTCAAGTGCCTCGTCGCGCCGGGCGTGCCCGACGCGGTCGTGGGAAAGAACGCGAACGGGGCGAATACCGACGCATACTGCCCCGCGCTCCACCCCGCGGTGTACCAGGCCCAGGAGACACCTGCCGCATCGAGCCGATCACCGATATGGGGCGCGGACTGCCTCGGGATGAGCTTGGCCTGATCGGGAGTCCAGTTGTTCACCAGATAGCCGTCCGGCGTCACGACCCCATCCTTGATGAGCGTCCCATCAGTTGCGACTTGAGCGACGATATCCGCGGGCGCATTCGGCCACGTCGCGGTGCACGCGCAGAAGAGCCACAGATGGTTCGGCCCCGTCCCACCGAACGTGGCGTGGAAGAAGTGGTCCGCAAGCACGTACTGCTCCGCGAGCTTCCACATCGCGAGCGACCGTCCGTCGTAGTACCCCATGGTCAGGCTCGTGCTGACGGACACGAAGCGGTCCATCTTCCCGCCGTTGATCGCCATCTGCTCCTGATAGAAGCGATTCCCGGCTTCGGCCCCCGCGATGTTGAACGTCTGGTCCATGGGAACGAACGGCTGCAGGTCGAAGGGCCGATTGGGCAGGTTGTCGGGAAGCTGTGTGGGAGGCCTGGTGGTATTCGGGGTCGCGCCGCGAAGCGGCGGCAGAACCTCGTAGGGTTTGCCGTTCCGATCCACCTGGGTCGCCGCTGGGCCCGCCTGCGCGATGCCTTCCGCGCCGGGGAACAGCCCGAACACCTGGTCGAAGGGGCGATTCTCGAGGTAGATGACGATGACGTGATCGAGCGGCGGCTTCGTGCCCGAGCCGGCCGGGCCACTGGTCAAGGGACCCGCGGCGGGCGAGCCGGCCGGCGCGCAAGACGCGGCCAGGACGACCAGGGCCAGCGCGACGGCGTCTTTTCTAGCCATACTCGAGCGGCGCCGGACCCCGCGTGGAGACATGCAGCTGTCCGGCGCCTCCCCTCCTCGGCGCCGCACTTTACACCCCGCCCGCGCGCAGGCGGCGATCGTGGGCGCGGCAGGGCGCGACCGTTAGCCCCAGACCTCTCGGGCGACCTCGGCGACCAGGCGCAGCTTCGCGATCTGCTCGTCTCGCGAGATCACGTTGCCCTCGACGGTGGACGAGAACCCGCACTGCGGGCTGAGGCAGAGCTGCTCGAGCGGCACGTACTTCGCCGCCTCGTCGATCCGGCGCTTGAGGTCGTCCTTGCGCTCGAGCGCGCCGCGCTTCGTCGTCACCAGGCCGAGCACCACGAGCTTGCCCTTCGGCACGAAGCGGAGCGGCGCGAACGTCCCCGAGCGCGCGTCGTCGTACTCGAGGAAGAAGCCGTCGACGTTCAGACCGCCGAAGACGGCTTCGGCGACGTAGTCGTACCCGCCGGAGGCGGCCCACGAGGAGCGGAAGTTCCCGCGGCAGGAGTGCGTGCAGATCGTCATGCCCGCGGGCCGATCCGCGATCGCCTCGTTGATGAGCCGCACGTAGACCTCGTGCTGACGACGCTCGTCCCCACCCTGCTCGGCGATGAAGGTCCGCTGCTCGGGGTCGTTCAGGTACGCGAGGCTGGTGTCGTCGAGCTGCAGGTAGGTGCAGCCGAGCTTCCCCAGATCCGAGATCTCCCGTGCGTACACCTGCGCCAGGTCGTGGTAGAAGGACTCGAGGTCCGGGTACACCTTCGGATCGATCGCCGCGCGACCGCCCCGGTAGTGGACCATGCTCGGGCTCGGGATCGTGAGCTTTGGCGTCGCCTTGGTGGCGACGCTCTTGAGGAACGCGAACGCGTCGGCGAAGATCGGACGGTCGAGCGTCAGCCTCCGAACGACCCGGAGCGCCGCAGGCGTGAACTCGATCTGCCCCTTCTCGCTCTGGAAGCGGACCGCGATGTTGCCCTCGGTCCGCTCGATGCCGCCGAGCTGGTAGATGAAGTCCATGTGCCACGACGCACGGCGGAACTCGCCGTCGGTCGCCGAACGCAGGCCGATCCCCTCCTGCATCTTCACCACGTCGCGGATCGCCTGATCCTCGACGGCTCGCAGCTCCGCCGCGCCGATCCGTCCCGCCGCCTGGTCCTCGCGGGCGCGCATGAGCTCCGGCGGGCGCAGGAGGCTGCCGACATGGTCGGCGCGGAACGGCGGCGAGGCGCGGGCGGTCATCTCGGCGGGCCGAGTCTACCGAGCGCGGCCTATGATTCCGCTCGCTTCCGAGCGACGCGGAGGCTCGAGGCAGGGGGCGGAAGTCATGAAGCGCAGGCAGCTCATCCAGCGCGCCGCGGCTCTCGGTGGTGCCGCCGCGGCGGCCCCGCTCATCGCGGCGTGCGGACCCGCGGCGACCGCCCCGAGCGCGAGCCCGGCGGCCTCGGCCGCCGCGACGGCGACCGCGAAGCCGATCCGCACCCTGAAGGTGGGGTACATCCCGCTGACGGACTTCCTCGGCATGTATGCCGCGATCGAGCAGGGCTACATAGCGGACGAGGGCCTCAAGCTCGAGCTGCAGGCGATGTCGGGCGGCGCGGCGATCATCCCCGCGATCACGGGTGGATCGCTCGATTTCGGCATCTCGAATTACGTCTCGACCATCCTTTCGAACGCGCAGGGTCTCAAGATCAAGGTGTTCAGCGACAGCGCGTACGACAGCAAGGACCATTCGCCCTTCTCCGTCGTCGTGAAGAAGGGCAGCCCGGTCAAGGCGGCGAAGGATCTGAACGGCAAGAAGATCGCGGTGAACACGCGGAACAACATCGTGCACGTGGGCGTCATGGAGTGGATGGAGCAGAAGGGCGGCGATCCCAAGACCGCCCAGTTCGTCGAGCTGCCGTTCCCGCAGATGCCCGCCGCGCTCACGCAGGGACAGGTGGACGCGATCGCTCCGACGGAGCCGTTCGTCACCGTGTCGACTTCGCAGGACGGGCAGATCCTCGCGAACTACTTCGCCGAGATCCGAGACAACGTCGCGATCGCGGGCTTCATCTCGACCGAGGATTGGATCAACAAGAACCGCGACGTCGCGCAGGCCTTCCATCGCGCGAACACCAAGGGCATGGACTTCGTCGCGAAGAACGAGAAGACCGCGCGCGACTACGTCGTGAAATACGCGAACCTCGACCCGGCCCTCGCCGGGAAGGTCAACCTCTCAGCGCTGCGGAGCACGCCGCTCCTCGACTCCGTCCAGTTCTGGGTGGACATGTCGAAGAAGTGGGGACTGCTGGACAAGAGCTCGACGCTCAAGGCGGAAGACCTCTTCGTCAAGTTCTAGCGCCGCGGTGAGCGCGGTGCTCGACGTGCGCGGGCTCGGCGCGACGTTCCCGACCCCGCGCGGGGCGCCCCTCCGCGTCCTCGACGGCATCACCTTCACGGTCGGAGCGGGCGAGCTCGTCTGCCTCGTCGGGCCCTCCGGGTGCGGCAAGACGACGCTCCTTCAGATCATCGGCGGCCTCCGGCGCGCGTCCGAGGGCGAGGTCCTCGTCGAGGGTCGCCGCGTCACCGGCCCGCCTCCGGAGCTCGTCGTTCTGTTCCAGCAGTACGGGAAGTCGCTCCTCCCCTGGCGCACGGTCGAAGGTAACGTCAGCCTCGCCCTCGAGAACCTCGACCTGGCGACGGACGAGCGTCGCCGTCGTGTCGCGCGGAACCTGGCGGTGGTCGGGCTCACGACCTTCGAGGGCTATCACCCGTATCAGCTCTCCGGCGGCATGCAGCAGCGCGTCGCGATCGCGCGCGCGCTCGCCCGCCAGTCGGACATCCTGCTGATGGACGAGCCCTTCTCCAGCCTCGACGCGATGACGCGAGCCGGGCTTCAGGATCTGTTGCTCGGTCTCTGGCGCGACTTCAAGAAGACGGTGGTCTTCGTGACGCACGACGTCGAGGAGGCCGTCTACCTCTCGACGTCGATCGCCGTGCTCAGCGCGCGGCCGGGGCGGCTCATCGAGACGATCCCGAACGACCTGCCGCACCCCCGCGACCAGCTTGCGACGCGCGAGGATCCCCGCTTCCTGCGCTGCCGGCGTCGCGTGCACGAGCTCATCGGCAGGACCACGCAGCATGCGTAGAGACGACATCTTGCGGATCGGTGGGTTCATCGTTCTTCTCGCGCTCCTCGCCGTCTGGGAGCTCGCGAGCGAGACCCAGCTCGTCAATCCGGTCTACCTGCCTCCGATCACCCGTATCGGAGCGGCCTTCGCGCGCCTCACGGAGAACGGGGAGCTCGCCCGTCAGATCCTGGGCAGCGCCTCGCGGTTCGTCGCCGGGTACGCCGTGGCCGTCGCGCTCGGCATCGTCATCGGCGTCGCCATGGGCTATTTCCGCGCCGGCTACCTGCTCCTCGAGCCGGTGGTGGAGCTCCTGCGACCGCTTCCGCCTCCCGCGATCATTCCGCTCGCGATCCTCCTCCTCGGGATCGAAGACCGGATGAAGATCTTCGTCATCGCGTTCGGCTGCTTCTTCCCGGTGGTGGTCAACGCGATCCAGGGTGTCGCCGGCGTCGACAGGGTGCTCTTCGACACGGCGCGCACGTTCCGGCTCTCGACGCGAGAGATCCTCTGGAAGATCGTGCTGCCCGCGGCGTCGCCGAGCATCGTCGCGGGCATGCGGATCTCGCTCGCCGTGGCGCTCATCCTCACGGTCATCGCGGAGATGGTCGCGAGCAACAACGGCATCGGCTTCTTCATCCTCGACACGGAACGGGCCTTCCGGATCACGGATATGTACGCCGGCATCTTCACGCTCATGGTCGTCGGGTATGCCCTCAACCGGATCTTCGTCGCGTTCGAGGGACGGGCCCTCGCCTGGTATTTCGGCCAGTCGCGGCAGGAGCGGACCTGAGCGCGGGGCGGCTACCCTAGCGCGATGGGCACCCAGACGCGCGGCCGCCCGTTCCTCCAGATCCCCGGTCCCACGAACATCCCGGACCGCGTGCTCCGCGCCATGGACCGCGCGGTCATCGACCACCGCGGCCCCGAGTTCGCCGCCCTCGTCCGCGGGCTCCTGCCCGACGTGCGGCGTGTGTTCGGAACCGCCGACGCGCACCCCGCGATCTTCCCCTCGTCCGGCACGGGCGCGTGGGAAGCGTCGCTCGTCAACACGCTCGCTCCCGGCGACCGGGTGCTCGCCTTCGATCACGGCCACTTCGCGACGCTGTTCGCCGCCGCGGCGCGCAATCTCGGGCTGCAGGTCGACCTTCTCCCGTCGGACTGGCGCCGCCCGATCCCCGCGGAGGACGTCGAGCGCGCGCTGCGCGACGGCCGCCACCGTGCGGTGCTGGTGGTGCACAACGAGACCTCGACCGGCGTCCGCAACGACGTCGCCGCGGTCCGGGCGGCCATCGATGCGGCCGGCAGCGACGCGCTGCTCATCGTCGACACGGTGAGCAGCCTCGGGAGCATGGACTTCCGGTTCGACGAGTGGCGCGTCGACGTGGCCCTCACCGGCAGCCAGAAGGGGCTCATGCTGCCGCCGGGCCTCGCGATCCTGTGCATCGGTTCGCGTGCCCTGGCGGCCGGCGAACGCGGCGGGAGCCCACGAAGCTTCTTCGACTGGCGCCCGATCATCCGCGAGAACGAAGCGGGCTTCTTTCCGTATACCCCGGCCACGCTCGTCCTCTTCGGCCTGCGCGAGGCGCTGGACATGCTCTTCGAGGAGGGCCTGGACCAGGTGTTCGCCCGCCATCGACGGCTCGCCGACGTGGTGCGCGCGGCGGTGGACGCGTGGGGTCTCGAGATCTATTGCGCGGACGCGACCGCGCGTTCGAACAGCCTGACCGGCGTGCTCGTGCCGGAGGACGTCGACAGCGGCGCGGTCCTCCAGCGCGCGCGCGCTCGCGGCCTCGCACTCGGTGTCGGGCTCGGCAAGGTGAAGGGGAAGCTCTTCCGCATCGGGCACCTCGGCTCGCTGAACGAGCTCGAGACCCTCGCCATCGTCGCCGGAGTCGAGCTCGCGCTCGCGGAATCCGGCGTCCGCGTCCGCCTCGGCAGCGGGAGCGAGGCCGCCGAGGAAGCCCTGCTCGGTCGCGAGCGCGTCGCGACCTGAGGGCTGGCGGCGGTGATCCGCGCGATGTCGCGATCGATCCCCACAAGCGCTTGGCGTCACCGCCCGCGTCATCGCCAGATGTTGTCGGCGGCTCGCGCACGTTCGCATGCCGCACGTCGGCGGAGCGATCTCATCAAGTAGCCTAGGCCCGTGGCGACGCAGGCCCGCGCGGAGGCGAAGCTCTCGCGTACGCGCAGCGTCGCGGCGCTGCGCATCCGGGAGCGGACCGAGGACCTCGAGCAAGCGGAGCTTGCGGACGGCGCGACACGCTCGGCCGACGCGAGGCGCGATCTGCCCGAGGAGCCGTCACCCACGCGGACCGCGTTCGCGGTCGACCGCGACCGCATCGTCCACAGCAAGGCGTTCCGCCGACTCAAGCACAAGACACAGGTGTTCCTCGCGCCGATCGGCGACCACTACCGCACGCGCCTCACGCACACCCTCGAGGTCACGCAGATCGGCCGCGCGATGGCGCGCGCGCTCCGGCTGAACGAGGACCTCGTCGAGGCGATGGCCATGGGCCACGACGTCGGGCACACGCCCTTCGGCCATGTCGGGGAGGAGCTCCTCGCGACCTTCCTCCCCGAGGGGTTCCGCCACAACGCGCAGAGCGTCCGCGTGCTCGAGATGATCGAGAAGAACGGGGCCGGTCTCAACCTCACGCACGAGGTGCGCGACGGGATCCTCAAACACAGCGCGCCGACGGAAGGCGGCCTGGAGACAGCGGCGTGGGGCGTCCCGGAGACGCCGGAGGGCTGGGTGGTCCGGTTCGCGGACAAGATCGCCTACCTGCACCACGACATCGACGACGCCATGCGCGCCGAGATCGTGCGCGAGGAGGACATCCCCCCGTCCGTGCGCACGGCGCTCGGCCGCGACCGCGCGGAACGCCTCGACACGATGGTGTACGACGTCATCGTCACCTCGTACGGGAAGCGCGAGGTCACGATGAGCGACGAGGTCCTCGAGGCGACGAACGCGCTCCGCAAGTACATGTTCGAGAACGTCTACCTCGCCGGTCCGGCGAAGACCGAGGACCGCAAGGCGCAGGGCGTCCTCTGGGCGCTCCTCCAACACTTCGAGAAGCATCCCGAGGTCCTACCGAGCGAGCATCGACGCATCGCGGAGCGCGAGGGCCCCAAGCGCGCGGTCGCCGACTACGTCGCCGGCATGACAGACCGCTACGCGCTGGACACGTACGCCTCGATCTTCATCCCGACCGTGTGGAGCCATCTGTAGGCGAGGCGGCCCGCTGTACAGAATCATGTACACTGAAATCCATGAAGACCCTGGCCTTCACCGAGGCGCGCAAGGAGCTGTCGAAGATCGTGGATGACGTGTCGTCTCACCACGAGCACGTGGTCATCACCAAACAGGGCAGGCCGAAGGCCGTCGTAATGTCGGCCGACGAGTTCGAGAGCTGGCAGGAGACCCTCGAGATCCTCGACGATCCGAAGGCGATGTCCGCGATCCGTGAGGGTCTGCGCGACGTCAAGGCCGGACGTGTCCGTCCCTTGGAAGAGGTCCTGAAGCAGCTAGGCGTTTGAGCTGACCGAGTGCCGACGACGCGCGTCTCGCGTCGCGCGACCAAGGACCTGGGGCGCCTTCCGAAGGCGTATCTCGGCGCCGTCGCCGCGGCGCTGCGCGGCTTGGCGGAGAGACCGCTCGACGGCAAGCCGCTCGGCGGTGACCTTGCGGGCCTGCGCTCGCTACGAGTTGGCATGTACCGCATCGTGTACCGCTACGACCCACGCGAGCAGGTGGTGGACGTGATCTGGATCCGACACCGACGAGAGGCCTACCGCTGATGCCAGGCGACTTCGACACCGTCAAAGAGCGCGTCGACATCGTCCAGCTCATCGGCGAGCGCGTCCCGCTCAAGAAGGCCGGCCGCTCGTACGTCGGGCTGTGCCCCTTCCACTCCGAGAAGACGCCTTCATTCCACGTCGATCCCGACCGGCGTACCTACCACTGTTTTGGCTGTAGCGAGCAGGGCGATGTCTTTACCTGGCTCGAGAAGCAGGACGGCCTCACGCCCGCAGAGGCCCTGAGGACCCTCGCCGAGCGGGCCGGCGTCGAGCTCACCAGCCGGCGCGCGCCGGAGGAGCAGGAGCGCGAGAAGCGTCTGCTGGCGGCGAACGACACCGCCCACTTCTACTTCCGGCAAGCCCTCCGGGGGACGGCGGCGGGAAAAGCGGTCTCGGCCTACCTCGGCGGACGAGGCATCCAGCCCGAGACCGTCGAGCGGTTCGGGCTCGGCTACGCCCCTGATCAGTTCGACGGGCTCCTTTCGTATCTCCGGAAGAAGGGCTTTTCGGAAGAGGAAGCCGTCGCCGCGGGGCTCGTGGGGGCGGGTGAGCGCGGACCGTACGACCGGTTCCGGGACCGGCTCATGGTGCCGATCAAGGACGGGCGCGGCCGGATCGTCGCCTTCGGCGGTCGGGCGATGCGGCCGGACCAGCCCGGGAAATACGTGAATTCGCCGCAGACGGCGCTCTTCAACAAGAGCGCGACGCTGTACGCCTTGGACGTCGCCCGGGCAGCCATTCGCAAAGAGCGGACGGCGGTCATCGTGGAGGGGTACTTCGACGCGATCGCCATGCACCAGGCCGGCTTCACGAACACGGTCGCCTCGATGGGGACCGCGCTCACCGAGGACCAGTACCACGTGCTCGACGCCGTGCGCATCGAGCGCGCCGTCGTCGCGTTCGACGGCGATGCCGCCGGCCAGCGCTCCGCCGAGGCCCGCGGCAGCGAGCTGGCACGGCAGGTCCAGCGCGCGGGCAGCCGGGCCGGCAGGGGAGCGGTCGCCGCCCGTACCGGCGTCGCCGTCTACGTGACCGTCCTGCCGAACGACACCGACCCCGACGACCTGGCGCGCCGCGATCCCGATCGGATGCGCGAGCTCCTCGGGGAGGCCAAGCCCGTGCTCGAGTTCGTGATCGACCGCATCGCATCCCGGAGCGACCTCGCCGGACCTGAGGGCCGGCGCCGGTTCCTCGCCGAGGCCCTGCCGCTGGTCGGGGACGAGCCGGATCCCCTGACGCGCGAGCTCTACGTCGGGACGCTCTCGCGACTGACCGGTGTCGAGCAGGAGTC